>Ga0209705_10000014_pt1 | contig 81790 bp, 65 predicted proteins | sample PPLLaktember2015_5_FD_187262 | JGI IMG/M metagenome (GOLD analysis project Ga0209705, IMG submission 187262) | Freshwater sediment microbial communities from Prairie Pothole Lake near Jamestown, North Dakota, USA - PPLs Lake P8 Core (1) Depth... | ecosystem: Environmental > Aquatic > Freshwater... | reverse complement strand
AAGGTAAAACCAAGATGACCGCCATTGTGGCTGCCATGAGAAAGCTATTGGTTATTCTTAATACTATGATCAAAAATAATCAAAAATGGAGTCCAAAAATTGCTTGAAATTCAAGACAGTCGCTACCGGAGAAGATGGCGGGCATGGCCCGCCTACCTTTCCAAGAATAAATGGCGGGCGTGGCCGGAGTTGTGCCAATGCCCCCCGGGCACGGCCCGGGCTTGGCTTCGTGTCGGGCTCTCAATCGAGTTTAGGGCAGGCTCTGCGCAGGAATGACAGGTTATTTCTGATTCAAAAATGAACTGCCCGGGACTGGATTCGAACCAGCACAAGATTGCTCCTACTAGCCCCTCAAGCTAGCGCGTCTGCCAATTCCGCCACCCGGGCGTACGTTTTAGATATTATTAACTGAACATCGCATTTTTACAGGTTGTTTTAAACCTTTCCAATTACGAGCGAGGCGTTGTGTCCGCCAAAACCGAAGGAATTACTCATGGCATATTTTATTTCCTTCGGCCGTGCTTCCAGAGGCGTATAGTCGAGATCGCACTGTTTATCGGGATTTTCCAGGTTGATGGTAGGTGGTATGATCGAATTTTTCAAGGCCAAAGTTGTGATTATCAGTTCTACGCCGCCGCTGGCACCGAGCAGATGTCCCAGATGACTCTTGGTGCTACTGATAGCCATTTTAGGGGCATCGGGGCCAAGCAAAGCTTTGAGCGCATTAGTTTCCATGATGTCGTTCAATTGAGTGCCGGTACCGTGCGCGTTAATGTAGCCGAGCTGACTACTATCAATGCCGGCGTCTTTCAAAGCAAGCATCATCGCATCACGTGCTCCCGAACCATCAGGCAACGGCTGGGTAATGTGACTGCCGTCACCGGTCATGCCGTAACCGACCAGTTCGGCGTGAATCTGGGCGCCACGTTTTCGGGCGTGCTCGTATTCTTCCAGTACTACCACGCCGGCTCCTTCACTGAGCACAAAGCCGTCACGGTCGCGATCAAACGGACGTGATGCGGCAGCCGGGTTGTCGTTTCGGCGACTGAGCGCTTTCAAAGCGCAAAAGCTGGCCAGCCCCAGCCTGGTAAGCGCAGCTTCACTGCCGCCAGTAACCATAACATCCGCAAGATTCAACTGAATCTGGTGTGAAGCATCTCCGATAGCGTGTGCAGCCGAGGCGCAGGCAGTAACCACAGAGGTGTTCGGACCGCGTAAATTGTAGAAGATAGAAACGTTTCCGCTGGCGGCATTGACCATCAGTTTGGGAACACAAAAAGGACTGACCCGATCGGGACCACGCTGCAATAGCTTGGTGTGCTCCTTTTCGAGTTCTTCCAGTCCGCCGATACCGGAACCAATAATACATCCGCAACGGTCCCGGTCGATCTTGTCCATTTCAAGGCCGCTGTCTTTGACGGCATGTATGGAGGCAGCCAAAGCAAACAAAGCGAAACGATCTATTCGCTTGGCTTCGCGTGCGTCTAAAAATTTCATTGGATCAAAATCGCAGATTTCACCGCCGATTTTGACCGAAAAGGCTGACGTGTCAAATCTTTCGATTTTTTTGACACCACTTTCCCCGGCACAGATGCCATCCCAAAAGACAGACAAATCCTGACCGAGGGCCGTCACCTGCCCCAAGCCGGTTATAACTACGCGCCGTCGGGCCATAATAATCGTTACCTGTTATAAATCAAATTATTCTAGTTGTCGCCATCATCGGTAGTACCTTTGGCAAGATACTGCTCAATATAGTCGATGGCTTGACCGATAGTTTGAATTTTCTCGGCTTCCTCATCTGGAATACTCATGTCGAACTCATCTTCGAATTCCATCACCAACTCAACAGTATCCAAACTGTCAGCGTTGAGATCGTTGACAAATGAGGTTCCCCGCGAAATCTCAGCCTGATCGACACCCAACTGTTCAGCCACGATAGATTTGACTTTGGCTTCTATATCACCCGTCACTGCTTGACCTCCCGGCATAAAGCCATCTGTGTACAAATTTAACTCGACAGACCCATCGCCTATCGAATAGTTGTGCTTTCCGCGAACAAAATCATCCGTTCGCAAGCCGCGGTAATATAACCTCTGGCAAAATAGTATTCAAGTACTTTTACCAACAAGAACGACACGTGGACACGATATTTTTCCGATGGCGGTGTAACTATTGTAATTACAAGGAGTTATGTTCACGATGATTCTTGTTTATCTTTGGTTTGTCCGGAGTTTTACCCGGTGTGCATGCCGTTAAAACTACATTGCCATCCCACCATCGACACAAAGTACTTGTCCTGTAATGTAGCCGGCCTCGTCCGAAGCGAGAAACGCGACCGCATTGGCCACGTCGTGGGCCTGACCGAAACTGTTCATCGGAATAGCCTGCCTGGCGTATTCTTTGACTTTTTCGGGCAGCACATCTGTCATTTCCGTCATGATGAATCCCGGTGCGACGCAATTGGCAGTTATGTTTCTCTTGGCCAACTCCCGAGCGACAGTTTTGGCCATGCCGATAAGGCCTGCCTTGCTGGCGGCATAATTGGACTGGCCGGCATTGCCCATTACTCCAGCAACGCTGGCAATGTTAATAATGCGACCAAAACGGTTTCTCATCATTGAACGGGATGCGGTGCGGATCGCCACGAAGGCGGCCTTGAGATTGATCTCGATTACCCGGTCGAAATCTTCGTCACTGATCGACATAACCAGTCCGTCACGTGTTATTCCGGCATTGTTGACCAAAACACCTACGCCGCCATGCTTTTCGGCCAAACGCTCAATAGTGCCGGTCAGTACCGGCCAGTCGGTTATGTCGAGCTTCTCAGTTAATATGTCATTGAGACCTTCCTTACTGGCCAATTCCTCCAGTTCTTTCAAGCGTGGCTGGTCAATATCGAAAGCCACCACCCTTCGCCCCTGCCGTGCCAGGGCAAAAACAATAGCACGGCCAATACCGCGAGCTCCACCGGTAACAATCGCCAGTCGTTTTTGAGGCATAATCTGTTTCTCCTGACAAAAGTGGTTTACGAACCACTCGATTATTTAACGGCATGGTCTCGGCTGGGCAAACTCACTAGATGCAGGTTCGACAAGCTTACCATAGAAAAGTCCATCCTACGTGACGGTTAATCCGCTAATGTTCAATTGTTGTACTTTTTGTTTACGTGCTCGGCATATTTTTTTCAGCAAACCGGTCAATACTCTGCCGGGGCCGATTTCGACAAACCGCTGAGCGCCTTGATCCAGTAAAAACTCTATCGATTGCTGCCAACGTACAGCACTTGTCAACTGTCGCAAGAGTTTTTCGGTAATCTGTTCGGTGCTATCATAAAATTGCCCATCCACATTGGCGATCAATTTACAAGAAGGCGGCGAAAAAGGACATGCATTCAGCGCCCCGCGCAACTGACTGGCGGCGGGGGCCATCATCTCGGTGTGAAAGGCTCCGGCGACCTGGAGCGGCACGGCTTTTGCTAGCCCGAACTTTTCAGCCAGTACGGCCGCGCGATTACATGCACCTGGCGAACCGCTGATGACAATCTGTCCGGGACAGTTAAAGTTTACCGGTACCAGCAATGGCGTCAGGCCATCGTCTTCAGTTGGAGGATCGTCTAAAACCGCCTGGCAAAGGCGAGCTACCTCTTCCTGGCCCAGTCCCAGAATCGATACCATTGTTCCCTTGCGCTGCTCGGCGGCCGTTTGCATACTGCGGGCGCGTAATTGTACGAGTTTCAGTGCATCGTCGAATTCCACCGCCCCGGCGGCGTATAAAGCAGTGTATTCGCCCAGGCTCAGTCCCGCGCAAGCCTCTGGTTCGATTTCGGTCAGCCCTGTGGCGACCTTGCCCATGCGTAACGCCGTCAGACAGGCTACACTGGTGACAAATATCGCTGGTTGTGATATCTCTGTTATGTTAAGCCGCTCGGCAGGTCCCTCAAAACAAGTCGAGGCCAGGTCATAACCCACGATCTCATTCGCACGAGCGTAAAGATCGGCAATCTCAGGAATGCTCTCTGAGAGGTCACGGCCCATTCCTACCTGTTGAGATCCCTGACCTGGAAACATAAAAACGGTATTCAAATTGACATCCTTACTATCGCTTAGGTTTCACAGTTTTATCAGGTCAACCGCCCAGGTAAGACCGGCGCCAAAAGCCACCAACACAACCAGATCGTTTTTTTTGAGAAGACCATTGCTGATGGCTTCGTCCAGGGCGATAGCGATGGACGCTGAGGAAGTATTACCATATTTGTCGATATTGACAAACATTTTTTCTTCCGGCAGATTCAGGCGTTTGACGACCGATTCGATAATTCGGGCATTCATCTGATGTGGAATTATCAGGGTGATATCGTCATTGGAAACACCGCAATGGGCATACGCCTCTTCGGTCATCTCTACGATACGACGAACGGCCAGTTGATAAGTCTCACGTCCCCTGACTTGCATATATATTTTATTTTGATCGGTCAGTTTCTTAGTAACCGGATAACGGCTGCCATAAGCCATACAGTTTAAGGTTTCCCAGTTGGAACCGTCAGCATGCAAGCTGCTGTAAAGTACCCCCCGGCTGCTGTTCTCCTCGGCTTTCAACAGCGCCGCCCCGGCGCCGTCTCCAAACAGGATACAACTGCTGCGATCCTGATAGTTGGTGATGTTAGAAAGTGTCTCGGAACCCATGACCAGAGCGTTGTTATACCGGCCGGTTTCGATCAGTGATGACGCCACGGCAATCGCATACGTGTAACCGCTACAGGCTGCCGACAAATCAAACGCGCAGCAACTGCAATTGTTCAACCCAGATTGCACAAAACAAGCGGTGGAGGGGAAGACCATTTCCGGCGTTATCGTGGCACATATTATCAGCTCGATATCTTCGCCTTTGATGTTTGATTTTTCCAGGGCTTTACGAGCCGCCTGCAGCGCCAACGAAGCGGTCGTCTCACCATCAGAAATAATGCGTCTTTGTTTGATTCCTGTGCGGGTGGTTATCCAACTGTCGGAAGTGTCCACCATCTTTTCCAGATCGGCATTGTCGAGTATTTTTTCCGGGACAGCGCTGCCGGTAGCCGCTATAATGGCTCGGCGCTTTCGTTGATGCAAGTTATTCTTGACCAAATTTGTTACCTGTTTTTCCAAGCGAACCGCTTTGTAATTGTTCTGTGATTTTCCGGTTGATGTCAAATCTCATCTGCTTTGTGGTGCGAACTAAAGCACTTTTGATTGCCCGCGCGTTACTACTGCCGTGACAGATTATGCAGGTGCCGTCAACACCCAGCAAGGGCGCCCCACCATATTCACTATAATCGTGTTTGGCGTAAAGACTGTCCATTACCGGTTTGAAGTACTCGATCATATCCGGTTTGCTCTGGATGATCTCCCGTTTTATCGTTTTGAATAATCCCTCGGCCAGTCCTTCGGTTAGTTTTAGAATTACGTTACCTACAAAACCGTCACAGATTATTATGTCTGCCGGGCGTTTGAGAAAATCGCAAGGCTCCACATTTCCCACGAAATCGATTCGCTTATCATCTCGCAGCAACTGATTGGTTGCTCTGACCAGTTCGTTTCCCTTGGCATTTTCCTGTCCGATGCTAATCAGCCCGACCGTAGAGTGAGTCTGCTGGAGCACCTGATTAACGTAGGCGATTGCCATCAAGGCGTATTGATGCAGGTGATTGGGTTTTGGAGCGATATTGGCCCCGACATCGCAAAGTGCCACCGGGCCGGCAAACGTTGGAAATACCACCAAAATACCGGGTCTTGCCACTCCCGGCAGCAATCGCATACGCATTTGACATGCCGCTACGAAAGCCCCTGTATTGCCGGCACTGACAACGGCATCGACTTTACCATCCGCAGCCAGTTCGGTCATAACCGCAATGGAACTTTTTCGCTTGCGGCGCATAGCTTCCACGGGCGGATCGTCCATCGCCACCGCTTCCGGGGCATGTACAATACTGATTTGTGACTGCCAACGGTTTTGATCGCCCAAATGCCCGCGAATGGTCGATTCATCTCCGACCAGAACCAACTGATCATCTTTAATATGATCCAGGGCCTCTAACGCCCCGGCAATAATCTCGCCTGGAGCATTGTCACCGCCCATGGCGTCAAGAGCTATACGCATTTACCGTCACCCTGTAACATTAGTTGAACAGAATTTAGTACCAACAGCTTTGACCATGTTGAGTTACCCGAAAATCGCCAATGGCAACCAGATGGTCCGATAAACTGCCTCTATGGTACTGCCATTTTTTATTATTATTCGCCAATCTTGATTGACAGCGAAGAATTCACATAACCGCACTCACACATCGAATGCGGCAGCTTAGCTTTGCCACATTTACGACAAATCGAGTAATTCACTGGTTTTAGCGCATGATGGCTACGACGGGTACGTGTGCGAGATTTTGATGTTTTTTTTACCGGAAGCATGATAGTCCTAACTTATGTATATACAAATAGTTACATTCACGTCAGCCGAAGCTGAAAAAACTGCCCAAAACAGACTTTCTCAGCCCAATAGGCAGGAACGGGTGGAGTCTATTGTAGATGTGGTTACTTGTCAAGGGAAAACTCCCCGACTCTAAATGAGAAAAAGACAATCTATCGCAGAATCATATTGCATTGTCAGTACAAATATGGTAGAAGTGTATTCCTTATGGCCGTTAGAAGACACAAACCTGCTTTGATAGAACTAATAAACAAGGGCGATCTGTCCACGCCCACATGGTTTTACGGCCGGAAAAAAGTCAGACTGCAGAAACTGCGAGAGGCCACTGTCGTAACGGATTCGACCAAAAGTACCCCTCAGGAAGATGGGCAAGAGGTTGATTGCGCTCGGCCCGAGGCTCTCTCCCAATCTTACCGGAAGGCATGGATAGGGTTGGCCGATAAAAAACTGTTGTTTTCGATTCCCTGTTGGGCGTTGCCGATAGTGGCTATGGGATTGATATTGGCGTTGCTGATTGCATATCGTCTGGGCCAGCCTGGCGGCGTTGTAAGCGAGCTAAAGCCCGGACTTGATAGCTCACCCAGTGGTCAACTAAAGGAAGTCCCCGACCAATCGGCGCGCAATGACTTCATACCGCCCAAAACCACAAAGACCGAAGGCGTCGGTGGAACGCCCAGCCAAGCAGCGACACCTAAAACCGCCGATGTGGCCCCACCGGTAAACTCCCCCCCCCCCGCCTCCGGCGGGTCGCGAACCGGCCAGCGTTTGATAATGTGCAGTGACAAGAATAAAAGTAAGCTTGAGCCGGTGCAAAAATATTTTGCTGATAAGGGCATTCTCACCGAGATCGGCCAATTCGGCGGTAGTTTTGTGCTGGTCTCCTCCGAGCCCTTTGAAAACGAAAAGAGTGCTGAAGCGGTGGCCTTTAAGAGCCGGGTGGCTAACTTGGGAATCAAAGGTAATCTCGGTTTTGACACGGCTTTTAGAACGATGCTTTGGGTGGGGGCTAACAGAATCGAGTGATATATCGCATTGTGTGAAAAAGTTACGATATGCGCAATACGATATGTGATATATGCAATTGATGTTGCCGTCAAAAGGCGGTATTCACGCCCCAAAATACCCTTTAGGTATCAGGATCGGCGTATCGCAATAATTTTGACGCCGGCATCGCAGTTGGTGAACAAGGAGAAAATTAATGTCAATTGATCGCACACTCAAGAGCCGTACCGCCCTGGTTCGGCACCGCAATGTTCTTACCCGTGTCGAGCGTATTGAGCTATTAGCTGAGGATGGACTATGGGAAGAAGATAGAGATTCGGTTTTTGGTCTTCCCAAGGTGGCCCATCGCAAGAGTACCGCCGGCAAAAAGGTCAAGAAAGTGAAAACCGAAGCAGCCGTCGGCACTGCTGCTGCCCAAACCGAAGTGGAAACGACCGCGAAAGCTGCTGCCAAATAGGCAGATCAGCGGAGGTATCCGTAGCGTTCGGGCGTTTGCCGGTTTTGGGAAAGTCGATGGCCGTGCTGAAAAAAGATTTGCCGCTGTTCATCAATGGACAGCGGCAAATTGCTATCGACAGGGCGTATGTGCGATTTCATACCAATTGAGGATAAGATGATGGATTATATCGCAGAAAGAGTCAAATGTATCGACGCTTCGGGGATCCGCCGGGTCTGGCAATTGGCCCAACAGATGACCGATCCGGTCAATTTCAGTATCGGTGAGCCTGATTTTCCCGCTCCAGAGGCGGTAAAGGACGCCGCCATCAGGGCCATCCGCGAAGACCACAATGGATACACCCTGACCACCGGTATCGAACCACTGTGCAAAGCCGTCGCCGCAAAAATAACCGAACAATTCAACTGGGCCAGTCCCCTGGTGCTGATAACCAGTGGAGTAAGCGGTGCTCTGCAGCTTGCTTTTATGTCCACGATCAACCCCGGCGATGAGGTGCTCATCCTCGATCCACATTTTGTCATCTACAGCCACATAGTGAATATGTTGGGCGGCAAAAATGTTTTTGTAGATACGTATCCGGATTTTCGTCCTGACGCTAAAAAAATTGCAGAAAAAATTACAGATAAAACCAAAATGCTGGTCATCAATTCGCCGGCCAATCCCAGTGGAAAAGTATATACGCCCCAGGAATTGCGGGACGTAGCCCAAATTGCCGCCAAACACAAATTGCTGGTGCTTTCTGACGAGATATATCGCGATTTCAGCTATGACGGCCCAGCGGCGAGTATAGGGCAATACTACGAAAACACACTCATTATGCGGGGTTTTTCCAAAGCGTACGGCATACCCGGCTGGCGGATGGGCTATATGGCACTGCCGGAACATCAGGAGCAACTTTTTAATAGAATGGTCGCCCTGCAGCAGTACACCTTTGTCTGCGCACCGCATCCATTCCAGATTGCCGCTGTGACGGCGCTGAAGTGTGATATTTCCCAGCAAATAGATGGCTATCGGCGAAAACGCGATATGATCTACGGTGGACTAAAAAACACGTTCGATTTAGTCCGCCCGGAAGGGGCTTTCTATGCGTTCGTACCTGCCCCCGGTGGCATAGCAGGCGAATTTGTCACCGCGGCAATCAAGAATAATGTACTGATTATTCCCGGCTCGGTATTTTCCAGGCAGGACAGTCATTTTCGGATCAGCTATACCACCGATGATGATTCGATCAAAAAAGGCATAGATCGTCTCTGCCGCCTGGCGGAAAAAGGATGGTAGAAACTGAAGCTGAATTTTCGCCGGCCAAAAAACACTGGAAAATTTTTTGCATAGCAATACAATACCTGGTTCGCAGGATATTCTGGATTGTGTTCAAGGCTGCGTAAGCCTTTTGCGTATATCGTATGACGCAATGCGGTTAGTGGTTACCCTTTTAACACCAAGGAGTTAAGTGCGGTTTATACTACTGGACAAAGTAACGGAGTTGCTGCCGGGCCGAAAAATTTCAGCCATTAAAAACCTTTCGCTGGCGGAAGAGTATTTGGCTGACCACTTCCCTGGGTTTCCCGTTATGCCCGGTGTGCTGATGATCGAGGCATTGGTACAGACCGCAGCTATGCTCGTGCGGGTCACCAATAATTTCAGTCACAGTATGGTCATTTTGGCCCAGGCAGACAACGTGAAATACAAGAGCTTTGTCAAACCTGGCAACGCCTTAAAGATATCACTTGAGGCCAAAAATATCACCTCGATGGACAGTTCCTTTACCGGCACTGCCTGCGTCGATGGCCAACAGGTGGTTTCGGCCCGCTTAAAATTGCGTCATTTCAATCTGGCCGACGACGACCAGTCTTTGGCCGCAACCGACCGGAAAATTATAGAAGAAATGAAACATCGCGCCCAATTGTTGGGCGCCTGCTAAAAAAACTGTCTGGAGGTTATACGGTTATGACGATCAGTCGCGATGAAATCTTCGCCAAAGTACGTGAAAATCTGGTGAATGCCCTTGGGGTAGATAGTGATGAAGTGACCGGGCAATCCACTCTTATGGGAGACCTGGACGCGGAAAGCATAGATTTTCTTGATATAGTCTTCCGTTTGGAGAAAGAATTCGACATCAAGATACCACGTGAGGAGTTGTTTCCCGCAGAGGATATGCTTAACAACTCCAAGTATGTTGAGAATGGCAAACTGACCCCAACTGGTCTGGAACAGTGCAAGTCAAGCATGCCACACATTGACTTCAGCGAATTTGAAAAGGATCCCGATGTCAATAAAATGGGCGATCTGTTTACCGTGGATGTCATCGTAAAGTATGTGGAAGGTAAGATCAATGCGTAGCGGGTGTTGCGTATTGTCTTGATGTGTCATGCGTTGGATATGGATCGATAAATTTGTGGAGTTCGAACCCGGCAGACGGGCGGTGGCGATTAAGAACGTTACCATGGCAGAGGAACATCTGCATGATCATTTTCCAGGTTTTCCGACCATGCCGGCATCGCTGATGATAGAGGCCATGGCTCAGACCAGCGGTATCCTGGTCGGCCATGCTCGGGATTTCAAAGAGAAGGTAATCCTGGCCAAAGTGGTCAAGGCTGTTTTTAGTCGAATCGTTCGGCCCGGCGATCAGCTTCGTATTGAAGCCGTCATTGACAATATCGCCGACGAAGCGGCCAACATCACCGGCACAATCCACTGTGAAGATCAGCTTGTCGCCGAGATCGCCCTGATATTCAGCCACATTGACCAGAATCTGGCTGGAATGGAGTTTCCCGAGGAAAATTTCGTATTTAATGCCCAATTTATGGAACTGTTGAGCTGTTACATTCCCTCTAAGACAGTCCAGTCATAACGACCCCGCAGGAGAACCAGATCAATGACAGATCGTCGCGTTGTCATCACCGGAGCAGGCGTTCTCAGCGCCGTGGGTATTGGCAGAGAACAACACTTTCAATCTATGCTCGACGGTACTATTGGCATTGATCGTATCAGGGCCTTCGATCCGTTCGGGTTTCCCAGCCAGATAGCCGGTGAAGTGTCTGAGTTGACGATGAAAGATATCGTACCCCGGGCATATCGCAAGGCAACCAAACTTATGTCACGCGATATTCAATTGGCCGTAGCCGCTGCCGATTGTGCCCTGCGAGACGCCGGGCTTAATACAAAAGGTACCAATCCTGATGGGCCGATAGATATCGATCCGACGCGGACCGGTGTTAATATCGGGGCGGGACTTATTTGCTGCGACTTAATCGAATTGTCCTCGGCAGCCGCCCACGCTATCGAAGACGGCAAATTCAGTTTGCGCAAATGGGGCGCTGAAGGGATGAACGAGCTTACGCCGTTGTGGCTGCTGAAATATTTACCCAATATGTTAAGTTGTCACATTACGATAATCCACGACCTGCAGGGGCCGAGCAATTCCATCACCATCGCAGAAGTTTCCGGACTGATGGCGATAGGAGAAGCTTATCGTTATATCGTCAGAGGCAAAGCAGATGTTATGATCGCCGGTGGCGCCGAAAGCAAAGTCAATCCAATGGCACTTCTGCGTCAGTGCCTTATTAAACGGGTCGGCACAAGCTACAACGACAAACCCAAAGAAGCATCTCGGCCTTTCGACCGTGATGCCGACGGTACCGTTATCGGCGAAGGCGGAGCTATTGTGGTTTTGGAAGAGCTGGAATGTGCCCGGCGTCGCGGAGCAACCATTTACGCGGAACTGACCGGTTTCGGCGCTTCTTATAATTTCAGCGATGATTTTGTCGAGCCGGAACCACAGGGCACCGGTATCGCCATCGCACTGCAAAAGGCTATGCAGCAGGCCCACCTGGCGCCAGGACAGATTCAGCTTCTGGTACCTCACGGTGTGGCGGTGCCAAGCCACGACCGGGCTGAAGTTAATGCCGCAAAAACGGCCTTTGGCAGTTGCCTCAAAGATGTGCATATTTTGGCTACGAAGAGCCGTATCGGCAACTGCGGCGCCGCCTGCGGCGCCATCGATATGGTAACCGCCGTTCTGGCGATGAGCAAAGGCAGAATACCGGCGAATATGAATTGCCCGAATCCAGTTGAAAACGAGCTAAAAATCACCAACACGAACAGCATCGATGCTGATATCGACCATGCGATGGTCAGTTGTTACACCTACGGCGGACAAACCGCAGCCTTGGCCATCAGCAAAATGAAATAGGTATATACTCATAACGATTAAGGACCAGACATGACCAAACGTGTTGTTATAACCGGGATGGGGATGGTTACGCCGTTGGGAAACGAGGTTGAGCAGGTTTGGCAGCGGCTGCTCAACGGTGAAAGTGGCGTAGGACCGACAAGTCTTTTTGATGCCGGGGCTTTCCCAACCCGGTTTTCCGGCCAGGTTGGCGACTATGACTATCTTGCCGATCTGCCCGAGAACGTTCGCGACAAATTTGCTCCCGCGGGCAGAAACTGCCGATTTATGATCACTGCCGCCCTCCAGGCCTGGCGACAAGCAAAACTTCCCATCCCCATTGCCGCCGATTCCATCGGCGGGGTTCCACCTGCCGATCGGATAGGCGCTTACCTCGGCGCCGGCGAAGGACAGGTCGATTTTGACAACTTTATGCTTGCGAATATCGATGCGTGGCAGGCCGATAAGAAAGAAATGGACTGGCGTCGCTGGGCAAAAACCGCTTTCAGACAAATGACTGCCAGATGTGAACTCGAACAGGAACCAAACATGCCCGGCGCTTATTTGTCACGGCTGTTCAAATTGCGTGGCCCCTGCATGAGTTGTCTGACCGCCTGTGCCGCCAGCACGCAGGCTATCGGCGAAGCCACGGAACTTATCCGGCACGGTGATGTTGATATTGTTATTACCGGCGGATCGCATTCGATGATTCACCCGTTGGGAGTTACTGGTTTTAATCGGCTTACGGCCCTTTCCGTCCGCAACGACAGTCCCACCACCGCTTCCCGCCCCTTTGATAAGGACCGCGACGGATTCGTACTGTCTGAAGGCGCCGGCGCGATTATCATTGAGGAGCTTGAGTGTGCTCGAAATCGCGGCGCTAATATTTTGGCGGAGGTTATCGGATACGGAAGCACCGCCGATGCCTTTCGTGTTACCGATCAACACGAGGACGGACGCGGCGGCACCGCGGCGGTGCGGATGGCCATGAAAGATGCCGGGTTGAGTATCGATGATATCGACTACATCAGTGCCCACGGTACCGGCACAATCGAGAACGACTCCATCGAAAGTAAAATCATCAAAAATGTCTTCGGTTCACGAGCATACAAAATACCTGTCAGCAGTGTTAAGAGTATGCTGGGCCATCTTATTGCCGCCGCTGGAGCGGTAGAGTTAATAACCTGCGTCCTGGCGCTGCGCGATCAGATCGTACCACCTACCACCAACCTGAGTAATCCCGATTGCGATTGCGATCTCGACTATGTCCCCAACCATGCTCGCAAAGCCAAAATGAATGTTATCATGTCGAATTCCTTCGGCTTCGGCGGCCAAAACAACACCGTCATTATTCGCAAACCACCGGTGGATTTCTAAGCTCACAAGCCAAGCATTTTTTTCTATTGGAGTTTTTGTTGGGCCGCAGCGGAGCGGATGTTTCTGATGATAAAAAAAGCCCGTGACAAAATGTGAACGAAAGACTCTTATACATTTTCCTCCGCTGGGTAAGAGTTCTTCCTGTTTGCCACGGGCATTGAACCCGGCAGGCCGGATTCCCTGAAATCTCTAATATTTGTCAGCAGCAGGGGGGTTCCAAAAACTATTCGGACCTTCTCAGCACATTGCCGCATAACTGGCCAATGACAGTATTAGAATACGATTTTTGCGTCCCATAAACGCCCAAAACAGATCGTACATCTCTTTTACTTTAGCCATGGTTCCTTTCCTTTGCCTACTAACCTGTCAAAAAATGCAAAGTATGTGCCCGGACCGATTGAGAAGCGTTAAGAATCTTGCCAGACGTAACGGCTTGTAGAAAAAGGTGTTATGGCTCGTTTGAGAAATGTTAAATTGTACGCATAATTCTGTTTGTAGGGGTTTGTTGTTTTATAGCAACACAGAGGGAGGGGAATATCGTTGGTTGAGGCAATAACATGTTTTTTGACAATATCTTACGACAGCGTTTGTTTTATCAACCAAATGACCTCGATTCGGACCAGCAGATCGTCAGTTTGAGCGGCTGTATCGTGCCCCTCCCGTATAAAATAGGGCAATTTCGTCTGCAAAGAGTATAAATATCGTTGCCGGCAATACCGATAAAGAAGATGCAGGGAGGATTGTTTGTTTTTGGTGAATTCACGGCAGGAGCCGGCAAAATTGGTTTTGCCGTTTATGAAGTTGCCTGTTTCGTTGAAAGGCGCAATTTATGGCCTGGCATATCGACATCAATCATAACAAAACCGAGGTGACACTTGACATCAGGCAGCTTAATAGTGATGACAAAATCAATTGTGAAGCAATTGTTGCCGCTCTGGAAGAAAAGAAAATCCCTGTAGATGCCAAGGTCCAGAAGAGAATTAACAATGCTCTGGAAAACCTTAAAACTTCCGGCCGCTCTTCTGAGATGCCCGTGTTAGTGCGAGGTATCGCCCCCGTTGCGGGTCTGGACGGTTATTTCGAATGGTCCGAGAAGTTTGACCCCGAAAAACTCAAAGCCGCCGAAGAGGAGCGACAAAACGAGGATCGATCCAGTTTCTACGAACAGTCCAATTTAATTATTGCCTACAAGGGCGATCTCCTTGGCATTCTGCATCCGCTCACCAACGGCGAAGCTGGAAAGGATGTTTTCGGTTACCCAATTACCCCTCAGCCCGGCGCCGACTTTAAACTCGATCCGGGCCTAAATGTCGGACTGTTGCCCGATGGCGTAAGTTTTGTCGCCCAGTGCGATGGCGAGCCGAAAATGGAAGGTACGGTTCTTTCTGTCGATCCGACTCTCCGTGTCAAATCGGACGTTGACTTCGCCACAGGTAACATCGAGTATAACGGTGATGTTAACATAAAAGGCGACGTCAAGGATCTTTTTAGAATACGTGCCGGCGGCAACATTTCGGTGGAAGGGACTGTTGAGGCGGCTGAGGTTGAGTGCGGCGGCTGCCTGGAGGTTAAGCGCGGCATCTCCGGCAAGGAAAAAGGTATCATCAGAGTCGAGAAAAACCTCTCCACCAAATACCTTTCCAATGTTACCGTCTGGGTAAAAGGTGACATCCTGGTAGATTCGGAGATAGTCAATGCCAACCTGAACTGTCAAGGTAAGGTTGTCCTTCAAAAAGGAGCTGTCCATGGCGGCAGGGTAACCGCAGCCGGAACCGTTGAAGCTCCTATTATCGGCAGTCCCGCCGGTGTGCGTACCGTTATTCGCGCTGCGATCGACCCTTTCCTCGACCACCGGATGAGCCTGCTTAAGGAAGAAAAAAAACAATGCAGTGAAAGAATCGCTGTCTTGATGCCACAGGCCAAATCTATCTTAGCTGTTTGTCAGGGCAAACCCAACAAACAGCTTAAGAAAATGGCCGATGAAATTCGCCAGTGTAAACAGCGTATTGAAACCGTAGAAGAAACGCTAAAAGGTATGGCACGAGAGATCGCCAAAACCTGCACCGGCACTATTATTGCCCGTAAAGTAATCTACCCCGGCGCTATGCTTTATATAGGCGATCTCATACAAGTGGTTGAACACGAAGTGACCGGTCCGGTAGAGCTTACCATACAAAGGAATGGTGATTTCAAAGAGCTTTCTTTCCGTGTTCCCGCCGAGGCCGCAGCCCAGTAGCAGTATCTTCACGCACCCTTTAGTGCTACATTGCCATTTAGGCCTTTTGTCGTCTCAGCGACCTCATTGTCAGCATCAAAAACGCGGTTTTTATATCCACACTGAATGGAAATGCCAGATAGTAAAAATTATATTTACATAAACCACAAAACGTTACGATTGGCCCTGCCAAGTATAATGAACCCCTTGGGTGTATTTTAGAGAGCCAAGGCTGCTACGCCAGTGTTTCTGATTTAGCTTGTTTGCCATTTTGAGCGCTATGTCTTCGGACTTTTGGCTCCATGAATCTGCAGAGCCACTTCGGCAATGCGGCGGCCCAAGTTTCGGGCGGTGCTCAATCCAAATTCATCGGTCGAAATGTCGTCATCGGCCCGATTCCAAAGGGTAGCCCCGGTATGGGCCGTGGGTTTGCCATCACCTACTACGATCATCTCCTGGCAGAGCAGGGCGGCTTGGACAGATTGGATCGTCAATTCCTGCCCTCCGTTCCGGGCTCCTCCCACAGCTATCACTCCGGCAACCTTGCCGGACAGGGCAAATTGGTTTTTCCGGAACGCCATGCAATGGTCGAAAAACGCCTTGCACAAGGAGGACATGTTACTGAAATAAACCGGCGTACCAAGGATGATGCCGACAACTTTGGTGCTTGAAAGCACCGGAACCAGATTTTTGAAATCGCCTTGACTGGCAGCGGGATTGTCCGGGTTGAACACGCCGATATTCATACCCGCCAACTCAATCAACCGGGTTTCAATCTGTGGGCTGATTTCCGCGGCCCCGTCCAATGCCATCTTCAAGGCCGCGGCTGTGGTCTTGCCGGCACGAGGGCTGCAGTTGATTCCAAAAATCTGTAAGAGCTTTTCCGACGTTTGAGCAGAAGCTGTTGAGGGCAAACTTCCCACGGCGGTACCAGCGGCAATAGCTGCTCCGGCTGCTCCCATGAATTTTCTTCGTGTAAATTGCTGATCCATGAGTTATCTCCTTTCGCGTTAAGACATAATACGTTTTTGTCTATAATTCCTCGAACACAGAATTCATAAACGGCATAACCAAACACTTCAGGGAGCGGTATATATAAGATAAATCCCTCCCAAAAGCACTAGTACGCCACATATCTTTTTCAGTATAACCGCACCTTTGGACTTTTCATTCCAGTTCATGTACCGCTGTACGATTTCAGTACATGTGCCAGCAAAAACGATGACGGAGCAGTGTCCTGTGCCGTAAATAAGTAAGAGAAGGACTCCGTAAGATAATTGTGTAGAAGCCACCTTGAACGTCACTGCCAGCATCGGGGCCATATAGGCAAAGGTGCATGGTCCCAGAGCGATGCCAAATACCAAACCCAGGATGAAAGCGGCGAGCATGCCTTTGCGTTTCATTCCCACCTGGCCTGGCCCGGAGAAGGGCATGGGGATCACGTCCAGCAGGTGCAGGCCTACCACGAAAAATATCAACGCTACAAAATAATTGCCGTATTTGCCCACATCACCCATCATGCGTCCCGCCGCGGCGGTGATCGCACCAATAACAGCAATAGTAATGAGGATGCCCACAGCAAAGAGGGTGCTGATGATAAGCGCCCGTCGTGCGGACATTCGGCCCTGCTGGTCAATGAAACCAACAATCAAGGGGATGCTAGCCAAATGGCAGGGGCTTAACAAAATACTAAGGATTCCCCAGACGAATGCCGCCCCCATAGCGATCATGGGTGTGCTTTCCACCGCTTTTGTCAGTGTGTTGAACAGTTCTTCCATAGTCTATTGTATTCCGATCCGCAAAAGTTGCTTTTCGATATCCTCCACCGAAAAGAATCCAACGTGGCGATATACTTCCTGACCGGTTTTATCGAAAAACACCTGCGTTGGTATGGACCGCACCTGATAGCGGGCGGCCAGAATTTGCTCCTGTTTGGCTTCCAGATAAATCGTATTCATCGCCTTGGCGTCATACTTGTTCCCCAAGGCGGCAAGGACCGGCTTCATTTTGTCCGGTCCACAGCAACTGGCCGCACTGAACACCGCTAATGTAACCTTCCCGTTGCCTCAAGCCTCGTCCAGCGGATTATCCTTCGCCAGACGCGCCTGGTCCTTGACCCAATCCACAGACACATTGATTTGTACCTTTTTCCCCAGCGTTCGAAGGTGTTCGGTAATGAATTGCTGCTTCCTTTCCTGTAAGACAAAGAGGCCGATCTGATCTTTGACTTTCTCCAAAGGCGTACCGCAAAAGATACTTTCATTTTCCCGGTAGAATTGCTCGATATCAGTGTCCGTAACCGTGACCTTTTTCGTCAATTGGTCAATATAAGTCTGGATGATTTGCTGCTCCGTCTCCTGGCCTAACTCGACGTCTTTTGATGCAAGTACGGCCTTGGCCTCTCTTAAGATCAGTTTGGGGATGATCTCCTGTTCCATTACAAAGAAGGCATTCTTAGCCAGTTCTTTTTGAAGAGGCTTGGGAGACCGCGAGATTGCCTCCTGAAGGTTTTCCAAGCTGAATTTCAGATCGTCAGACTGGAGCAGGACTCCCTTCGGTAACTCTGACAATTGCGCATACGTCAACGCCCCTGACGCCAGATCGGGATAAACGCCACAAATTACATTACTCTGTTCTTTTGGGATTTCTTGTTTAACCGCCTCCCCTGCCCATATTGGTAAGGCAAGATAGCAGCACAATAAGACAATTGTGAGCTTCATGACATGTTGCATGGTGTTTCCCCTAACATAAGGTTTTTTATATAGGTCACTACTTCGGTGAGCATTCACCGATTTTACAAGCTTTGCTGATTTGCTGTGGGCTGAGCTTCATCTTGTCCGCCAACGCCTGATGAATACTGATGAGTTTGCCTGTTTCGTGTGGATTCTCTTTCAGCCACTCCTTCAAGTTCTCCACGCCGGTAAAGAATCCCTGATGGAAACAGCCGGCCGATCCCCACGAGTCGTCCGGCTTTTTACGCATCCCGAACCAAGCCACTGCCGTAGCCGGTTCAAGCGAGGCTACACTGCCGTTGAGGGTCTTGACCGTGACTGGTTCACCGGTCAGACGGTCACGTTCATGTACCTCGATATCCTTGCCTGTCCGAGCCGCCACACCCATGGCGCAGTGCGAACAGCAGCCCCAGGTGTGCAGGCCGCCATCGACGATGACCTCTGCCGCATCCTGTGGGTAGCAGGCCCGGTCACAAAAACCGCAACGATGAGACAATTCCTTTTGCTGAAGCGCTTCCAGAGTGAGAATATTGCCTCCACTGGCAGCCTGCTCCTTAACCGCACCAGCTTGATCAACAAAGGTTTTCGTCCAGGGCTTGCCAGTGGTCTCGTCCTGACCGTAGAGGAATACGGCCTCAGCGGCCGAAACCAGATTTGCCGTGGTCCAGTCCGTCACTGAAACCTTGTTCTCAAAGCCCGTCTTGTCCTCCGTCAGGCAGGAATACATGATGAAATAACAATGTGGGCTGCATAGACGCACATCGCCCTTGTCAGTTTTTACTACCACGAGCGTCTTGGTATTGTTATCCCCATCGCACATATAACATACCTGCTCACGGGGTCGATCGTCCACCCGGGCCGGTTCCCAACGTTCGATCTGAGTAAGGTTGACTGAGCTATCGGCACTTTCTGTAAGATCGTAACCTAATTCCTTCCACTTGTCTAAAATGTCTTCCTTGGAAAAGAACCCTTCATAACGAAACAGCTCTTTGCCGGCAGGATCATAGAAAATTTGCGTAGGAATAATTTTGACATTGTATTTCTTCGCCTCGTCAGGATTTTCCCACACGTCGATGAAATCCACCTTCATACGGCCAACGTATTGTTCTTTGAGTTCTTCGAGGATCGGGGCCATCATTTTACAAGGAATACACTTGTCGGCCCCAAGGTCCACCAGACGCGGTAGGGACTTGTTCGTCTGTTGAGACGAGTCTGGTTTCACGCTATCTGAATCTGAAGGAATTGTCGTGTCAGTGCCTGTCCACGTATTGTTCGAAATTGTCTGACTTTCCGACGCGGTCTTGTTCTGCCTGGCGATAATCACAATTGCCACGACTACTACCAATATAACAACAATGCCTGTCTTTCCGATTTTGTTCATCAATGATATACCATCCTTTCCAGCGGCTCATTTACGCCAACGACCTAATTGCCACAAGCAGATTACCAAAGCCATGACTATCCGCGAAGGTATGCCTGACGCGTGTTCACAACAGGGAGTTTGTCAGAAAAAATCTAAGCGCCCACATCTTCCCGCATCAATTCAACACATTTCGCTGCTACACGAGCGATATTCTCCTCGGAGACAGATGTTTTACCTTTTTCCATACCCATATCGGTTATACACAGATGTTCGAACTGCCCAAACCCGGCCTGTTCCAGGGAATGCCTGACGCAGTCTAATGGACAGCCGTCCAAAGCCAGAATCTTTTGGGCCGCTTGGGTCGTTGCCATTATCCCACTGACTCGGCCGCCGATCCCAGCCAGGCAAAACATCTTACCTTTGCCTTCGCGCGTCATCTTCCGCGCCGCCCGGTCGGCGATCTCCCCCACATCCGCCGCACCGGAACAGGCAAAAATTAACTTCACAGCCGCCCCACATCCACATCCACATCCATTTTTCGCATCCATTGTCATCTCCTGTCTTAAAGACTTTTTTAATTTCGTGATTTCACCATTCCTATTCTGTTAGGCCAGCATTGTTTTGATTGCATCCGGCGAAGGCACCTTGCCCACGACTTTAACGTCACCGTCCACCGCCAGGGCAGGTGTCATCATGACGCCGAATTTCATGATTTCGTTGATGTCGGTGATTTTTTCCAGCTCGTACTCCAGGCCCATGGATTGGGCGGCGGCCTCGGTGTTTTCGGCCAGCTTCTTGCATTTAGGGCAACCCGTCCCAAGTATCTGAATTTTTTTCATAGTTTACCTTACATCTATTAGCTTAAAAAACATTCCCATAAATTACTCCGCTGATTGCTGCCATCACAATCACCAGACAGACAAATACAATCGTTTTTTGCGTTCCCATCACGGAACGAAGCACCAGCATACTGGGAAGACTTAAAGCGGGACCGGCGAGCAGCAGTGCCAATGCCGGACCTTTGCCCATCCCTGCTCCAATCAATCCCTGTAAAATAGGAACTTCTGTTAATGTTGCAAAATACATAAACGCTCCCGCAACAGAGGCAAACAGGTTCGCCCATAAGGAATTGCCGCCAACTGCTTTAGCTATCCATACAGACGGAATAAGTCCTTCATGCCCCGGTCTTCCAAGTAAAGCGCCGGCCACAATTACACCAAAAAACAGCAGGGGCAGAATTTGTTTGGCAAAGGTCCACGTTGAACTGAACCATTCTTCGGGTTCACCTTTTGTAGTACCGGTCGCCCACGAAAGACCAATAACCACCGCCGTGAAAGGAATCATCACCATCATGCCATCCGTCGGAAGAATAAATGCCAGTGCTGCTGTGGGAATTGCTGTTGCAATGATCTTCCACCAGGGAATCGAAAACCAAAGAACGAGAATTACACCTAAAGCCGCTCCCCAAAAACCGGCAATAATCCACTTGTGGCTCCAGATTGTGGTCCAGGTACCGGCAACAGGTGTTTTCTCAATTACAGATTCAACAGGAAGCTCTATTTCATGTCCATTTTGCACACCATCTAAAAGTTTTACTACATAAGAGCCTGTTTGGGGGCTACCGTGTTCCGGGGCTTTTATAACAGCACCTCTGATTGTGGCTCCATCCGTTGTCTTGAAATTGAAATCATTGGGAGAACCCCAGTTTGCAAAGACTAAAACGCCGACCATAACCGCAAAAAAAACGGCATTTTGCCACAGTGGTCTGGCTACTTCAGGCCCCGGCATTGCCATTTGACCATTGGCTTTTTCCAGTTCTTCACTTCGGTAAATAAAATGCATGATCAGCCCGATGACCACGCTGAATCCGACGGCTCCCACGGCCCGGGCGATACCCAATTCCAGTCCGAGAATTCGAGCCGTTAAAATAATCGCAAGCACGTTAATCGCGGGACCCGAATATAAAAAAGCAATAGCCGGCCCCAGTCCAGCCCCCATTTTATAAATCCCGGCAAAAAGAGGCAGGATGGTGCACGAACACACCGCCAATGTCGATCCTGAAATGGAAGCGACTGCATAGGCTAAGACTTTATTAGCTTTGGCTCCAAGATATTTCATGACCGAAGCCTGGCTAACGAATACCGCAATAGCACCGGCAATAAAAAACGCCGGAACCAGACACAACAATACATGTTCCCTCGCATACCATTTGACCAGATGCAGTGATTCCATAAAGGCATTATCAAACCGCCCAAAAATCCGCGTCGGCAGAAAAAAACAGCACAAAAACACCACTACGATAATTGCCAGTGGCTTGGATTCTTTCTTCCAGTCCATACGTTTGTGGTCCTTACTTATTTTCTATTTGACCAGTTCCAACTGTTCCTGGGCCGTTTGGCGAATGACCGACTCCACGCAACCGAAAAACTTCATAATACAGGGCATCTTCAGTTGGTAGTAAACCTGGGTGCCGCGTTTTTCCATCTGTATAATGCCGACGTTCCTGAGAACCGAAAGATGCTTCGAGACTGTTGACATATCCGCCCCGATCATCTTGGTAAGTTCACATACACATTTTTCTTTGTTTGACAGTTGATCGACAATAAAAAGTCGAGTCGGATGCCCCATAGCCTTAATGATCTTGGCCCTGCTTTCATATTTCGCCTGTACCTTGGAATCCATCTTATCCTCACTTCTGGTTGTACCTGTTATTACAAATATATATACTTGGCTATTTGGTAATATAGCCAAATAGTCAGCGGATGTCAAACATTTTTCAATTTTTCTCGAGTTTTTTTGCGGAACCGGTTTTGTTAAGGTCCGTTAGTGCTTGTCACAACCGGCTTTACATACGATCTTAAAGGCGTAAGCGTGCTCGCAGGGCTTGTTTTTCGGAGTCTTTATCTTCAGCCCTTTATTGCTCAACAATCATTCCATTCCAGCGAACGACCAACGGGAGCGGCCCTTTGCCAACCTTATGCAACAGAAAAAGTGCGACACGTAGAGCCGCGTAAGCGAAATCGCACATCTGGTCTTTAATGTTCAATATCGCAACTGGATTGCCCTCGCTTTTCCAGATACTGTTGATGATATTCCTCCGCCCGATAGAATTCCGATGCCGGTCTTATTTCGGTTACGATCCGATCTTTGTACTTACCGGAGTTTTGCAGTTGTTCTTTCGCCGTTTTCGCCGCTGATTCCTGCTGCGCATTGTGGAAAAATATCACAGAGCGGTATTGCGTCCCTTCGTCAGGCCCCTGTTTGTTCATAGTTGTTGGGTCGTGGTTCTCCCAGAACACCGCCAGCAGTTCATCATAGGAAACCTCCGACGGATCATATTCCACCTCGACCACTTCCGCATGACCGGTCCTGTCCGTACATACATCTTCGTACGTGGGATCCTCCAGTGACCCGCCCATGTATCCCACGCAGGTGGACGTGACGCCTTTGACCTTGCGAAATGTCGCCTCTACTCCCCAGAAACACCCTGCTCCAAAAACCGCCTTTTCCATCTTGCCATATTCTCCACGCTAGCGAACATCTTGTCCTTACCGTCAAGATAGCGACTTATCCTGGCCAAGTCAACGAGTTATCGAAACAAGAAACATTCCTGCAAATATAAGCATTTACTGACCGGCGATATGTTTTTTTGCTTGCCTGTTGAATTGAACGGTTCTATCCTATCAGCTTATAGTATAATTGATAATTCACCTTAATCAGGGAAGCACAGTGCGACGGTTATTGTTATATCTAATTGCCATAGCAGAGATTACGTTGATTTTTACGGGGCCTGGCTGCCGGTCGGTTACCCCGGTAATAGAGTTGCAGCCGGTAGAGGCGGGGAACTTCAAAGCTTTTGGCAAATACGCGGATTATCGAATTGGCGCTGGAGATTTTACCACCGCGCGCCAGCAGAACAGTCATTATGGTGAGTTTGTCAGAGAGTATTTGGCCCAAAAATTGACGGAAATACAAAACCTCTCTCACAAGGACCCTCTCGCCGCCGACGCGACTGTCAGCCGGGAACCCGCAGTGATCGACGGCCATATCGGTTTTATCCGCAATGCCGATCCGGTTGAAGCAATCAAAGAAATCATTGATATAAACATAACCTTCAGAATCACACGCCAAGGCGAAGGTATTACCCTGGCGTCCACGCAAATAAACAAAAAATCACCTCGCGAAGAAAAATCCATTCAGGCCAAACTACGCGAGTCGGTGGATTCGTTTTTGGCCGAAATTTACCCGGACCAAACTGTTATCCCAATAAAAATGGTGAAGGGCCGGGGCAAATACAACCGCCGGGGCATGGAATTGGCGGCCGGGCATGATTACGCCGGGGCCCTGATTTGTTTCCGCAAGGCTATCGACGCTCGGCCGGACGATCACACGAACCTGTATAACGCCGGGCTGATGTGTGAGGTGCTCAGCGATTACAATTGCGCCCGGCAATACTATCAGCGTGCACGGGAACTATCGCAGCGCGATGAATACAAAGCCGCCTATAACCGAACAATGCACAAAATAGATTTTTAATAACAGGTAATAAATGAAAGTATATGACTGTCTGGATGATTTCCCCGCTCCACAGGGCGGCTCTGTCCTGACGATAGGCAATTTTGACGGCGTTCATCTGGGGCATCAGGCCATTATCGCGCGGGCCAAACAATTGGCTTGCGAGCATTCTTTGCCTTTAACAGGCATAACTTTCGAACCGGCCCCGGCTATGTTGTTACGTCCCGACCAGGCCCCTCGAATCCTGACCAGCCTGCAGGTCAAAGTCGAATTGCTCGAAGAGCAGGGACTGGACCAATTGGTCATTATCAAACCATCGGCTGATTTCTTATCGCTCGATCCGGCCCAGTTTGTTGAGCGGATACTGGTCAACCGGATGGCGGCACATCACGTTGTGGAAGGACAAACCTTTAGTTTCGGCAATCGGCGGATGGGTACCATGGTCAGTTTGGACAAATTAGCTCAGCGGTTCGGGTTTCAGGCCCATCTGGTTGAGGCTTATACCATCGCTTTTGGCGAGGCCGCCCCTGTTGCCCTCAGCAGCACCCTCGTCCGACAGTTGGTCTCAACGGGCCGGTTTGCCAGGGTGCGTAAATGTCTCGGACGCGATTATGTACTGGCTGGACATGTGGTTCCCGGTCACCAGCAGGGCCGCCGTCTAGGCTTCCCCACCGCCAACCTCCAACTATACCACAGTGAGCAGTTGGTACCGGAAAACGGTGTTTTTGCCGGGTACGCCCGGCTGGGAAACACCTTCAGCCAGGCATGGAAGCAAAAGCGGCAATATCCCGCTGCTATCAGTATCGGCCCTTGTGAAACTTTTGACCGTGACGACGGTTGGCAGATAGAGGCTTATCTGTTAGACTATAAGCCTGATGAGCCGGACTTGAAGGGACAGCACATGATTTTATCGCTGATTGAAAACATCAGACCCCAGCGGCGGTTCGAATCGCCCTCGGCCCTGGCCCAGGCCATCGAAAATGATTGCCGAACAATCCGAAAAAATTTGGAAGTGTAAACTCGTTGAGTATGAACCCACAACCAGACGATTGTTGGAACCCGAAACAAATGACTAATACCGACTTCTCACAAGCCATATCGTTGATAGAGTCCGCCCGGCGAATTCTCATCACCACCCACATCCGCCCCGACGGTGACGCCGTCGGCAGTATCGCGGCACTCAAGACCATTATCGAGCAGGCCGCTGGGCAAAAACAAAACGATTGCGTTGTCCAACTATTGCTGTTGAGCGAGCCGTCCGACAATTATATGTTTCTTTTACCGGACGAAACCTGGTTTCTCGGTGAGCATATCACCCAGGAACAAATCGGCGCCGGCCAATTAGATCGGTTTGACCTTATTATCATAGCCGACACCTGCGCCGCCCGCCAACTGCAGGGACTGAGCAACTATCTGACACAACGCACCAAAAATGCCCGTGAGACGGACGCCGGTATATTGGTGATCGACCACCACCTCTCAGGCGACGCCATCGGCAACTGTCAATTGGTCGATACCGACGCCTGTGCCGCCGGCGAGATAATATACCGATTGTGCCGCCGGGCGGATTGGCCCTTGAACGAAAGTTCAGCCTCGGCCCTGTTGGCTGCGATAGGTACCGATACCGGGTGGTTCCACTTCGAAAACAGTTCCGCCCAAGCCTTCAAAATCGCCGGCGAACTCCTCGAAGCCGGCGCCAAAGCCGACAGAATATATCAAAAACTCTACCAGAACGACCCGCCCGAAAAACTACAACTGCTGGCCATGACACTCCAAACGCTGGAGCTGTATTGCAATGGCCGATTGGCCGTAATGCAAATCACCAATGAAATGCTCGCCAAGAGCCACGCCAAACGCTCACACATAGAAAACATAGTCAACGAACCTCAAAATATCGCTTCGGTAATTGCGGTAGTACTGCTGGTAGCACAGGATGACGGCTCTACCCGCGGCAGCCTGCGTAGCAAAGAAAAGGTCGATGTCAACATGGTAGCCCGTCAGTTCGGCGGCGGCGGCCATGCCCGTGCCGCAGGCCTGACAATACAAGACCCCCTGCCCACCGCCCGCAAACGAATCATCGATGCCATGGTCACAGCTATGTCGTAGGCTATAATAGTATGGGCCTGGACTTTTGTAGCCGCGCATAGGAATCAAGAGTTGACTTTCGCAGCTTTTTTAACTCAAATTCCATCCAACAGGGCCTTTTACGCAAAAATGGATTTTAATATGTTTTCGATAAATGTTCCGCTAACGTGTAAAAATTACCTCTCCTTGGTCCTAAAAGGCCCTGTTCTAGCTTTGCGTATAAGGAATACACAATAAAAAGTGCGAAATCGCACCAAGGGTGTTTCCATGAAAAAAAGAAACGCTGTCAAAGAGTTCGAACACAGGGCACAACCCGCACCCTATCGACGATGGGGGTCCGGTATGGAACCGGAGTCCATACAGCAGATGGAAAACGCCTGCCAACTGCCCATCTCAGTTGTAGGAGCACTGATGCCGGACGCCCACGTAGGTTATGGCCTGCCCATCGGTGGAGTGCTGGGCACCAAAAACGCGGTCATTCCCTACGCCGTTGGAGTCGATATTGCCTGCCGGGTAAAAATGTCCGTACTTGACCTGCCGATCTCGGCACTGACCGAACAGACGGATCGGCTCAAACGTGCTTTGCAGAAAGAAACCAGTTTCGGTATCGGCGCCACCTTCAAAAACCGAAGGCTCCATCCGGTCATGGATGAAGACTGGTCCTTTTCCGCCATAACAAACGAGCTTAAGGACAAAGCGTGGAGCCAGCTCGGAACCAGCGGCAGCGGAAACCATTTTGTCGAATACGGAACGCTCACCCTGGACCAGGCCCAACTGGGGCTCGAACCGGGCATATACCTTGCACTGTTATCGCACAGCGGTTCTCGCGGAACCGGCAACTGCGTAGCTACATATTACAGCAAATTAGCCCTGGACATGCACCCCCAACTGCCTAAGGAGCTTAGACACCTTGCCTGGCTGGACCTGGACACCCACCCAGGCCAGGAATACTGGCACGCCATGGAACTGATGGGCCGCTACGCCGCCGCGAATCATCAGCTCATCCACCGCCATATCGCCGCCCACCTCGGCGTGGACGTGCTGTTGGACATCGAGAACCACCACAACTACGCATGGAAAGAAACGCACAATCATACAGAGCTGATCGTTCATCGCAAAGGAGCGACGCCGGCCGGTTTGGGCGTTGTGGGAATAATACCCGGCTCAATGGCCACACCCGGCTATGTAGTTCGCGGCAGGGGCAACCCCGAATCACTCAACTCCGCCGCTCACGGGGCCGGCAGAAGGATGAGCCGTAAAGCAGCCAAGCAAGCCTTCACCTGGCACGACGCCAGAACCGTGCTGGCCGAGCGAGGTGTTGAGCTGATAAGCGCCGGCCTGGACGAACTGCCTATGGCATACAAAGACATCGAAACTGTAATGGCCGCGCAGACCGACCTGGTCCAGCCAATCGCACGCTTTGACCCCAAACTGGTCAAAATGGCCCCACCAGGCGAAAGGCCGGAAGATTAACCCTGACTATCTAAGTATGCCAGGAACTCCGTATATTACAGTTTTACCCGGCACCCCTGAACCATCGTCAATTCAGGTTGAACGGCTGATCGCAGAATATCCATCAGCGGATCGCTCTGGGTTCCGCTCAGTGGTATTGCAATCAAATCGGCTTCCTTACCGGGGGCAACCGAACCGATCTTATCCTGCCAACCCAATGCGATCGCACCATTGATCGTCCCCATTTTCAGAAGAGTCCCGACCGGGACGCCCGGCGATTGACGGTGCAGAAATCGCATTTCATCCAGAATGCTCAGCGTCTCATTACTGGCCAGGCTATCGGTTCCCAGGCACACATTTACGCCCATTTCGATTATACGCTCGAATGGATGACGTTCGTGACCGAAAAATCCATGGCTCCGTGGACAAAAAACCACACTATGTTTCGTCCGGGCCAGGGCCGACAATTCTTCATCGCTAATATAGTTGACATGTCCCAGCAGAACTCTCACCCCGGCCAAATCAAGGCCAAGAAAGTATTCCACCGGCGATTGATGCGGGCATTTGAATGACCCATCCCATCGGCCGATCTTCCGGAGATATTCCAGCCATGGCCCACTGCCTTCCATGAGAAATTCCAACTCCCCGGGCGTTTCCGCCAGATGCGTCGTAAGGGCCAGATCGTATTTATCTGCCAACCGGGCCGCTGTTTCATAAATACCGGGCCTGGCCGAGTACGGTGCGTGAGGCGACAGCCCCAGACGCAATAAACCATCAGTTTGCGTATCGCCGATGCACTGCTGAAGATACTGCTCGGCAGTATCGCAATCCACGGTCATTCCGAACACCTCGGCAAAACATGTTTTACGAATTGGCAATTGCTTGAGATGCCGCCATGCGCGATGCTCATAACAAATATCACCCACCGTGGTAACCCCGCTCTGCAAACTTTCCCGGCACGCGTCAATGAGAATCTTTACCAGCGAATCATGGGAATCGCCCCGGGCCTTGGTCAGACGGAATACCCAATCGACAAAATCCCCGTCGTATGGAATCTTGCCTTTAAGATGAGAAAGCTCCAGGTGGGTGTGAGCATTGACCAGGCCAGGCAACACAATACAATCGGGCAGATTGACCTCATCGGCCGGACCGAATCGTTCGCGAATCTGCCGATACAGCCCGCAACCCACGATCAGAGCACCATCAACGGCGATTCCCGCATCGACGATTATCGACGAATCGATCGGATCGGCTACTACCCTTGGGTGAAGGATCAACATTTTACTCAGGAACGTCAGGAGTTAACTTTGCGTATAAGCAACACACAGGAAAAAGTGTGACACCTGGGGCCGCGTAAGCGAAATCGCACTCAGGAGTGAGATATCGTTTTAGCGAAACGTTGGCGGGATTCTACCGCTCGGTTCGGCTGTTCGCCTTGACGTGGGGACACAACCATGGGCGATTGAAGTTTCTGTTCTAACAGAATATCTTCCAGATCAGATGCCTTGTTCTCGATTTCGAGTTGTTCCATGAACCGTTTAGCTGTTTCCAGGCGACGCCGAGCGATACTTCTGACGCTTTCGAAGCGAAAACTTTCGCTCAGCCTGGCAGTCCAGTAATCGTATTCGATCTTCCGGCTCCAACTGATCAGGGCATCGCTGACGCCTCGGCCGTGCACCAGATATCGACGGCATTCATTAAATATCCCGATTGCACCCATATCGTCAAGATTCCGGGCGTCCGATAAAATCATTGCTTCGATCAAAACCGTGTTGCGCTTGCCGGATTCGATAATAATACTACATACACGTTCCATCTGACGCGGATTGAGCAGCTCAGCGAGCTTTTCCTGGACCAATTGGGCCGAAAAGTCCCGCATATCCTCATCCGTCAGATCAGCCAGAACCATACGGGCCACCCTATCCTCCTGGTTGGCATAACGGGCAAACCCGGCATCGCGAAACAAAGCTGCGATATTGAGGCACTCGCGGTCCATCTGGAAACCCTGTACGTCGCTCAACTGGGCGATGCTGCCACAATGCCGAAGAACACGATAAGCCCGATCGACCAGATAATGATCGCAAGTACCTTTAAGCGTCGGAACACCCAGCGCCTGTTCGGCAATTTCTTTGATAACTTGCAAATCAGGCATCATGGATCTCCTGTCTTTGTTACGTGGCCGTGAAGACTTTGACTTTACGTACGATACGGATTATATCGGCCAAAGCTCAAATATTTCTTGAATCCTCCTCGGATGCCCGGTCATCCAGCGGATTATAGTAACAATCACGCTCGACCGGCTTGAACCCGGCCGTTGTAATCAAATCGCGAAGACTCTCCAGTTGGAGATGGAATGTTGTCCCCGCGGCTGAAACCACATTTTCTTCCATCATTAACGAGCCTATATCATTACAACCAGTCAGCAGACTCAGTTGGGCGATTTTTGGACCCTGGGTAACCCACGAAGCCTGAATATTAGCTATATTATCGAGATATATACGCGACAGGGCCGTCATTTTCAACTGCTCGAAAGCGCCCCCCAGGAGCAGTTGATTGTCCAGACGCGGCTGATCGCCGAGCGGATCGTACCTGTCAAACTTGCTCAATCGGGTCCCACCGGGTTGGAACGGCCAACAGGTAAAAGCCGTGAAAACCCCTGCCGACCGATCGCGACTACGCCGGTCAAGCGACTCATCCTGCAGCCTGCGAATCCGATCCAGATGCTCAATACGCTCAGCCATGCTCTCCACATGTCCGAACATCATGGTAGCCGTTGTGCAAATACCCATCAGATGCGCCTGACGCATCACTTCCAGCCACTGATCGGCCGAACATTTAGCCGGAGAGATCAATCGGCGTACGCGATCAACCAGTATCTCCGCTCCGCCGCCGGGGATCGTATCCAGCCCCGCCTCCCGCAGCTTACCAATCACCTGCGGTATTGTCATCTCAAACTGACGTGAAAAAAAGAATATCTCCGGCGGAGAAAAACCGTGAATATGCAAACGCCCGAAACGTTCCTTGAGATTTCGCAGCAGTTGTTCGTACCAGTCAAACGACAAATGCGGGTTCAATCCCCCCTGCAGCAGAATCTGCCTGCCGCCAAGAGCCACCAGCGGTTCAATCTTGCTGACGATCTGCTCGAAATCCAGCGTAAACCCACGCTCATCACGCGGCGAAACGCTAAAAGCACAAAACGAACAGCGACTTTGACAGATATTCGTATAGTTGATATTACGTTCGATAATGTACGTTCTGATATTGCCCGGGTGAAGCTGGTTGGCGATTTCCCCGGCACGCCCACCGATTTCTGGTAAAGAACATACCCGTCTGCCTGAACAAAGCTCCAGGGCTTGCTGTTTCGTTATACGATCCAGAACAGGCATTGTTTCATATCCGGTTATCGACAACAGCAGTTGTGGAGTATGTATGTAATGGCCTTTGCCGGGCCACCAATCCCAATTGACCAGCCAACTGATAAAAACGGCTCAAACCTTGCCGTTGACGTCGGCCGAACTGGTAAGAAATATTTTCCGTCAAATATCGACGCGCCTGATCGGCCTCGAAACCGTGCTGACCGGCAAAACGTCTTACAATCGTGTCAATATTGGCCAAACCCTCTTGGCAGGCCTTCTGTAAGATATCTACCAGAATAGCCGTGTCCGCATCCGTTTTCCGTCCGGTCACAGCCCAAAAAGCATACACGAACGGCAAAGATGTAAGCTCAGACCATGCCAAACCCAGGTCCAGCTCGTAGGCCCATCGTCCCAACTGTTGTAACACCTTATCGCCGATCAACAGTATTGCGGCCTCCGGATAATCATTGGGGGAGCATCTCACGGCCGGTCCTTCCGGAACAGACAAAGGCACGATCTTCAATCGGCGATGGTAGCGCAGTTGCCAGACGATCCCAGCCAGCACTATCGATGTATGCGAATCGCTATCGCAGGCCAGGCAATTTATCTCATCGAGCGGTCGTTGGGAAAACACCCTCACCGTCAGAACCTCACCCTCCGAGCCGATCGCGCCTATCGGCAGAATCAGCAACTCATCTTCGCATCGCTGATAGTCAATGCTCGGCACCATGCCAACGTCAATATCACCTTTATCCAGCAACTTGAGCAACCGGGCGGGCACTTCCGGATACAGCCGGACGTCTTCCTGGCTCTCCAGGTTATAGGTCAACGGTCGGGCATTAAAAAAGCTTACCGTCCCCACACAAAAGTGGTTATCGGCGTTTTCGACTGTTTTTGTCGGTTCACAATCCATACCAGGCCTATTATACGCATCAACACCCACTTGAGCAATGCTGCAATCACCCGGAAAAATATATTTGCAAATCGACGTCCTTAGCGTAAAATGCCACTCCGTATCAGGTTACAACACTGACTAGCCGGCTTATCGAGGCAAAATCGCCTCCAGGGGCGGGTCATTGGCATAAACAGTATGAACAAAACAATCGCAGAGCGGTTTAAGCGTATCAGGGGCAACATAGCCGAAGCCTGCGATCGCGCACATCGCGATCCGCGGGGTGTACGCCTGATCGCCGTGACCAAAACCGTGGACGTAAGCACCATTCGAAATGTACTGGAGTTGGGTCACGCCGATCTGGGCGAATCCAGGGTACAGGAGATGGTCCAGCGAAACGCTATGATAAAAGAATCTATCAGTCGCAAACTGGAACTGTCCGATACCGCCCAGGACCACAGACTGACCCAGCCATGCTGGCACATGATCGGCCATCTGCAGCGCAACAAGGTCAAGCTGTTGCTCCCCATCGTGGAATACATCCATTCGGTCGATTCCTTGCGACTCGCCGAGGAGATCAACACCACCGCCGCCCGACTGGGTTTCAACCACAAGGTCAAAATATTCCTGCAGGTCAAAACCAGCCAGGAAAAACAACAAACCGGCGTCGCCGTCGGCGCCGTAATCGCACTGGCCGAGCAGATAATGACCTTACCAAATTTGCAGATCGTCGGGCTTATGACCATAGCCCCACTGACCGACGACATGAATATCTGCCGATTTTGTTTTGGCCGGCTGCGCGAATTATTTGAAGAAATGCACGGCGAAAAAACCTGCGGACCGCACTTCCGACACCTTTCCATGGGAATGAGCCATGACTACATCACCGCCGTCGAGGAAGGCGCCACCATGCTGCGCATCGGCACTGCCCTCTTCGAATAGCTCGAACCACCCACCCAACTCACCCACTTCTCAAAAAACCGTACCCTTTCCGCAAAACCTTGGTTAAAAAACCGCCCCAGACGCCACCACCATCGAATTTTCGCGTATCCCACACCCTCTGCATTCTATGTACGCCCAATGTAAAATTCCACTTTCTTGCATATTTTTTATTTTCTATGAATACTCAATATGTTGGGCCGACCGGGGCAGTGTCGCTGTGAAAGGCTCTTAAAACAAACTTAACGCCTGACTTTTCCATGCACAAAATCAGCTTGTGGTTCTTCTTTCCTCCTTGAGGAACCGGCTCGATGTTTGTATCATGGAAGCGGATTCTTACAAATATCGCACAAAAATAGGAGTTCTATAATGAGCAGGACAACAGGAAAAATCTCTAAAAAAGCTGGCCTGGCGCCCGGCACATTAGTACATGTAGGAGAAAGAAAGGCCGAATCCGTACACATTACGGTCACCGATTATGATGAACAAAATTACCAGGAAAAGCAAGTCCCCTCCATAGAGGAGTGTGTGCCGCTCAAAACAACCCCCACAACTACATGGATTAATATCGACGGTCTGCACCAGACAGAAGTCATTGAAGAAATCGGCAAAAAATTTGATCTGCATTTTCTGATGCTGGAGGATGTGCTTAACACCAACCAAAGACCCAAAGTTGAAGATTACGAGTCATGTCTTTTTGTGGTCCTCAAAATGCTCAGTTACGATGAAAAAGAAGGTAGAATCCACTCCGAGCAGATCAGTCTGGTTCTTGGCGGCCATTACTTAATTACTTTTCGGGAAAGCGTGGGTGATATTTTTGGGCCCGTTCGGGACAGAATCAAAAATACAAAATGGCGGATTCGCAAACTGGGGGCGGACTATTTATTGTATTCCTTGGTTGATTGTATTGTGGATAACTATTTTGTGGTCCTGGAAAAAGTCGCGGACAAAATCGAGCTTCTGCAGGAACAGGTGGCTGCCGATCCCTCCCAGAAAATCTTACAGCAAATACACGAGCTTAAACGCGAGATGATATTTTTTCGAAAGTCCGTCTGGCCGGTCAGAGAGTTGGTAAATTCGCTTTTACGCAGTGAATCTCCGCTAATGCAAAAAACAACAGAAATTTATCTGCGCGACATTTACGATCATGCCGTCCAGATTATCGACACGATGGAAACCTATCGCGAGATGATTTCGGGTATGCTTGATGTTTACCTGTCAAGTATCAGCAATAAAATGAATTCCGTCATGAAGGTACTCACCATAATTGCCACTATCTTCATCCCGCTCACTTTCGTAGTGGGTGTTTACGGCATGAACTTCAAATACATGCCGGAACTGGAATGGCGTTGGGCTTATCCAGCGGTATGGGTGGTCATGTTTGCGATATTCGCTGGGATGATGGTATATTTCAAAAGAAAAAAGTGGTTATAGAATAAAATATCTCAACTAAGCAAATTAAGGAATGATTTAGAATGAATAACGAGCGAAAAATAGCGTATTTCTCCATGGAAATTGGTCTCGACGTTGGCATACCAACTTATAGCGGCGGATTAGGAATATTGGCCGGAGACACCATTCGCTCAGCGGCGGACCTGGCCGTTCCTATGGTTGCGATGACCTTGCTGTACCGTAAGGGCCACCTTTACCAGCGATTGGACGCAAACGGATGGCAAAGCGAGGAACCGATGGAATGGACGCCGAATGATTACCTTAAGGAAGCGGAAGCGAGAGCCTCGGTAGTATTAGAGGGCCGTACAGTTGCTGTTCGGGCATGGAAATATGAAGTAACAGGCTTTGGCGGGTTTTCTGTGCCGGTATATTTCTTAGACGCCGACCTTCCGGAAAATTCCGAGCAGGACAGAACGTTGGCGCATTTTCTTTATGGAGGCGATTCACGTTACCGGTTTTGCCAGGAGGTTATTTTGGGGATTGGTGGGGTGAAAATGCTTCGAGCCTTGGGATACGATAATATCGAGCGATTCCACATGAACGAAGGCCATGCCAGCCTTTTAACACTGGAGCTTCTGGATGAAAGTATAAACAAAAAAAACAAAAAAATAATTTCAGAAAGTGATATAGATTCGGTAAGAAAAAAGTGTGTCTTTACGACCCACACCCCGGTGGCAGCCGGTCACGACAAATTTCCAATGGATATGGTAACCCGAATAATCGGTGAACATGAGGCATTCAACCTCAAAAACGTATTTTGTTGTGATAACGAACTTAATATGACTTATTTAGCCCTGAATCTCAGCCACTATGTCAACGGAGTGGCAAAAAAACACGGCGAAGTCACCCGGCTCATGTTTGCGCCATATATAATCGATTCGATTACCAATGGCATTCATGCCGCCACATGGGCTTCTACACCTTTTCAGACCCTTTTTGACCAGTTTATCCCCGGATGGCGGGAAGACAATTTCAATCTTAGGTACGCTTTGAGTATCCCCAAAGAAAAAATTTGGCAGGCTCATACGGCCGCCAAGCAAAATCTTATCCAATATGTCAATCGGGTGTGCAATCCCGGTATGGACTTTGACGTGCTCACCTTGGGATTCGCTCGCAGAGCGGCCAGTTATAAACGCGCGGACTTGCTTTTTGAGGATATTGACAAACTCAGGCAAATTTCCTCACAAGTTGGAGCGATACAAATTATTTACGCCGGCAAGGCACACCCTCATGACCAAAGTGGAAAGGAACTTATCCATAAAATATTTCAGGCAAAGGAATTATTGAAACCGCAAGTGAAGATAGCATACCTTGCCAACTATGACATAGAGCTTGGCAAGATGATCACAGCCGGCGTGGATGTTTGGCTGAACACCCCTCTGCCTCCATTCGAAGCATCCGGGACCAGTGGGATGAAGGCCGCTCTCAATGGTGTGCCCTCTCTTAGTATTTTGGACGGGTGGTGGATCGAAGGTTGTATCGAAAATGTGACAGGCTGGGCAATCGGCCAGTATTTGGAAGAGCCGGATGTGGATCAGCGAAGGACTAATGACAGCCTGTTACTATACGAAAAGTTGGAGCACACTGTCGTACCTGGTTTTTACCATAATCGAGACAGCTTCATTAACGTTATGAAGCACTGCATAGCATTGAACGGGTCATTTTTTAATACCCAAAGAATGATGAATCAATACGTGTTGAAAGCGTACTTTCCATGACCAACCCCTTTTCTATCATTCCTGCGCAGAGCCTGCCCTCAACTTGATTGGGGGCAGGACAAAATTAAAATGACCGAACCACAAGCGGATTGCGACACAGCCTGGAAGGCGGGAATGACAGGTTCGTTCTCGGGAATGACAGTTTTTTGTTTTCGCGACAGGCGGTAACTACATATATTTTGACAAAGTTATCGGGCCTCAATATTTTTTTGACGAGTCAGGAAAACGGGGTTGAGGGTGGTTATTGATACTGTTATGGGGTTTTCTTAGATATAGTTATCGGGCTTGGCCAAGTAAACGTTAACGGAACCCTGCTTTTTGCCGACCTATAGTGTGTGAGATTGTTGGGCAGAAAATAGCAGGAGATGCACTTGAAGCGTCAGGAACAAGTTAACCAAATCGAACGTAACTGCATCCATTACAAGGGGGATCGGCCCTGTCAGCCGCACAAACGAGAGGGTGCGGTATGTCGGTGCCGGGCGTATAGTCCGCGCAGTGCCAAGATTCTGATGATCCAACTATCCTCACCGGTGACGGTTATCCGCAGTAGTGCCCTGGTGCATCGTTTCCGGACGGATGACCCCAACGTTCATATCGTCTATCTTACCGATTGGCCGGAGTTGATTGCCTCAGAAGTGGACGAGGTGTTGGGCGTGGACGACGGCAGCCTGTTGCGTCTGCAAATGGACCAGTTCGACGCGGCTTATAATCTGGATATGGACAGGCGTGCCTGCGCCGTTATGAACATGGTCAGCGCCGATACCAAAAAGGGTTTTTACCTGAAACAGGGACAACCCGTACCGTTAGACGAAAGCGGCGCCGAAGCCGATCTGTATATAAGCACAGTTATGCCCGGTCTGATCAAGCATGATCGGCCTGACGAACTGCAGGAGTTGTTCCAGTTGTGCGGCATCGAATACCGCCGTGAGATACCACACCTGACCGTCAAAGATACGTCCGTGACAAATACAACCGAATGGCCGCAGGAGCAAGGACCGGTTATAGCACTTAACACCGCCGGCGACCTGCAATTCGGCGATAAAGACATTTGGCCTATGAATCATTGGGAAAAACTGGCCGAGATGATTAGCGCCGTTAAAATAACTTCTGTATTGCTGGGCGATTGCCAGACGGACGAACTGAATTACCGAATAGCGCAAAATAATCCGTCGAATCCCGGTACGCCGGTGCGAGCTGTACAGCCGAGCGATCTGCTCGATCTGATCTCGCTGGTCAATCACTGCGATGTGATGGTCTCCACGGCAGGGGCGACACTGGAATTGGCCTGGGCACTGGGTAAAGAGGTAGTTCTTTTAGGCACCGGATTGATGGACGGGCCGTACGCTAACTATGGTTTTGGCAGATGCCCGGCCCACGATAGCTACTTCCATGGCCGAGGCTCGATCACCACGCCTTCGGGAACAGCCCAGCACAAAAACGCCTTAGCCGATCTCCTGCCCGATAAGGTTTTCACAGCCGTATTGGAGCGTGTAACCCACCATGCCAGCCGGGAAATCGCCCCATGTAAAAGCTTTTGCCAAAACCAAGGCGATGATTTAGAGACAAAATCCCTGTGCGACACTGAACCGAGCACGGCAAATGCTCAGCAGGCCATCTCCGTAGTGCGCAGTCGGGTCTCTCATCGCAGACACCGTCCCCACAAGTAAGACGCCAGCGCCAAAAGGATTGTGAAAGGTTGATTCCGATACTACAGCAGCATTTTTAGGCGTGAATATCGACTTTTGACGCCAACATCAATATCAATTCAAGAATTCAAATTACATTTTGCCGATTGAATTGCGGTAGTCGTTTTCGCAGGTTCGCTTAGCCCTTATTGCGGCTGTGATTTTATCGAGGGTTACCCATAAGGAACTGTACTCGCCTGGCAAGGTCCGGGTCGAGAGTTTTATCTACCACATTGCGGGCGTATCTGATGTCGGTGCGATGACTGAGATGTGTCAGTACTATGAACTCGTTTTCCATTGTCGGCAGTAGTTTGGCCAGTTGGTCAAAATGATAATGCCTTCCCGCCTGAGCCCGGTCGCGATGTTCACTATCGAAAAAGGTGCACTCCGCAATGAGAACCTGGCTTTGACGCACGCAGGCGAGATTCTCAAAATCGCCTCCCATCGTGTCGCCCAGATAGCTCACCAATGGCAGATTAAGCGTATAAGTAACGGGCACACCACTTTTCCGTAAACGAGCGATTTCGATACCGGGCAAACCGAGGTATTGCTCTTTGAGCTTCTGACGCCGTTCGATAATGGTGTATCCCAGTGAATTTCTGCAATGGTTGGTCTCAAAAGCAAAGGCAAAAAGGTTCTGCCGGACTTGGTATTCCTCCCCGGCGATCATGGGGATGATATTAGCCGGCGGCCTGCTCCCGTCGAGTTTGGTCCAGCAATTGAGCAGATCATCAACGGCCGAGGCCAGCCCATAAGGCAGCAAAATAGTCCCCGGCGACATTTCGCGAAAGTTCCGCTGAGAACAATAATAAGCAATCCCGGCAGCATGGTCCATGTGCCCATGTGTGAGCAGTACGTGATTGACAGAAAGCAACTCGTCCGGGGCCTTGCCTATATCAAAACAGACGTCCAGAGAAGGCGCCGCCACCACCGTTTCTTCACCGCCTACAGAATAACCGCATATCTCCAGTGATCCCAGGGTCAATTTGACAAGATTACGGTTGGCCATTTAACCCTTTTCCTATTTCATAATCATACTAAGATATAAAGCTGTATTTTAGTGAATCGCTGACAGTTGACAAGCCCAAACCCAGGAGAACAGATTATGCAGACAATTTCGATCAAAACCAACCGGCGCAATGAGATGGTCGATGTCACCGACCGGGTCAGTGAATTCGTGAGAGCCAGCGGTATTCAGAAGGGTCTGGCCGTGATATACGTACCACACACCACCGCGGGAATAACCATCAACGAAAACGCCGATCCCAGCGTAGTACACGATATCCTGCTTACCTTGAACCAGTTAGTTCCTCCCGACCACCCTGGTTATCGTCACAACGAAGGTAATTCCGACGCCCATGTCAAGGCCGGACTGATCGGCTGCTCCGTGACTGTCATAATTGAAAATGGCGACTTGCATCTGGGCAACTGGCAGGGAATATATTTTTGTGAATTCGACGGTCCCCGCAACCGTAAGTTGTGGATTCGATTTTCGCCGGACGTGTTGCCATAAGTGATTTCATGGCAATGTCAAGAATCTGACACCACAGATTTTTACGTGTGAATGTTTGACTTCTTACGCCAACACAAAGAAAAGGCTCAGCCTGGTTTCCCAGGCTGAGCCTTTACCATTTATCGGATCGGGTTTAAGACTCACTTATCAGCAAGTACTTCTGATAACCTTAGCCCAACCTCTAATGTCTTTAATGTCTTGTGTCGGGTTGTTTATACCAATAACGTTACTATTGGTGAGCGAATATAAACTAAAGACACTATTGACCATGCGAGCTGAAGTGCCCGTGAGGGTTACACTGTTTGTCGTTCCGAAGACGTCCACGCTCTTGATCCTATTGGCAAAGAAATAATTGACATCGCCGGCAATTGATATCTTAGCGGTTTCATAAGCTTCCACCGTATTGACGTCACCATTGATCTCAACGTTATTGATCTTGGCAGCATGCAACCAATCAACATCGCCACTTACAAACAGGCCATTGATCTTACCGGCTGTACTCACCGAATCAACATCACCCTGAACAACCATGTTTTTCAGTTGCAACTTCGAGGAGTTGACAACGACATCGCCAATATTCGCAGAACCTGCTGGCAGGTTACCAGCCTGAGCGTCCTTGATGATATCATTGAATTCACTGACAGTTGTAACCGGACCCTCAACAGCCACCAGAGTAGCGCTACCCTTACCTGAGAGAACTACCCCAGTAATTTTACCGAACAGGGCCTCGTAATCCGCTTCGGTCGATCCGCCACCCTTGAGGTACATTGACGTATTGCCAACGGTCTTTATACTGTCAGCCTTGGTGAGCGTTCCGGTTTCAACCAGAGAAGGAGCAATGCCACCTTCGGCATTAATCTCACCATAGTTGTAAACTAAGAAGCCAGCCGTTGCGGTTATTTCACCTGATACGTTCAAGGCACCTACTTCACCGTTTACTGAATCGGCATCAATACCGGAAACAGTAATGGTTCCGGCAAGATCGCCAATAACATCAAGCCGAGTTACATCACCGGTTACATCCATTGTCGTGCCTGCAGCACCAAGACCAACTACTGTGATCTGCTCGATGGTTGCCTCCGAGTCATCGTTGTTATCAACGATAGCCGCTACACCGCCACTTACTTCCACCTCGGTGTCACCAGCCTTATAAGAGTTGTTTACAGTAACAACTGTCTCGCCATTGAGAGCTTCTACTGTAGCATCCTGATGAATGCCCGTTACCTGTCCCAGATATGCATCCGGAATAATCAGCATATCAATTTCACCTTCGACATTGACTGTTAGATCATTACTATCAATATCTGCAAATGGCGCCTGGATACCAGTAAAGTTACCGAATACATCCAACTGTGAATCAATAATATCACCGGTCAGGACATAAATCGCTCCAAGTGCATCATCGGTAGGACCTACAATAAGACCACCGACCAATTCGCCGGCACTCTTGGCTACGATATCAACATCGTTCAGATCGCCGAACTCTGTCAGGATACCACCCGCGAACCAGCTCGGCACGCCACCGGAGATCGCTGTGCCATAACCACTCAGATCAATTACTGTGCCGATCGCTACCGGACCTCCACAAACGATGTCACCTGTAATATCTTCATTGGCAACTATTGAACCAACAGACGTTGCAACATGCATCGTATTAAGGTCAACATAACCATTTAGTGATATCATATCACCGATAGAAGCAATTGTCAGATTCGCGATTTCAAGATCACCTGAAGAAACAATGTTGCCAGCAGAATCAACATTCAGGGTGATGGTCAAAGCAACATTGTTAACACCATTGAGTGCTGCATCAAATACTGATGGCAGATTAGTTGTATCAACAACATCACCAGTTACAGTAGCTGCTTCATCAGTATTGTAAGCGGTGAGGAATGCAGACGCAGTCGCGTCTGATCCAGACAGCGTCGCATTGCCATCGGCCGCGATAACATTACCAAGTGCACCTTCAAGTGTCACTGAGAATGCCGGTGTTGCATTTGTAGTTAGTGCAATTTCGTTGATGTTGACACTTGCATCATCATTTGAAGAACCAGCAACAGAAACAGCCTCTGCAAAGAAGACAGCTTCATCAATGGTTAATCCTGAAGATGTGATACCGGTATCTGCATCAATGTCCCAGCGGACAAGATCAGCAGCATTAACATTTATAGTGTATGTTCTTGGAGCGGCATCAATAGCAGCAGCTTTATCAACGATTGACAAATCATTCGCACCGGCAACAGCGCCAAAGAGCCAGTCACCACCGAAGTTGACACCGGTTATGGTACCGATTGTCCCGCCAGTGAAGATGTCAGCGGTTACGTCACCATCGGTCGCGGTCACATTGCCAAGGTTGCCGCCAGTCATGATGATGCCCGAACCACCAATATCAATCTGAGCTTGTATCGAGGTGATAGTACCGCGTGCAAGGATCGAGCCGGTAAAGCTTCCAGTTGCCTGGTCGCCCTCCTGGGCCGTGGTAATCTGCTGGCCAATTACTATCGCACCAATTGTGCTGTCAGCATAAACAGAACCGGAAAGATCACCATAAACTGTCAGACTGGCGATCGCCCCGTTAAGGCCGGCAAATGCACCGTCTGTCACATCGGTAGATGAAATAACGCCGGCCATATCACCTGAAGTCAGGACGCCTACGGTACCAACCGTAATAGCACCAATATCATTGGCCCTGATTCCGCCAGTGTCAGTTATCGAACCGGTAATTGTTACTGTATCAAGATCAGTACCGTACAGCATGTATGCCAGGTCACCGATAATTGTTACATCACCATCAGCGAGAGAACCCTCACCCGCAAGAGCAGTAACTACGCCATCCGCTATTGTCACATTGTATGTCGCACCAGTATCCGTGGCATTGGCATTACTACCTGCAGTCAGAGTCATTAAGTTTACCAAATGACTAGGAGTACCACCATCACCGATAGCCAGACTCACACAATTATCCGCACCACTGTTTGCACTTACAGGAACCACTACAGTGCCATTAGCAGGTGCAGCAAATGTCACAGTACCTGCTGTCGGATGAATGAACATTGCTTCCATCTCAGCCAGGGTTGGTGCATCTATACCTAATGCACTACCAACAGCAACCAGGCTTACTGACGTGGTTCTGACTGGAACTGTTACATCACCTTCAACGATCAGGTTCGCCATCGATCCGGCAATACCAAGGTCAATTGTGCCGGTGACGTCACCTTCAACAAGCAACGTACCCAGTGTGTTACCGCCATTGGTTACCGTAGCATTATCAAAGTCCAGACTGGCTAGATCGAACTGTGCGTCACTAAGAATTGTGGCACCGTCAGTATCAACCGCTGTCGTTGTCAGACTCAGATTGATCGGATCAGTCGTAAGAACCGCACTGCCGTCCCAGTTGTCAATTGTATCAGTCAGTGACGGAACTGCACCACCAGTGTATGTGTAGTTATGGATAGGACCGGCTGTTGCGTCTAATGTGTAAGTAACATTACCAACAGTCCAGGTTGTAACCGGTGAACCGGTCGTGCCCAGCGTTGCGCTTGTGTCACCACTAATTGCCGCACCAGCTACAGCGTCAACATCGCCACCTGCTGTTATATTACCTGAAACATCACCAGTATTAAGAATAGTGTCTGCGTCAGTTCCATCAAGAACTGTTACAGCGTCAATATCACCCGAAGTGGCTGTAATCGTTGCCGAGATATTTGCCTCAATAGTGCTTACTGTACCAATGTCACCAGCAATGGATGTAATGGTACCGGTTACGATACCTTCAGTTGCAAGTGGTGTACTATCAATATAGGTAGCTGTTACTGCGGTAATGTCACCACGTGCAGTAATTGTACCATTAATACCATAAGAACCACCCGCTGAAACTGTACCGATCGTACCGGCAGTCGCTGTTACAACTACCGGTGAATTAGCATCACCAACATTACCGCTGATTGATTTGACATCACCGACATTGGTAGCGGCAGTAATGATTGTTGTGCCTGTTGCCGCAGCACTTGCACCAAGGTCACCTGCCGCGACTATATTACCAACACTGCCGGTTGCAGATACAATTGATATCGTCTGACCCGCCGCGTCAGCACCGATCGTACCGACAACAAAGATGTTGCCGACGTTACCGGTAGTTGCGGTAATGCTTTCGTTATTTGTCATAGCGTTACCGAGGTTACCACCAATCTGAACATTACCGATCGTCGTTGCCGAAACAGACCCGTTAACGTTACCGTCAACTGTCAGTCCGCCAAGAGCGCCGGTAACTGTTATGTCAGCATCGTCGTCAATATTACCGGTCTGGCCGGTGCCGGACTCACCAACGATAATTCTACCGACACCGCCTGTAATAGTTATGTCACCGGAAATACTGCCGTTAACGATAAGGTCACCCATAACTCCGGCGCCCACAACGTTAATTGTCAGGCCCCCGGCGGAAATTGAACCATAATTTAGACTTTCACCGGCTGCCGGGGCGGCTGTACCGCTAACACCACCTTCGACTATAACGGTTGTTGCTGTGATGTTCGTCAAGGTGTCAAGGTTAAGACTACCCTCAGCATTAATGGTGTTTACAGTCACGGCCGACGCGGCTGTAATTGTAATAGTTATCGGAGCGTCGATAACATCAACATCGGCATCTGCCAATGTCTGCTCCGCACCAGTTGACTGACGTGTAGTTATCAGCAGGTCATTATTAGCATCGATACCGGTAAGATTCGATATCGCCATCGTCGTGCCGTCAAACGTTACCGTAGCTGTTACACCTGTATCAGGTGTTGTCGTACCGGTATCTACAACCCAGACCGCATAACTTACACCACCGTCGATAAATGTCACCAGCGGCGATGCTGCTGTTGCGACTGTTGCTGTCATGAGACCGGTAATATCAGCGGCACCGGCATTGATCAAATCGATATCCGCATCTGCCGTTATAGTAGCCGTAATATCGTCACCAGCTACGCCGCCACTTTGTACCAGGTCGATGTTCTGACCTGTAATCGTACCCGTGATTTGACCACCGGCAATTACAGACTTAACATCACCGGAACTGTCACTGTCGCTGTCGGCTGTTATTGTGGCGCCGGTGATATCGTTACCAACGACGATACTTGTGATATCGTCTTCCGCCGATATGGTGCCGGTAAGATCATTACCGACAACAACGGCAGTCACATCGCCGACATCCGCCCGGACTGTACCGGTTATGTCACCTGTCGTAGCTGTGATTGTGCCTGTAATCGCACCTGCGTCAGCCAGGATAGTACCGTCAATATTTACCGCCGCGGTAATGGCTATAGGAATATCACCGGTTGTCGCGGTAATATCACCGTCGATATCGGCTCCGGCAGTAATCGTTGCCGCAGCGCCAATGCCGCCGGCCGTTACAAGCAGATTACCGGCGAGGTTACCCGTGGCAGCCCTATATGTACCCGTTAAACCACCAGCCGTAATCGTCACATCGCCATCAATATTGGTCCCAGCCTGAATCGTACCACTGACGCCACCAGCTACAACTGTTATATCACCATCGATGTCACCGGCAGTCGCCTTGATCGTACCAAGCAAACCACCGGCTGTAATTGTTGTATCTGCAGTAATATTACCCCCTGAGGAGATAATAGAACCAGTAGCTGTTAAACCAGTATCGATCTGAATGGTTCCTGTTATGTTACCGGCAGCTAAGATGTCACCTGAAAGCTCACCATCAGTTGTAATCGAACCGATAGTAGTACCTGCCACCAATGTGGCCGATGTGATATCGCCACCAACATCGATACTTGCAATACTTGAGCCTGTTGAAGTAATCGAACCGGCTAATGTTTCATCTGTGCCATCTTCATCGACATCCACAGATATAGCGCCAATAGTACCGGCTGCAACAATAACAGATGCCGAGGTCAAACTACCATCGAGCACGGTAATTGTGCCAATATTTGTGCCGGCTGCTATGTCACCGGTAAGATCATTGCCGACCTGAATATTGCCGATCGAACCAGCAGTGGCAGCTAGCGTACCAGAGAAAGTACCTTCACCAGCACCCGATGCCGCATCAGCACCAACTGTTACTGTACCAATGTTACCCGTTGTCGCTGTAATTGAACCGGCAAGTACTTCGTTAGTCCCGTCACCGTCAATATCAACCGCAATGTTTCCTACGTCACTACCAACAATTACCGAATCGGCTGTTATACTACCATCAGTTGTCGTTATTGTGCCTATGGTTGTAGTTGCACTGATGTCACCAGCAAGGTCATTATCCACTAAAATGTTACCCACAGAAGTTGTTGCTGTAATCGAGGCGGTTGAAGTAATATCATTACCAACTGTGATTGAGGTAATACTTGTTCCAGATGTCAGCGAACCAGTAAGGTCGCCTTCTGCATTTGTGCCACCGCCAACAACAACAGCACCAATACTACCGGCTGTGGCTGTGATTGCACCAGCCATAACTTCGTTAGTACCATCTTCATCAGCATCCACAGTGACACTTGCAATATCTGTTCCAGCGGTAATTGCTGAACCGGCTGTTATACTACCATCATTAACGATGATAGCTCCAATAGTTGTGCCGGCTGTCATATCGCCGGATATATCATTACCGACGGTAACTGCGCCAATGGCGCCTGCGGTAGCAGTTATCGTACCAGTCAGGTCGCCTTCAGCGGTCGCAGCGCCAACAGTTATCGTACCAATGTCACCTGCTGTCGCTGTTATCGTACCGGCCAGTGCTTCGTTTTCACCATCCGCGTCAACATCGACCTCAATATTACCAATGTCTGTACCAGCTAAAATTGTTGAGGTGGCTGTAATACTACCATCAACGACTGTAATAGTGCCAATTGTTGTTCCCGCTGTAATATCACCACTGAGGTCATTAGCGACTGAAATGTTGCCGACAGCACCTGCTGTCGCTGTTACGGTACCAGTCAGGTCGCCTTCAGCGGTCGCGGCGCCAATTGTGATTGTACCGATGTCACCTGCCGTCGCTGTTATTGTACCAGCCAATGCTTCGTTAGTACCATCCGCGTCAACATCGACTGCAATATTACCAATGTCTGTACCAGCCAAGATAGTTGAAGCAGCGGTGATACTACCATCGAGGGTGGTAATCGTACCAATCGATGTACCGGCTGTCATGTCACCTGAAATATCATTACCAACTGACACATTACCAATGGCGCCGGCTGTTGCGGTTAATACACCAGAGAAGTCACCTTCACCAGTAGCATCACCAACAGTCACTGTACCTATGTCGCCGGTTGTCGCTGTAATTGTACCGGCAAGTACTTCATTTGTGCCACTTGAGTCAGTATCGACAGCGATGTTACCAACCAATGTGCCGGATATGGCTGATGCGGCAGTTATACTACCGTCTGTTACTGTAATAGTGCCAATTGTAGTGCCGGCTGTAATATCACCTGTCAGATCGTTACCAACTAAAATGTTACCAACCATCGTTGTTGCTTCAATGGCGCCGGTAAAATCAGTCAAAACTGTTACGTTACCAACTGAAGTACCACTTGTAATCGTACCCGCTATGGTCTGAATCTGAGTACCAATCGTGCCAACCGAAGTACCGGCTGTGATATCACCAGTGATAGTTATTGAGGTCTCATCAGTACCTGAAACTGAAGCGATAGAACCGACTGTCGCTGTAATATCACCTATGAAATCCAGCGTGCCGTCATTGCCGGCGTTACCAAGTGTGATCGCACCGATATTACCAGTTGCAACTGTGATGTCACCAGCAGCGACACTGCCGGCTTCCAGAGTCGTGGCGCCTAATGTCAAAGCTGATGTTATAGGACCGGAAAGCACGCCGGAAACGTCCATCGTACCAATGCATGATGTGGTAAATGCAATACCGCCGGAAGCTACAGCACCAACACGCATGCTGGTAGCAAGCGTTTCAGCCGTTAAACTGGTCGTTATTGGGCCGGTATTCCAGGTTGTAATACCCGTCTGATTGAGGGTAACTGTACCGACAGCCATGGCAGCAGAGATAGTATTGTTGTTGCCGACTAAACTAACGGTATTTGTATTGTCACTTGTGTCAACAATAGTATCGATAGTCAGCGTGTCAGTTACGGTACCGTTACTACTAGTCAATGTCAGAACCGTATCTGCGTCAAGCGCTAAACCGCTACCAAAATCGATTTCGGTGATTTTGGTAGCTGAACCGGTACCTGCATCGAATGTAATCTGAACGTTATCGCCGGTATAGCCACCAGTCGCGGTTAGCGTATAAGTGTCAGTGCCAAGCTCCAAAATAGCGGTTTCGCCGCTATCAAGGTTCATTACTGCACCAACGAGCGTTCCGGTTCCGGTGATATCACCAGCAGCCGGGGCTATCCTCTCTTCCAGTTCCTCGACTCGTAGTCGAGAGCCGAATCTATTAAAACGGCGATTTAGGTTTGAATTGTTAATATACTGTTTTCTTGCTCTCTTAATAAGTTTGCGGAGCCCATTAGCCATGATTTTTATCTCCTTTCGCAACGGTTGATCTTAAAAACAACTCGTTTTCAAAGAAACCGCAGCATCAAAACCCGATTTATTTCTTTTATATTTTTCCCCAAAACTTAATTTACGCTCTATTTCTTCCGTCCGGCGAAACCACCACAGCCGCTGGATCAGTTTATTTTCGGTGCATACACTGTATCCTCCTGTCATCTAATTGTCTGTCATTTCTGCGGATAACGTTAATTTTTCCAGAGATTTCCGATAAATTCCTCTTTCTTCATTCAAAAACCGATTTGCTGTAATTGCCTCACAGCCAACTTGTTAGATGCCCTGTTCCCTGCATTGGCTATCGGTTATGCCAGTACTATAGCCCTGGCAATACTGATAATCAAGAGGAAAACGAGAACATAGAACCGATCGAGTACTCTCCCTGCAAGCTTAAAAACAAACAACACATAGCCAGCGATCCTTCGCTTTCCATCAAACACCAACACCGTCATACATGCTTATCTTCGCAAGCCGAAATCCTCATTTTTTAACGAAAACAGCGTGTTTTCTCACAAAAACAACCCGTCGGCTACTGCGAACACCAAGGGCGATCACAACGCAAGTTGTGTGCCCGGCACGAACAAAAACTTCACAGACACAGCCCGCGCCAGGCAAGCCGCCCCTTCTAAAGTCCATTTCTACCGTCGAGACTGCCCCTTGTCAATCACAATTTTCTGTTTTTTTTACGGGTCGCCAAATCTCATGCCTGTCCTGCACACGGCCAGGCCGAACCGGTATATTTCACCAATGTGTGGGCTATCAATGCCAAACAAACACACGGCAGTCTTATTTTTTGCCCCCTGAATGGGCGCCAGGAGCCAACCGACGCTGCACATTCAACTCAATCACGCCAAAGTTCTGTTCGTGACGCATAATCGTCTGCTGCAACGCAGCAAAAAGCCGTTTGGCTGTGTAATAATTCAGAACCAGACGCTGATCTACCTTGATTGTCTGATCTTCCCGCGTAAACGGGTTCGGATTCAGGGAGAAATCGATAATAATCTCTTCCGGAGAACCGGTCACCCGGCAGAAATTCGAATATGCCGCAGTCACGCCCTTGTCATCAAGGTTAATCCGGATTTGACGACCTTCACCAGCCGGTGAGGGATCTTCCTTCACATCACCTTCATCTTTGTTCTTAGCATCTTTGTTCTTAGCGTCTTCGGCCATAGAAATAATCCTTTCTCAAATAAATCGAAACTGTCACATACGTAAGCCTTCAACTATCATCAAGAGTGCTAAATTCCGCATCCCAACGGAACTATAAGACCAAACATTAACAGATAGTCTCTACGCCATCAATAGCACTGTTGAGACTATATTCGTCAAATAGGGCCGTCTGTCAAGTAATAAAAGTCGTATAATAAAAAATATTTGAGATTTACCTTTCAGTTTGTTCTCCCGCAAAGCGTCAATATTCGATTCCACAGGCTTGACGAACCGTTATAATTTTTGTAGCGTACACCACGGTAATGTTATATCGTAAAATCGCCTTTGAATTTATTGTGGGCGATTTCTGAGACACTCGGCTTGGTAAGTGCTTATTTCGCAGGATATTACAGTCGTAAGCTTTATCAGGCAACGGAATGAAATGATCGCGGATTCGGATTTTCTTAAGTGATCGTAGAACAAGGATCCGCCTTTTGGAGAAACAGCAAAAATTGGCAAAGTCGGTCTTTTTGAGTTTAGGGTCGAAAATATAGGCCCTGCCGCTTTGTGCAATGGAATTATAACGAAAAATGCCCGACAAACCTAAAACGACCCATCACAGAAACGTTGTCCACGCAGTCAGAGAGACCGTCGAGTCGCTGGTGATCGCTTTTATTCTTGCCTTTGTCTTTCGCGCCTTTGCGATCGAAGCCTTTATCATCCCTACCGGCAGTATGGCCGATACGCTCCGTGGGGCACATTTTCGTTTGGTCTGCCCCACCTGCTCCTGCCGTTATAACTTCGGCTACATCCCGGAAAAATACGGTCGCATGAAGGGGACTCCTCCGCCCGGTCATAGGATAAATATCACGCCGGACCGACTGCGACACAGCCAGGCGCCTACCTGTCCGCTGTGCGGCACCCAAATCGACAACAGCTATCCTCACTGGGTAAGCAATGGTGATCGCATCCTCGTTTTGAAGTATCTCTATCAGTTCGCCGAACCGAAAACCTGGGATGTGGTAGTATTCAAGAACCCAGGCGATCCCCAGGAAAACTATATCAAGCGACTGATTGGCCGGCCCGGAGAAACCGTGGAGGTTATCGATGGAGACGTGTATATAACACGTACACCAACGGTCAAAAATGGTCAAATTCCGTGCAAAGAAATTCAGCGTAAGCCCGCCCAGATACAGGAGATACTGTGGCTGACCATCTTCGATAACGACTATCAGCCTGCGGCCGCCGGTCACAAATCTTTGCGTAAAGGTCCCTGGCCTCAGCCGTTCCGGCCCGATCTCGAGGGAAGCCCATGGAAAATCGATCAGCAAAGACATGCTTTTGAATTTGCCGGGTCGGAAAGGCCCGAAACTCTCGAATTCGATAAGCTCCGGATCGAGAGAACCGCAGCATTTTGCGCCTACAACGATGAACCGGTTTTCAACAATGAGTTCGTCGCCAGCGATATGAAACTGGCTTTCGTTCTGATTCCAGACGGCCAAGACGGCCAAGTTTCGGTCCAACTGGGCAAATACGGGCGTATCTACAACGGCGTTATCAATTTCGATGGAACCTGCAGGATTACCGACGAGTCGGGCGAAACGCTTGCGCAGCCGATCGAGAAGAAGTTCGCCCCGCTGACGCCGGGTAAGCCGGTGGAGGTATCGTTTGCCAACGTGGATCATCGCCTGGAAATACACCTGTGCGAAAATCACCTGAGTTGGGATGGACCCAGCTCGCCTAACCAATGGGGTTACCAGTCTGACCAACACCTGCCTGTGCCATCCGTAGCAGTAACAGGGCAGGGGCAAGCCTTTAAGTTACAACATGTTAGGCTCTACCGCGACATCCATTATACCAATACGAGTGGTAGCGGACCGGGCCTCGGCACTGAAAACCATCCCGTCACCCTGGGAGATGATGAATTTTTTGTGATGGGCGACAACAGTCCGGCCAGTCACGACTCGCGTTTTTGGGATACTCCCGGCAAAGGCAACGGCGATACCACCTATCGGCAGGGGATCGTGCCCCGCGATTACCTCATCGGCAAGGCGTTTTTCGTCTATTGGCCCACCGGCTATCGGCCCCACCCCAATTTCCGGTTCGCTATTATTCCTAACGTCGGCCAAATGAGATTCATCAAATAGTGCCATACCGGCTGCACCTTGTTCGTTGTTGTAAGTCGTTGTTTTTCGATGTTCGGATTTGACGTAAGTGCTTATTTTTCGTTATGGGGAATTGATGTAAGTGCTTATTTTACGTTGGTGGAATTGATGTAAGTGCTTATTTTTGCGTAACGATTATAACGATTAGGTAAGATGGGTAAGAAAAAAGTGCGAAATTCGGCGAAATTTGGATGAATTCTGATGAAAAGTGATGTGGTTTGTACCCGGTTTGCACTATGTTTGTATGTAGTTTGTAGTATGTTTGTGGTATTTTTTGATGAAAAGTCAACCACCAAGTCACTAAGACGGGAAGGACACGAAGATTTCAGAAGACAGAGGATGGGGGGATGGGTAGAGTAGGGGGGATGGGGGAGATTAAGCGAGAAGTCGAGAAGATGAGGAGGGCAGAAATCGGAGGGCAGATTTGAGATTTCAGAAGGCAGAAGGGAAGAGGGCGGACCGGTGGGGGGAAGGACAGAAGTCAGAAGACAGAGGGCGGACCGGGGGCAGGGGGCGGAAAAAGGCAATAGGCAATAGTAAGAGAGAAGAAGAAAGAGGGCGGACCGGTTAGGGGGAAGTCAGAAGATAGAGGGCGGAGTTGGGATGGGGCGCGAACTTGGGGCGGTTGCCAACGGAATTGTTGGCAACAGGGTTGTTGGAATATTGCGTAGTCGGAGTGGGGAGAGCAGAGGGGCCAGGGGTTGAGATTTTGTTTGACATTTTGGACGGGCTGTGGTAAAGAAGGGTGATGCGTATATCGTATTGGGTATTGCGGGGGCGGAAAGATGGAGAGGTGGGGAAAGAATGGAACACGGACCCGGGGCGGCAGGTTTTACATACCGCCTTTGGCGGCGATGATTTGAGGGATTGTCACAGATTAGATTGAAAAATGGGGATAGAAAAAAGAAAAATGTACCGGACACCTTTAATTTTCGGACACTTTTAATTTTCGAGATACCCCCCTAACGACGCTTGGAGGTTTGCCTATTTTACCAGAAAAGTGTCTGACCCCTTTAGTTCTCTGTTCTGATAGATTGTTTTGTCATTTTATTTATAACTAAAGAAGTTGAGGACCGATGATTATTTGTAGAAATATACAACCAATTGTCAAGGGGGGTGTATTTATCCAAGAAAGGAGATCGCACAATGGATCAGGGAAGAATCCTACTTAAACTTTTATTGGATGAAGTTGATCTCGGAAATCTAAAGCTTGATGGTTTCTCAGACAGATTATGTATCCAAAAAAAGATATATTTGGTGCAGATTACTGGTTTGGATTTGGGCTACCGGTACAACTGGTATCTTAGGGGGCCTTATTGTCCCTCTTTAACTGAAAATGTTTTTCTCCTTAGGGAAGAGATTAACAACGGCGAGCATGACTATGAAGAATATTGTTTGGCAGAAATGGCCCAAAACCTTATAGGCAAAGTAAAGAACCTGTGGGCTAGGCCGGGGAATGTATCTACTGAGGAGCCAGAATGGGTGGAGATGCTCGCATCTATGCATTATCTAAAAACAATTGCTTATTGGCCACCAAGCAAAGATGTGACAAAAGAGCAGGTAGTACAGAAGCTGATCGAAACCAAACCACATTTTAGGGACAAGAACAAGCTTATCGATGAAGCTTGGGAGAGGTTGCAACAATTTGGCTTACTTGACAAGAAAAGTTTAAATTAAGAATGGTAATCTTCGGAAATAAATATGTCAATTGATTATCGCCATAAGATGATTATGGACCCAGTTCATGGGGACATCGGCCTAAGTGAGCTGGAAACAAAAATAATTGACACTCCCGCCTTTCAAAGACTTCGACGGCTAAAACAGCTTGGATTTGCCTCTCTTGTTTATCCTAACGCAAGCTACAGTCGTTTTGCGCATTCATTGGGAGTACTTCACATTGCCAGTCGTGTAGCGGAGGTCTTTGAACGGAAAAAACTGATTGATGAGGACGCTGTAAAAAAACTACGAATTGCGGCATTGTTGCACGATATTGGACATTATCCTTATTCACATCTGATGGAGTATATTGAATGGGAACAACCAAGCGAGAGATTTTTACAAAAGGAAGGAAGTGAGGCTAAGCCAACTTCTGTAAGTGATAATTATCCGCCCCACGAAGAACTTGGCAAGTTAATTGTTTCTCAAAGAAAGGATATAGCAGGGCTGCTGGAGAAAGAAGGGATTGATACAAATGAGATCGGAGCCTTAATAAAAGGCGAGCATCCGGATATTCCAAACATTCTTCACAAGAGCCTAGATGTAGATCGTTTGGACTATCTAGTTCGAGACTCACTAAATACCGGCTTACCATATGGCCGAGTTGATCTCAACTACATTCTGAATAATCTAGTTATTGCGGATGGCAAAGAAATTGTTTTGAAAAACAAGGCTCGGCTTTCGGCTGAACACTTGCTTCTTGCTCGTTACTTTATGTTTAATGCAGTATATTTGCATAAGACAATTTTTGGCTTTGAAGAACTTGTCCGGAAAACTTTATTATTGTTTATGAAAAAAAAAGAAATATACACTTCCGGTAGCGAAATAGAAAAAATGGTCACAACCGATTCCGGAGAATATTTAAATTTTCACGATGGTTATCTTGACATAAAATTTGACTCTTGGGCGATTGAAAATTCAGATGATCTCATAAGTATATTTTGTAGAGCAATCAAACACCGTCATCCCCCCAAGTTAGTTCATGAAGTTGTTGATTTGCAGCACCGCGATGGAGGAAATCCCCGTAAGGAATATATTCTTTTTCGCACGTTTCTACAGAATCGCTTGAAGGAATGTTCAAAAGAATGCGAAATAGAACCGCAGTTTCTTTTTTGGCGTGAACCTAAAGATATTCATTTCGAAGCTGTGATGCCTTTTGTAAGTCTTTCACAACTTAAAGATCTACAAGAAGGTGAGCTAAGAGAACTTATCAGACTTATCGATTCTGATGGCAATATAAAAAACTTAATCGAAGAAAAAAGTAGTATAATATATCACTTAAGTCAACTTCAGGCTAAATCGATAAGATTATATGCAGTTAATACTGCAGATGAGCAACTGAAGAAGCTAAAAGAAAAGATAAAAAAATTTATTGGTTCAGGGTGAATTGGACAAATCTGTTTCACAGTTAAGAGAGTTTTCCTGCCTTCGGCAGACAGTGAACTGGTCTTTGGCGGGGCGGCTCTATAAGGTTTTTAAAGGCACGGGAAAGCTTGGAATTGTCTTTTGTGATTGAGATAATGGGATGGTGGAGTTTTTTGAGAGCAGTTGGTCTGAGCACGGCGGCGGGTGACACGCAAAGGTCCGCGTGGGCTAAAAGGACCATCCTACCGGAGAAAATGGCGGGCAATGGCGGGGGTTATGCCAATGCCCCCCGGGCACGGCCCGGGCTACCTGGCTAATCCTACTTCGCTAAAGCTACGAAGGACAAGTGAACGCGAATTGGCGCGAATCAGGTTGAAAAATAGGGACATGAAATGAAAAAATGTACCGGACACCTTTAATTTGTACCTTTAATTTGTATGCGGAAGGGAGAAAAGTAGAATGTCCCCTTTTCTTTACTTGTTTACAAGTTCATTGCCATCACTGTTTCTCGATAAGCGCCTACAATCAGCAGCAATATTCCCAAGACCAGACAAAGAGTTTCCTGTCTGGACAATCTGACATCTCGCAGATTCATTACTTTCGCCGGCTTCCACTCCCCGCTCCACCTCCACCAACTCCGATACTGGTACACGCCGTACTTCACGGTTGACGCAATCACCAAGATAAAGCCGAGTGTTTCCACCCCGCCTATGGTTTTACCAAGAGCCATTGCTTCACGCACATTGGAATAGCGATCCAGATCGTCAGACACAAATGAATTAGTGCCAACGATCAAACCACCAGTGACTGCCAGGACTATCGGGATTAAATACCCAGCGGGGAAACCCTTAACCTGGTTGAAGTTCGCCACAATAGCGATTATGGCATATATGCCCAAGTTGAAAAGCAGGGTTAAGCCAAACTGAGGCCAAAAGGATCCTGCTTTGGCAACAACCTCGCCAGCAGCCATCTGCGGACTTCCACGCATAAACCCTTCTGGCAGAAAATAAAAGGCAAATACAAAGCAGATGTCGAATAGAAGCGTGTTAATTCCATAGAGCCACAGAATTCGTTTGAACACGCCATCTTGTGTCTGAACAAACATTGTATTCATATTCTTTCTCTCCTTTCTGATGTTACTCCATTCGATGTAGCCAAGCCGCCCAACGTTACGGCTGTGCTGCGCCGCGAACGCGGCTCCCGTTCGCTGGACCGTCTTGTTCTGCAAGGCTCTCACCCTCTCGGGCGCTTAAAGATAACGACGACATCGCGAGTGTTGCCGTAAGCTTCGTTGGTATCGAAAGCGGCTGCAAGCTCCCATCCGTCGCGCCCGAGTTCGTTCATCATCGCGTCAAGTTGGGCTTCATCGAACTTGCCGCCCATGATCCCCTTCGCCTTCAGCTTCACGGTCTTGTATTCCCATTTCATATTCATTCCTCCGCCGAACAATGGTTATATGGTTTCTTCATAACACCTTTGGGCCGCGAAAACGCGGCATAAGACCCCTCTTGCGATTCTCTCGTAAAGCCGGTATTTTCAGAGCGTTATGTCATGTTCTGCAATGAACGCGGGGGGATATATGGTTTCTATATAAGAGAGCCAGTTGCAAAACCCTCCGAAACACGGCGGAACCGTTCTGCCGCTGACCTTTCGGAAAGCAACATAATTCTGTTTCTACCGTAGCGGAAATTACTGCTCTTGTCAAGTTCAAAATTCGTTTTTTTTCTTTTTGAAAAACCCGTAACTTATTTATTTATATGTTGTTATGTTCATTTCAAAGCGGGCTGTCGATCAAAATCCCATGTAAATCTTCACCCAAACACTGCTCAACGTGGGATTCTTCCTGCCTGCACTCACTGCCTCAACACCGTTTCACGAGGTTTTGCAAGAGGCTCGGGTAAATGAGTAGGGTAGAGCGACTGTTTTTTAGTACAAAACAACCATGATATTTGCTATAATATGCTGAGCTATGCTGGAGGCGAGTGTAGAACCTGCCGATCAGATGTAAGGCCGCAGAAATATTTGGCTGCCAACCCGTAAACGCCGATCAGTAAAGAACTTGGGCGGTTAAAAGCCGGAATTATAGAACCCAGGTAATTTTGAGACTGCTATTTGCGACCCACTTGTGCAAAGGCTTTTCCAGCGAGGAGAAAAGAATGAATAATGCCCTGGCAACCCCTTCCGTAAGGGTACTGACGCTCACTTTGATTTTATCCCTGGTTTTTGCCGCCACGATCTGGGCTGACCATCCTGTAGGCGATGCTGACGGGAACTGTACCGTTGACATTAAGGACCTTCTGATATTGTCCGATAATTGGCTGGATGGGACTTGTTCGGAGACTAACTGTGGGGACATGGGCGGTGAGGATGGGGTCAACATGGTTGATTTTGGTCTGATGGCCCAGAACTGGCACGTGACTACCGCTCCCCTGGTGATTACGGAGTACATGGCGGATAACGAAACCACCATCGCCGACGGCGACGGCAATTACAGAGACTGGATCGAGATTTACAATCCAACGGACGATACAATCAGCCTGGACGGCTGGTATCTGACCGATGATCTCGGCGACACCGGCCATTGGTGGCCTTTTCCCAGTGACGCGGTCATTGGAGACCACGACTATTTACTGGTGTTCGCTTCGGGAGCGAGTCCGGGTTATGTTGACAGCCTGGGATATATGCACACCACATTCGCGCTCAATAATGAGGGTGAGTATCTCGGGTTGATAGCCGCTGACGGTGTGACCATCGCTTGTGAATACACGGAGCTACTGGGGCAATACGATGACGTATCTTATGGTTTGACGGCGGGGATGAGCCAACGTGGATATTTTTGGCCGGCGACGCCGGGCCAACCCAACCCGGCTGAGACAAGCGGCGATCCGACCCGGCAGGTTGTCATCAACGAAATTATGTATCATCCTTCCAGCGAAAATATCCTGGAAGAGTATATCGAGTTGTATAACCTCTCGGCTGAGTCGGTAGATATGTCGGGGTGGGCGTTTAGTAACGGGGTGGCTTTTGTTTTTCCGGAAGCGACCATAGTGGCATCGGGCGCCTACCTGGTAGTGGCAGCGGAGGTGGCGACGTTTTCGGCGAAATATCCGGGCGTAACCAATGTGATTGGTGGTTGGGATGGCCGGCTGAGCAATAAGAGCGAAGAGATCGAACTGGATGATGCGATGGGAACACGGGTCGATCGGGTGACCTACGCCGATCAGGGCCACTGGGCCCAGCGGGAGTTAGGGCCGGTAGAGTTCCAACATCGCGGTTGGCAATGGTCGGATGCGCACGACGGCGGGGGCAAATCACTAGAGTTGATAAATCCGGTTCTGTCCAATCAGTACGGGCAAAACTGGGCGGCAAGCCTGGTTGACCAGGGAACGCCGGGGGCGGCTAACTCGGTAGCCGACACTGATATTGCCCCGATGATCCTGGAAGTGGAGCATCTTCCGATTATTCCACATTCGAGCGATACCGTGACGGTGACAGTCCAGCTCATGGATGAATTGACCACGGGTTTGACGGCGGCGCTGTACTATCGGCCCGATCAATCGACATATACGCAGGGCGTTTACCCTCACAATGCGCCCAACGCGTTTACGAGCGTAACGATGTATGACGATGGCGTTCATGGTGACGGAGCAGCCGGCGATGGCGTTTACGGCGTCGAGATACCGGCTCAAGCCGATGCAACGATTGTGGAGTTTTATGTTAAAGCGAGCGACAGCGGCGCGAACTGGCGTACCTGGCCCGCTCCGAGCGATATAGATGGTTCGCCGGAGCAGGTAACCAATATGCTCTACCAGGTAGATGACTCGTTCGATCCCAGTGCCCAGTGGGCCCCGGGTAGTCGTCCGATTTTCTATATCATTATGACCGAGGGGGATCGGGCCGAATTGGAAGACATTGGCGATGACGGTGATCCGTGGACGGGCGAGGGCGCGACCAACGCCCAGATGAATGGAATGTTTGTCAGTCTTGACGGCACGGATATGAAGGTGCGTTACAATGTGGGCGTACGCAATCGCGGCAACCGCACCCGGGTCGATCCGCCGAACAACTACCATATTGATTTCCGAAACGATGACCCGTGGAAGGATATCACCGCCCTGAACATTAACAGTAAGTACGCTTTCCTGCAAACACTGGGCAGCCTTATGTTTCGGATCTCAGGACTGGCGGCGCCGGAGGTGGAGTTGGTAGAGGTACGGGTGAACGGCCAGAACCTGGCCCTGGACGATCCGAGCGTTATGTACGGTTCGTACGCGGCATTGGAGGCGTTCAACAATGAATGGGCGGAGAACCATTATCCGGATGATCCGGACGGCAATTTGTACCGATGCACATATTATCAAAATAATGTCGATCCCATGACCTACGCCGATCTGATCTTCATAAACCCGGGCAGTCCTCCCGATCCGAGCGACTACCATGAGAACTATCCGAAACAAACCAACGAAGAGGACGATGACTATACTGATTTGTTCACTTTGATCGGCGCCCTAAATGACAATGCTTTGCCGGACGATGAGTTTTACGATCAGCTCAGCCAGATAGCAAATATCGAACAGTTTGTGCGTTACATGGCGGTAGATAGTCTTATCGGTAACAGTGAAGGTGGTTTGATTACCGGTGATGGTGATGATTACGCGATGTATTGCGGTGTGAACGATCCGCGTTTTGTACTGCTTCCCCATGATCTGGATACGATTTTGGGCCAGGGCGAATACTGGCTGGGCTACAGTTGGGATATTTTCCGTTACGCCAATGTGGAAGGCCTGGAGCTGATGCTGAACAACCCGCGAGTCATCCAGATGTACTTCACTGAGCTTATGGACCTGATCGAGACCGTGTTCGCCCCGGAAAATTTTGATCCACTGGTTGAAGAAGTGCTCGACGGTTTTGTGCCTGGTAGCACAATCGACGCTATAAAGGATTACATGGTAAATCGCATAAACGCCAACGGCGCCGTTCTCGACCAGATACCACATGACGACCTGACCGTTAGCAGTAGTTTTCCGGAATCTGGCGGTTTCCCGCGTACAACTTCAGGCAGTCTTTCGCTGAACGGAACGGCCAACGCCGTTATCACGAGATCGTTGCGGGTAAACGGTCAATTAGTGCCCGAGACTAACTGGTCGCAGAGGTACGGTACATGGTCGTTCGTCAGCAGCAGCAGCGGTAGCGGTGAGATAATACTGCCGCGTGGCTCAACGTGGAAATATCTCGATGACGGTTCGAATCAGGGCACAGCAGCAAACGGGGTGAACTGGTTCGGCCATCCTGATTATGACGATTCGACCTGGGCGGCTGGACCGGCGGAGCTGGGCTACGGCGATACCGAGGATGGTCCCGGCGGAGTCGCGCCGGGCGGTACACCGGTAGGTTATATCGATACCGATCCGATAACAGGCGGTGTACAAAAGAACATAACGACATACTTCCGTCGCAGCTTCACCATCCCCGTGGGAGAGGCTGAAGGATATACGGACGCAACGATACGGCTGGTGAGTGACGATGGGGCGGTGATTTATATCAACGGTGTGGAAGCCTTTCGGACCAATTTCGATCCGGCGTTAGACGGTACTGCCATACTTTATGACACGACGGCCTATATCGCTGTTTCAGGTGATCCTGAAGAAATTTTTTACAGTTACCCCATCGATGCGGGCCTGCTACAGGATGGTGAAAACGTTATAGCTGTTGAGATTCACCAGGTAAACTCAAGCAGTTCTGACATCAGTTTTGACCTGGAGCTTGAGGGCCTCAGTGGCGAAAGTGTGCTAAAACCAGGCATCAACCGTATTATCGTGCAGGCTTTTGACGGACCGGACGGTACAGGCAATGAAGTCGATCGCGGGCATATCGACATCTGGTATGATACCGGATATACCAATGACGTTTCCGGTGTCCTCTCGGCCTCGGCCATCTGGACCGCCGCCGACGGTCCCTATCACGTTACCGGCGAGGTGACCGTCCCAGCCAATCTTACCCTGCAAATTATGCCGGGCACTTCAGTTTACTTTGACGCGGATACGCAGATTACCGTCAATGGCATCATCGATGTCCAGGGAACCGAATACCAGCGAATCCGCTTTACCGGTGTGCCCGGCGCCCCGTTGGTGGCGGACATTCGACCGGAGCTGCCCGACGGTCCCCCCAAATGGGGCGGCATCCAACTCCAGAATACAATGTCGGATCAAAACATCATTTCATATGCCGACGTCGAATACGCGCAGAATTCCAGTGGATCGATCGGGGTAAACAACTCCGAGGTGGTTATTGACAACGTATCGTTTTCCGGTACGCGGTTGCGGATGGTATATTCCGACAGTGCCTCGGTAATCATACGTAATTCGATTTTTGCCGATATGTTCGAGCCGAGCGACAGCCCACTAAACATGACCCCGCCGCTGGACAACGTTAGTGAGCATATCAAACATGTCGGCTATATCCCGACAGGCGGTCACTACATCATCGAAAATAACATTTTCGGCACTAACAAAGGGCACAACGACGTTATTGACTTTGACAGTGGTCAGCAGCCTGATCCCATTTTGCAAATTCTTAATAACACCTTTATCGGCGGAGGCGACGAAGCCATCGACGGTGGAGGCGATATGCTCATCGAAGGCAATCTATTCGCCAATTTCATTAAGGACATCGACAACGACGGCACGGGCGACTCAAATGTTATTTCTACCAGTGATATGCTTAGCTCTACTATGGTGATTGCCCGTAACGTGTTTGTCAACAATGACCACGTGGTAAACTTCAAGTTAGACGGCTACGGGTATTTTGAAAACAACACCGTAACTGGCATTACGGCGCCGCACATGTCACTGCCGACCGATACGCCCGTTCGCATGTTGGACTTTTCGGCGATCAATTTCCTGATTCCCAACATTTCCGATCCGGAAAACGGCGTTCCACGCGACCCGGCCGGCAAGGGTGCTTATACAGGCGGTAACATATTTGACAATATTCCGCAGACCGTTTTCGGTCATCCCGATATGAATCCGACATACGGCGGTATCATCAGCAATCTGGAAGTGAAAGACTGCCTGGTCGAAAGCGCGGACGTTTTCGCCAACGCCGACGGCGTTCACGGCAGAAATTTCGACTATCTCATCGGCGAGGCTCACTTTGCCGGTCCGGACACCGGCAACTATGAAGTTGCGTATGGATCGGCCCTTGGCTCCAACGGTAACGGACAGGATATGGGCGCGATGGTGTCCCGGGGCGCTTCGATATCGGGTGAGCCGCAGGGCGTTACCAACTCGACCGGGGCGACGCTGACAATCGGCGGACCGGGGATATTCTCATTTATCTACCGGGTCAACGATGAACCGTGGAGCAGTGAAATCGAAATTTGGAATCCGCTCAATATCGACGCGACCGAGAAAATCCGCACCTATGACGTTGAGCTGACCGGATTGACGGATGGTGATTACACCGTGTATGTACGCGGGCGAAACTTCGCCGGCGAGATGCAAACCGAGCCGACCGCCTCGGATACCTGGACAGTCGATACATCTTATCAGCGGTTGGTTATAAATGAAGTGCTGGCGTACCCGGACCTCGATGATCCTGACCTGATCGAGTTGTATTATGAAGGGCCGGGCGTACTTGATTTGACAGATATGAGCATTACCGACGACCCGGCAAATCCGAGGCAATACGTCTTTACCGCTACGAGCGTAGCGCCGGGCGAGTACCTGGTGCTTTACGCCGATACTGATACGGTTGAGCCGGGCGTGCATTTGGGCTTTGCTCTCGACAATGACGGTGAGGGAGTTTATCTTTACGATACGATAGCCGCCGGGGGCGGGTTGATCGACTCGGTGGAATTTGGTTTGCAGTTGAAAGGCTTTTCCATCGGCCGGGTTGCCGGCGGCGGGTGGCACCTGACAGTCCCGACGCCTGGCATAGCAAATATCATCCACGCTGTAGGCGACCCGCGTATGCTGAAGATCAACGAATGGCTGGCCGATGAAGAGGTATTGTTCACCGACGATTTTATTGAAATATACAATCCGAATCTTCTACCGGTCGATATGGGTGGTTTGTTCCTGACGGACAATCTTATATCACAGCAGGACAAGTTCAAGTTGGCGCCGCTGAGCTTTGCCGCTGGGCAAGGCTACGCGGTATTTAAGGCTGACGATAGTAACAATGCCGGGCACGTGGATTTCAAACTTTCGACCAGACAGGAAATGATCGGCCTGTTCGACGAGCAGGGCAACGAGATCGACAAGGTCATCTACTATGGACAAACAACCGACGTTTCCCAGGGGCGTGCGCCCGACGGCTCAGACACACTGGCATTCTTTACACTGCCTACCCCTGGCGTAACTAATACGCAGATAGAGACAACCATCGAGACCATCACGCTCATAGCCGAGGGCGCCGAAAAGAAGGTACTGGTCCCCACCTCTGGTGACAACGCGATAATTGGCGATACCTGGCGGAATGGTCAGCCGTTTGATGATTCCGGCTGGACTCACGGCACCCCGACTATTCCAGGCACACTTGGCGGCGTGGGGTACGACGAAGCGACAGACTATGACTTGTACATAACCTACAACGTCGAATCCAGGATGAATAACATCAACGCCACCTGTTATATTCGCATACCGTTTGTCGTTGACGCTGACGACCTTGCCGATTTTACTTCCCTGGAGTTTAGCGCGCGGTGTGATGACGGTTTTGTCGCTTTTATTAACGGCGTTGAGGTTGCCGAGATCAACAAGCCCGGTTCATTGACGTGGAACTCCAGTTGCGTCAACCGTCCGGACTCCACAGCTTTTGTTGGCTTCGACGTGTCAGACCACATCGGCGATCTGGTAGCGGGCGACAATATCCTGGCTATCCATGCACTGAACCAGAGTGCCGGCAGCTCCGATTTTCTGATTTCAGTCAAGCTGTCGGGTAGCATCACCACAACCGTAGTTGAAGACCCGTTTGCCGATGATCGTGATGTATTGGCCGGTCTGCGTATTACGGAGATAATGTACCATCCGATCTTAGACGATGATTACGAATTCATAGAACTCCGCAACATCGGGGCAGGGACGCTGGACCTGACGGGCGTACGTTTCACCGACAGTATCGGTTTTACCTTCCCGTCCGATACCACCATGCCTGCCGGAACGTATTTGGTATTGGCCAAGGACCCGGTACTGTTTGAATTAGAATACCCGTCTGTGCCAGGCGGCATTATTTACGGTCCATACGATGGTCAATTGAGCAATGGCGGTGAGAACGTGGTGTTACAGTTAGCCACGCCTCTGCAAGCGGCTATTCTGCGATTCGACTATGAAGACGATTGGTATCCGACGACCGATGGTGGCGGTTATTCCCTTGTGATCCGAGACGCGACAGCCGCGCCGGCCACCTGGGACAGCAAGACAAACTGGCAGGCCGGCAGCTCACCGGGTGGTTCACCCGGAACTGCCGACTGAACAAACGCCATCTATGCCCATCCGGCCCGTAAAGAATGGTAACCTGTGCCGGCAACTTTAATCCTGCCTGATCCGCGAAAACAGCTAATGGACGACGGCATCTTATCGGACTGTCCCTCCACAGCTTTATCGGATTATACATCTCCATCGCATCCCATTTTTTAGCCATAAATAGCGACGCTCTTTCTGCCGATATGCCAGATAGCGGGCTAAATTGCAAACCGTGTTTTTTAAAAGGATATTTATAATGAGTGTCAAATTTGAATGTCCAAACTGCCGGGAACCATTGCAAGCTTCGAAAGGTGTTATCGGAGAACAAGATGAGTGTCCCGAATGCCATACGTTAATCACCATACCTGACGAAACCGTCAACGTAGGCGTCAAAGTACCTGTCGATAAAGAATAGTAGTCCCGGCCCCTATTGTAACCCAATAAAATAATTGTTGACGTTATAGGACTATATGACTATAATGCTTCTGATATGTAGGCGTAACTCTTTGCGAACAATGGAGTTACATAAAAAATAAAAAAACTGGAGATCGGGAGAAGCCGATGAAAAAAATATCTAAGATCGGGGGATGTGTGATACACCAGGCGAAGTATGCCGGTTCAATTCCTCTATCCACGATTACAAGAGCCGTTGATAGCGTTACGGGTTCTGTAGCTGGACATAGCTTAGATGTTGTAAAAAAACGTAACAAGAGGCGGTGTCTGCATTGTGACTCGAAGAAAAAGTGATTATACAATAGACGCCCGAAATTATCTCATCATTTTTATTGATCATAGTGACGAGTTTACCGGCAGCAGTTATCCAGCCGTCCGAGTGGAACGAATGGTTAGGAGCTTCGCCTAGAATATGGCCATTTCAACATCACATGGACGGAATCCAGAGACAATTCTTATTCCATTCTTATCGTAGTCATTGAACTGACCGCTATCGTTGTTTATAGCTTCTGCTTCAGATACCAGAAATGGATTGTAGTTGTTGATGTATTGCCGAATGTTCGTAGTCAAATCGTTTATGTACCCGTCCGCTCGTAGGTTAAGTGCTGTTATATTTTTTTTCTGTGTAATTTTCACGACACGACTATCCATGATCCCGAAAGACTCAGGGTAGAGAAATCTCATGAACGTTGATGCCGTTGGAATTCTAACACCATCAATTCTGAACATTGAGATATCTTGTCGCACGTATGCTAGTAGCAACTGCTTGTAGGTATTCGTACGCCATTTTGATGACACATTTACAACATTTCGTTGAGCCCGGCCACCCTGCGAGGCCATCTTCCAATGAACAATTGCACAAGTAACCGCTTTTATGTTTTTCAGATGGGCACCGGTAAAAGCATTGCCATCATCAGCGGTCCTGCAATCCTGAAAAACTGACTGAGCAATGATTTCAAACTTCCTCAGATTTATTCCGTTGGAAAATGAGACTGGCACCAAACCAGGAAATATACCTTGGAATCTTCCTACAAAAGGCAGATTGCCAGTTTGTAATATCTCGAACGTGCAATCTCTGTCTTTGTAACAATATGCTTCTCTCCGTAAAATGTAATCTTCAATTGGAATCAATGTCATAACATTCACCATCGGTTTGTCTCAGCCGCTTAACTATTGTTTATATACAACGACTCTGAGAACGATCTGGGCACCCGCCCGACGACCCGCTGAATCTCACTGCTGCGCCCGTCAACCCGTCCCAGTTTATTCCGTTGCCAAACCTTATTTCACCGACAAGAGCTTTCTTGCCGGGGACAATTTGATCACGCGCCGACTATACCGAGCGGTTCCCTGGTCTTCCATTTGCCGCCAGTAAAGTCCGGGAAATCCATCGGCTTACTCTTGCCGGCTATCGAACGTTCAGTCAATTCCGAAACGACGCTCCATGCCGCCGCATCGTAAACGTCCATATCCAAAGGCTGTCCCTTACGAAGACATTCGATCAGCCGCCAATCTTCAAGATAATCCATACCGCCATGTCCGGCGTCGCTGGCTTCACGGGCCTTGGCCGACCATAAAGGATGCTCATATTTTTTGTAATAATCATTAGCGGAATCGGCCTCAAGAGATTCCCATTGGTCGCTGGGGCTTGTCCCTTCGATGTAAATTTTCGGCTCAGGATACTTATGGACAATACCTTCGGTTCCCTGGATGAGTATGTTACGACTGTATGGCCTGGGTGTACTGCAATCGTGCTGAAGAACGATTGTCTGGCCGCCTTTGGTTCGGATCAAGGTGGAGACGACGTCGCCCAGGGCGTACTTTTGTTTGGCTTGAGGGCTGTCGGGGCCAAATTTCTTGGCGGCGAGCAGATTCAACCCTTTCGAGTTACAGCTCATCGAAACCAGATAATCGAACTGGTTACCGCGATTGATATTCATACATTGCGCTACCGGCCCCAGGCCGTGCGTAGGATAAAGATCACCGTTACGTTTTATCGAATGGGCGGTTCGCCACAGCCCTTCACCCTGGCCGGAGAACTTAAGCTCTCGCAAATCGTGCAAATAGCCGCACTCCCCGTGCAGCAACTGTCCCAAAAGCCCTTTGCGAACCATGTTCAGAATCATCATTTCGATACGGTCGTAACAGCAATTCTCCATCATCACACAGTGCAAACCGGTTTTCTCCGACATTTCCACCAATTGCCAACACTCGTCCATTGTCACAGCGGCGGGCACTTCGGTAGCAGCGTGCTTTGCGTTTTTCATCGCCGCCAGACACACCGGAACATGCCACCTCCAGGGCGTGGCATTAAAAACCAGATCCAGGTCTTCCTGCTCACACATACGTATGAAATCATAATCTCCACGCGTGTACCCTGTCGGTTTCGGCTGACCGGTTTTTTCGGTCCACTGCTGTATGCGATCAACCTTTTCCGCTACGATATCGCAAACGGCTTTGACTTCCACGCCTTTTATCTTCAGAAAATTACTGACATGGCCGGAACCCTGTCCTCCCACGCCGACAAAACCGATACGCACCCGATCAATAGGCGCCGACATGAACACCCCCGAAGCTATTGGCCTTTTGGAAATACCTCCGCAACCGGAAACAGCCATACCACCCAAAGCCGCTCCCATGCCCATCGCTGCGCCCTTTTTCAGAAAATCCCTGCGATCGAATTTATTATCATTGAATTTATTTTCATTATCCATGTCTTTGCTCCGTAAAAATTGATTGATCGTACAACGCCCAGTAAAATATTCGTGTTGGCGGGTTAGCTGGTATCAACTTCCATAGTGGGCACCTCCGGAAGGCCGGGCAGAACGGGAGCCGGCACCGCTTCTATTACCCGCATGGTTTTCCATTTGCCATGCAGAAAACGCAATAGAAAAACCACCGCCAAGATGCAGACATAAGCGGAAGTAAAACCCCACGCCAGATACAAACCGTCGCCCGGACCCCATCCAAACCTGATAGCCAGATAACTCGGCAACACCATTATCACCCAACTGAGTAAGACCGAAATCATCATGACAAAACGAGTATCGCCCGCGCCTTTAAGAGCAGCGGAAAAAATAATATTACCCGTGTCGAAAAGACAATAAACAGCCACGAAGCACAAAAGATTTTTGATCAAAGGTTCGATAGCGGCAAACTCCGCCGGATCGGCGCCGCTGGCAATTGGAAAGAGAAACAATTCCGGAACCAGCCAGTAACCGGCGGCAATCAGGGCCATGTAGCTGTAGGTCAAAAGGAAAGCGGACCAGGTGGCCCGCTGAGCCAACTGTGGTTTGTTTTTACCGAGAGCCTGACCCACCATGGCCGTCAGCGCTATACCCATACCGATCATGGGCATAAACGCCAGGGAATCAATCTGAAAAGCTATGTTCGTAGCCGCCAGAGACGTTTTGTCGATACGCCCGATGAACGCTATGAACAAAGTAAAAGCCAGGATATCGAGCATGAATTGGACCCCGTTAGGCATACCATAACGCAGCAAACGGCCAAAAAGATCGAGATCAACTCGTTTGCCGGTAAACGTGGCGTATTTACGACGATTTTCGGCGATCAGGAAAAGGTAAATATACATACCAGTCGAGCAGGCGGCGGCGATTATCGTGCCCCATGCGGCCCCGGCGATGCCCATACGCGGGAATCCGAAATTGCCGAATATCAAGCAATAATCGAGCACAATGTTCACCAACGTATCGACGATATTCACATACAAAACGATCCATGTCTTGCCGCGGCCCGTGAAAAAGCCCGAAATCGCCGAGGAAACAAGCACCGGCGTCACTCCCAGACACATGATCTTGAAATAGACAATTTCGTTTTCACGTACTGCGGCCTCGTGCCCCATCCAGTTAAAAATCGCAGGGGCCGTCGGGATCAGACATATTATCAACCCCGACCCGATCAGGGCCAAATATATCCCCTGCCAGACAGCCGGGCCCACCCGGCCGTGCCGCTCGGCGCCGGTGTATTGAGCCACGAAAGTGTTGACATAGCTGACCGTTCCCATAAAAAAACTGACAAAGGTAAACGCCAAAATCCCCGCCGGCAGTGCCGCCGACATAGCATCGCTCGAATACCACATAAGAAACATACGATCCACAAACATCTGGACCGTATAACTGCCGGTACTGAGAATGAGTGGAAAAGCCAGACTCAGAACCGCTGCGCAGCCTCCCGGCCCCCGCCAACGATCTTGTAAAGCATATTTTATATTACCAGCGAGCAAATTCTTGCTTTCCTGCGATTTCAAAGAGTGTTTTGCCTTCTTTTTTGGCGTACATCGGCAACGGCAGCCTTGAGAGCTTCCTGGGCCATAACCGAACAGTGCACCTTGACCGGCGGAAGTTCCAGTTCCCTTGCAATCTCACCGTTAGTAACAGCCATCGCCTCATCAATAGTCTTGCCCATGATCTTTTCCGTCAGCAGTGAGCCGGAGGCAATAGCGCTGCCGCAACCGAACGTCTTAAATTTAACGTCTATGATACATCGGTTTTCTCCGAGGCGGATGTAGAGCTTCATCACATCCCCACATTCAGGCGAACCAAAAGTTCCGACGCCGACATCCGGATCGTTCTCATCGAGCGAACCAACGTTTCGTGGATTATTGAAGTGGTCCATTACCTTATCACTGTAGTGCATCATGTCTTTTCCTTTTGTTTTGTTGCGTTCTCATACAGAGGGCTGATCTCCCGCGCTTTGCGTACCACCTCAATAACGGATTCGACCGCGTAGTCGATCTCTTCTTCTGTATTGAAGCGTCCCAGACTGAATCGAATACTGACATTGGCCACCTCATCGCCTGCGCCCATAGCCCGTAACACATGACTGGGTCCCATCGCGGTACTGGTACAGGCCGATCCTGTCGATACCGCCACGCCGCGCATGTCCATCATTAACGTAAACGTTTCGCCTTCCACAGAAGCAAAAGCAAGATTTAATATGTGCCCCACCCCATTATCCCGATGACCGTTAAGGCTGACGCAGTCAACCCTATCGATAATGCCATGATATAGTCGGTCAGCCAGCTTTTTCAGACGCTCGGCTTCCTGTGGCATAACTTCCCGACAAATCTCGCAGGCCCGCCCCAGCCCCACGATCCCCGGCACATTCAGCGTACCCGAACGCATCCCCTGTTCGTGGCCGCCGCCATGAATAATCGCCGCCGGACGAACCAGCGGTTGCCGATCACTGACATACAACGCTCCCACCCCCTTGGGCCCGTATATCTTGTGACCGCTGAGACTGAGCAGATCGATCTTCATCGCCTTGACATCGATTGGCACCTTGCCTGCCGCCTGGGTGGCGTCACAATGAAAGAAAACTCCTCGCTCTCGGGCAATCGCCCCGATTTGGGCTACTGGATGTATTACCCCCGTCTCATTGTTCACCGCCATCAAGCTGATTAAAATAGTCTGTTCGCTGATAACCTGACGTAACTGCTCCAGATCAATCATCCCCTTCCGATCGACCGGCAGATAAGTAATTTCAAAACCTTTGTGCCCGAGATATTCGCAGGTATCCAGGACCGCTTTGTGTTCGGTCCGGCAAGTGATGATGTGATTGCCCTTGTCGCGGTACTTCTGGGCTATGCCTGTGATCGCCAGATTGTCCGATTCTGTAGCACCGCTGGTCCAGATGATCTCTCCGGGCCTTGCCCCGATCAATTGGGCGACTTGTCTTCGAGCCGTCTCCACCGCCTGTGACGCAGCCAGGCCATAGGCGTGAATAGCGCTCGCCGGATTGCCGAAGTGCTCGCGATAATACGGCAGCATTGCCTCCAGCACCGCCGGATCCATCGGCGTAGTCGCACCATTGTCCAGATAAACTGACTGCTTCAAGGCCCGACCTCCTGTAACTTGTTTTCATACAGACAATCATCGTTCACTAAATCAAACAGGCTGATCTTTTCCAAAAAGTCCAGCAGTTTTAAATGCACCTTCCGTACCGGCGATTGCACTGGGCACAACTGGGCCAGGTCGCATTCAAAACCAGAATTGCCCTGCTCATTGGCACAGGCCACCAGCCTCGGCTGTCCTTCCATCGCCAGAACCATCTGCGCCAGGCTAATCTCCCGGGCGGGCCGAGCCAGGCGGTAACCACCATTGCTGCCACGCACCGAACTCACCAGTCCACTACGAGTTAGCTTTTTAAGCACATTCATCAGTAGCGGCGAGCGCATACCGTATGTCTGTGCGATCTGACGCGCGGAAAAAACCCGCCCCGGCTCAGCAGCCAGACACGCCAGCGCAATCAAACCATAATCTGTTTTTTTGTTCAGTGACAGCATAGAAACAGTGCCTTTATGGTCCTAATTGGCGTCAATATAGCACCAATATAGTACTATTTCAAGCCGAACTTTGGGGTTATTTCAAAAGAATTGCCGACTAAGTGAGTTTATACGCCAAAAATTCCCCCACTCGTGAACTTTAATCTGAAGCGCAACGTTTTATCTCATTGCAAATTCGGAAGTTATGTATCTCTGTTGTACACGGAAACTTCAGATCTTCATTTCCACCTCTGCCATTTGTTCGTTTCCCAGGCGGCTGGCCTGCCGCATATTGTTGCGAATCTGCTGAAGCAGCCAATCGATGCGATCCTCATCGCGCCACAGTTGCTCCGCCGATTCCAACCGAAGCGTTGCCACCCTTGGCTCATCACCTTCCAGTGCAAATCGTTTGGTCCATTGACTGCCCAGCAACTCCGCCATGAGACCGTCCGAACGAACCCACTGATAAGTTTCATATTTAGTCCGACCGTCAGCACTGATGCCTTCCAGTGTCAAAATAGCCCGATCCAGTTGCATTTTTTCGAACAGTGGTTCCATACGTTCCCAAAGCACTTCGAGCTTTGCGACAGGTTGTGATTTATTTGTCTGTTTGGCATCCTTCCAGCGATAAGTGCTTCCGACAAGTCGCCCCGCCAGGCGCCGACCTTCAAGACAGCCCAGGCGCGATCCCACATACAACTGCAAAACCACAAATGTCAAGGCCGCCAAACCGGCCTGCACGCCATCGGCAAACCAAAAGACTATCCCCATCACTCCGGTAACTAGAACCACCGCCCACAAAGTCATCGATACCTGGTTAACGCTCAGACCATAACGACGCAGACAATGATGTATATGCTTGCGATCTCCCCGAATCGGAGATTTCCCCATGCTGTACCGCCGTAATATCGACAACAACGCGTCGAGCACCGGCACACTCAATATCAGACCGGCACTCGGCAGGGCAAACACACCATTCACCGAAGCAATCTTTATTGTAAGTGCCCCCAGTATCAAACCGATCAACTGCGATCCGCTGTCACCCAGAAAAATGAGCGCCGGACGAAGATTGAAAAACAACACCCCCATAAGACTGCCCGCCAGCGCCAGCGCTATTATCGCCGGACCATAGTGGCCGGTCATAAAACCCAACAGCGACAGTACCAGGGCTATTACTATACCAATTCCCGATGCCAGGCCATCCATTCCATCGATAAAATTGAACGCATTGCAACTGCCTATCAGCCAAAACAACGTAAACGGCACCGACATCGCCCCCAGCGATAAACCAAATACCCCAAAAAAATCACAGTGATTTATCACCAAACCGGAACCGATAAGCACCATTGCCGCTATGATTTGAAACAGCAGTTTTGTATGCGGCATCACGTGGTGCAGGTCGTCGCTGGCCCCCAGCAGCAAAATTATCAGCCCGCCCACGAACATACCACCGGTGAACAAATTCCAGTCCAGCCAACCGATAACCGCCCAGGAAAAACCGTAAACCCAAACCAGAACCGACAGCGACAAAATCCCCAACACCATTGCCAGGAATAAAGGTATTCCTCCCAGTGTCGGCGTGGCTTGATTATGACATTTCAAATCCCCGTCCGGCTTGTCCACCGCACCCAAGTGCCTGCTTAACCGACACATAAACGAGGTCAGAAGTGTTCCCCCTGTTAACGCTGCCAGAAATACTAACCCACCGATTATTAGTGCTATCTTACATTCCAAATTTTTTTCCACGTTCTCTACCCCTGTAAACCTGTATAAAATTGCCCGACAAAAAACGAACCATATCTGGTTAGGCAACCTCCCCCGGCACTTTAGTGACAAGAGGACTGTTCTCTACCCAGCCTATGTTAATCGCTCCACAATGCTCTATTCGCTCAATTGCATCATTGATCTGACTCGTATCGTTTTCCTGCGACGAACTGACAAACAATGCCCTGCCCACCGCCTGCAGAAGATCACAGGTCAATTGTTCCTCCAGATCGGGACCATCGTAAATGACCCAGTCAAATCGATCCGCCAAATCCCGGTTCAGTTGAGTCAGATCCATCGCACTTGGTGTGCTCGCCCGATCTTCTGTACTTCCGCAGTGCAATACACTCAGATTAGCCACATCTGTTTCCTGTAGCGATTCTTCCAGCATATCCCGATCCGCCAAAACATCGATCAAACCCGGATTGCCCTGGTCTGTGGCAAAAACACGATCCAGAGCCACATGCCGCAAGTCGGATTCCACCAATAACACCGCACGACCCGCCTGGGCCAGCACCAATGCCAAATTACACGCACATGTGCTCTTGCCGCTGGCCCAACCGCTGCTGGTTATTACCACACTCTGCGGGGTCTGGCCGAATCGGTTCAAAAGACTGGTGCCTATCTCACGAAACGCCGCTGCCTGAACACTGCTCGAATCGGTGTGTACTATCCGACAACGTGCCGCGAAAGCCACATCCTCACGACTGTCTCCACCAAGACTGATATTACCGATCCGACCAAGTGCCAACCCCGTCTTTGCTATCTCTTCTCCTGTAGAAACCTCCGCTGGTGAGTCGATTTCAATTCCCTGGGCTACCGCCGTCGGAACCGCCATCCCTGGCGACGGAACCGGCCAGTACATTACCGGCGGCCAATTTGCCCATTGCCCCATTTGCCCCATGCCGACAGGCCCGCTCGCCCCCATCGATTGACTTGATGACGCATGGGGAACTGTCGAAAACTTATCCACAGCAAAAACAAGCAACAAACTAAACAACAAGCCAAGCAACAATATCGAAGACGCCCGATGTGATTTGCTCATTCCGACCGGATTGCTCGGGACGAGAGCCGAATCCACCACTACCACCGGGGTGTCGTTCATACCTTCCTTCAGAGAAAACTGCCGCAGTTGTGCCATGCTCTCACTTTTTAGCCGATACGCCACCTCCAACTCTTGTTGCATCCTTAGATATTCATAATGCCACCGCGTCAGTTCCACACCCTTGTTCTGCTGCTGCTTGAGCATTGCTTCAAGTGACTCACTACGCTTGCCCATCGCCGTATAGCTCTCCACCGCCGCCTCGTAAACAGTCTCCAGTATCTTCCGCTTACGCTCAGCTAACTGCTCCTGCAAATTCGTGATCTGCGACCTGACATCACTCAGCTTTTTGTGTCCCGGCAGATAAGTTTGAACCAGACTTCTCTCCTGGGACTCCAAATCACGAATCTTCTGGCATAGCGTATTCGCCTCCTTATCGTTCTCGACCTCCGGCAGACTCTCACCTGTGCCGCCGCTGCTGTTTTCACCCATGAATATCTTTTTGAGATGTTCACTCTTCTCCTTGGCCGCCAATCGCTCCATTTGAATATTAGTCAATTCCTGTTCCAACTGCGTTACTTGCGCTTCCACCAGTCCCATCGACTTGTTGTTACCGGTTATCAGATGTTCCTGACGAAATTGATGAATAGCCTCTTCCTGACTCTGAATATCTTCTTCGCATTTGGAAACCTGGCTCTCGATCTGTTTGATCACACGCGCCTTATCGGCCAAATGGGCCTCCGCTGAAACCTCCACAAAAGCCAGCATCGTCTGATTCGCTATCGCCGCCGCCTCGGCACCACTGTCGCCGGTTCCAACAATATTTATCAACCGTGAACCGGACACCGGTTCGATTTGTATTCGATCTCGCATCGCCGCGACCGCACCACCACCATAGGCCCAGCCGCCCACTTTTAAATCAAGGCGTTCCGCCGCTCGCGATAAAACACGTTGCGACCGCAGCAATTCGCACTGCGTCTTGAAGTAGTCACCCTGACTCGCCGCCTGATCGCCCATCAGCGCCGTCAAACCGCCTCGGTTGGCAGCGTCCGGAATCGCCTGAGAAAATACCTGTACCTGGGCAACGGCTCTGTACTTCTGCTTGCTGAAAAACAGGGAGACAAACGCCACACTGTTAACCAGCAATAAACATGCGAATAATTGCCAGCGGCGACGCACTAATATCTGGAGCGGATGAAAACCTTCCGGAACACCCGACCCCGCCGCGCCGGGGCCTCCCCTCGAAACATTTTCTTTTTTTTCTGTGACATTCATAACTGCATCCGCAATACTTATGTGATTTCTGGTTCAAAACCTTTTTATATGTCTGTCTCGGTTACCATAACCTCTAATACATCCCTCTCTGACTTATCTGGCTGCTGGGCAATCCCATCGCCGAACTGGCACTATACGTCAAATCTACACCCGTCATTACGCCGCGCTTGACCAATCGATTCAAACCGTCGAAAAACTTCTTGACCGAATCTGCCGGAACTATTATAGTGTCATTGCGAGCTATAAGCAGATTTTCCTGTTTGCCCTCGCGGATATTCTTCAAATTCACAATTATCTCTTTTTCTACGCCGTCTCCCTGCTGGCGGATAATCTTGCATTTCTTCTCCGCCGCAATGTTCGTGACCCCGCCAACCCGGCTCAAAGCCTGTAATATGGTCATGGGATCACGGAACGAATCTTCTCCAGGACGGACAACTTCACCGGAAAAATATATATAACCTTCATCCGCAGAACGTATCTTCACCACGTCACCGGCATATATAACAGGATTGATCTGACCGCGACCTTCCTCCCCAAAAAGCTCGCTGACAGAAACTACCTCACGACGAACGGGTAATTGCTTTGTATTCGAACCCAATGTACCGGAAGGATCATACGCCCCTCGTAAAATCTCTATATTGGGCGCCGTCCCACTGGAAATCTCCCCTGCCATCGCAATTACATCCAGCAGTGTCGATGTGTCCGACTTCAAGTACTTCGCACCTGGACTCTTGAAACATCCCATAACCATCACGGCCTTGCTGCGATATTCTTTCACGCTTACGTTCACTTTCGGCTCACGGATAAATTCCCTGCCCAAAGACCCAACCAGGGCCTTGCGTAACTGCTCTGTTGTCATCCCCGCCGCTTTTACATGATTCAGCAGTGGCAGATAAATCTCGCCATTGCGATCAACCTCACATACCAGCAGCTCTTCACGGTCAGGCTCCAAAAGCTGAAATATCTTCACCTCCAGAATATCTCCCGCCCCTATGTGATACTCATCCCCGGCAACATATAACTTGCCTTGATCTGATTCTGCAGCCACCTGGCCAACATCCATGCCAACATCCATTTGGGGATTATTTTGCCCACCCGACGGCCTTTCCATGTTATACGGACTTTCATACTGCCCGTCTGACATCGAACTCGCATTGACCTGACTCGCCCGACTCGGTGGATACGCTATCTTGTAAATACGCCCAGGCCTTTGCGTACAACCAAAACAGCCGATAAATACCATTATTATGACGGCAAAAATAAACATAAGCCATTTTTTTAGAAAAACTTGCTTACCCATAATAATCGTGCTTTCTTATTACTCAAAAATATATCTTCTAATCCGCAACGACTGACATCATATAATTCACCCCCGCCAAATCTGCCAAGCCTACCTTTCCCGACTTGCGTATCGGTTCATATATCTATTGCCATGAGGGAATTTCCGGTTAATCCGGATAGAGGAACGGCATGGTTTGATAGGCCCTTGCGGATTAGGAAAGCTTTACAGATTAAACGCGAATAGTTGTTAACCGGGAGCAATTGGTTTACTTGTGGCTTCTTCTCGGCTCAAGCTTCGACTTTTGTTGACCGGCCGATTTGCCGCTCTGGAACTATTTGCTTCCTTTTATGCGTACAGGGCCTTTCCCGCCGAAATATTGATAGTTACGCTCCGGATTATGTGCCGCGTTTCTATACCCCGCATACAACTATAGGAATATTGTTTCAGAAAATTCATATCATCATCTTTACCGTGCGGTACCACTTAAATACCGAAGGACATTTGTTTTGTATGTTTTGTCACATACCTCCCGCCGCAAAAACTTAAACGTTACTTATCAAAAAACTTCAAAAAAAACTTTGTTCGACCGATAATATTTTTCCCCCCAAAAACAGCCCGCCATCCATATAAAAGAAAATATCCCCAAGCCCGATAATCCAAACCCGCATTTACAAATCTCATAACAAACCAGCAATCACAGGTGCCGTCGGCGGATCGAAATATATAGAGGTTCCCTAAAATCAAAGACTTGTTCTGAAACGGCTGTTTAGAAATGATTTTTGGCCCGACTGCCGCTCTTAACGCTCACCGACCGCCTTGTTATTCCCGCCAGCACGCCTTACGCACTACTGCCGGCGGCAATACAAACTTATCCACATTGGCCCGAACCAAACCTATTAGCCGGCTGCTGGCTGGAAACCACCTTATCTCGGCTCGTTCCTGCTCTACGGGCCATATCTCCTTATGAGTACGTTCCGCACCGTCCAACGCACTCATTGCCCGGTTGTTTTCGATACGTTCTTTCCTCTCCAATTTCTTTCTCCATATCCTTTTGCAATATATCGTTACGCTGATTTTCCTATCGGTCCAGTAACAACCCCACTTGTCCTGCCGGCGACCTCCAGTCGCAAGAAAACACATTTTTCACTGTCTCATGTAGGGATATGCCCGATTTTCACAATTATAGGGATTATGACTTCTGTAACGATTGCCGCCCCGAAACCAAAACTGTCAGCACCAGTAAAACCATCACCACGGTACAACAAATAGCAAAACTATCGCCGATCCGACTGTAAGTGGTCACCCGACTATCATAATAAACATTATCGATCAGGTATCCGCTAACCCCTTGGCGATTAGCCGGATCTTCCGGTAGCGTACCGCTTAATGCCCCGTACTCCACGTAACCGTCAGGTCGAACGAAAGCGCTGATACCGGTATTGACCGCCCTGGCGATGCCAACACGATTCTCAACCGCCCGAAATTTGCAGATCACCAAATGCTGAATTAACTCCGTACTGCTCTTGATAGGCTCGCCTTTACCCCCGCGAACAAACCATCCGTCGTTACTGATGTTCAAAAGAAAATCTACCCGTTTGCGATCTTCTTCCATACACGCCAACCGCCGCGGCACCCACGGCGTGACATCTTCATAGCATATCGCCACGCCGAAACGACTTTGGACACCATCGCCGCCGGTAAACTCAAAAACACTCGGCCTGACGCCGGCCTCAAGTGAATATTCATAATCATAAGGCGTAAGCCGATTAAGCTGCCGATACAACCACGGCCAGCTTTTTCTGAACGGCACAACCTCGCCAAACGGTACCAGGTGCATCTTATCATAGTGATCCCTGTAACGCTCACCACCGGATAAATACAAAAACGCACTATTATAATGTAACTCACACCCAGGCTCATCAAAACCTATTCCCGCCGCCCCCACCAGCACCGCCGACCCTTTAGCCGCCAACCATCGCAACCTTCGATCATAAGATCGAACTTCCGCCACCAGTTTTCGCCCCGCTTCGGTAAGACCCTCCGCTGGTAGATTCACAAACGCCTCGTTAAGAAAACCTGGCACCATCGTCTCCGGCCAAACGATAAGATCGACACTCTCCACCGCCGCCAGCGCCTGCTCGCTCAGCTTTAGGTGCCGCACGAAAATCTCCTCGTTGTTTTCGCCAGCCTCCTTAACATACTGCGGTACCGCTTCCTGGATAACCGCTACGGTCGCTCCCTTGGTTATGGTTTCATGTCCCTGGTTTAATCTGCTGCGTCCGTATAGCATTGCGCCTGCTACACAGCAAACGGTCAATAAAACAAGCGTCCCTGATGAAAAAGCCTTTCTCCCCTGACTGCCCTGTTTCCACCGCAGAGGCCGCAACAATAAATCACATATCAGCCCGTTGACCATCGCCACCAGAAACGTAACGCCATACACCCCGAAAACATCACATATCTGGATCAGCCGGACGCTTGAATGCTGACTGTGACCCAGAAACAACCATGGAAATCCCGTCATCAGCGTTGCCCGCAGGTATTCCTGTCCGACCCACACCACCGGCAGCACCAGCGTAAACGGCCACCGCCTTGTCAGATACACCCTGCGTAAAATATAACCGCATAAAACAAAATACCACGCCAGATAAAAACAAAGCCCTATCCAACCCGCCGGCGTTACCCATAACAGCCAGTAAAGATTCCCCAGAAAATATACGAACCCCATCGCATAGCAGACTGCCGCCCCGTGCCAACCCCGCCTGACACCCACACACGCCAACACCCACCCCACCAAACTCACCCACGCCAACCATGACCAGCCGATCGGCTCCTGGCTCGCCGTAAGAGCCAGCATCGTCATTGCCATCCCCGCCGCCGACGTTCCAAACCCAAACTCAATCCGACGCTGACGGTAATCCGCCGCTACATTAACCACCATCGGCCCCTGAGATTGTTCCTGATGCTTCATACTCTTCTTATCTTACTCAAGCTGACCGATTTGTCATTTTGTTTTTCCCTCTTCCATTGTCCCAATCAGCAATTCACGAAAACGTCTGGTGAAACTTCCAAGTTTGCCGTCAGCGATTTTTTTGCCGTCCAGTTGCGTTATCCCCATCACTTCTGTTGCCGTCCCGGCCGCCATCAACTCATCTGCCGCCAGGGCCTCGCCGACCGTAAACGATTCTTCGCATGTTTGCAAACCAACTTTATCCACCCATTCCAACACCAGCGCCCGCGTAATCCCCGGCAGAATATTAGCCGTCAGCGGCGCCGTCCGCAACACTCCGTCTTTCACCATCAATACCGACGAACTGGTCGCTTCGGTAACCAACCCGTTTTCATCGACCAATATAGCGTCGTACGCCCCGGCTTTTACCGCCGCATGTTTAGCCAGCACATTAGCAAGCAAATTCAGCGACTTGATATCGCATCGCTTCCACCGCCAGTCCGGATGCGTCACAGCCGTAGCCCGATCAGCCTGACGCGTAAACTGACGCACCGTCAGCAAAAAACCAGGCTGCCAGTCGTCGTCATAATCATGACTGCGAAGCGCCCGACCACGGGTAATCTGAAAATACACCACCGCCTCGGCAATATCCGCCTGGGCCAGCGCCCTATCCACCCGCCGGCGCACCAACTCCAGGTCCACCTTATCCAGCATATCCATCTTCCGCAAACTGTTCGTCAGCCGGTCTATATGCCAATCAATCGCAAACAATTTCCCGTTGCAGTAGCGAACCGCCTCATACACCCCATCCCCAAAATACACACTACGATCATGAGCGCTGATCTGCGCCTCTGCGATAGGCACAATCACATCATCCACCATTGCCAGTTCCATAAAAACTCTCCCGTCTTATAATTACTTAACTTTCGCCGTTTTTTTGTTGATACGCTCAACTTAAAAAATCATTATACCCACCAGCCATCACACCGGCAACACCCAGGATATGCCTTGAAATCCCACCCAAACCCCAAAAACATCACCCAAACAAACCTTGACTTAACCAAACTTCTGCACTATAAGACTTGTATGGACGTCGCGATAGTCTGTAAAATCGCCACAGTTGCCGAGTTTATTCGGCCTGCACTGATACTGGTTTCGTTGCTGATTTGCGCTGGTCTTGCCATAGCATTCGCCAGAAAGTGCTTCGGACAGGGCTCCGCCAGGCACCAAAAACAGCAACCGTTCACCCTGGAACAGTTGTGCCAACTACGAGATGACAACCAGATTTCGCAGCAGGAATACAAGCTCCTCAGGGACAAAACCCTGCAGGACCGCGAAACTTAGCCGAAAATCGGCCTTGACCAGCAAAAACGAAAGGAAGAGCACATGGCAACCAAAAAGGTAGGTTCCGGCCCCAGCTCCAGTCGCAGAAAGCTGAATCATTGCAGTTTTTGCGGTAAAAGCGAAAAAGATGTCGGCCCAATGATCGAGGGGCCTGGAAGTATATACATCTGCGGCAGTTGTGTCGAGCTTTGCTCAGACATCATCCACCAGGAAAAACGCAGAATCGCACGTACCGAACCGATGTTTGGCGAAATCCCCACACCGCGCCGCATCAAGGAGCACCTCGACGAATACGTAATCGGGCAGGAACACGCCAAAAGGTGCCTTGCCGTTGCCGTCCACAATCACTATAAACGCCTCGCCCACACCGAAAGCAAGCACAGCGACGTCGAAATCGAAAAAAGCAATGTCCTGCTGATCGGCCCTACCGGTTGCGGTAAAACCCTGTTAGCACGCACCTTAGCGAGTATCCTCAACGTGCCGTTCGCCATAAACGATGCTACCACCCTCACCGAAGCGGGCTACGTCGGCGAAGACGTGGAAAACATCCTGCTCAGACTGCTCCAGGCCGCCGAATACGATATCGAAGCTGCTCAGCGTGGCATCGTTTACATCGACGAAATCGACAAAATCGGCAAGACAAACCAAAACGTCAGCATTACACGCGACGTCTCCGGCGAGGGGGTACAGCAGTCGCTGCTAAAACTGCTCGAAGGTACCATCTCCAACATCCCGCCACAGGGCGGCCGTAAACACCCCGAACAGCAGTACATACAACTCGACACAACCCAGATACTCTTCATCTGCGGCGGTACCTTCACCGGCCTCGACGACATCATCAAAAAACGCCTCGGCAGACGAATGATCGGCTTCAACTCAGAGCAGGAAAAGGAAAAAGACGCCGCACGGATAACCGAAGATGTACTTCAGCAGGTCGCGCCGGAGGACCTGGTGCGATTCGGCATGATCCCGGAATTGGTCGGTCGCTTACCGGTTGTTAGCGCTTTGACCTCGCTGGACGAACAGACGCTGGTCAATATCCTCACCGAACCTAGAAACGCACTGGTCAAGCAATACGTCCGGCTCTTCGAAATGGAACAGGCCGAACTGACATTCACACCGGACGCGCTTTTGACTATCGCACAAAAAGCACTCAAACGCGATACCGGCGCCCGCGCCCTGCGAGGCGTAGTCGAAGAATTCATGCTCGACCTGATGTACCATCTGCCCGACCAGGAACCGGGTGGAAAATACGTCGTCAATCCCGAAGTCGTCCAACTCAAAGCTTCACTATTCAAAACCAAACCCCCACGCAAAAAAGAAACCGCTTAAAAAAGAAAAACCAAACCACCCCGCCAACACCTGTCATTCCTGCGAAGGCAGGACACGAAGCGAAGCCCAGAGCCGCGATAGCAAATCCATCTTCCGCCAAAGGCTGTCCTCTTAGCCCACGCGGACTTTCGCATGTCATTGCGAGCACCTCATCTGATTCTCAGAAGGTATGCAAAAAAAACGGTTCCTCATAAGAATCTGTACAGAACACGAGGCTAAGAACTGCTGTATCCTATTGACCTGCAAGGAGATACGTCATTTGTCGCGACATTCGGAAGCAACTCTTGGATTTATCGCATTGGTGTCAAT
>Ga0209705_10000013_pt1 | contig 82796 bp, 65 predicted proteins | sample PPLLaktember2015_5_FD_187262 | JGI IMG/M metagenome (GOLD analysis project Ga0209705, IMG submission 187262) | Freshwater sediment microbial communities from Prairie Pothole Lake near Jamestown, North Dakota, USA - PPLs Lake P8 Core (1) Depth... | ecosystem: Environmental > Aquatic > Freshwater... | reverse complement strand
CCAAAAGCATCCGGACTTTGTGGATATGAAAACATCTCACAACCAAGCTTTCCTGTATGAAAGAGCGCTCTATTAACGTAATGAACAAGAAAAATATTATACTCTTCGAATGGTATCCCATTCGCCACGCGTAAAAGCTCAGGCCATTTTCGGTAGTAGCCATAATAAGTTATTTGCGATTGGTACCTTTTAACGCGATTTAACGAGAAAAAGATTGTTACAGCCATGGCCAGCAGAACAAACACGCCCAAAATCAACCGCAGTTTAGCGTCGCCGGAAAAGCTTTCTTCACCAGCCATGGCAGTCTTGTTTTTCTTTATGGCGGACGCTTGCCGGCGCGGCCAAAAAGTCAACACCACAACCACTAAAGCAAAAACCAGATAAGACCAGACCACAACTTTTGCTATTCTTGGATCCTCAAACGTTTGCACCTCTGGAAAAATCAACCACATTCTACTCTGATTGCTGTCGAGAAAATAATTTGCCAATATATACGCCGCCGCCGTAGTGGAGACAAAACACCACAGGGCGGTTATGAACCTGCGACGCCGAATCTCAAACAGTACGCAGAACCAGGCAAAAAGCAAACCACCGGTACCGGCCCCGCAATAAAGTAAAGCAGACAGTAACAAAAAAACCGTCCATCGCGTCCACCCGCGGAGCAACGACATCTTGATATAAACCAACGCAAACAACAACGCCAGCAATATCTTGATACTTCCTTCCAGACAGTGAATGTATTGATTATAGGCCAGCAGCAATCCCACAGCGGGAACAAAACGCAGCAGGTAAACATCCCGACCGGTAAAAGCCCTGACAAACGCACCGACCGACAGATAAAAAAGCCACCCTATCAGGGTAATGACCATCGCCCCTGCCCAGGAATAATAATAGAACTGACTCAAAAACGCAAAAAGGCATTCAGACAGGCCGCCAGGGCAGACCAGCAAGTCTTCTACAAAAGCCCAGTCCAGGGAAAAAACTGGAAACTTCAGCAGCGAAACATGGCCGTGATAAATGAGAGTCGGCTCAATACGTAAGCAGACGTAGAGCCAGTACAGACCAAAAAAGGAAGCTGTACAAACCGGTCCATGCTTCCCACATCGACATTGACTAAGTGCTTCCACTTTCGTATAATCGGCAAACCATAATTCTCACTGAATCGCAACAATTCCCAAAACTGGGTAACTGGGTACAATCATACAACATTACAGCCCACTACTCAACTGTTTTTCAGTGATTGAAAAAACTTCCAAATTGATGTTGGCCTCAAAAGTCGATACTAACGTCCGAAAATGCCGTTTGAATACCAGAATCAAAACTCCAAAATACCTTTGACACTGGCGTCAAAATTAACAAATTCGCGACTTATTGGATATGGGCAATGTCACACAAAGATCGCCGCTAGGCTCTGGGCGCCTCAGGGGCTATTCCCGTTCCTGCCACGGCTCGTCCGAGCCGGCTTTGACTGTGGCGCCGGTCAATGGGACGGTCACATCGATCTGAATTGGCGAACGCACAGCATCAACCAGGTCTTTTTCCCGGGTCCGAACTGGTTCTACGACAAATTCGGGAACACTGTACGTCTTGAGAAATGAATCGTAAAAATCCGGGTCTTTTTGAGGCAGCAGCAGTGGCTTATATACCTTGCCATCTTCGTCCACATAGCTGATGTAACTGCGTGTGAAAACTCCGTCGCGTCTTTTACTGCTGAAAACCACCCATCGTCCGTTGCTCGACCAACAATGCCATGACTCACTCCGATCACTGTTGACCTCCAGACGGCGGTAAGTAAAATTGCCCGTTTGTCGAGCGGCTTCCAGGTCCATCATATACAGGTCACTGCTGGGTTGATAGATGGGAAAACAGCCGTAATCGCACATACAAAACATCAGAAATCGACCATCCGGCGAAATTCGGGGCAGCATAATACTTTTGCCGGTTTGCCTACCGGAAATGATGGTTTCGATCTGGCCCCAGGTGTCACTGTCGAGATCATAACTAACTCGCACGAGATCATAACGAACCTTTTCATAGTTCTTCGGCGGCATCTTGTTACGATCGGACCACAAGATCGGCGCACTGCAAAAATATAGAAAGCAACCGTCCGGTGACCAGGCTGGATAAGTTTCCAGCCGATCTTTTCCCCGAAACTGCGGTGGTATCTTAACCGTCTGCGATTCGGGATAATAGCACGCCAGAGCCGAATCGAGATCAACCACATCACGTATTTCGACCCCCGCCAGGTGGCAAAACAACTGTACTTTGTTCATAGAATACGTTATGAGCCGCCCACTTGGATGCCAGGCGGTATAGCTGATTTTCGTCCCGATTTTAGCTATCTCGTCACCCTGTGCAAGTAGGGCAAAAGCGCCGTAGTCGCTGCGCACGCCTATGGTCATTTTATCCGTCCGGTTATTACAAAACGTATGGCAGTTGACACAGCCCCCGGCCTCATTTTTCACGAACGTCCGTCCGCGCAATACCGGTAATTGGTCGTAGCTGGCCAGATGGCGTTGGTAAATGCCCATCTCGTACCAGATATTGTACACCGGTTTAATAAGCCGATAGACCAGGTATTCGTCTATATCAGGCTCGGCAATTGTATTGGTAATAGGGGCAAACCGCTGCCATTGACCATTTTTATCTTCGAGACAAACATCAAAATACAACGTGCCTTTGGGATTGAGACGGAGCAATTCTCTCCAGCGTTTTGGCGGAATTACTATCTGCGGTTTTCTGCTATAAATGTCAATACCATTGCCCTGATCCGAGTATATTCTGACATAGTATCGCCTGCCGGGTTCGTTCACTGTGAAGTTTAACGGGGCGATATTCGGCGGAATAACGGTATTGTTATAGTCAGGGCGAATTTGAGCGGGCCTGGCGATTCTCGTAGCATCCTCAATATGTCCATCGAAGTCGTACCAAACGAAATACAACCAGGCAATTGCCAGGGCGGCGGCAATAATCGGCACAAATATATACCAGCGGAACTTATTCATTTTGCCTCTTCCAAATGGCCGAACGAGTAATAGTAGTAATACGTATCGCCAAAATCCTTTACCAGCATCTTTCGTGCTTTTTTCGGATCGTTTCTGTAAGTTATGCTCATAGCCACAAAATCCTCAAATCGCTGAGCTGTCTGGCGGCTGATCTTGCGATTCCCGAGATTAATCCAGGTTCCAGTCATCGCATTGTGGCAAAGGATCGCCTCTTCGTAATGCCGGGGAATACCAAGATAGTCAAAATCGTCCAAACGATGGACATTTTTGGCAAACATATCAAGTTGGTTGGTCAACAAGTACCAGCTCATCAGATATTCGTATGCCATTCGGTTTTTCGGATTATGACGCAGCAGTTTTCCTAATATCTCATCCACATTAAAAAAGGTACTTACACTTAACCCATCATTTACAATTATAAACGGATTGATCCGGCGTATCCGCTCGTCGGCCGGAAGCTGTTTTTTTTCGAGCCGTTCCAGGCAGTCGAGGGCCCATCGACCGAACACCAAATCCCTGCTCATCGCACGGAGAAAAACACGTGCCGTATCACTCTGACCTTTGGCAATATTGATCAGAGCTAATTGCTTCAGGTTCATCGGATGACTGCCGTAGATTTCCAGCGACTCATGGGCCAGGTGCTCCGCATCGTTAACCAGGCCGAGTTCCAGAAACAACTCGGCGGCTATCAAATAGTGGGACTGCAGGCGAACGCCCAAAAGCCCCTGTGGTCTTTGCGGATAAGAAAACAGCCTGCTAGTAAGCTCTCCGGTATGAAACAAAGCTCGGTCAATCTGACAGTTAAGAACCATATTATATTTTTCACGCGGCACCTGCTGCGCATCGCGCAACAACTCAGGCCACTTCCGGTAATACGCATAATATAATACCCGGTGACCAACCATATTGCTGCGATCAAACGAAAAAAATACAGCCGTTGCGCTCACGATCAGCAAAATCAGCCATTGAAAAACCAATTTGAACTTACTTGTTCGGAAACTGACATACCATCTTATCGGGGGGAATCGCCTGTTTTTGTGATCTGCCTTATTCTCGTTGATCTGCGCCACCACGATTTTCCGCCGCGGCCAAAACACCATCACCAGTACCGACAACGCAAAAACCAGATAAGACCAAATCGTAATATTCGCTATTCGCGAATCATCGAGCGATTGCTCCATCGGAAAAATCAACCACATTCTGCTCAAAAGGCTGTCGAGAAAATAATTTGCCAATATATATGCCGCCGCCGTAGCACAGACAAAACACCACAGGGCGGTCACGAACCTGCGACGCCGAATCTCAAATAGTCCGCAAAACCAGGCAAAAAGCAAACCACCGGTACCAGCCCCACAATAAAGTAAAGCAGACAGCAGTAAAAAAACCGTCCACCGCATCCACCCGCGGCGCAACGGCATCTTGATATAAACCAACGCAAACAACAACGCCAGCAATACCTTGATGCTTCCTTCCAGACAGTGAATGTATTGATTATAGGCTAGCAGCAATCCGACAGCGGGAACAAAACGCAGCAGGTAAACGTCCCGCCCGGTAAAGGCCCTGACAAACGCACCAATCGACAGATAAAAAAGCCACCCTATCAGGGTAATGACCATCGCCCCGGCCCAGGAATAATAATAGAACTGACTCAAAAACGCAAAAAGGCATTCGACCAGACCTCCCGGCCGAGACAGGAAACTCTCGATGAAAGCCCAATCCGCGGAAAAAACAGGAAATCTCAGCAACAGACCGTGACTATGATAAATCAGGGTCGGCTCAATACGCAAGCAGAGGTAGAGCCAGTACAAGCCAAAAAAGGCAGCCGTACAAACCGGCAAAAAAACACTTTGCCGTATATATTTGCACTGAATAGGCTCTATTACCTTCATTCATCCTCCGGTAAATTTCGCTGCTACCGGCGCCGGCAATACTGACCAGTAAGCTATTGGGGACGATTGTACAATACCATGAATAATTATTCAACAGCATACTCACCGATTTCACAAAAACCGCTGTGTGTTGCGTATGATATTCATGCACCTGCACCGAAACCGGCAATGCTATTCCCGATCTTGTTGCCAGGGATCGGATGGACCGGCCTTCTGGGTGGCGCCGGTCAGGGGCATAGCCACATCGATTTGAGCGGATGAACGCACAGCCTCGGCTAGGTCTTTTTCCCGGGTCCGAACTGGTTCTATGACAAATTCAGGAACACTGTACGTTTTCAGGAACGAATCGTAGAAGGCGGGATCCTTCTGTGGCAGCAGCAGTGGCTTATATACCTTGCCATCCTCATCTACATAGCTGATGTAACTGCGTGTGAAGACTCCATCACGTCTTTTACTGCTGAAAACTACCCACCGTCCATTGCTCGACCAACAATGCCATGACTCGCTCCGGTCACTGTTGACTTCAAGGCGACGGTAAGTAAAATTGCCCGTTTGTCGGGCGGCTTCCAGGTCCATCATACACAAGTCACTGCTGGGCTGATAGATGGGGAAGCAGCCATAATCGCACATACAAAACATCAGGAATCGCCCGTCCGGCGAGATTCGAGGCAGCATAATACTCTTGCCCGTTTCCCCAGCGGTAAGAACCGTTTGGACCTGGCCCCAGCTATCCGTGTCAATATCATAGCTGATTCGCATGAGATCGTAGCGTACTTTTTCGAAGTTTCTTGGCGGCACTTCATCGCGATCAGACCACAAGATCGGCGCACTGCAAAAATACAAATACCGGCCGTCCGGAGACCAGGTCGGATAAGTTTCCAACCGAAATTTGTCGGCCAGTTGTGGAGGCATCTTGACTGTTTTCGACTTGAGATCATAGTACGCCAAGGCGGAATCGAGATCAACCACATCCCTGATCTCTACTCCGGTCATGTGGAAGAATTGCCGCACATTGTTCAGCGAATACACGATTATCTGCCCGCTGGGGTGCCAGGCGGTATAACCAAACTTGGTGCCGATCTTGGCTACCTTACCGTTTTGGGACAGCAGCGTGGAAACACCATAATTCTCATCCCGGATGCCGATCGTCATCTTATCTGTTTGATTATTACAAAACGCATGGCAGTTAACGCAACCTCCGGAGTTTTGTTCCCTGAAACTTAGCCCACGCAGCACGACCGACTCGTCATAGCTTGACAGATGTCGTTGGTAAATACCTGTGTCAAACCAGTCCTGATATATTGATTTGATGAGCCGATAAACCAGATATTCGTCGGTATCGTCCGGGGCGATCATGTTGGTAACAGGGGAGAACCGCCGCCATTGACCATTTTCATCTTCGAGGCACACATCAAAATACAGTTTATTCCCTCGGTTGAGGTGCAACAGCTCTCTCCATGGTTTCAGGGGGATCACTATCTGCGGTTTCTTGCTGTAGATGTTAATATCTTTGCCATTATCTGAGTATATCCTGACATAATATCGCCTGCCAGGTTCATCCACTGTGAAGTTCAGCGGTGCGATATTCGGGGGAATGGCCGTATTCGTGTAGTCAGGGCAAATCAGGGGAGATCGGTCAATTAAAGTGGCGTCGTGGACAGGTTGGTCCGCAGCAGAGAGAATACAATAGAGCGAAACAATAGCCAATATGGCAACTGTAATCGGCAAAAGCAGATAGCGGCGATATTTATTCATTTTACCAAACCTTAACTCTCGCGGTTTTTTCGACACAACTTTGCGTATAAGCAACACACAAGAAAAAGTGCGACACGTAGAGCCGCGCAAGCGAAATCGCACCAAAACTAAATCACCGGATTATTGGAAACTGTAATAGAAGAAATATGTGTCAGAAAAACCCATTCTTTCCAGCTCTTCTAACGCGGCTTGTGTGTTATTCCCGTAAATCGCACAGATTCGATAAAAATCGCGAGACCGTCGTATTGTCTCAGGGTTGATCTTGCGATTCCCAAGGTCAACCGTTTTTTTAGTCAGCATAGTGTAAATCAAAATCGCTTCTTCATAATGGCGGGGAATATCCGGATAGTCAAAATCGTCCAGACGATGAAGCTGGCCTATGAACATCTCAAGCCGCCTGTTCAACAAATAATCGGCCATCAGATATTCAAATGCCATTTTATTTTTCCCATTGTGCTCCAGCAGCCTCTGGAACTGCACACTTGGAAGATTGGCCGGTTTGAGCGGTTCACCAATCGTTCGCAATGTGCTGATGCGACGCATCCGCTCGTCTTCCAGAAGCAGCGGATCGGTCTCAAGACGTTTGAGACAATCGCGAGCCCATCGGCCGAATATCAAATCTTTGCTCAGGGCATTAAGAAAAACGCGGGCGGCATTGGTTTGTTCTCTTGCGACATTAATTAAAGCCAATTGTTTCAGGGTCGTCGGATGGCTGCCAAAAACTTCCAGCGATTCGTGGGCCAGTTGCGCCGCATCGTTAACCAACCCGATTTCGAAAAACTGCTCGGCGGCTACGAAGTTACGACGTCCCTGGTAGATAACCCCAAAAGCATCCGGACTTTGTGGATATGAAAACATCTCACAACCAAGCTTTCCTGTATGAAAGAGCGCTCTATTAACGTAATGAACAAGAAAAATATTATACTCTTCGAATGGTATCCCATTCGCCAGGCGTAAAAGCTCAGGCCATTTTCGGTAGTAGCCATAATAAGTTATTTGCGATTGGTACCTTTTAACGCGATTTAACGAAAAAAAGATTGTTATAGTCATGGCCAGCAGAACAAACACGCTCAAAATCAACCGCAGTTTAGCGTTGCCGGAAGAGCTTTCTTCACCAGACATGGCGGTCTTGTTTTTCTTTACGGTGGACGCTTGCCGGCGCGGCCAAAAAGTCAACACCACAACCACTAAAGCAAAAACCAGATAAGACCAGACCACAACTTTTGCTATTCTGGGATCGTTAAGCGTTTGCTCCTCTGGAAAAATCAACCACATTTTGCTCAAAATGCTGTCGAGAAAATAATTTGCCAATATATACGCTGCCGCCGTAGTGGAGACAAAACACCACAGGGCGGTTATGAACCTGCGACGCCGGATCTCAAACAGTACGCAGAACCAGGCAAAAAGCAAACCACCGTTACCCGCCCCACAGTAAAGTAAAACAAACAGAAATAAAAAAACCGCCCATCGCATCCAGCCGTGGCGTAACGGCATCTTGATATAAACCAACGCAAACAACAACGCCGACAATATCTTGATACTTCCTTCCAGACAGTGAATGTATTGATTATAGGCCAGCAGCAATCCCACAGCGGCAGCAAAACGCAACAGGTAAACGTCCCGACCGGTAAAGGCCCTGACAATCGCACCCACCGCTAGATAAAAAAGCCATCCTGTCACGGTAATGACCAGCGCCCCTGCCCAGGAATAATAATAGAACTGACTCAAAAACGCAAAAAGGCATTCAGCCAGGCCGCCAGGGCAGACCAGAAAGCCCTTGATAAAAGAGCCGTCCACGAAAAAAACCGGAAACTTCAGTAGCGAACCATGACCGTGATAAATGAGAGTCGGCTCAATACGTAAGCAGACGTAGAGCCAGTACAAACAAAAAAAGGCAGCCGTACAAACCGGCAAACGCTCACCCTGCCTTCCACATCGACACTGACTAGATGCTTCCACCTTCATATAATCGGCAAACCATAATTCTCACTGAATCGCAACAATTCCCAAAACTGGGTAACTGGGTACAATCATACAACATTACAGCCCACTACTCAACTGTTTTTCAGTGATTGAAAAACTTCCAAATTGATGTTGGTCTCAAAAGTTGATACTAACGTCCGAAAATGCCGTTTTGGTCCCAGAATCAAAACTCCAAAATACCTTTGATGTCGGCGTCAAAACTTACAGATTCGCGACTTATTGGATGTGGGCAATGTCACACAAAGATCGCCGTCAGGCCCTGGGCGCCTCAGGGGCTATTCTCGTTCCTGCCACGGCTCGTCCGAGCCGGCTTTGACTGTAACGCCGGTCAATGGGACGGTCACATTGATCTGCATGGGTGAACGCACAGCCTCGGCTAGGGTACGCTGGTCGGTTTTTGTTTCAATTTGATGGGGGAATCGCTACAATGAGGGTGTCAGCGCCAAAAGTATTTTAAAGCACTGATCCTGTTATCCGAAAGGCGTTTTTTGGGTGTGGGTATCGACTTTTGACGCCAATATCAGGAGTTTGCTATGAAAGGAATATTTTCAATATCCGGTTTATCGGCATCCGGTACGAGCACGCGGACAGATTCGTCGGCAGCGGCTAAGGTTTCCGATCTGCAGCATCGGATGAGAATACTGGAGGATAATCTGGCTAAGGCCTTGATGATCAATGAATCGCTGTGGGAAATAATGAAGAGTCAACACAAATTGACCGAGGACGACCTTAACGAAATGCTTTATATGATCGATATGCGTGACGGTCAGTTGGACGGTAAGAACCAGCGATCTGCGGCGGTCAGTTGTCCTAACTGTCAGCGCAGCATTTCGCCGCGACATGCGGCATGTATCTACTGCGGCGAAATTATCGACGATTCTGTTTTTCGCATAACGTGAAAACAGAAAGCCCGCAGGCGATTGAAGAAAGCCTGATCAACTAAAGGGAACCTCTAAAAATTGGGGCTTGTGCTCGCTTGACTTATCCGTTCCGAGGGTTTATGGTAAGCAAATATGAGTATTACAAGGACATTGGGACCGCGACGGGTGACCAGGAAGGTCAAAATAGGTGATTTGTTTGTGGGCGGCGGCGGGCCGATACTGGTGCAGAGTATGGCCAACGTGCCGACGCATGAAGTTGACAGGTGCGTAGAGCAGATCGGGCGAATGGTTCGGGAGAATTGTGAAGTGGTTCGTCTGGCGGTGCCGACCAAGGCTGATACCGCTGCCTTGAGGGAGATTCTGGAGCAGGTTTCGGTGCCGATAGTTGCCGACGTTCATTTTCATTACCAGCGTGCGATTGAAGCAATAGAGGCGGGCGTTAGCAAGATCAGGCTCAATCCCGGTAACATCAGTGATCGCAGGCAGGTGGAAGAGGTTATCAGTGCCTGCCGGGCCAATGGTGTGGCTATTCGGGTTGGGGTCAATCAGGGGAGTATCCGCCCACGCGGCAGTGATCGCTCTGGTGAGGACGGCAGTAAGGATATTGCCACATTGATGATCGATAAGTTGGGGGAATACGTAAGAATTTTTGAAGATAACGATTTTGATAATCTGGTGCTTTCGGCCAAGTGCCATGACGCGGCAGGTTGTATCGCAGTTAATCGGGCGATAAGTGAAAAGTTCGATTATCCACTGCACCTGGGTGTAACGCACGGGGGGACCGTCCGAACAGGTGCGGTGCGCTCGGCGGTTGGGATGGGCACACTATTGGCCGAAGGTATCGGAGATACCATTCGCGTTTCGCTGACCGGTGATCCGTTGGTGGAGATTGCCGTGGCGTGGGAGATTCTAAACACGCTGAAATTGCGCGACCGGCAGGGACCGGAGTTGATCGCCTGTCCTACCTGCGGACGAACTGAAATCGATGTCGCGGCTATGGCCGAGAAAGTGGAAAAGGTACTGGCAGATATTAAATCGCCCATTACCGTGGCGGTCATGGGATGCGTGGTGAACGGGCCGGGCGAAGCGGAAGGGGCGGATGTGGCTCTGTGTGGCGGAAAAAATAAGGCCGCTATTTACCGCGGCGGACAAAAAGTCGCTACCGTAGCTGCCGAGATGGCTGTCGATGCACTGATCGAGCAGGTGAAAATATTTATCGACGATCAAAACACAAAATAAACCGGTACACAACACACAATCGTGGAAGCAATATTTAAAAAGTCAAAAACTTAAGGTGAGTCAGGTATGCAACGATACAAAACAGAATTTATAGAGTTTCTGGTCAGGTCCGATGTTTTGACCTTTGGCGATTTTGTTACAAAGAGCGGGCGGCAGACGCCTTATTTTATCAATACGGGAAAATACCGTACGGGCCGGCAGTTGGCGAAGTTGGGACGGTTTTACGCCTCGGCTCTGATAGAGTATTTCGGGCGTGAATTTGATAATCTTTATGGGCCGGCTTATAAGGGCATTCCGCTGGCGGTCACTGCTTCGATCGCGTTGAGCGAAGAGCATGACTATGATGTGTCGGTCAGCTATAACCGCAAAGAGGCAAAGGACCACGGTGAAAAAGGGGCGCTGATCGGACATCGGTATGAAGGGGCCGAGCGGGTGGTGATTATCGAAGATGTTATTACCGCCGGGACGAGCGTACGCGAGTCGATGGAGTTGCTTTCCTGTCAAGGCAGCGGTCAAGTTGTCGGAGTGATCGTTTCGGTGGACCGTATGGAACGCGGAGAGGGTGATCTGTCAGCGGTTCAGGAGATCGGGCGGAAATTCGATCTGGCGGTTTACTCCATCGTTAACGTCAAAGAGATTATTGACCATCTGCACAACCGGGCCATCGATGGTAAAGTCTATATAGACGATGCGACAAAAGAGAAAATGGAGGAATATTTACGACAGTATGGCGTATAACCGCTGTTATGGTTATCGGCTGATACAGGTTGTTCGTAAAGCCGGCTCGAGGATCGCTCCCTTTGGCAGACTCGCTTCGGCAAGCCCAGGACGGGCAGTACAAAAATTTTGCGGACTCGCAGGGATTGGTTTATCGGGCTAATTTTTGCTTGACATACATGAGCCGAGTGTGGTACCATACTATCTCATGTGTGTAGTTATGGCCTCCCGGAGGCGAGGCAGGTAATTATGGGGCAAAGAGAAAAGAGATCGTGCGAATATCTAATCAAATATCCATTCTGACGGTGTGGTTTGCGATATTATCGGTCTTGGCGGTAATGTCGGCTAACGGGGATGTAAATCGGGCGGGTGCTCCGGATGGCGGGATGTGGAAATCGCCAGGTAGCCATCGCGGTCAGGACAGTCAGACATATAAAGGAACGGGCAAAAAGCCTTTAAGATACGTTGCGAATGAAATAGTTGTTAAATATAGTAATGGTGCGGCTGAGAAGCTGAGAAAGAACCTGGCTCAGGGGAAAAGGTTAGATGAAGCGGGGCTGGGCGTGGGTCTTGATGAGTTGCACCGGCGATATCAAGTTAAAAAGATCAGTAATGTTTTCAAGGACTTCGAAGCCAAAAGGAAACGGTTAGAAGCCCTGAAAAGCAAAGATAATTCCTCGCTGAGCAAAAAAGAAAGACGCCGGCTCAAAAGGCTAAGGCGGGCGCCTGAGGGAATGGAGGTTCCCGATCTGGCGGGGATATATAAACTGAAAGTTGAGCTTGATGCGGGAGAGTCACTGGAAGATGTGGTGGAGGCGTATAACGACAATCCGGATGTCGAGTACGCCGAATTGAATTATATCGTTTCGATATGCGTCACGCCAAACGATTCTGACTATCCTATCCAATGGCCGCTGAATAATACGGGACAGGATTACCCGGAAAGCGGCAGATATAATCACCCGCCTGGGACTGACGGTTGTGATATAGACGCACCCGAGGCGTGGGATATATATACCGGTGGTTCGGATGTTGTGGTTGCGGTTGTCGATACCGGGGTGGACTACAATCACAGGGATTTACAAAACAATATGTGGGTCAATGAACTGGAAGCGAACGGAGGCACTGGGATTGACGATGATGGCAACGGCTATATCGATGACATATATGGCTACGACTTTGTCAACCGCGACAGCGATCCTATCGACGATCATGGTCACGGCAGTCACTGTTCGGGGATAATTGCGGCTCAGGGCAATAACGGTTTGGATATCAGCGGGGTCTGCTGGGACGGTCAGATAATGGGTCTTAAGTTTATGAATGAAGATGGATTCGGCCCGACAAGCGGTGCGATGGAAGCACTTTACTACGCGGTGGAGGAAGGGGCTGATGTTATATCCAACAGTTGGGGCGGGGGCGATTATTCCGAAGCGATGGCGGAAGCGATTAATTATGCTCATAGTCAGGGTGTGATAATGGTAGCGGCGGCGGGTAACGACAATACCAATGAAGTCCATTATCCGTCCAGTTACGAATATATGATTTCCGTGGCGGCGACCGATTCGAACGATCAAAAAGCGCCGTTTTCCAATTATGGTAACCTGGTTGACGTGGCGGCGCCTGGAGTTGACATTTTGTCTTTACGGGCTGCCGGAACGTCGAGAGGCACAGTATATGACGGTTACACAACAATTATCTCAGGCACATCGATGGCCTGTCCGTATGTCGCGGGCGCCTGCGCGCTGTTACTGGCGGTGAATCCGACCCTGAGTTGCACGGACGTATATGAGATTCTGATGGAGACGTCCGATCCTATCGCCGACGGGATTTGTCTGTCAGATGGACGCATTAATATTTTTAACGCTGTGCTTTCGTCTGCCCCTTCTGCAGGTGTGGTTAAGATTGAGGATGATTTTTATTCGTGTTCCGGCACAATAGATATATGGCTGGCCGATGGTGATCTGGCCGGCGGCGGTATCGAGGAGGTGTCTCTTTCCACCACCAGCGGAGATTTGGAAACGGTCAGCTTGACCGAAACGATCGCTGGTATCGGTGTTTTTGGCGTGGCAATTTCGAGTTCGTCCGACACTGTGAGCGTTGAAGACGGGACACTGCAAATGGTCCATAATGACGTTATCACAGCAACGTACGAAGATCAAGACGACGGCACGGGTAATTCGGCAGTGGCAACCGATACGGCCGCGGCCGATTGTGAAAGCCCGGTTATAAGTAATGTCGAGATTGACCCGGCAGGTCCTAAGCCTGAAGTCACCTTTGAAACCAATGAGCCTGCATCAGTGTTGGTGCTGTGTGGTCAGAGTTGCTCTGAGCCTAATGAGATCGTGCGCGTGCGCATGAGTCCGGCGACCAGCCATAGCATAGAATTAATCGGTGTCCTGCCAGAGACGGATTATTTCTTTGTTGTCGAGGCTACCGATGCCGCCGGTAATAAGACAACCAGCTTATGCTATCCGTTTACCACCAATGGGCCGGGTGAAGTCTATGTTCCGGGCGAATGCGATACTATTCAGGAGGCAATCGACCGGTCATGGCACGGCGGCACCGTGCTGGTGGCAGACGGAAGATACATCGGAACGGGAAATCGCGATATTGATTTTGGTGGAAGGGCTATCACGGTAAAAAGTGAAAACGGTCCTGACAATTGTATCATCGATCCGAGCGGCACGGAAGCGGAGCCTCATCGCGGGTTTTATTTTCACGGGGAGGAAGACGAAGAGTCTGTCCTGGACGGTTTTACCATTACCAACGGTTATGCGTACGGCGATTTTGATGTACGTCCCGGTGGCGGCGCGATCCGTTGTGACGGCAGTAGTCCGACAATTATCAACTGTATGTTTATTGGAAATTCCGCTGGTATGGACGGCGGGGCGATAGATAACACCGGCAGCAGTCCGACGATTATCAATTGCACATTCATCGGTAATGCGGCGGTCGGAAACGACGGTGGCGGGATGAATAATATTTACTCCAGTAGTCCCACTATCGTGGACTGCGTTTTTATCGGTAACTCTGCTATGGACTGGGGCGGTGGAATACGCAACATTTACTACAGCGACGCAACGATTATTAACTGTACGTTCAGCGAGAATGTTGCCGACGAAGGTGGGGCGATTTTCAACTTTGCCAGTGCCCCGACGATCACCAACTCAATGATCAGCGATAACACGGCCTGGATGGGCGGCGGCGTTTATTGCAGGGATGGCAGCAAACCAATCATAACCAGTTGCACATTTGCCGGAAATATTGCGGATGGCGGCAGGAGTTTATATGGTGCCGGGGCGGTTATCACCAACTGCATTCTCTGGGGTGGTGGCGTGGAGGGGATAACCGAAGTGGACGGTGACGCTTCGATTTCATACAGTGACATTCGTGGTGGTTATTCCGGCGTGTATAATATCAACGTCGATCCGTTTTTTGTGGATACTGCAGGCGGCGATTACCATTTGAAAAGCGAAGGCTGGCGTTGGGATGCCCAGGCTGAAAGTTGGGTACAGGATACGGTAACCAGCAGGTGTATCGACGCGGGCAATCCGGCATCATCGCTAGGTGACGAGCCGATTAGCGTGCCGGACGATCCGGATAATCAATGGGGGGTAAACTTACGGCTTAATATGGGCGCTTACGGCGGCACGACCGAGGCGAGTATGGCTCCGCATGGTTGGGCGATGCTGGCGGATATAACCAATGACGGTGTTGTCGATTTGGAAGATTTCAGCAAACAGTCGTCGGATTGGCTTGTAACCCGGGAAGAACAGCCTGGTGATTTGAATCGAAACGGTACGGTTGATTTAGCGGACTTTGCCTTGTTTATCGATGATTGGTCCCGGATGACAAGCTGGCACGAGAATTGACAATCGTAGTAGTGTTTGCTAGAAGCTGTATCGGATCGCCGAGTAAATATTGGTGTTATTGTGAAGCTGTCCGAAGGCAGTGTTGGGGTAATCTCCCAGGAACACATTTGCTCCACATTCGACGGTCAGGTTGTCGTTAATTTTGTAGCTCGCGCTCGGCCGTAAGTATGCGTCCTTGTCGGTCGGGGAGAAGTAGGTGAACATGTCCAGACGCAGATTTTGCTTCAGCAGCAGTCTGGTCAGCCGCATGGTTATCAGATGCCTGGTACGGTCCCGTAAAGGTAGTTCTATCGGCAGGTTGGCATAGTAAGTGCTCCAGTCGGTCATGTATTCCAGGTAATATTGCAGGCTGGCCGTATAACCTTCGGAAAGTTCGCTGGTGTAGCCGGTCAGAAATCGCAGTTCAGAATTATTTACGAGAGGATCATTGCCGCTTTCGTTGTCGTCGGACTGATAATAACCAAATTCCACATTGCCCGTACCGGTGACCATGTCGCCACGCAAACTGGCGCCATAAACACTAAGATCAGGGAAAAAAACCTCTTCGAATAGTATTGTGCCGCTGGGACTTTTCCAAAACCCACGATATGCGTAAATGGCATATTCACAATTGTCAATGTTCTTATACAACCGCACTGCTATCTCATCATCCTGAAACCAACGATCTGGTGTGTCAGTACTGATAACGGGATCGCCGGTGATCCCGCCAAATAAAGGGTCGTAAAACGAGAGTCTCTGACCGGTCGGATAGCGGTCAGGATCGAATTTTGGAGTGTAAACCACATCAAGATTGGCCCAATCGCCGTGGAGTGTCAGCTTGGCGGCGTCAGAAGGGGCATTGAGATATTCCTCATCTCGACCAATGTAGAACGACCGCCAATCTTTGGGAAACAAATCGTTTATAAACACCAGATCGCCGGTTCCCCAGGTAAGAATCTGCCTTCCCACGGTGACATCCGAAAAACCAAAAAGGTTAAAGGCGATATTCCCTTCACGCAGATCGAATTCGCCCTGTTCAGTTACCATATCCCCAATCGCATCGCCCTTAAAGTTCAGTTCGATTGCACTCAACCTCGAGGACGTCTGAAGTTGCAGCCGGGTTTCTCCCATCAACATGTCGTCTTCAAACGCGTCTTTGACCAGTCGATAACCGACCCGACCCTCCAAAAAACCGTGGATTTTCGGTATATTCTCCTTTGGCAAATGGCTGACTTCTTCCGTATCACCCAGTAAAATATCTACTTGCTTTACCAGAGAGCCGTAATCTTCCCTGCTTTGTGCCGCCGCTTGACTGTGCAGAAACAAAACCACCACTGACAAAATCAACAGTACTGTTATGTGTCCGACAGAATTCATTTATTTGTCTCCCACAACAAAAACTCCAAATGCGGTTGCCAGTACTGAAAACGGCGATATCAGCGTACAGATACCGCCTGCACACATATTCCTCGACTATAATATCGTGTTTATCCAGCCATTTTCTCCAAGGAAATTGAAATAAAAAGACTTGACCGGGCCGATTAGACCGGTAGAATTGCGCCCACGTAAAAAAGTGTTTGGTATTTGTAAATGGGATGGTTTGATGAGGTTTTAGAGGAGCTTACACTATGGAAAATTTAAACTTGATTGTTGCTGCTACCTGGCAATGGGTTGTTGCAATCGTTGGTGTTGTTTTGATTGTAGCGGCACTGATTCTCAAAAAACGCGGCGATGGCGGGTGAAATGACAACAAACAGCATGACAGGGCTTCAAGCGGTGAGAGCCGATCTTCTTCCCCGTCAACTGCTGGCCCAAAGTATCAGTACTGCGGCAACTGTGGCAACAAGCAGAGTAACTACCGCAACGAGACCAAGGGTGTCCTTGAACCCTTCCGGTACAAAGCCGAACGGTTTATTTGCCGTCTCCAGTGATTGTATCAGCACCCGTTGTGGCAGACCAAACTGGCCGGAATCGTCGATTGTGGTTCGTTCCGGCTGCTGTTTGGATGTTTGTTCTTTGCCCTCGATCTCAGCCGGTTCTTCCGTTACTATCCGCTGGGCTTGGCTTTCCTCGGTATCTTCGTCCACTTCGACCGTGGTGTATTGAGCTTGTGTGTCTGTTGTTTTTTCCTCTTCCTGCGAGTCCATTGCCAGGTCTGGCAACTGATCGATGATCGACAGTGCTTCGTCGATTTCTTCGTCCTCTGTTATCTCCTGGGCAGCCTGGGACAAAAAGTCATCGATGTTATCTTCACTAATTTCTTCCTGACAAGGCGACCCTTTCTCCTGGACAGTTTCACTCTCGGAGGATACTTCTGCGTCGTCTTGTTCGATGTTTATTCCCTCGGTCAGGTTACTAAGCTCCTTTTCCAGTTCTTCCAGGGTACTGTCAACCTGGTCGAGCTTGTCACTCTTTTGGGTCAGATCCATGTTCTTCTCTCCCCCGGTTATTTTACGGTTGGGTGTGGACCCGCCGGTAGTATCCACTAAGTCCATCGCAGGGTCACTGCTCGATTCGCCTAACTGGTTTTCTAAGTCATCCAGGGAGGCTGTTACGTCCGACAAAAGACTGTCTATATCGGACGGGTTTGTCCTTTTCGAGGGGGTTTTGTCGGATTTAGATTTATCTGCCGGGTCCTTCGAAGAATCTGTGGTCCGACCTGGCGAATCTTCAGAATTGTTATCAGCGGCCGGCGTCTCCGGATCGCGGTTAACCGAATCTTTATCTTTTGACGATTCCTCAGACATATTTTTTATCTTCTAATTAGGGTTTTGCAAAACCGAGGTTAAACATATAATGTTGGCAATAGCATCCAGCCAAACGAAAACTCAGAACCAAACGGAGTTGTGTGAATTCGAACTAACATAAATATTTTACCGTCCTTCCGGGCACAATTTCACCCAGACTAAACGCTTTAGCCTCTATCGGCTGAAAAACACTGGTAATCTAGGGCCTGTCAGATAATTGTGATAAATAAATGGGGAGTGGCTGTGAAAATATTTCGTTTTTATTGTCGTCCGATAAAAAAGGCCTCTATAGAGCTTTCTGTCACTGAGGCTCATCATCTGGCTGCGGTGCTGAGATTGCAGGCAGGTGATAAGGTCGAGCTGTTCGATGGCAGTGGAACGCTGGCGGTTGCCACAGTGACAACCGCCAGGACCCGTAAAGCTACAGTGCAGGTGGAACAGTTACAGGTTGTACCCAGACCCAAAGACCAGCGAATAATCATCGCCCCGGCGGTTGCCAAAGGCGATCGCTTTGACTGGCTGATCGCCAAGTGCACCGAGCTTGGCGTCGATCGGATATGTCCGATATTATTCGAACGGACCGTCAAACAACCCAAGAATCCCGAAATCGCCCAGCGGTGGCGGAATTTGGCAATCGCGGCGGCCAAACAGTCCGGTCGGCTGTTCCTGCCACAACTCGACTTGCCCGTGCCGCTGGATCAGATATTGGAAACGGTCAAAAAGGATTATCTCCAGATGCGAGTTCTGTTCGGCAGCCCTGAAGGAGGGCCGCTGGTTCAGCAGGGGCATGGTGATGCAGGCGAAGGCAGCGATGTGGTGGCATTTATCGGTCCTGAAGGCGGGTTGACCGACGAGGAACAAATGCTTCTGCGAGACCACGGCGGCCAACCTGTCCGCCTAAGCGATGCCATTCTTCGGGTGGAGACCGCCGCTGTGACTTTCGCGGCCGTACTCACCGCCCAACGCGATTCCCTGAAATAATATGTACAAATGGCCCTTGCTTTGGCTGGGCAAATCCGGTATCCTGCGGGGACTAATTATAGTATAGTTTAGTCTCTTACAAGTGGATTTGTGCGCAAAATGGTCACAAAATATTTACCTCAATACAAATTCTCACATAACCCTGTTTGGTTCCGGCCCTTGCCGGTTTAGGAGTTGAACTAATGAAAGCACTGGTGAAAAAGAGACCGGGACTCGGTCTGGAGATGGGCGATGTGCCCGTTCCTGTAATCGGTATCAACGATGTCCTTATTAAGATACGGAAAACATCTATTTGCGGTACTGATGTTCATATTTATAACTGGGACGCCTGGGCCCAAAAGACGATAAAGCCGCCTATGACCATAGGCCATGAATTTGTCGGAACCATCGAAGAAATAGGTAGTAATGTGCATGATTTCAGTCCGGGTGATCTGGTCAGCGGCGAAGGACATGTTGTTTGCGGTCGCTGCCGAAACTGTTTGGCCGGGCGGAGGCATTTGTGTCGGGATCCGAAAGGGATTGGGGTTAATCGGGACGGCGCGTTCGCGGAATACTTGTCTATCCCGGTTACGAATGTATGGTACTGTGATCGTAATATACCATTGGATGTCCTTAGCTGTTTTGATCCACTGGGTAACGCGGCACACACCGCCCTGTCTTTCGATCTGGTGGGCGAAGATGTATTGATAACCGGGGCCGGTCCCATCGGGATAATGGCAGTAGCAGTCTCCAGGCAGGCCGGGGCACGTCATGTGGTGATTACCGATGTCAATCCCTATCGTTTGGAGCTGGCTAAGAAAATGGGAGCTACTCTGACAATCAATGTCAAAAACGAAAAAATTGAGGATGCCATCAAGAAACTGGGTATGCATGAAGGGTTCGACGTCGGATTTGAGATGTCCGGCAATCCGGACGCTCTGCGTAGTATGCTGGCCAATATGTGCCATGGTGGTAAAATCGCCATACTCGGAATACTGCCCGAAACCTCCATCGACTGGGATTATGTGGTCTTTAACGGGCTGACCATCAAAGGCATTTATGGCAGGGAAATGTACGAGACGTGGTATAAAGTAACCAGCCTGATCCAGTGCGGTATGGATATATCGCCGGTCATCACGCATCGGTTCCACTATACCGAGTTTATGAAGGGTTTTGAAGCGATGCTTTCGGGTCGATCCGGAAAAGTCGTTCTGGACTGGGCGGAAGAATAAGAAAATAGTGGCGCAACCTGTGCCATAAATACAAATTTTAACATAGGAGCAAGCCATGTTTGGCACAATGAAAACTCACCTCTCAAAGGAACTGGAACAGATAAGCGAAGCCGGTCTTTTCAAGTCGGAACGGATCATAACCAGTCCGCAAGCCGCTATGATCTCGGTGCAGAGTGGGCAGAAGGTGCTGAACTTTTGTGCCAACAATTACCTGGGATTGGCCGATCATCCGGAAATAATCAAGGCGGCCAGGGAAAGCTATAACAAATGGGGTTATGGACTCTCGTCGGTGCGTTTTATCTGCGGTACTCAGCAAATCCACAAGCAGTTGGAACAGAAAATCACCGAGTTCCTGGGGACCGAGGATACGATTTTGTATAGTTCATGTTTTGACGCCAACGGCGGCCTTTTTGAAACACTGCTGACCGCCGAAGATGCGGTCATCAGCGACAGCCTCAACCATGCGAGCATAATTGATGGCATAAGGCTGTGCAAGGCGCAGCGACTGCGGTTCGTAAACTCCGACATGGCCGATCTTGAAAACAAACTTAAAGAAGCCTCCTCAGCAAGATTCCGAATGATCGCTACCGATGGGGTGTTCTCCATGGACGGTCTGATTGCCAGGCTCGATAAAATTTGCGACCTGGCGGACAAATACGACGCCTTGGTGATGGTGGACGATTCCCATGCGGTGGGCGTGCTGGGACGACATGGCAAGGGTACTCATGAACATTGTGGCACAATGGGTCGCATGGATATTATTACCGGCACACTGGGCAAGGCCCTGGGCGGAGCCAGCGGCGGATACACCAGCGGCAGAAAAGAAATTATCGATATGCTTCGGCAGCGGTCACGCCCCTATCTTTTTTCTAATACGCTGGCGCCCAGTATCGTCTCGGCATCGCTCAAGGTGCTGGAACTGTTGTCAAGCTCTACGCGTTTGCGCGATAGACTGCACGAAAATACCGCCTATTTCCGAGAGCAGATAAACAAAATCGGACTGGATGTTGTTCCCGGCGAGCATCCGATTGTGCCGGTTATGCTGGGAGACGCCACGCTGGCCCAGAAAATGGCGGATCTGCTTTTGCAAAAGGGCATTTACGTTATAGGCTTTTCGTATCCGGTGGTTCCAAAAGGCATGGCCCGTATTCGCGTTCAGATATCGGCGGCGCACAGCAGGGAAGACCTGGACCTTGCCGTCGAAAAATTCGCCGAGGCTAAACAAGAACTGGGAATCTGAGCAATACGCAGGCAAACGGTTGTTTAGCTCCTGTTGCGGAAAACAAAAAAAAACAACTCTCACCCCCAACAATCTTCTCCTGGGCGGCCTATCAGCCCACAAGGCCTTCTTCCCTCGTTTATTCTTTGGCGCATTTTAATCTGAAGCGCAACGCTTCAGATTAAAATGCGCCCGACAAATAATTGTTCGTCCGAGAAATTTACCTCCTCCTGTGGTATCTCCTCTGGCCAGGGCAACGGCGCATAGATCGGTCGATTCATAACGGCATTAAGCTGAGCAACCACAGGCCCACGCAAATCACGTAGCCCAACCAAACGATCTTCCATTCTACCGATATCGATCTGGAACCTCAATACCGCTGTTTGATAAGTTTGTCCGCTTTCGTATTTACTCCGAGCCACTTCTTCCAGACTGCCCAACAGCAAAAGGTTTTCTTCCGTTAAGGCCCAACACGGGTTTCGATTTCATAGCTATAACTGAATTGCGGGTCCGGCAGCGAGTTTACTTGTGGCACCTTTTCCAGGGCGGTTTTCCAGCGATTAAAAGCCGCTTCAAGGCCGGCATTATTCAAAGCAGCGTATGCCAGGCAATCCGCAAAAGTTGTTTTGTCAGCAAACCGGGGCAATTCATCTTTGGTGGTTTTTCTGGTATATCGCCCCGGTTCCCCGCCAATCAACAGACTCGATACATGCTTCTGTCGAGTACAGCCTGATACCGCAATCACAGCCAATATGGCAAAAACGGTTTTCGTTCATATCTGACCACCATCACCGGCCTTCAAAGACATCTTTTGCGACACTACACCGCCGCCGAGCAATTATGTCCTTAAAGTTCAATATTTCAAGCACATCATCAATTTTGCGGCGATTCCGCAAAATGGGCATGATAATCCCCGGCAGGGCCAATTGTTACGACATCGCCAAAAGGATGGTTAAACGTCGATTCTGACGCCCAAATGGCGTTTTTAGGCGTGAATATCGACTTTTGACACCAACATCAATATTATTTGCTGTTCAATTCCCGGCCACCGAAAAATTATAGTCGCTTTTTACGAATAAACCATATAAGATAAGACTGTCTGTCCCCGTAGCCCAATTGGATAGAGCGCTGGCCTCCGGAGCCAGAGGTTGTGGGTTCGAATCCCGCCGGGGACGGTTCCATATCGCCGCATATTGGATGAAATCTCCAGGATCAGGTTGTTGGATGTTGTCATGCCCACCCGCGGCGGCGGCGAGATTCGCCGTCGTTGTATCTCACAGCCAACTGATCATCAGGCCCGATGTCCCAGGACAATGTTTCTGTTGACAGTTGTGGTTGGCACAGAGACAATCGTGATACGACGAGATCAATCAGCGACGGACCGATTATTTTATCGCTAACCCTTTAATAAATGATGGATGCGTATGAATTATTGTTATTTATTTTGCCGTAAGCCTTGGCGGAAATATCATTTGAGGCGCTATCGCAGGGTCGTCGGACAGGCTAATGAGCTGGAATCAACGCTTACCGGGCTATCCGATGGTGATTTGGCCCAGCAGATCAAAGAGCTGCAGTCCCGCGCTCAGGCAGCGAGCAATATCAAGGTGTTTTTGCCAAAGGCGCTGGCTTTGGGCCGAGAGGTTTCACGGCGTACGTTGAATATGCGGCATTTCGATGTTCAACTGATGGGGGCGCTGGCGCTGTACGAAGGCTACATCGCTGAGATGGATACCGGCGAAGGCAAAACGTTAATGGCTCCGATGGCAGCGTTTCTGCATCAGCTTGGGCGAGTTGACTGCTGTACTCATATAGTTACCGCTAATGAGTATCTGGCTGCGCGCGACGCCCAATGGATGGGGCCGCTGCTGAAAGGACTGGGGATGTCGGTGGGGCTGATTATTCCGGGGCAAAGCATACAAGACCGTGCACAGGAATATCAACATGACATAGTGTATGCCGCCGCCAAGGAAATCGTCTTTGATAGTCTGCGAGAACCAATCCGCCAAAAAAAAACGCATATCGCCGATGCCATCCTTCGGCCGCAAACCGAACTGCAGCTCGATCCGAAATACGATTTCGCCATCGTGGATGAGGTTGACAGCGTTATGATCGATCAGGCCCGCAGTCCTTTGTCTATTGGCAGCCAAAGTAACACTTCCGCACAAAAAGAATTGTATCTCCATGCGGAAAAAGTTGCCGGCCAACTGGTGCGCGGTGTGCATTACCGACTATTACATGATGACCGGTCAGTGGAAATGAAGGACGAAGGCAAGGCCGAGGCCCGCCGTCATGCCGGCTCGGCATTGCGCCTGCTCCCGGCCGGTCATAAATGGGAACGGTATGTGACCTGTGCCCTGGCGGCCCGCTATATCTATAAATGTGATCAGCACTACGTAGTGCATGGCGGTCGGATTGTTCTGCTCGATGAGTCAACCGGACGCATGATGCCCGGACGACAACTACCGGACGGCATTCATCAGGCATTGGAGGTCCAAAACAAATTGACCCCCTCGGCGGAACTACGCGGGAATTATATGACCACGTTTCAAACTTATTTCCGCAAATACGACAAGCTCTCCGGTATGACCGGAACAGCTTCTATGGAAGCGTTTGAGTTTTTACGAGTGTACGGCCTTGCGGTTCTGCCGATCCCTTCCAACAGGCCATCAAGGCGGAAACTGCTGCCGGATCGGATATACCGAAACCGTAAAAGTAAATACAAGGCGATAATTGATGAAATCCTACAGGTCCACGCTACCGGCAGACCATTGCTGATCGGAACAGGATCGGTGCAGATATCCGAATATCTCAGCCGAGAGTTACAGGCGAAAAATTTGGCGCATGAGGTGTTGAACGCCAAAAACCACGCACGCGAAGCTGAAATAATCGCTAAAGCCGGTCAGGAAGGAAAAATCACCATTATTACCAATATGGCCGGTCGTGGCGTGGACATCATACTAGGCCCCGGCATAGCTCAAAAAGGTGGTATACATCTGATCAGTACGGATCGCCTCCATTACCGCCGACTCGACCTGCAACTGACCGGCCGGGTCGGTCGGCAAGGCGATCCGGCCGACTGCCAATTTATTCTTTCGCTACGCGACGATCTTATGCGCTATGGCAAAAAAAAGAATATCTGCCGACTGCGTATGAAAACACGCGACCGGCGCAATCAGCCAATAAGCCTTCCAGCAGCGTCCAGGCTGTTCGATAAGGTGCAAAACCATGTAGCTAAAATCACCAGCAAACACCGCCATAACGTGTTCAGAAGCGAGAAACATCGTGAAAAACTCAAAGAGCAGGGGCTCTGGGAAGACTGGATGGATATGAGATAGTGGGCCGTCCGACCTTTTTTTGTGGTAATCGAGTGGCAATGTGGTATATTGTATATTGCGACGAGTTGCGGAACTGCCGGTTGGCAGCGGATTGGCAAAGAGCCGATCTTGCGGCTGTCAGCCGCTGTAATGCCCGCTTATTGTAATAGATCAGTTTATTCGACAGGAGCAAAAAAATGGACCAGAATGACAACAATAACAAATCTTTGCCAAATGTTCCCGCCGGCAAGGCGCCCTCCCCGATATCGCCGCCCCATCCGATACCAGTCTATATGTCTGCCTCCGGACCATCTCAAAAGAGCGAGAAACGTTTTTCGGGCGCACTGCTAAGGTACTTTTTTGTACTGCTGCTGATCGGTTCGCTCGTCTTGAACGTATATTTGGCGATTCTCATCAGCTACAACATGCAGACCAACGTGTACCGCGACGGCGAAAAAGAAAACAAGATCGCCCTGATCGATCTGCAAGGCACAATTAATATGGGATCCGCTGACGAGATACGCCGCATGTTGAAACGAGCCGCTAAGGACGAGACGGTAAAAGGCATTGTGCTGGTAGTCAACAGTCCCGGCGGCCATGTGCCGCCCTCGGAGATGATGAACGAATATATCCGCAATTTCAAAGAAAAAACCAACAAAAAAGTTTATGTCTCAATTCAGTCGGTCGGCGCCAGCGGAGCTTACTGGGCCACTGCCGCGACAGATAAAATCTACGCGCAGACAAACTCATCTGTCGGCAGTATCGGGGTCATATCCATGTTCATGGTCGTGGAAAAAACCCTCAAGGAAAAACTCGGTATCGAACCGATCGTTATAAAATCCACACGGTCGAAGTTTAAGGACAAAGGATCGCCTTTCCGTATGCCGACCGAAGAAGAGATGGTCAGCATATCGGAGGATATCGACAAAATTCACAGCCGTTTTGTCGAAGTGGTAAGCGAAGGTCGAAAAATCTCCACAGAAGAAGTCTGGCCGCTGGCCAACGGCGAAGTGTTCGACGGACCTGACGCCAAAGAGAATAAGCTCATCGACGAGGTTGGTTTTCTCGATGACGCTATCGACGACCTGGCAAAAGAGTTGGGACTGAAAGATCCTATGGTGGTCAAGTTCGTTAAGCCTCCGACTATCAGGCAGATGCTTTCAGCCGGGGCGAAAACTATGGAAAATCCGCTGGACATCCAAACGCAATTGGAAAAATGGGCTACCACACCACGAGTCCAGGCACTTTGGCTCGGACAGTAGAAGGCTGAAGTCAAAGATCAAATGTCAAATGTCAGATGTCACGCCACCTCTGCCGTCTGAAAGATGACATAATCAGCCGTCCGCCTAACGACCAGCCAAACTGTAAAGTCAAGGGGAAAATGTTATGGTAAACGAGAGTAACCGGATTTCGCGACGGCGTTTTTGTCAAAATTCATTGGCGGCCATAGCTGCCGCTGAGATGCCTTTTGCCGGTTCTACAGAAAAAATATTTGGCAAAGAGCCGTTAAAGGACAAACCGAATATATTATTCATATTCAGCGATCAGCAGCGATGGGATTCGCTGGAGTGTTATGGATCGCCATTATTCAAAGGGTTGACGCCAAACCTCGATAAACTGGCAGATGAGGGGGTGCGCTTCGAGCACGCATTCACATGTCAGCCGGTATGTGGGCCAACGCGGGCGGTGCTGCAAACAGGCAAATATGCCACTGAGATTGGCTGTTTTCGCAATAATATCGCCTTGCCTGAAAATGAGACAACATTGGCGCATCGGCTATCGAATGCCGGATACGAGGTTGGTTATCTGGGCAAATGGCATTTGGCATCGTCGCCGGGAGCACCGGAGAAAAATTTTCAGACCCGGCCGGTACCGCCAAGGTTGAGAGGTGGATATAAGGATTTCTGGCTGGCTTCTGATGTGCTGGAGTTCACGTCGCATGGTTATGGGGGACACATGTTCGACGACAAGGAACAGAAGCGGGAATATGACCAGGGCCGCTATCGCGTGGACGCCCAGACGGACTGGGCGCTGGAGTATTTGCGCCAGCGAAAGAACGACAAGCCTTTCTTCCTGTTTTTATCGTATGTCGAACCACATCATCAAAATGATCACAATCATTTCGAGGGCCCTCACGGATCGAAGGAACGGTTTAAAGATTACACTGTACCAGGTGATTTACAGGGAACAAAGGGTGATTGGCGCGAGGAAATGCCGGATTATCTTGGATGTATTAACAGCCTCGACAGGAATGTCGGTCGGATTCGCGACGAATTAACAAAACTGGGACTGGCCCGCAATACGCTGATCGTCTATACCTCGGACCATGGTTGCCATTTTTGCACGCGAAACGGCGAATATAAACGTTCTTGCCATGAAAGCTCTATTCGTATCCCGTTGATAGTACACGGGCCTGGTTTTCGTGGAGGCAAGACAGTTGAGAAACTTGTCAATTTGCTGGATGTCCATGCGACAGTATTGGCTGCTGGGCAGGTACAATTGCCGGTGAGCTGCCGTGGGCGGGCTTTGCAGGAATTAGTATCGGGCAAGGCGGACGATTGGCCGGAAGATACGTTTGTTCAGATAAGCGAGTCACAAGTTGGACGAGCACTTCGCACGCACAGGTGGAAGTATGCCGTGCGGGCGCCGGGGAAAAATGGGGCGCAAGATTCAGCGAGTGATTTATATGTGGAAGATTTCCTTTACGACTTACAGAATGATCCGCACGAGAGAAAAAACCTCGTAAGCGACCCGGCGCTCAATAATCTTCGGGCCGAGCTGGCTCAAAGGCTGACAGAGCGTATGATTGCGATAGGCGAGCAAAAGCCTGTTATAAAAGGGACGGTGGAGTAGTGCAGGAGATATTCAACTCCCGCCAGTGACAATCTCCTGATTGGCAGCCCCTTCCGACCGCGTAGCGGTCGAATATGCATAGCCGCCGATGTAGTGAGCCTCAAGCGAACGAAACCCGTGGAACAACATCCACCCAACACTTTCCAGAACCCCGTAGGCATTCAATAGTTATTCCTGTCACTATTGTTCAACCTGATTCGCGCCAATTCGCGTTCATTAGCGGTTAATTCTTAAACCTAATCTCAAATCTGCGTTAATCTGCGTAATCTGCGGATACTATTCTTTTTCGGCTCCTCATAAGAATCTGTACATGGATATGCAAAAAAATGACTGGCTTCTTCATGGGGGCTTTGCCGGCAAACCCAATCTTAAGAACCCCCGGCGCATATACTCCGGGATTGACACCAATGCGATAAATCCACGCAGTCGCTTTCAGATATTGAAATGAATAACGTGCCTCCTCGCAGCCCAACAAACAACCAAGCCCCAACCGTCAGGGAGGGGAAAATCTCCAGCGATATATTTTATTGACAAGTTCCAGCCCCGCCCGTGCCCGCCATCTTCTCTGGTAGGGTGGACTCTTAGCCCACGCGGACTTTCGCGTGTCACCCCTGCGAAGGCAGGGGTCTATCTTCCGACCGCGTAGCGGTCGAATATGCATAGCCGCGGGTGTAGTGAGCCGCAGGCGAACGAAACCCGTGGAACAACATCACCACAATAATTCCTCTGTCATTCCCGCGAAAGCGGGACACGAAGCGAAGCGAAGAGCCGCGATAGCGAATCCATCTTCCTCCGCCCCCGCCGTGCTCACCATTTCCTCCGTCGGGTGGCATCTTCAAACTTGTTTGGAGGTGTTATAACAATTGTACCACACCTGTCTCGCCGGCATCGACTGACATATTAACGTCCTTTGCCCGTCCGTGTTCGTCCGTGTTCGTCCATCTTCCGCCCTGCAAGGGCAAAATAAACCAGCCCAGGGCAACGCCCTGGGTATAATGTCCCCCAATATTTTCTTCAAGCCCTGTAAGGGCGAAATAAAATCCCGCCTGCCACACGCTTGCGTGGGCATGTTTATTCCAACGTAGGTTATGCCGTGCATACCACATATTTAGCCCCCGGCGTATATACTCCGGGATTGACACCAATGCGATAAATCCACGCAGTCGCTTTCGGATATTGAAATGAATAACGTATCTCCTCGCAGCCCAACAAACAACCAAGCCCCAACCGTCAGGGAGGGGAAAATTTCCAGCGCGTAGGGTGTCCTCTCAGCATCAACACATCCAAGCCGAGTCGCAAAACGGTAATCACAAATGCCAAGAAGGTGTTAATATAGCCTTTACTTAGGTATTTCAATGAATCGCCATTTGTCTTGGCAAGTTCTTTCAAAAATGCCTGCGACAAAAAGTTTCTCTCCCCATTTCACCAGCTTTTTTGCAAGACTTGGATTTGGAGCAAAGTTCGTTCCCAGTGTTTTCTCGTTTGCTTTACGAGTGTCTCCGCCAAGGAATTTGCCTTTACGTGTTTTAGCTTTTTCGACCCAATAATCATAGCATTCAAAAGTCATCGAACTAAAACCTACAAACTTTGATGGGCCAAAAGCATCTGTTGCTTCATCATATAACCAATAGGTTGTTTTTGTCAATAACCTACACGCCCTGCAATCGTTAGAAGAAGCCTTAGCCTCTCGATTGAAATTTCTGATGTTTGCGCGAATTCCATTGATTCCGTTATATTGCCTACTAACCAAGTCAAGCGTACACTTTTTCATTTTCTTTCTGCTCCAAATTCATTAGCGTTTCTTTGTCAACATCACCGCACCGAGGCCGAGCAGTAAAAAAGTGCTAGGTTCGGGGGTAAGGATGATACTGGAATCGTCGTAGAAAACAAGCTTGTTGTTTAAATAGTCGCCATTACCCAAGGTTCCTGTAAGAACACCATAATTTGCAGATACTGAATTAGCATTATATTCTCCATAATCAAAGGGAATACCGTCAATGGCGAAATCTCTTCCAATAAACTCTATACAACTACGGTTTTGGAGAATTATATTACCCTCTATAATCCCACCGGATACGATTGTTCGCGAGTCTTCATGAACCCACAATGCTTCATTTGTACCAGAAATCAAACCGCCTGAAATAGTTACTTGGCTATTCTGCCTGGCAATCAAATTATAGACTATTGACCCACCGGATACAGTGATTTGGCTGTATCCGGCTGCGTATATCACGTTAACCATTGCCCCACCAGAAAAAAACACGCGACTGTTATCATTGGCACTTAAACTTGCTCCTATCACCCCGCCAGAGAAATCGACTTTGCAGTTGTCCCAAGCAAGCAAATCATCATTTATCGTTCCGCCGAAGATGTTTATATGGCTGTCTTCGTATCCTTCCAGTTCATTGGGAGTAATGCTACCGCCACCAGTGATACTGCCACCAGAAAGAAAATTGAACGTTGTCTCCATTCCCGAAGCTTCATAGTCAACCCATACCTCATCGTTAATTGTTGTACTGATGTTGTACGTACCGCCATCATTGAATTGAATCAAACTCATTGCCGGCGAACAGATTGAACAAAGCTCCACTACCACCACCCAAATTGCCATTCTTGAAATTCTCATTTTCCACCAACCTTTCTGCCCATCCGGACAATATAGTTACTTTGACATTCTACGTTTTCTCAATAACCCCAAACCGCCCAAGCCCAACAGAGACAGCGTGCAGGGTTCAGGGGTTAGAGCCAGACTATGGGTCGTTCCGCCCGCGATATCAATGAAGTTGTTGCCTGCTGGAACGTTGCACTGACCATAACCAGCGTCACCCCAAGCAACCAGTGACCCGTCAGATTTAAGGGCAAGACTGTGGTACGTTACGCAGGCGATATCAACAAAGTCATTGCCCGTCGGCGTGTTACACTGGCCCTCATCGTTCCAACCCCACGCAACAAGAGAACCATCGGACTTTAGGGCAAGACTGTGATGATGTCCTGCACCAATGTCAACAAAATCGTTGCCTGTCGGGACGTCGCACTCACCGTTCGTGTTGGAACCCCACGCAACAAGAGAACCATCAGACTTCAAAGCAAGGCCGTGGGCTTCACCAGCAGCGATATCGACGAACTCATTGCCTGCTGGAACGTCGCATTGCCCCCAGTTATTGTTGCCCCATGCGGCAAGAGAACCATCGGCTCTGAGGGCAAGACTCTGGAGGCCACCAGCGTCAATACCAACAAAGTCGTTGCCTGTAGGAACATCGCACTGACCGTAGTCAACGTAGCTATAACCGCCGCGACATCCCCACGCGGCAAGCGAACCATCAGACTTCAAGGCAAGGCCGTGGTAATAAGCACCGGCAATGTCAACAAAATCGTTGCCTGCTGGAACATCGCATTGGCCGTACGTGTTCCAGCCCCATGCTACAAGTGAACCATCTGACTTGAGAGCAAGACTCTGATGTCCACCACCGGCAATACTAACAAAGTCGTTGCCTGCCGGAACATCGCACTGACCATAGTCGTTCTCGCCCCATGCAACAATCGCACCCGCTATACAATAGTCAGCCGTACCTACCAAAACAAATACGATCATCAGCCAAATTATCAGAATTCTCTTTTTCACCTTCCACCTTCCTTTTTCAACAAAAAACCCGGCGCAGAGAAAACCAATCTCTCTCACCGGGTTAATACTTTCCTGAATTTCAAATCCCAAGGCCCTCAGACCTCAGTATTTCCATCTTAGCCAATCCCCCAACCCCCGTCAAGCCTATTTTCGATTTTTTTCTAATCTTTTTCCTGATCGCTCGCTTCGCTTTCCATTTTAACCACATCTTACATAGAACCAAATAGCCATTCCCCCCGACCCACCAACTCACCCCCCCACCAACTCACCCGCCCCACCCACCTTTCACACTCTTCCCACCCTTCGCACCTTTCCCTCTTTTCTAACCTCCTCCCACCGGTCCGCTCTCTTCCCTCCTCCGACCCCCGACCCTGGACCGCCCACTCCAACTCCGCCCTCCACCCTCTGCCTTCTTCCTTCTTCTCTCTTACTAGTGCCTAGTGCCTAGTGCCTCGTGCCTTCTTCCGCCCCCCGACCCCCGCCTTTCCCCAAGTGGTCCGCCCTCTTTCCTTCCCCGACCCCTGACCCCTCTGCTTTCCCTCCATTCACTTTTCATCAAAACATAGCACAAACAGGGTACAAAGTAGGTACAAACATAGTGCAAACATAGTGCAAACCACATCACTTTTCATCAGAATTCATCCGAATTTCGCGGTTTTTTCTTACCCATCTTGCCTAATCGTTATAATCGTTACGCAAAAATAAGCACTTACATCAATTCCAGCAACGTAAAATAAGCACTTACAACAAATTCCCCACAACGAAAAATAAGGAGTTACGTTCATTCCCGCCGAACCAAAAATAAGCACTTACGTCAAATCCGCACATCGAAAAACAACGACTTACATCAACCTGCAAGGCTGCAATAATATCAACATACATAGTAGTGTATGATTTTGACTGAACAATCGTCTATAATAACGGTACCATTTTGCAATACCATAAAAAGCTAATTTGAAAGGTACAACATCCAATGAAACTAAAAACAGTCTTAATTTTTGTACTGGTTGCCTCTATCTTGTCGGTCTCAGCCGGGTTCGCAGCCCAGGAACCCTATTCACGACGAACACCCATCGTCGAGGCATTCGAAAAGAATAAAAACTCGGTAGTCAGTATTACCAGCAAATATGCCACCAAAGTCGATTTAGCCACTCCGTTCTGGTTCTGGGGCGGAGACGATTTCCCATTCTTACGACGCCAGATGGAAATACCCTCATTGGGCTCGGGTTTCATCATTAATCCCGATGGCTACATCCTAACCAACGCCCACGTCGTGGCCCGCGCCGATTCCATAGAAGTCATCACCTCCGACGGCAGTCGGTACCAATCGCAAAAAGTGGCGGAGGACCGGTTGGCCGATTTGGCTTTGCTGAAAATCGATTCCGACAAACCTCTGTCAGTCGTTACGTTCAATTGTGACGATCTGATGATCGGAGAAACTGTCCTGGCCGTCGGCAACCCCTTCGGTTATCAACAGACTCTAACCGATGGCATTCTAAGCGCCATCCATCGGGACGTAGAGTTGGACGAAGACCTCGTTTTGCCGGAAATGATCCAGATTTCCGCGCCGATCAACCCCGGAAACAGTGGCGGACCATTGCTCAACATCAACGGTGAGGTAATCGGCATGAACACAGCCATCCGCCGCGCAGCCCAGGGAATCGGTTTTGCCATACCAATCGAACGCATACGTAAGAATTTGCTGAACATGCTCAATAAAGAAATCGAAACACAGCGACGACTCGATTTCGGCCTGACGGTGGACGACATCAAACAACAAGAAAATTCAAATGGAATTCTCGTACGTTCGCTTCGCCCAGACCGGGCCGCCAGCAGAGTCGGTTTTCAGCCAGACGATATCATTACAGCCGTGGACGGACAAAAAATCACCTCTGCGATAGATTTTTACCTGGCTATCATGGCTCACAGACCTCCCACAGCGATCACTTTTCAGTTGCTCCGTGACAAACTCACAGATCACAACGCAAAAGAACGTTACCGTGAGATCACTTTGACTTTGCGAGAGCGGGATAAACCGGACGGGATAAAATTAGCCCAGCGGTTGTTGGGTATGCAGGTAGAAAGTCTGACGCAGGCCAAGATCAATCTGCTCAGATTGGTTGCAGAACCTGGCGATATCATGGTTAAGAAGGTGGAAAATAAATCGGCTGCTTACGAAGCTGGGATCAAGACAGGCGATATTATTGCGGAGTTGGATGATCAGGCGATTGGGGATATTGATCAACTGGGACTGAAGCTGGAAACGCTGGAAGGTGAAACCTGGGTCAAAATTTTGCTGTACCGAACGCAAAAATGGAGTTCAACGGTCCTGGAACGGAAATATTATACCGGTTTTGTGCGAATCCAAGGCAATGACCGCCAAGTGGAGGCAGACACCGAACGCGTGGATCTGTAAATTCATACAACGCAAAAGGTTACAGCGACTACGGCGTTATTGTTTTAGGCCACAACCAGTCTATTTTCTGGTAAAAATTACTTTTTTGAAGAGAAAAAACAGTGTTCTTCTAGGGGAAAAAACGGGTTTTTCAGGAAAAGGAATGCCCTCGGTTACCTGTTGGCAACATGTGGATAACCTATGAGCAAAAGACCCGTCCACATTGGATGGGGCCTTGAATGAGGCCGTAGAATCCAGTGAAACTCTTCGCCGTGGAAAGCCAGAATATGATCTAAGACCTTTGTCCTAAAGCAGTAAGGCATCGTTTCTTTTCGGGCAAATTACTATTTGTTTGGTTACAGAGATGTGATTGCCTAGTAGTTTGGCCCCTATATTGTTTGGGTGAATTGGCATATCAGTTTGTGGATAACTTGTTAGTTCGCAGCATACAACATCCAAATGTCCATAAGTTCTTTTTTGAGAAACTGTTATAATCCATATAATCACCACAATGTAACCCGAATAACCGTTATAATCCATACAATCGCTACAACATAACCCGAATAACCGTTATAATCCGCATAACTGTTACAATAACATTACGGGTCCTTCATTTGATTCGCAGACGAACTTAATGCGCGAAAGTAGTTGTCTTTGCGGTAGAGCTTAACGTAAGTCGTTGTTTTCCGATGTGCGGATTTGACGTAAGTGCTTATTTTTGGTTCGGCGGGAATGAACGTAACTCCTTATTTTTCGTTGTGGGGAATTTGTTGTAAGTGCTTATTTTACGTTGCTGGAATTGCTGTATGTAGGCTCGCGCTTAAAGTGGCGGAAATTCTCAGAAGATGGCGGAGAGTGGTAGGCGCAGACACTATCCGTCGATAATTCAGCCCAAAACTGAAAATATCGCCGGATATTACTGCCCTCTGGACATATAAGCTGTCTTGACTTTAGACAGCGCGATCCAATACCTGCCAATAGACGACTTACTACACTTAATGGCTCTGTGTGTTCTAAGCCATTCTACGGTCTCGTGTGCTGTCATACCTCGCAGGTAGCACTTGATTACCTCTCCCTCCAGCCCGGCTTGAGCAACGGCACTCCTAGGCCGGTTCCTTTTCTTCTGTGCAAGTTCTTGCCGGACAATCTTTATGGTCGCGTCTATGCCTGGCTTTTCCCTTGATGGATTTACCACTTCGGATACAGCTTCTGGCGTCAGAAACATAAGATCGTCCCAAGTTTCAGCCTCAATATCACACTTTCCATTCGGTGTCTCGATCACTATTTTATAGTCTTTTGTCATCGCTTTAATACCTTTTTTGCCCCTATTCGTAAGGCCAGTAATTCCCTTGGTTCCATCGCCTTAAATACATTGGCGATACGCTCTCGGTTTTCTGCTCTTGTCGGTTTTAGCACGGCATACAATCGCCTGTTAGGGTTTGACTCTACCGCCCGCCGCCCTGCCTCGGAATTTTCAAAGACTTGACGATCCGCGTCAAGCCCTGCGTCGCTCTCTTGGCAGAGCCTTCGTAAAATCGCTTCTACGCTTGGCAGGTCATCTTCTGTTGTCACGGCCGCTGTAGCCGCCTGTGGCGGCTCCTGGACAGGCTCAGGCGTAGCGTGAGGCTGTCTGTTGCATATCGCGTCGAGTTTGCGATCCCACACCTTCACAACCAGGCTCATAAGCCCCAACAGCGATTGCCCAGCCGCGATAACAGACAACGCCAATCGCAGCGGTAAGCGGCTAACAACTAAAACACAATATATCGTCAACTTCATTTTTGCGATTTTCCTGCCGGTATCGGCATACTCGTTTTTAGCTCAACCTCCACTATGCCGTCCTCAATTCGTATCCGCCCATATTTGAGAGTTTTCACGGACAACGTATGGGCGCAATAATGTTTTTCCGCGAACGCTTGCAATACCTGAAACAGTATTGCCTCTCGCCGTTCCAGTTTTATTATAACCGCATCTGATTTGTCTTTGATTTTCAGAATTTGTTGGTTCCGCTGTGCCCTCTCAGCTTTGATGTTAGTTCCTATTTCCCCTAGTTCTTGTAGTACGCTGTCCACGTGTTCCCAGGTGTGTTCTTTAGGGCTTTCCGGCATTTTTATACCCTTATTAAAGCGTCTTTAACCGCTGCATAAACTACAGGCAAACACCTTTTAATTTTCAATGTCACTGCGACTGACACGGGGAGTGGGTTCAACGCCGGGCCGGGCAAAAACAGGGCCGCTATTATAGTTATAGTTGATTGTAATTCCGGCTTGTCTTTCCAGCGGGCTAAGCATTGTATTCGCCCTGCCGACCTCGGCAGGCGTAAGTGGATTTGGAGGGAACAACGTTGGATACTCGCTAGAAATATATTGTCCTATATTCTCGACATCTTCCCTTTGATTTTCTGGGAGTTTGCCTTCGTCTATGGCTTTTATTAACGCGTCATGACGGCGTATTAAAGGCCCCCATACCCCCCTTCGCGACTTTTCTAACGTGTTCGGCATTAATACCCAATCCTGTCCGGCTCTTTTAATCCGTCTCCACCTTGTTTCCCCGGCGTTTATTAAAACCTGGCCTATTCGTTCCTCTGGCGTGGCAGTTGCGCCGAGACGCTCTGTCTCGGCCTGTATAGCCTCTATCCTGCCCTGGGTGGTTTCATGCCATGCAGCCGCATCGGCTCGACGCTGCTCTCCTGTGGCGATTTTGAATACATCAAGAGTCTCCCCGATACTTCGCAATTGTTTGGGCGAGTAAAGGGCTTTCATTTGCAAGACTTCGCCTACACCGGCATCCATAAGTTGCTGATTACTGGAGCGGGCAACCCATTGCGCAAAGGCCATTTTCTGCTGATCGGGGGGTAAGTTGGGAAAATTGCCGCCGATAGCCTTAGCGACTTCGGGCCGCAGCATCATGGCGGATACCTGAGTGGTCATAGTAGCGGCCAGTTCGGGGGACTTCATTGCATCCAGGGCAGAGACATACTGAGCCATTGCCATTTCCGGGCTTTCACCGGCGGCAAGGGCGGGGATAATGCTCTTGACTCCGCTGGCTATAAACTGATCGAAGCCCTTGCCTTTGCTGGCAGCAGATAGCTGTTGAATACGTCTATCGGCTTCTTGAGCGTTAGTAACACCCATCTTGGACAGGAGCTTAAATAAATCGCCGACAGAAGATGGGCTGACAGATCTTTCTTGCGCAAACTCCGCAACGGACCCGGCTATGGCTAATTGCTCCGGTGTAAGCAATTGCCCTGAAGTGCCAAAGGCTGAATGGGCGGCGACGGCGACACCCTCGGCAAGCTCGAACGAGCCGAGCCTGCCGACCTTTTGTATGGCCAAGACTTGCTCGCGTGCGGCCTCGACGCCGCCGGGCACACCCATTACATTGGCCTGGCCCGCGAGCGACTTGGCGGCCTGGTCGAGGGCTTTAGTGGATTCGACAAGCTCTTTTTGAGCTTCGGAGATTTCGTTGACATAGTCGAGCCATTTTTGAAAAAACTCCCAAAGACCTTTTATGCTAACGTATCCGAGCAGATAGTTTTGGACCGAGTTGACAGCCTTGCCGAGCAGGTTTATCTTCCCGGTCGCTCCCTCGGCATGGCCGCCGGCCTCGTTGACTTTTTTGCCGGCGGCGTCGAACGCGTTGCCGTACTCATCGACCTTGGCCTTGTCGGTCTCGGTCCTTATATTGACATTTATATCTTTACTCATTTTTTTATACCTCAAAATCCATAACAGGGCGGGCGGTTAGACTGGTTGCCGCCGCCCGCCCTTGTTAATAGACCAGTTGCTTGCCGCTTATGAGGCTGCGGTTATCAAACCGACAATCGGCCCTGGCTCGGTAGTGTCACCGACGCCATAGGCGTTAATATCGATTCGCTCCACGCCTCGAAAGGCAATTTGGTTGTTGGTAAAAAAGACGTCTTTGCTACTCTCGATTGTGAGGTGTTTGCGTTCGCCGAGCATAGCGCCGAGTTGCAGATCGCCCAGGATAGCACAAATTTGCGAGTTCGCTTCCGTCGAAGGCATACAGGACACAAATTCGACTTCGTAGCCTAAGAGGTACCTGCTCTTCCGATCGGACAATATCTCAAAGATATTGGCAACACCCGCCGCTTCAGCCAAGGGCCAGACTACGTCAAAGTAAAACTTCTTACTCATGTACCACTTGGCGGTATCTTCACACTCTTCCGGCAACAACGCGACCACGCCCCGAAAATCGCCAAGGGTGATTTCCGCGTAGGTGTTGCCGCTGGCAACTTTCAGGCCCTTGATATTGGCTATGGTGTCATCGACTTTTCTTAACGCACCGACAATACCGGTCATGCCGAAATAAGTTGAGGTTCCATCACCCATAAAGCCGACCAGGTCCTCCTTTTTGGCCATAGACCGGGTAATGCTTATGCCGAGGATTTCGCCGATACCAGTAACAGCGTCCTCGTCGAGTTCACTGCTTACCTTGCAAAGGCACGCCCAGCTTTTCGGGTTCATGTTGACCTGGCCAAAACTCATATCGCTCGGAGTGATCGTTCCTCCTTCCTGGACACAGTACACTGTTAGATCGGCATCGACTTTCGGTATCATGGTCATCGCAGAACCCATCGACACCACAGTGGCGTCACGGCGAAATTTACCATACTTACCCAGCTTCTGGATAATCCAGTCCTTCATCTCATCGGGCACAAGAAACCCGCCGCCGACGTTGGTACTTTCGCCCATTGCTTTCCTGCCGAGGGCTTTCAGGACTAGCTCGCCAAAATTTTTCGCCATTCCCTCATTAGGCCAGAAACTTCGCTTGCCTGTGCCGTCGCCCGGTGCGCTAAATGACCTATGACGGATCAATTTTAATTGGGATACCACATCAGCCTTAAAGTGTTCCAGTTCCTCATTTCCGGCCTCTAGGAGTGCTAGTTTCTCGCTAACCGCAGTAAAACCAGATTTAACGTTTTCTTCAAAAGTTTTCATTTTTCAAAATCCTTCATAATTGAATGTTATGCCAGTGAAACAAAGGGCCGGCGTCACTGGCTGCCGCCGGCCCTGACAACAGAATCACAACAACTCGCATACCCACGACACACACAGACGATATAATCGCAGAACGTGGGTTTCCAGCGGTCATATTTATTGTCTGTGTTTTTAAGCAAGCCATAAGAAAGGGTTCCTAGACACCTGACACCAGTTTGGCAAAGTCACAATAATCGTCAACTTGTTTACAGCCAATCAGGTCTAAAAGTTCGTTTTTGTTATTGTCCGTTTCCTCAGCCTCTCCCCCCTCACCACAGCCCATGAGGTAATTCGCATACTCACGGCATTCCCGATCAAAGTTCTCTCTAAATTCTGCACCCTTTGTTGACAAAATCTTTTCGATATCCGCCTGCTCTTCCTCTATCTCGCTCCAATCTGCATCGGCCATCATCTTGTCGTAAGCCGCCTCGTCAATTTTATCCTGAACAAAATCAGCCTTCCGCTGTTTCGCTTTACTCAGTGCGTTTGCGTTTGCGCCGATTGCCACAGGGGAAATTTCCAAAAGCTCTAATTCCGTGATTTTGCGTATTTGGCCGTATTTGGGATCGTGGGCATCTTTCCATTTTATCGGCAGAAACCCTATCGATACCGCTCGCATGTGTTTGTTACTGTACGCCTGCCAGTATTGGTCTCCCAGTTTCGTCTCGACCGCAAAATGCAGTCTCATCTCGGAATGATGGTTGAATTTTCTGAATGAGTCGGTATCCCACGAGCCTACAGCCGGCGGCATTCCATCGTCGAGTTTAGGCCTGTGGCAGGCAAGGGCAATGGGGTTTTTTGCGAACGCTTTGATTGCCTTGGCAATGGCCTCGACCGTTATAATCTCATTGTCGCGATCCACTTCGTCCGTAGATATAACAAAATTAATACTATGGGTACCCTCATCTATCGAACCGGCCGCTTTGCTAGCATAGCCGAGGTAATGCTTAACGTCTTTAGTCTCGACCTCTGCCGATTTCTTTACGGATACAATCTCCGCAAAGGTCTGAGTTTCCGTACTCATACTCATATACTCCTTTTTGTTCGTTTCTCAGTTGTCCTGGCCGCAAATTGCCCAGCGATTAAGCGCTGATTATCTCAGTGAAACCTTGCTCGGCGGCGCTGATCGGGCTGTTGGCAGGCCGGCTCAGCAGTGCGATTATACACATATTAGCGCCGTTAGTACCGTCACCCGCTGTCGGCGCATTGACCTGCATATAACGCTTGTGCGTCTTTTTGAGGTCAATATCAATGGCATAATTTTTGCCATCGTCCCCGGCCCCGATCACGGCACTTAATGCGCCATCGGTAACGGCAGTATAAGCGCCGCCGGTGGTGTCGCATTCTTCGACATACGGAGCAGTCGCTGCGGAAGTCGAGCCGACGGCAATATCCAAAGTGCCGACAATAAAAGCGATCCGCAGCTTATTCCAGCCCGAAGTATCGATATAGGTATTTCCGGTGAACGCACCATTGTCTTTTATCTGCGGTGGGGTTAGTTGCACGAGTTTCATGGCCTCAATTGGTTGCATCTTGTTTTTCCTTTATGTAAGAAGATTCACTAATACCATTTTGTCCTGATCGGCCTGGTGTCAAGTTCAGTCTGTCACGAAAATGTACTGGTAAAACCTTTCGCGTAGGGCGAAGAATACAGCAGAGTCCAGCCGCCCCATATCGCTGCACATCTGGGCAAATTGTTTGCGGTCGATTCCGTCTGTAAGCTCTGCCCTGACAGTAACCTCGCCACGGGTCTTTACTTTATTAGTTTTATTAGTTTTATTAGCCTTCACATTCTGCCCCTTTCGTTATGTTCATTAAGTTTTCGTTAGCCGTGTTAAGTCTGCTCAAACGCAGGCTTCCTGTAAACCCTCTTGATACCCTGCTACAATTTCTTGTATCCGCTCCCGGACACAAGAAAAAAGAGCGCGGTCCATAGCTCCGAGTGTTTGACAGATTTCGGTCCATTCCTTGCGGTCGATTCCCGGCGTAAGCTCGGTTATAATCATGGTTTTGCTGTCGTCAATCTCCTCGATAGTCATCGTCATTGCCATCCGATAAAGCGCTTCGTTAAAGGCCTTTCGCGGCACCGGGTATGCGTTTTTTACTTCATTTACTTGCCCTACATTCTTTACTTTCTTTTTCTTGTCCATAATTCTTCACCTTTCTTTTATTGTGTTCATTAATGCTATTAATAACCAGTTTGTTGATCCTGTTAAAACTTTGAGGGCACAACACGGCAAAAATGAATAATTCTTCGTAAGATGTTTTCTTGTGTTTTGTTAAGTTTTGATTGGCTTTCTTATTTCGTCTTCTGTCCATTCTGTTGTCCTTGCGCCTTTCTTGTTGTGTTGTTGATTGCCTTTCTGTTGTATCACAAAAAACTCTGAATGTTTTTTACCACATTTTTTAGCCGCTCTATCTCAGTCAATAATACTCCAACAGGTAGGGAAACTTGTTTCCCTAGCTGTACTTCTCTACAATCCGCCGGGCACACCTTTTTTACTTTATTTACCTTCCCTACTTTCTTTACTTGCTTTTTCTGTTTCATCCTTCTCAATACTCCGATAATAGATGCTCCGTTTTTATCATTGTGTTTGACAGGCTGTCACGGTATCATTCTGCTTTTGCCCAAGTGCCTGTTTGACTGTAAAGGCCAAAGCGTTAGAGCGTGACCGACCTTCTCGGTCTGCCCTTGCGATGATTAGTTCTAACGCCTCTTGGTCGATTAAGGGTATTGGTTTGCGCTTGGTGGAAGTATTAGTTTTCATAATAAGCTCCGAAATTAATAGCAATCTATCGCTTATGCACACTATATATGCCTAAGTATGCACGATATTTGTGCATTGTCAAGCACAATATATAAAAAAAATGTCAAAAAAAATAAAAAAAGATAAGGTGTCACCAGAAAACGCCATAATTCCCGCATGCGACGTGTTTTGTAACCCACAACTAACAGGAGAAGCCTATAAGTGGACAGGTTGGGGATTGGCAATACTCCATCTTCGCCAGTACGGCGGGCTAGATCAGGCTGTTTTTGGTCGCCTGCTACGGGGCTACACCCGTGGCCAGATTAGCCGTTATGAGACCGAAGCAACCGAACCGCCTATAGATTTTTGGATAAAAATGGCGAGGACGTTTGGATTGAACATTACTTGGGCTTTAACCGGTCACGGTACCCCTTACATCACAGACTATCAAGACTGCGAGGAACGGTCACGTTTTTATGAATGGATAGTTCTCATAGCGGACAAAGAAAATTTCCTCCGTGATTTACGAGGCTCATAGCACCGCCGCCATAAGGCTGAAAAAAAGACTTGACAGATATCCGCTCATCAGCATACTATACAGACAGTTGGCCGTCAAAGGCTATAAAATAACGGTAACTACCGATACAATAGAGACTTATGATTGATTCACAAAAAAACTTTCGCTTCCCGGCACCTAAAAACACACATAAAGCCTGTTTTGGCAACGGGTTACAACTATTTTTAATAAATTTTATTTTTTTGGCTCAATGCCTGTCCCCTATTATCAAAAAATGGGCAAAAACACCCTTGGCCCTACCTCCTATTTTACCTATCTTACCATTTTCCCCTATTTTGGGCACTCCACAACGCCAAAAAATGTCCGAATCGATGTCCGATGTCCGCAAATTTTGCGGACATCTTTTGACCGTTTTTGGTGATTTTCCCGATCATAAGTCTAGTATTAAATACCCCTTAACGACTTTTTAACGCCCCGGCCCGTCTCCGCCATCTTCTGAGAGATTTTGCCAAATAAGGCCAAAAACAGCCATTCTCCGCCACATTGCTTTTGGCGGATATTACCCCTCGACCGCCCCTCAAAAACCGCGTTCTTGACCCCCGGACCCACGATTACCCCGCTAACTGCGACTTCTCCCACGCAATGTCCCTCTCCGCCACATTGACTGTCAGCGCACACTGTAAGTGCTTATTTTTGCGTAACGATTATAACGATTAGGCAAGATGGGTAAGAAAAAACTGCGAAATTTGGATGAATTCTGATGAAAAGTGATGTGGTTTGTACTATGTTTGCACTATGTTTGTACCTACTTTGCACCCTGTTTGCACTATGTTTGTACTATGTTTTGATGAAAAGTGAATGGAGGGATGGGGGGGGATAGGGGAGATAGGTAAGATGGTGGAAGGAGGCGAGGAAATGGGGGAAGTTGGAGGGGTCGGGGATCGGGGGGAAGGGGCAGAAGTCAGAAGATAGAGGGTGGAGTTGGGAGGGGAAGTTGGGGTCGGGGGTCGGGGGAGGAAAGAGGGCGGACCGGTGGCGGTGGGGTAGAAATGAAAAATTGAAAATGAAAAATGAGAAGGTTGGGGAGTTTGAGTCTTGGGCGGACCTAGAAGTGGCGCGGACTTGGAGGGGTGGGGGTCGGGGGTCGGGGAAGGAAAGAGGGCGGACCACTTGGGGGGAGGGGGAGGGGTAGAAGTTAGAAGTTAGGGGGGCAGGGAGCGGTCTGTTGGTCTGTGAGTGGGTGAGTCGGTGGGTCCGGGGGGAGGGAAGGAAAGAGGAGGTGAAAGGTTGGGATTTTGTTGACAGTTTGGGCTAGCCGTGGTAGTTTTGGGTTATAGTTGAGATTGGCTGCGTTGGGATGGGAAGGAATCACGCAAAGACACAGAGACACGAAGAAGATTAATTTAGGAATAAGTAAACGCAAAAGAAGAAAATTAGCCACGGAGGTCATAGAGGAAGAAGAGGAATAATAGGGACAGATAAAGGAAAAAATGTACCGGACATTTAATTTACGCGAAATGCCAGGTTATGTGGGGCATAAAATGAATGGGTATGATTCCAATTTCAAAAGATTAGTTTATTTGGTGGTCCTATTTCTTGAACTGGTTTTGGCTGATCCGGGCTGGGCGGTGCAGAGACAGCTTGTCTATGAAAATATCGATGTAAGGATGACGCTTAACAGGGATACCTCCATTGACGTAGTGGAAACCCAACGAGTGCGACTCAATGGCGACTGGAACGGCCTCTATCGCTATTATTCGCTGTATGGATGTGACGATATTGAAATTCTGGATGTAAGCGAGAACGATACCACTTATCAAAGAGGCACTACCGGTAATAAAGGTGGCTACATTCTCGAAACCGAAAAAGGAAAGATCAATGTCAAGTGGCGTAGCCGCAACGTTAAGGACCCGCCCTATAGGAATACGGTAACCACTTTTAAAATCAGCTACCGCATTAACGGCGCCATTGGCCAGTATCGCAAGCGTGATGTACTCTACTGGAAACCCATAATGCAGGATCGCGAGTACCCTGTCAACGAGGCCTCTGTTATACTGATCTTGCCCGAAGCGATCGATACGGACCAGATGGAAGCCATCTTTTACTCCCAGGCCCCTCAGGCGAGATGGCAAATCGATCAGGAAGATAACCGACGGATTCATTTCGGTGCCCGGGCTATTGACCGGAAAGACAAATTCGAGATTAAAGTATCACTTCCTAAGGGTTTACTGGAAGCATACAGCAGTAGTACTAATACCTACAATTTTCATGTTAAACCGTGGGTTTTCCCGGCCGGTGTTGGGATAGTGATTTTTCTGCTGCTACTTATATGGTTGAGATTGGGTCGTGACCCGGTACCTGCCCCCCAGCTAGTACACAAGCTGGAAGTCCTCAACATTGCGCCTGGATTAGCAGGACTGCTGATAGACGAGAGTTTTGATGTTCAGGATATAACCGCGACGATTATGGACCTAGCCAGGCGCGGCTATCTCTACATCAAGGAAATCGAACATAGTGGATTCCTCAAATCTGGTTCCTATGAGTTTGAACTGGCCAAGATACCCAGTGAGGGCGAACTCGCCCCTTATGAGCAACTGCTGATTGAGAAACTATTTCTGGATCAATTAGTTGAAGGACGAAAAGTAAGCACGGACCAATTGAAGAATCGCTTCTATAAGCACATCCCTAAGATCAAAAAAAGGGCATGGCAACAGGTTCAGGCATTGGGTTGGTTCGAGAGACTGCCCCAAAAAGCCAAAAGGTCTTTCCTTATATTGGGTATGATAGTAATTTTGCCTGGACTGGCCCTGGCAGCCTTTGAGAATGTGGAGGTTCTCTTTTTTGCCCTTTGGGGTTCTCTGTTTGCTGGTGTGCCCGGCATTATGCTGGTCTCCAGTGTAAAGCGTCAGGGCTTCAAGGGATTGTTGAAAGGCCTGTTCTTTGTTCCTTTTGTAGTTATCGGCTTGGGTGTGTTAATCTGGGCATCGCTCAATAATTATAAGACTAGTGGCTGGATGTTTGATTTTGGTATTACTGGCGTGTTCTCGGGGTTGTTGATTTGTATGTCTGGCGCTGCTATGGCCTGTAAAAGCGAGTTGGGTGCTGCTATCAACCAGCGTCTGCGTGAGCTGCGCGACTCACTTAAACAGAGCGACACCCTGAATCTTAAATTCGAAGACCTACTACCTTGGGCTATCGCCTTCGGCGTTACTGGCGATTATTTTGGCCATATCACCGATGTCTCGCAGGCTCATGTTCCCTACTATCACCCCCATAATTATCATTCCTTTTCCCCAGGTTCGGGAGGCGGCTCGTCTTTTTCATCGTTTTCGGATGGTTTTTCCGCCATGACCAGCGCTATCGGCTCCAGCCTTTCTTCATCTCCCAGCAGTTCGGGCAGCGGAGGTGGATCCGGTGGTGGTGGCGGTGGAGGAGGAGGTGGCGGAGGCGGTGGTTGGTAGACTCAGGTTCCTCAGTCTGCTATTATATAACCTGAATTTTGCACGAGAATCAGACCAAAAAGTCCAATACGACTATTATTTGACAGATAACAAATTCTGCGTATATAAGCTAAGGCGTAATATTTAAAAACGGTAGTGTCGAGAATCTTTCGCAAGGGTTAAGATTTTAATATATCTCTACGCTTTGCTAAATGTTGAAGAATTTCCCGGTTTAAGTCGGGGGTGTGTTTTTGGTGAAGGATTCGATCCCCGCCTCCAATCGAGTTGAGGGCAGGCTTTTCGCGGGGGTGACACGCAAAAGTCCGCATGGGCTAAGAGCCTACCCTACCGGCCGAACAAGATAATCCGCGTGGGCTAAGAGCCGCACCCTACAAGGCTAAGAGTCCAGCCAAGAGAAGATGGCGGGGGTGGTTTCGGGTGGTCTGGGGTTCTAAAAATATTCTTGAACGCAGTGAGAAAACAGGTATAGTGGGGTATGATTGGGTTGAAAGAAGCTATGAAAGTTAAGAGGGATAAATGTAATGGAAACTAAAGAACTCGTGGCAAAGCCAAAAAAAAGGACCGGGACAAGGATACTCAAGCTGGCGTTGGCGATTATCGTTATTTTGATTGTGGTGGTGGTATTTGTGTTGCCTGCGTTGGTCTCAAGCGAAAGTGGGCGCAAGACGATATTAGCTAAAATCAATAATTCCATCACTGGCAAGGCAGATTTCTCCGGTCTTTCGATGAGTTGGCGGAAAGGTGTCAAGGTAACGGATCTCAGTTTTGAAGATAATGCGGGGCAAGTCATGGTCAAGGTAAATCAGATCGCTACTATGCCTTACTATACCTCCATCTTATTCGGTGATCTAGCCTTCGGCCAAACGGTAATAGATAAGCCGAGAATAGAAATAAATCTCAAAGACCTGCCGTCTCGAAAAGCTGAACATGCACAAAAAACCTTATTAGAAGATAAAAGATCACAACCAACCGTTCTACCAATAACGAAAATCGACCTTGTTGTCAACGATGGCAGCGTGAAAATTACCAGCCCGAAAGCTGAAACTGTTGAGTTTTCCAAGATAAACTCCAGGCTGGATATCAATCCGCTGGGCCAACAGACGAATTTCGATATGAATATGACCGTGGTCGGTGAAGATAAAGAGTCAGACATTATCGCAACGAGCCAGGTTACCCCAGGGGCAAAAACCGGGTGGTCTTCCGAAGGTATAAGCGGTAATCTGACTGTTGAGGTTAATGATTTGGATGTCGGTTCTTTAGAACCAATCCTTGCACTTGCCGGAATCGAGGTGCAGGCACAAGGCAGCGTTCGTTGCCAGGTAAAGAGTGAATTCGAAGACGGCCAAATCAAGAATCTGAAAGGCCAGATCAATGGTAAGGCTTTGAATATAACCAGCCCCGGATTAGAAGGCGACCGGTTTACGAGCGATATTCTGGAGATCGATATAGAACTGGCAAGCAAACCGGGATTGATAAATGTCGATAGCCTGCAAATTCGCAGCGATTGGGCCGATGCCAAGGTAAGTGGGGTTGTTCCTACAACGTTCAAGTCATTGGAGGAATTTCTCCAAGCCGATTCCGTTTATAATTTAGATGGCACACTCGAGTTCGACCCGGTGTTGGCCTTGTCGCAAATGCCTCATACGTTTGGCGTTAAAGAAGGTGTAGCGATAACTTCCGGACATTTGAGTAGTAATATTGAAACACGTGTCCAGGACGGCCGAAAGATAATTGTCGGGCAAGTCGCCCTTACCGGGCTGCAGGGGAAAATTGAGGATAAAACCGTTGCATTGTCAGAGCCGATAATGGCAGATGTGGAAATAACATCAGGCAAGTCCGGGATAAACTTTGATAAACTGGCCGTTTCTGCCGCATTTGTCAAAATCAGTTGTACAGGCACAAGCGAATTGCTGAAATATGACGCAGAAATTGATATGGCCGAGTTCCATGAGCAGTTGGGACAATTCATAAATATAGGCGAATACAAAGTAGCCGGTGCGTTTCTTAGCAAAGGCAGTATATCTATCGAGGAAAAGGAAATAGGCGTCGTTGGTACATCTGTTTTTAAGGATTTTCGTTTGAGTTCTGCCAAAGATGTAAGTGTATTTGAGCCGAAAGCTGATATAGCTCTTTCGGCAACTATCGATCGGAGCAAAAACGTCCTTAATGTTAACACGACAAGCGTCGAGGCGAGTTTCGGCCAAATCAATATAAAAGACGCAAGTATCCCGTTGGATAAAAAAGCCACGGAGCCTATGGAACTTAATGTGTCCGCGAATGTCGATTTGGCCAAGCTTGGGCCGTTTGCGGTGCTATTAGGCTCTCTTCCGGCAGATATGCGTTTGGAAGGAACGGTTGTATCCAACCTTTCGGTCAACGCCAAAGATGACAGCTATCATATAACAACAACCGATGCGACAGAAATCAAGGGTTTGAAGATCATCTCTCCAGGGAAAAAACCTTTTGAGGAAAGTCAGGTTTCGGTTACTTTTGATGCTGCGATTAATCCCGCCAGGAAAGCAATTGCGTTTAATCTTATCAGTCCTGAGATAAAGATTCGAGGGGACTTGCAGCAGATTGTCGATGAAAAGAAGACCAAGCTGGAGGGTTTGGCGGATTGCGAATATGACTGGGTAAAAATTAGCGGTCTGGCGAGCCAATTTTTACCAGAGGGTTTGAAACTGGAGGGGAATCGCAAGGATACCATAAAAGTTTCCAGTGAATATCAAACCGGGCAAACAGATAAGCTACTTGCCAAGCTTAACACAGAAAGTAAACTGGGATTCTCAAAGGCTGATTATATGGGGTTGAGTTTTGGCCCCACCGAGATAGATATTCAAGCTCGGAACGGCATTTTGGAAGTAGCCCCGTTTTCCACGACAGTCAATAATGGTCAATTAAACTTTGCCGGCGAGGTCGATCTGGAGCAGAAACCGCCAATGTTTAAGATAGCCAAGCCAATTCAGATAGTAAAGGATGTACAGATCAATAAGGACACTACGGAAAAGCTTTTGAAGTACGTGAACCCGATTTTCGCCAACGCAGTGAATGCCAGCGGTGTGGCGAATTTTGATTGTGAACGGCTTGCGATACCATTAGGCGATACGAGCGGAAACGAACTCGAAGTAATTGGCACAATATCGATAAATCAGATGCGTCTGCAAGCTTCGGATTTACTCGGACAAATTCTTACGGTAGCAGGGGCAAAACGGCAAGACCAAAATATGACCCTCCATCCAACAAGATTTATTTTGCAGAACGGCTTTCTTAGATATGACGATATGCAACTGGATGTAGATAATAAGCCTGTTAATTTCAAAGGCATTATTGGTGTGGTGGATAAGAGCCTGGATATGACCACAACTGTAACATATTCAAGAAACGGCAAGATAAGAAAGGTTGCACTGCCGCTTAGAGGCACTATCGACAAACCCGATCTCGATTTGGGGAAACTGCTTGAGGGACAAATAGAAGAACAGTTGAAAGAACAATTAGAGGACAAATTGAAGGACAAAACAGGTGAAAAGATAATTGAGGGCCTTATTGAAGAACTTTTCAAGTAAGGGAGAACTTGAAGATGAAGATGTCCGCTACAATGGGTTGACGAAGATCAAGACGCCCAACCTCGATGCTATGGCTGCCTCCGGGATGCGTTTCAATTGTTTCTACTCGCAGTAGAGTTGCTCTCCGTCGCGCGCTTGTATAATGACGATATAGGAAGGCGGCATTCGTGTTCCTGGTATTATTGAGTGGCCTGCGAAGATCAAGAAGTTATGACTAAACAGTTGATGATGTGCCTGGCAATGTTTCTGTCAATTTTCCAAACAACTTTTGCCCAAGATTTCTCGGTCTCTATGAAAGAGATCGAGTTATTGGAGGGTCAGAGTGTGACCTTGACGGCAAGTGCCGTCGGCGCACAGAAGGTCTATTGGATCATTAAAAGAGGAAACACGGAGACGGTTGTCGCCGTGGATAAATACTCTTACACCCTGGATGCCGGCCGGGTGGTGGCCGACACCAGCAGATACGGTTTTGTTCTGCAGTTCAAGGCCGTTTATGCCAATGAGGTTAAGATATGGGACATTCCCGTGACGATCAAGGAAGACATTCCCGAACCGGTATTTTACCTGAGAGCACCGGCGTCATGGAATGGCCGGGAGACGATTGAAGTAGAGCCTGAAATCAGCAATCTCGAAGCGATGCAAGCCAAAGGGGCCGGGGAATTGCAATACCACTGGACTGTGTCCGGCGGCGACGTGATCAAGAAAATAGAGCCTGACAAGCTGATTCTCAAGCGGTCTCAATACAGTGGCATGATTACTGTCAAGCTGGTGCTCAATAATGGCGGCGCCGATTTTGCCGCCAAGACCACAATCATGGTGACCGATCCCAAAAAAGACGCGTGGGTCGAGCGCGTTGCGGCCAGGATTCTTTTTGAGCCGACGATTGAGTCGCTCAAGCAGTATGAGACTCCCGAATGGTACAAGGACGCTAAGTTGGGTATCTATATGCACTGGGGTCCACAGAGCATCCCAGGGGTTGACGCCACCTGGTACGCACGTCGCATGTATCAACCGAGCACGAATGGCTACAAGTATCACGTTGCCACCTACGGACATCCATCCAAGTTCGGCTACAAAGACATCTGCAAACTTTTTACGGCGCCAAAGTTCAATCAGGCCCAGGCGGATCGACTGGTTGAACTCTATAAGAAGGTTGGCGCCCGATACGTGGTTCCGGTGGCGGTTCACCACGACAACTTCGATATGTGGGATTCGAAATATCAGCCCCGCTGGAATTCCGTAGTCACGTCCGGCAAGGATGTTGTTGGGATGTGGAAGAAGGCTGCCGACAAACACGGGCTGCACCTTGGCGTCGCCTCGCATAACGCAAGATCCTACCGGTGGTTTCAGCCATCGCATGGCGCCGACAGTTCCGGGCCGATGGCTGGGGTTCCCTATGATGGTCAGAACCCGGAATATGCGGATCTCTACGGTGTAAAATGGAATGACTCCAGCTTCTGGTACGAGCAATTGAGCGACGTTGGGCCCGCGGAATTCGAGAAGAATTTTGAGGACCGGATGAAGGATCTGATCGACAAGTACCATCCCGATCTTTACTACACCGATGGCGGTATTCCTTTCCATCAGGTTGGGTTGAATATCCTCGCGCATTTGTACAATGAGAGCCAGGAATGGAATGATGGCAAATTGCAGGCCGTCGCCACAATCAAGCTGGACTGGACGCCGAATATCGCCATTAATAATTATGAGTACGGTATTCCCTCGACCGTTCAGCACTATCCCTGGCAGACGGACAAGACCATGGGCGTCGATTGGTACTGGGAGCGTGATGCCACATCGAGATACAAGTCGGCAGATTGGGCCATTCGTACGCTGCTCGATGCCGTCAGCCGGAACGGCAATCTGCTCCTGAATGTGCCTCTGACAGGCGATGGCGAACTCGAGCCCGAGACCGTGGCTATGCTGACCAAGATGGGGCAGTGCCTGGAGATCATAGGTGAGGCTGTTTTTTCTACGCGAGGCTGGGTTGTTGCCGATGACGGCCCTGGGGATATCCGCTTCACCCGCAATAAGGCCAACACAATCCTCTACGTTACGATTCTTGGGTGGCCTGGGCCGGTGGTCAGGATCAAAACCCTCAATAAGTACAGCTTTGATTTGAAGAACCTGAAGAGCATATCGCTGGTCGGAACATTGGACAAACTGATCTATAGACAGAACGCCGAGGCGTTAGAGATCACTCTACCGGCCAAGGCCCCGTATGCAGGTTCTGCCTACTCGATCAAAATGACCTTCTCAGGGATTATTCCCAAGCTTAACCTGAATATTTCATAGATTTTCGTATTTTTTGATGGACAAATAGTCTAACTGTTTGTAGTATAAGTAGTTATACTAGAAGCCATACTCCAACAGAAAGGCTATTTCTATGACAGACTGTACCACACAACCGTTGCTGTTTTCAAGTCTCGGCTCCAAAAAAATTCAGGCGGATTTCAAGGGCGGCAGTTTCACCTCCGACGCCGCCAACCGCCGCCACCGCCCAAGTCACCACCATTCGCCTCAAGCTACTTAAAATTGGAGCACGCACTACGTGTTCGGTTCGCCGGATCGTGCTGCATCTGGCTGGCGGCTATCCATACAAAGAGCTAGGAGGAGCGCAGCGACGCGGCAATCTCCCTCTGTCATTGCAAAACCGGCTGCCTCCCACCACGCTTGCGTGGGCATGTTTATTCCAACGTAGCTCCAGAAGTACCCAGAGCCTCCTGATATCGCTTTGCACAGGGTTATAAAACAGGTTTGAAATCAACATTTACGATCAGTGCCGTATTCTGTCGTATTACAGTCTCATCAAAACGAATGACAAGACTGCTGCCGTTCATATCGCTTGTATTTTTCAACAACTGTCCGCAAAGCGAAAGTTCTACTCTCGCCACACTTCTATCCTCAAGAACTGTTATCGCCAATGTGTTCAGATGCAATTCGCCCCAATGCACTGTAATCTTATTAACTTGTTTGTCGGCGGTTCTTTCCTGATACAGGCTGCCCCAGCCCTGGGCGCCCGTGAAGGCGGCTTTGAAATTCTCCGGGCTTAGGCGAGGTGCAAATCCGATATGCCCCTTAGGTCCGTGGTATTCGTAGCCGCACACAGATTGATAAACACCATAACTGGCCATAGCCCGTGAGTAGTGATCCGAACATTCGATCTCGTTATAAGGATTGCGCAAGGATGCGTTGTATCGATCGTGGATGGCCCGCGTGATCGCCAGGCCGTGCTCGAGCAGGTCGGGGTTGTCGTGCCCCTCCCAAACCATGTGCGCCGCCGCCTGGTACTCGAAGCCGCTCATGCACTCGTTGAAATAGCCGTACTGCCAGTGCTTGCTCAGGGCCGGGTCCTTGCCGCCACGCGGCCAACTACACATGATCAGGCCGGCATCGCCCGCCTTGGCGTACCAGCGGCCCTGGGTGAACTTCTCGCGGAACGGGCCGACGTCCGGCACAAAGTTGTACTTCCACAGCGCCCGCAGCGAGCTGAGCTGCTTGTCGCGGTCGAACAGACGGCCCAAGCCCAACCAGTGCGCCCAGGTCTGGCCAAAAATCTGATCAATGTAGCAGCCGTTGCCTACGCCGATGGCGTCTGCATGTTTCGCATCGTCAATCTGAATGAAATACTCCCCGTTATAAGTTTCGAGAATATTCCTGGCACCCTTTTCCGCGATGGCTTTGCACTGCTCAGCAAACGTCTGGTCACCTACTTCACTGGCCATCTGCTGACCGGCTCGCAGCGCCGCCAGATAGAGCGAACTGACGAAACTGATCTTGCCGTACCAAGCCGCGTCCAGCGTGTTCGGTTGTGCGCCCTCGAAAATCCCGTCGGCATTGCCATCCCGGGCGACCATAAACTTGATCGCTTTTTCCACGCGCGGCCAGAGCCGCCGCAGGAAGGCATCGTCTGCGGACATCTGGTGATCACGGTAAACGCCGAGTATTCGGCCGCAGTGCCCGTCATCCGCGTAGTCGTGCGACACGTCCAGGGTGGCGCGCATGCCGATGCCGCCGTCCGCGTGCTGACCGAATCCGAAGTCCACGCGTTCTCGCTCGATGCGCTCAAGTTCGGGAAACAGTCGCCCTGGTGCCTGGGCATAGTGCCAAACGTGTGTGCATGTGCCGGGGCAGCAACCGACGCCTTCCCATGCCCAGAAGCGGCCGTCTTTGAAACGATAGCAGGTGGTGGTCGCCAGGGTCGAAGTATTAGCCATTGTCCGGTCAAGCAACCAGTAGGGAAGGGTCGAGTCATACCAGGTTTCAACCCACCTCCGTGTCTGCCCGGTCAGGCGAGCGAAGTGCTCAGCAAGATATTGAGCCACTTCATAAGCCGAACCGAATCGTGAAGCATAGTGATGACCTACCAGGGGTCCGTGCTGCGATGTCCAAGGCTGATCACTACAGCCGCAACTGTAGAAATTAGGAAAATACCAGGTGATTATAAAGTCCACGGTTGTCGAGGCGCCCGGCTGGAGTGAAACCTTGCGACCGATCTGACCAACTAAAGATTCACCAAGCATTCCTTCCTCTTGCTCAAGGGCGCTTTTGGTTTCGCCGCAAGCAGTGGCCTCATCTGCCTGTCCAATCAGTCCCAACGTCATCGTTCCAAAATCACGCTGCTCATCAAGCTTGCCGGGGCTTGCGGGTTTGTCGGAAAACACAATATGATCGACTCCAATGTTGCCCCAGCCTCCGGATTCCTGGTCTATGATTTCCATCTGTGCCTGTTTGCCCTCGTACGCTTCTACCGAAAGGGATTGGGCTTGCATCCGGTTGTTATTCTGCCCGGTAACCGATGCCACAACCTTATCTGCAACTACAACATTGACGCACGTCGTGTCCTTGTGTGCCCCGCCGCCAACAAACAGATTGATAAATTTGCGATTGATAGTAAACGGCTTACTAATCAACTTGCCGGTCTTCGCGTCTTTACTCCCAACAGAGTCTCCCGGCGCAGTCGCATGACTGTTGACAACTCGCTGCCCCTGACCGCCCACGTCTCCCTGGTAGTCCGGTAGGTCGGTTTTGGAGATCGGCCCTGTTCCGAAAGCTTCGCCCTGAGCGGTCCAGTTCTCGTAGGTCCCTCTCTCGAAATCCTCAAAAAGAATATCTGTCCGCCCGAATTCATCGATTTGAGCCGCCGCAGAACAAACCAATGTCGTCAGAGCCGGATCGCGTACGATTCGATTTTGACGGCGACCTTTGAATTGTTCTTTACTGTCCAGACAAATTGGATTCTCGATCAGTCCGGTCAAAACCGCTTCGACCGTTCGATTACTTTGATTTGTCAGAGTGAAACTCATTACTACCGCCGGGAGAGATGAATCTTCCAGGTTCAGCGGACAAAACGGACTGAATGCCTCCAGGTCAACCTGCACCGGACAATCGTTATCATGGTATGTTACTCGACCGATAGGATATTTCCCCTCGAAGGTGACCTTGTTGAAGCCCGAACCGTCAAGTGCATACTTTTTCCCGCCCGCTGCGAGCGCGAAGCCGACTTCAAACGGCTGCGTCAGCGGAGCGGGGTAAAGATAGTTCATTCCGCGCATGTTGTTGTTGCCGCCCACGCCGATCCCGGCGGGCATCTCCGCCACACGCGGCAGAATGCCGTTCTGGTCGCGGTTGAAAATGTCCCACAACCATAACCGTCCGTCACCCCCGAGATACACAGTCCCGGCAAAAAGACCACCGACTGGCATACCTATATGGGCCAGCGCAGTTGAATCGGAATAAACCTCTTTACTGCCGCGATCAAAGAGAGATTTCACCCAGTCTCGATCCAGCCGCTTGTCCTGAGGGATTATTTTTAAATACTCGTTTTCCTCAAACGGCCCCGCCATAATCGGCAGCGATGACGGCACAATCGCCAAAGCCGCCACACCGCCGCCCGCCGTCTTCAGAAAAGTACGCCTGTTGATATGTGCCATATTACACTTGTCAGATTGACAAAAACATTCACTCATAACCAATCCATCTTCCGCCCTGAAAGTTAGCATGATACCATCAGTTTAACACAAGGAGGTCCAGCGGAAGCTGGTAATTCATCCCCCCACTTCTTCAAGCCCTGTAAGAGCGAAATAAATATCTTTTTAGGTTCCTCATAAGAATCTGTGCATGGATATTGTAAAAAGTCATTGGGTGAATCAATTAAGCTAACTTATCTGCGGAATCGTTATGGAAGCCATTGTTGTTTTCGATGGTAGCAAAAAAAGCGTCATTCTGGTATTTGGGCGGAGAGAAGTCGGGAGATTTGGCAGGGTCAAACTGACGGTCGTAAAAACCGCGGTAAATGCCGTTGCGGGCCAGAAGTTCCGGGTGTGAACCGGATTCTACAATTTCGCCTTCCTGCAATACCAGAATTTGATCAGCGTCAACGACGGTAGATACCCGATGAGCAATGACAAAAGTAGTTCGGTCGGCTATTAGTCTTTTCATTGAGTCCTGTATGACTTGCTCCGATTCTGAATCTATGGCCGAAGTCGCTTCATCCAGAATAAGGATTTCGGGGTTTTTGAGGAAAGCGCGGGCAATGGTTATCCGTTGCTTCTGACCCCCGGATAACAAGGTTCCTCGCTCACCTACTTCTGTGTCGAATCCATGTGGTAGTGTAATAATAAAATCATACGCGTTGGCGGCCTTGGCAGCCTCTATAATTTCGACATCGGAAGCTTCTGGTCTGCCATATAAGATATTTTCGCGAATCGTTCCGCTGAATAGAACGGGATCCTGTAATACCATGCCGATATGCCGACGCAGAGAACGTAATTTTATATCTCTGATATCGTATCCATCGATAGTTATCCGGCCATCATTTACATCGTAAAATCGTGGTATGAGACTGACGATGGTGGTTTTCCCCGAGCCGCTGCGGCCTACCAGCGCGACTTTTAGGCCATGCTCCACCGTGAAAGTCAGATTTTTAACCACAGGGCAGCCTTGGTTATAGTGGAAGCTGACATGGTCAAATTCCACGCGTCCCTGAATTTGGTCCAGCTCTATGGCATCGGGCTTACTGACGATTTCCGGTTTTTCGTCCATGACCTCGTAAATGCGATCTACCGCCGCCATGGAATTGGCAAAAACCACATTCAATTCTGAAAAGCGTTGTAAAGGTAAATAAAGCGGGCCCAGATACATGGTTACGGCAATGAGTTCCCCAACCGTCATTTGGCCGTGAATAACACGATATCCTGCGAATCCTATGACTATCAGAGGACAGATGCCTACCACGGCGCCAGTGACCGCCTGATTGAGGCTTTGAATAAAGATGCGGTGCATATTGGTAGAGAAAAGTTTTTCCGATTCCTCGTTAAATTTTCTTTTTTCGCTACGTTCCTGCCCGAAGGCGCGAATAACAAGACTGCCCGAGATTTTTTCAGAGGCCCTTCCACTCATTTCGGCCAACTCGTCCTGCATCCGGCGGGTAGTCTGTCGAATTTCAGCGCTGAACCGGCGAAAAATAAAAATATAGACCACAAACGCGACGAGCGTTACCAAGGTGGTGAGTACGTCGATACGAAACAAGAAATATAGAATCACTGTAACGGCAACCGCATCCATCCAGATATTAGTCAGGGCGCTGCCGACAAGGTTTTGTGCCAATTGGATGTCACTTATCAGGCGGGAAATGATACTTCCCGTTTTATTCTGGGTAAAAAAAGAAGCCGACATGCGTAGAATTCTATAGTACAGATCACAGCGCAGATTGAAAACCGCACGGTGTCCTGCCTTGTCGGCGTAGAGGTGACGGATATATACCCAGGGAGCATAAAAAAACAGGAAAACGCCGATCATTCCTCCCACACACCAATAAAGTTCATGTAGTTTCTGGGCGGAGCTTAGCGTTTTGCTTAGAAATACATCGTCCAGCAGGTAGCGCGTGACTTGGGGAACCAGAAGAGGAATGGTGAATTTTACCACTCCTCCGATGACTGCCAGAGTCAGATATTTAGTGTAAGGCCGCACATACTCAAGAAAACGAATGAAATTATGCGATTTTTTTATCATGTTATGTAAAATTTTCCTTGTTGTATCAACGCTATATATACATTTATTCTAATCAGGGGATCATAAAAATACAATCCCCAAGCGGGGCCGAAAGAGGATGGTCGGGATCATAGGGAAACAAAATGTCAGACCAATCGCACACTCCGTCCAATGGCATTCCATCCGCCGCCTCCGGCGGCCGCATGTACCCACAACATCATTCCATGTTTTGTCTTGATTTTCAAAGGAGCGTTTTCCCCACAGGCACAGTATGGCAGCCTCATTACCGTAATCATGAATCATGTGGGGCGTCCGTCGCGGAATTTAGGGGAAGGTCGCCATTGTCGGTAATGCGGTGGAGCGTAAGCACAGCCGGCCGCACATAAATGGGCAAAAATTTTCCCACTACTGCGTTCCTCAATGGACGTTGGCTTCGATTCCCACCGAAATCAGAGGAAACATCAAAAAGTTTTGAAAAAAAATAAATTTTATGAATTTAAGGGTTGACATTGCCGTGGCGATGGGGTATATTTTACTTTGTAGAAGGCGCAGTCCGTATCATGGTCTGTGTATAGTATAGATATTTACCCGGTGAGAGAGAGCGATGGAAGCTTTCTGTACCGGGTTTTTTTGTGCCAAATGTGGCAGACATAAAAAAGAGAGGAAGGAAATGGTACAAGGAAGAGGAAAATTTGTAATTCTATCGGTCGTGGCATGCTTAACCATCCTTGCCAATTGCTCTTACGCGATTGCATTGAATATTATCGATCTTAGTACAATCGGTGTTTTGAGCGATGATGGGACCCGTGTCCACGGAATTAACGATAACGGCGATCTCGTTGGCGTGTATTTGGATGGCCCGGACGATCGCGCCTTCCTTTGGGAATTTGGCAGTCCCGCTCTGACCGATCTGGGCGACCTTGGAGGGGATTGGAGCGAAGCCTATGGCGTCAACGCCAACAGCAACGGCCAGGTGGTCGGCTGGGCGGAAAATGCTGATTATACTCAGCACGCGTTCCTCTGGGAGGGCTCAATGATCGATCTGGGCACCTTGGGCGAAAGCTCTCTTTATAGTTCCGCCTATGGCATTAATGACAGTGGCCAAGTGGTCGGCAAGTCTGAAATATCGGAGACCGACTATCGCGCTTTCATCTGGGATGGCTCAATGACCGATATCAATAGCTTGACATCCGGTCCCGGTTGGAACAAATTGGTAAGCGCAGCGGCCATCAACAATCTGGGCCATGTCGTGGGTACCGGAGAAACCACCGGTAATGACGATCATGCCTTCTTCTGGGATGGCGGCGCGGGAGCTCCTGTCGATCTGGACCCGCTTGGTACCGAAAACAGCCATGCCTACGGCATCAATGACAAAGGGCAGATTGTCGGTATGGTCGGAACACATGCTGTTCTGTGGCAGGACGATACGATAATTGACCTTCATGATCTTGTCCTTAATGCGGGATTGGGACAGTGGACGAGTTTGACTGAAGCCTGGGATATCAATAACAATGGCCAAATTGTCGGCATGGGAATTATCGATGGTATGCCGCGATCGTTCCTGATGACATTACCTGAGCCGATGACCTTTAGCTTATTGGCCGTAGGTGGATTGGCCTTACTAAGAAGAAGGCGTTCCAGAGGCTAATATACTCATAACGATTGAGTTTTCCCGCTGGGCCGGTAGATAGAACACTGAAATTCGATGTCTTGGTTTGCGTGTGACAGGGGGCTATCGCACCGATTGGGTATATCCGTCGCTGGTCGGCCTTTTTTGACATAGCTCGGCGCCGGTGTTTTTCTTGGCAAATCTTTGTGTGCGGTTTTGCGCACTCACAGCACTTCGATTTTTTAAAAATTGGCGGTCCGGTGTAAGCTGATAATTTATTTGACATCATTATAGTCTTGATGTACATTTCCGAGGGATTGGTAGCGTAGCCGCTTTTTCTGCTCCATAAGATTGGCAAGTGGCCGCTCCCGTTGGTCGCTTGCTGGAATGGTAAAATCATGAAATTGAGGGAATTTTGATATGGGAGCGAATATGACTATTCAAAAAGAAGTGTTCGGCCAGGCTGATGGTAAGCAAGTGGACTTGTACAGGTTGGTTAATGCCAATGGTGTGAAAGCCAGTATTATGACTTATGGCGGTATTGTGGTTTCACTGGAAGTTCCGGACCGCAATGGCCGATTGGCCGATATTGTGCTGGGTTACGATACGCTGGAGGAGTACATTAAGGACAATCCCTATTTTGGTGCTCTGATCGGGCGGTACGGCAACCGTATCGGCAAGGGTAAGTTCACGCTTGACGGTGTTGAATATGCGCTGGCCAAAAATAATGGCGAGAACCATCTGCACGGCGGCGTCAAGGGATTTGACAAGGTGGTCTGGGCTGGCGAAGAGGTCGAAACTGATGATGCGGTGGGCGTAAAACTGACTTATCTGAGCAAAGACGGCGAAGAAGGTTATCCGGGTAATCTGTCCTGTACGGTTATTTACAGGCTGACCAACGATGACGAATTGAGAATCGATTACGAAGCCCGGACCGACAAAGCTACGCCGATAGGTCTGACGCATCACAGTTATTTCAATCTTGCCGGGGCCGGGGCGGGTGATATTTTAGGACACGAGCTGATGCTTAACGCCGATAAGATCACGCTGACAGATGCGGGCCTGATACCGACGGGCGAGTTGGCGTCTGTTAAGGGGACGCCGATGGACTTTACCAAACCGACGGTGGTGGGCGAGCGGATCAATGCCGATTACGAACCGCTCAAATTCGGCGGAGGTTACGACCATAATTGGGTGCTCAACAGAGGTAGGGGGGCATTGGCATTGGCGGCGGAAGTCTATGAGCCGGGCAGCGGCAGGGTGATGGAGATACATACGAGTGAACCTGCTATCCAGTTTTACACGGGCAACTTCCTGGACGGCAGTAATGTCGGTAAGGGTGGTAAGGTATATAATCGCCGTTGTGGTTTTTGTCTGGAGACGCAGCACTTTCCCGATTCTCCGAATAAGCCGGAATTCCCCTCGGTGATTCTCAGGCCGGGCAAAAAATACACGCACGTGATTGTGCATAAGTTTTCCAGCCGATAATTAGCACACGAGAAAAAGTGCGACACGTAGAGCCGCGTAAGCGAAATCGCACGGTGGCCTAATCGAATATTTTTCGCCGGCGGGCCGGCGGGATTTTCATCAGGTTGCGATACTTGGCTATGGTTCGCCTGGCGAGGGTTAGGCCCTGATCTTTGAGTTTTTCGACCAGTTCGTCGTCGCGGAGTGGATTTGTTTTGTCTTCGGTTTCGATGATTTCCTGTAATTTGGCTTTGACGGCATCCCAACTGACGCCCTCCCCGGCGTCGGTTTCCGTTCCTCCACTAAAGAAGTATCGAAGCGGGAATATACCTATCGGGGTCTGAAGATATTTGCCGGAAACGGCTCGTGAGACAGTGCCGACATGAATGCCGAGCACATCGGCTACATCGACCATAGGCAGTGGTTTGAGGTGCAAGGGGCCTTGATCGAAAAAATCTCTCTGTGTCTTGAGCACATGATTTACCACGCGCATCAAAGTCGCCTTACGTTGCTCGATGGATTCTATGAGCCAGCGTGCAGATCGCACACTGTTCTGCAAGAAACTCTTAGCATCCGCAGGTACTTCACCGTTTTCCCTAAGCATTCTTCCGTACGAGGTGTTAATTCGTAAAATGGGATTATTGCCATCGGAAAGTCGGGCGGTGTAGATGTCGTTGTTCTCATCATATTCCACGATGACATCCGGTACGATATAAGCCATACTGTGATCGCCGATCTGCATACCGGGACGAGGGTCCAGGCGGGATATGACATGGATCGCCCGCTTGATTTCGTTTATGGTTCGGCCGGTTTTGCGTGCCACGGCAGGATAACGGTTCATTTCGATATCTTTGAGATGGTTTTTTATCAGTTCCACTTCCAGTTGGTCGTTGTCGTTATTGTTGGCGTTTTTTAATTGCAGAAGGAGGCATTCGGCCAAATCGCGTGCCGCTACGCCGGCCGGTTCCAGTGTTTGCACCATCGAAAGGGCCTTTTTCGTTTGCTCGGATGTTACCGATTCGTGAACCTGCTCGCGTATCGAGTCGAGATCGACCGACAGATATCCGGTTTCGTCAATGAAGTCGATAATGACGGAACCGATGCTCTTGATGATCGGTTCGCAATCCACGAAAGCCCACTGCCCATGGAGATATTCGTTGAGCGATTGGGACGGCGCCGCGACGTTTTGCATGGCTTCGTGTTTAACATCACGACTGTCATTGCCGCGGCGTGGCTGCACATAAAACGATCGTGTCAGATAATCGTCGTAGTCACTGCCAACGTTGTCCAGTCGCTGGAAATCATCTTTTTTGTTGTTGTCGTCTCTGATCAGTAATGATTTTTCGCTGTCGGAAATTTCATTGTCGCTGGTAAAGGCGTCTTCTGCGGTTTGGGGTTCGCTGCTTTCGGCGATCGGGTCTTCCATCTCCAGCACCGGATTCGAGAGCATTTCCTGTTCGATTCTTTCCTGCAGTGCCATCAGCGGAAGCTGAAGAATCTCCATCGACTGGATCATGTGGGGAGCCATGACCATTCGCTGGTCCATCTTCATTTGTTGTGATAAGTCTAAGCGCATATCAATTTCCTATGTTTTATCGTCAATTCAGGCTGTCCGGTTTGCATGGAAGTTTCTATAAGTCTAATTATTAATTGATGCCAAGACAAAGGCTTCTATTGTTTTTTCCCGAGTAATTGTCTCGAATTCTTTCCTTATAATCGGCAATATCGTAATTCCCTGATTTATCAGCGCATTGCGGCCCGGCCGGTGATGGCATCGTTCAGAACGCTTTTGCCGGCATATTCGATACTACCGCCGCTGGGCAGCCCTCGTGCAAGGCGGGTGATCTTGACGTTTGTTCCGCTCAGCAGTGAGTTGATGTACAGTGCCGTGCCGTCCCCATCCATGTTGGGATTGGTTGCCATCACTACTTCCTTTATTTTTCCGGTTTCCACTCTTTTTATCAGGGCCTCGATGGTCAGTTTTTCGGGCGTGACTCCCTCCAGCGGCGCTAAATGTCCCTGCAACACATGATAGACCCAATTGCACATACCTGTTTCTTCCAGGCAGATCAGATCGTTGGGCTGTTCGACCACACAGATAATCGAGTGATCCCTGCTTGGGTTTCGGCAGATCTCACACAGTTCGTGTTCGCTCAGGTTGTAGCAGCTTTTGCATTGATGTATTTTTGTTTTGACCTCGCTGATCGCATGGGCAAGGGCCATTGCTTCTTCAGGCGGCTGCTTGAGGATGAAGTATGCCAATCGCTCTGCCGACCGCCGACCGATACCAGGCAGCCGTGCGAGCTGTTCCATCAGCCGATCCATACTTTCGGTATGCGTATTGCTCATCCCAGTCCCATCATTTTGCCCAGTCCTTCGATGCCGGGGATATTAAGCCCACCGGTCATTTGAGATATCTGCTGTTTCATTTCTTCGTTGCTCTTGTTCATTGCGGCGTTGACCGCCGCTACGACCAGGTCCTCCAGCATTTCGATATCGTTTGGGTCAACCGCCTGGGCGTCGATCTTCAGGCTCAGCAACTGTCCTTTACCGCTGACCGTAGCGGTGACCATTCCGCCGCCGCTTGCCGCTTCGAAGCTCTTGTTTTGCATTTCTTCCTGCATTTGCTGCATATTTTTCTGCAGTTCCTTCACCTTAGTCATAATTCCCATAAAATCGCCAATTCCTGCCATTTCTATATCCTTAATAAAATCTGGTTAAAGTAAACTTGGTAATAGCTGTTCTACCGTTGACAATCGTTTAATCCTTCTGATTCCATTATAGCTTCAATTGCAGAGACTAAGGGAATAACTTCCTTATTAACGGTTCGCCAAACGATGTTTAGGTTTATGTCAAAATAAGCATGAACAAGTCGATTACGCATGCCAATCATATCATCCCATTCTATTTGAGTGTTGGTCTGGCGATATTCCTTGGAAACCTTACTTGCTGCTTCACCGATGATTTCCAAACACCGAACAAGTGAATGTGTTAATGAGCGATCTGATTCCAACTCTGCCCGAGTGCGCCCTTTGGCGAGTTCAAGTGCTTCACGTGCGGCCTCCAGCATATGACATAAGCGAATTCGGTCTTCTTTATTGAGCATACTGTACCTCTGCGCTCGCTACCACTTCGTCCCGAAAATATCGGCTCAGATCTTCCGGCGTTCGCAAGTCCGTCTGCCATCCAAGAATCTCAGAGAGTTCACGTTCCATTCTGGCCAAGCCCATAAACCCAGGCTCCAGTTCCGCCTGGAACTCTAGCAATACGTCCACGTCGCTGTCGGGTCTGAAATCATCCCGCAGAGCGGAGCCGAAAATGGCCAGCTTTCTAATATGATGCCGCCGGCAAAAATCCGCAATCTCATCTTTTGGTATTATCAGGTTCTTATTCATTCTTCTTACAACTTTTCGCAGAATGCCACCAGGATGAACGTGGCACTCGGTCCCAGGAGCAACGGAGCAAAAAACCAACCCAATGCGTTTCTGTTCTTGGATTGCGCCAGTCCCGCGTTGACTATCGCCAACGTTCCTGTTCCATAAGCAAATAAGTGTTCTGGTTCCACGAGAGACTCCTGTTGTTGTTTTTCTTTTTCATTTTTCCTTCAATCGTTCGATGTGCCGAACTTTGCCGCCGAGTATTCGCTGGACGTTTCTGACATGCGGTTCGTTCATGGCATCGTTGATTTCTTGTTGGCTCGGTTTAGCGCCGGGCGGCATTTTCACCCGGGGCGCCTCGGAATCAACTGGGTTTGCCGTGGTCGAAGCTGTTTTTTCCGCCGATTGATCGGCCGGTTTGTCAATTTGAGCCAGGCTCAGTCGTATCGGTTGATGAAGAAGGCTGGTCATGGTCTCACCGATCTCGGCGATCTGGTCGGGACGGCTTTCGAGGTAACTTCGCATACCATTTTGCTTGCTGTCATAACCAAGGGTCAGCACTCCGTCACGGAAATCTTCAGGATTGGAAAACTTCAAGGCGACAAGGTGTGATTGGTTGTGCTGCGATAGTTGTTCGACAATCTGCTGCCAGTGCTTACGGATGTATTCCAGGGTCAGCGTTTCCGGCGGGACCAATTCATTTACCGCCTGTGGTTTGGCTGCCGTGGTAGCCTGCGCTGTCGTGGTGGCCTGTGCCGCCGGTTGGCCGGTGGTACTGCTGTTTCTGACAGTAGTCGCGGTTTTGGCGACAGGTTGGAGACTGCTTTTTGTTGCTGTCGTGTTGACGCTACGGTTTAGGTTGGTCGGGGAAGTGGTCGGGGAGGTGGTTGGGGTGGATTGCAATTGCTGAAGCTGTTCCAGCAGGACCTTGGTATCGCTGAAGCGGTCACTGGCGGCCAATCTTACCACCGCCGCCTCCAGCAACGCCCGGTTGGAACCGCTCGACTTTATTGCCCGTCGCAGCTCTTCCATTACGGTGATGTTATAGATGAGGGTTGCGTCGTCGAACATTTTAGCCTGCTCGGCCATTTGCTCGCGAATCGCTTTGTCGCTGATATCGACCAGCTCCGTCTGTTCGCCACAGTTGCGCATCACCAGCAGATCCCTGAAATGCTCCTGCATCGCCTGGGCGAGTTGTTCCAGTGCCAGCCCTTCGCCAAGGGCCTTGTCAATCTGGAGAAGCCCTTGCGACAAGTCGTTTTGGCTTATCGCCTGGGTCAGTTCGACAATTATTTCCGAACGCGGTGTGCCGAGCAGTTCTTCCAGCAGGCCAAGTGTGAGTTTATCATCGCTCATGCTGATAATCTGGTCCAGCAGCGAAAGCGCATCGCGCATCGAACCGCGACCAAGCCTGGCGATTCGTCTTACCAAGGTATCTTCCGCTTCCACGCCTTCGGCGGTCAGGATTGCTTTGAGGTGTCCGACGATATCTTCGACCTGGATATTGCGAAAATCGAAACGCTGACAGCGAGACAGAATGGTTGGCAGTACTTTGTTTGGTTCGGTTGTGGCCAGGATGAACTTTACAAACTCCGGCGGCTCTTCCAGCGTTTTCAAAAGCGCGTTGAACGCACCGGTGGAGAGCATGTGAACTTCGTCTATAATATACACCTTGAACCGCGCCCGAGCCGGCCGATAGATCGCGTTCTGTCGCAATTCTCGAATGTGGTCAACGCCGGTATTACTCGCCCCGTCGATCTCCAGTACGTCGATATCCTCCCCTTCGCTGACAGCTATGCAGCTTTCGCATTTACAGCAGGGCGTAGTAGTGGGCTTGTCTGCCGCCAGACAGTTCAGGGCCTTGGCCAATATCCTGGCCATGGTGGTTTTACCCACACCGCGGGTGCCGCTGAAAAGATAAGCATGTGCCACCCGATCGGACTCGATCGCGTTTTTCAGCGTTTGCGATACTGCTTCCTGGCCGACAACGTCATCAAACGTTTCAGAGCGATACCGTCTTGCCAAAACCGTATAGGACATGGACTGCTCGTGCCTCGCACCTTCAAACGGAACAATTCGTTAGAACCGGTCAGTTTGAGTATATAATAGCCGTGCACTTTTCTTCGTATCGGTTTTGCTGAGTATGTTGCCACAGCCAGCTCCAGCCAGGTTGTTCCACGGCACAGCGAACTAAACGCTTATGGCTGCTCCGTTCCCGGCCTGACCAAGTTCACGCTGTCCGCTTGCATGGGACCCGGCTATCAATACCGCTTATGGCAATAGTGGCTCATCGCCACCAATCCTCCAAAAAGAATTCCGCCCCGCTATAGCGGATTGCGAGTTACAGGGTACCGCTAACACCCCGCCTAGCACGGCTGTTTTTTCTTTTTCTCAAATTGTCACCGGCAGTATAGCAATTACCCTGAGCAAAGTCCATGCCTAAATTAAAGGGGGCTTCAAGTTTTACCTAACTCCTTGTTATCAAAGATGATATGATTAAGCCCGCTTGTTTTCATTTTTATCGGCAAACGCACTTTGGCACTTTAATATTGCCTTTGGTGCTGAAGTTTTCCGGCGGTTCCATTCGTCCGAACTATATTTTTCCTGCAGTTTGGTCAATTGTTGCTGCTCTTCGTCGCTTAGATTCCCGTTGACTGTTTTCGACCCCAGCTTGCCGCTCAGATGGCCGGTCACCTCTGCAATAAAATCATTCAGGTTGATCGGTATTTTCGCGGCAGTCGCTAATTGCGCGCACCTTTGTTGAGCGAAACGGCTCGATAGTATCAGCGAACCATGTTGCAGGACCGCGTTTTTTATCCGCCGTTGGGCGCTGCCCACCAACTTTTCACCTTCCACCATCAGGTCCAGCCGATGCCGCCGGGCAAAGCAGAAAAACGGACCCCGCTGAGAATTGCCACTTTCACTACCGCCGCGATATTTTACATTTACCCCGTATTTTCCCAGTATCGTGATAAATGTGTTATGCACCAGTTGATACATCTTTTCAATATCAGTTTCGGCAATACTACCATCTAACGGCAAGATTAGCGAATAGGTCAGTTCATCGTCATGCAGTATCGCACCGCCTCCCGTTTGACGCCGCACCATCGGCAGTTGGCGAATCGCTTCATCCTGACCCAGCAGCTCTTCATATTTCTGGAAATAGCCCAGTGAAACCGTCGGCTCGGCCCATCGATAAAACCGCAGCGTCGCTGGAGACGCTCCCTGGTTGACTCCCTGCAAAACCGCTTCGTCAACAGCCATGTTCATCACCCCGCACAGCGGCTGATCTATCAGAATTCGCAATGGTTCTTGTTCGTTCATAACTATTTTCGTGAATTGTTCGTTTTGCGCAGACTGATTTGGGCATGATAACTGCTACGGACGAACGGCCCGGCCGCCACATGCGAAAAACCCATCTGCTCAGCCTGCTTTCGTATCTGATCGAATTCCCCCGGCTGATAAAACTTATGCACCGGCCGATTATTTTTACCTGGCCGTAGATATTGGCCGATCGTTACCATCTCCACGCCGGCATTGTGCAGATCGCCCAGGGTTTCGACAATTTCTTCATCAGTTTCGCCCAGTCCCAGCATAAAACCACTTTTGATAACGCCTTTGCCTTCGCGTTTGGCCATATAGCCCAGCACCTTCAGCGACCGATCATAGTCAGCTCCGCTACGGATTTCCGGCGTCAATCGCCGTGTCGTTTCAATATTGTGATTGAACACATCCGGCTGCGCCTGGCAAACGACATCAAGGCATCTCCTCTCACCGATAAAATCGGGCGTCAGCACTTCAATGGTTGCTTTACGACTGCTTTGACGTATCGCTTGAATCGTCTGCGCGAAATGCTCCGCCCCGCCGTCGGCCAGGTCGTCCCGCGTAACCGAGGTAATTACCACATGCCCAAGGCCGAGTTCTTTTACTGCCTGCGCCACCCGCTGCGGCTCATCTTCCTCCAGTGGTCCGGCCTCACCGTGGGGCACCTTGCAGAACTGACAATTGCGCGTACAGACCTCGCCCATTATCATAAACGTTGCCGTCCCTGCCGAATAGCACTCACCCCGGTTCGGACACCCCGCACCCTCACACACCGTCGCCAACCCAAGCTCACTCAGCACCCGGCTGACATGCTCGAATTTTGCACCCCTGGCCACCGGCCGTTTGAGCCATTCCGGAAGCCGCCGGGTCGGCATATTTTCTTGATCGTTTTTCGCCATGACCACATTGTATGAAATTATCCCTGCTATGTCAAAAACCCCTCGTTTCTTACAATGTGCGTTTTCTCTGTGAATTCGAGGTTTATATATTTTGTTAAAGCGGTATAATGAGCTGTATGGACAAAGGGCACCTGCGATTACTGGACGCCAATTTTAACCGTGCCCGCGAGGCACTGCGGGTCATGGAGGACTGCGCCCGTTTCCTGCTCGACGATTCGCATTTGTCCGCCCTGGCCAAACAACTCCGCCACGACCTCTGCCAATGTATCGCTCAGATACCCGCCGAGCAGCTTTTGGGGGCACGCGACATCGTCGGCGACGTCGGCACTTCCATCAGCACCGCCGACGAGATCGCACGACCCGGCCAAACAGCCGTACTTCAGGCCGCCGCCAAACGCCTGACCGAGGCCCTGCGATGCCTGGAAGAATACAGCAAAATCGAGACCCCGCAAATCGCCCGCGAATTTGAAAAGCTGCGCTACCGCGCCTACGACCTCGAAAAACGTATTCTATTGCGGACCGACCCCTCCAACCGCCTCGGGCGGGTGCGATTATACGTCCTGCTGACCGAGAGCCTTTGCCGCCTGCCTGCCATGGAAACGGCCGAACAAATTCTCGCCGGCGGCGCCGATTGCATCCAATTGCGCGAAAAGGACAGAACCGACGCCGAACTGCTCGAATTAGCCTGCAAAATCGCCCAGCTTTGCCACCAGGCCGGCGCCTTGTTTATCATGAATGATCGACCGGACCTGGCTGTTCTCGCCGGTGCCGACGGCGTTCATTTAGGCCAACACGACCTTACCGTTGACCAGGCTCGCAAAATAGTTTACCCGCGTATGATCGTCGGCAAAAGCATCCACTGTCTCACCGAGGCCCGCTCGGCCATGATTCAAGGCCCCGATTACCTTGCCGTCGGCTCCGTCTTTCCCAGTCCCACCAAACCGCAAGTAACCGCTTGCGGCCTGCAATTAATCAGGGACATACGCCAGCTTTATCCCGGCCCGCTGATCGCGATAGGTGGCATAACCCACCAAAACGCCGCCGATGCCATCACCGCCGGCGCCACCGCCGTCGCCACCTGCCACACCATCCTGACCGCCGATTCCCCACGAGCCGCCACCGCCGCCATCAAACAAAACCTCCCCACCTGACTGTCAATTTCCTTAACCCACACTATCTGACCACTTAACTTTCATAAGCAACACACAAGAAAAAGTGCGACACGTAGAGCCGCGTAAGCGAAATCACACAGGGAGAGGAAAATTGTAATATCAGTCGGAGGGGGAAAGTCGCAAAAGCACGATCTGGTTATATGAACCGAGTCGCATCCTTGGTCCCCAGGTTCCGATTCCACTGGAGACGAAGAGGGAGCAGTCACCGTTTCTGTAAAGACCTTTTATATAAGGGTTTTTTAGACGGACGAAGTAGTTGAAAGGAAATATCTGGCCGGAATGGGTGTGGCCGGAGAGCATAAGGTCGATTCCAGATTTGGAGGCGGCCTCAAGACCCTCGGGGCGATGATACATTAGAATATTATATTTCGCAGGATCAGGGGAAAGTAGTCGCAGTTGTTCGGCGACTTGATCACTGTTGTGGCTGTGGTCGATACCGATGAGATTGATGCCCCTGAACTCAGCGGTTTCATTGCGGAGTGGTTTCACCTTGGTGGTACTGATAAGGGCCATTGCCTTTTCCATTCCGAAGTAGTCTTCGTGATTGCCGGTGACAAAAAAAACAGGGGCAGTGAAGCTGTTTAGCGGAGCCAGAGCCTCGGCGGTTAAGGGACGGTGAGAATCGAGAAGGTCGCCGGTGATCACAACGAGGTCGGGATGAAGGGCGTTGGTGGTTTCGACTATGCCCGACAGAAAAGCGGTCGAGGTCGAACCCAGATGAATGTCGGAGAGTTGGACAATGTTCATACTTACCGGTGCGTCGATATCCACGCTGACAACTTTGAGCCTGGATGCGTTTATCATCGAATAGACGGTAAGAAGAAAAGTGACGGCAAGAACGGTCCAGCCGCCGATATTCTTTGGCAGAGAGAAGATAAGATTTATTATTTCAAAGACCCCAAGACAGCAAAGGAGCAAAAAACCCACTCCCATCCACGTGGCGGCAATGTGGTAGAATATCTTTGTAAGAGTATTTGCGAAGGTTCTTTCAAGAATGGCGGCAAGGAGATAAGAAAAAGTGCAGATAACAAGAAGAACGTAGAACAAGATATTAACTTTGAGAGAAAAAAGGCTAAAGAGACGGCGCAGAACATAGAAATTGATAAGACAATAGACACTTAGAAAGATGACAATGAACACAATAACCTCCCTTTCCTGCTGAAATTATTCAGCTATACCCATAGTCAACTTTCTCAGTTTTTTTTAACCCAATTTTCATCCAGCAGGTCCTATTCTGACTTTGCGTATAAGCAACACAAAAAAAAACGCAAAATCGCATTAAATCATACATTGCATATAGCAAAAGCATTTTTCAGGCCCTGCAGTGCAGGGCGGGTCGGAATGAATTCATGCGAAACGTAGCCCTTATAGCCGGTCTCGGCGATGGCTTCCATGACAGCCCTGTAATTGATCTCCTGTGTGTCGTCAATTTCGTTGCGGCCCGGCACCCCGGCGGTGTGATAATGACCGATGTAATCCTTGTGCTCTCGGATTCGCCGGATGATATCGCCGTCCATGATCTGAACGTGATAGATGTCGAACAAGAGCTTCAGCCGGGGCGAACCGACCTTTTTGATGATCTCCATACAGTACTCGGTATGGTCCCCCTGATACCCAGGATGTCCCTTCATTTCCACCGGATCGCGACTGTTGAGTATCTCCAGGCAAAGGTTCACGCCTTTCTTCTCCGCGTGACCGATGATTTTTTTATACCCGTTGACACAATTTTCGATGCCTTCTTGCGGACCTATGATCCCGGCCTCGGTTTCGGCAAAACCAGTAAAAGTTATCACGTTCGGAAAACCAGCCTCGGCATTGTTATCGATGGACTTGCGAATTTTATCAATGCACATTGGCTGATAGGCGGGATTATTCATTCCCTGGACAAACATGTGACTGCTTGTAAGACCGCATATCAGCTCGTATTTTTTGAGAATGTGCCAATCCCCGGGTTCGATCAATTCCAGGGCCTTAAAACCGAGCTGTTTGGCGATTCGACATATTTGTTCGACGTCCCAGTACTTCTGGTAACACCAGTAGGTAATTGATTGGTTGATGCGTTTTTCTTTGGGGCGACTGGATTCGCCGGAATCAGCTATGCGATCAACAGACCTCGAACATCCCATTGAGGCCATTCCTGCCACCGTACAGCCGGCCGCTCCCACCAGCAGTTCCCGACGTGTAATTTTATCCCTTTTCATAGGCATTAATAATCCTTTCAGTTAGTTGACGCTGGATCAATTGCTGATCCGGATCGGCCACTTAAATCATCGACGCTGATTCTGTAATCGCAGGGCTTCATGCCCTTTTTGAATTTACCGAAACCGAAATCACTGGGTTGGTATTTGCCTACTAAATCGACTTTGGCGCGATCCGGAATTTTATCCTCCATCTCCAGGCACCAATAGCACGCATTTACAAAAAGGCGGCGCAATCCTTCACTCTTAAAGTCGGTCGCGGCCCCCATTGTGGTGGTGAAGACGCGAGCCTTCTTTCCTTTCTCGCCCGTGTAGGTCTTTATCCATGCAATAGGCATCTGTTCCTTATCCATGTTCGCTGGGCTGTCAGGCGTCATTCCTTTGAGTACCCTGCCCATGACCACGGGATCGCTGTCGCCGATTAAGGTATTGACTTTATAAACATCCGTCGTCCCCCAGATGTCCTGGCATCCACGGACTATGGGATGATCCTTCTTTCCTTCGGGAATTACGCCCCGGGTGCTTTCACTTCCATGCTCGCCGTGATGCGCAACCCACGTTTCACCCAGGACCTGTCGCCCGAACCCGCCTTCGAACTGCCCGGTTCCCGATCCGTATTTGAAATAGGGACTTTCTCTGTTCTTTCTGTATAAGAAAGCATGTGTTGCCGTCCTGACCCCAATGATTGGTTTGCCGGAGTTGATGTAATCGACGATGTATTTCATCTGCTCATCGGGCAGCTCGCGGAATCGGGTAAAGACAACCATCAGGTCCGCCGTCTCCAGTGCCTCCAATCCGGCAATGTTGTCAAGTACGATCGGATCTATCTGTCCGGTTTTATTGTCCAGGGCAAATAGAACGCTGCACTTGAAACCGTGACGGACGGCCAGAATCTTCGCCATCTGAGCCATGGCTTCTTCTGAGCGGTACTCTTCATCGCCTGTTACAAAGACGATATGCTTACCTGCGCCCGGTCCCTTAAAGCCGTCATAGACGACCTGCCGCTCCTGGGCCCATGCGCCGGGCATTCCCGGGCATATTATCCCAACCATCAGCATGATGCACGATGATACCAGTGGCCGTTTTGTGAACTTCATTGTTATGACTCCCTTCTTTGCCCTTACCTGTCAAGATTGTCCGGCAAGCCTTACGCCCTTCGTATTATGACATGCTCGCTTTATTTGCACAGCCAAATCCAGGACGAGTCATCCTCGGTATTGGCGTCATTTTCGACTGTTTTAACTAATTTGCCCGGTGAATGCAAGGGGATATTACGATGCATTTGCCGGAAAACGCCTTTATCGCGGATCCCAGAATTTTTGCAATTTCTTGCCGAAATTCCTTGCTTTTTCAAAAATGTAACGGTACAATGCCGACGTTATTTGTAATGCGTATGCCTTTTTGTCGCTTGCATGAAGTGGCAAATCGGCCCTGGATGGAAAGGAGATTATCCATGAAGGACAATGAGCTTTCTCGCAGGACGTTTATTAAAAACACTTCTCTCATGGCGGCGGGCGCCATCTCATGTGCCATCTCAGACGCCATGGCCTCCCAATCAGCCGATAAACAACAGGATGGCTCCAGGATACTTTGCTACAATCCGCAGATGGAGTACCGCCGTTTGGGCAAGACCAACCTGATGATCTCGGCTGTGTGCCTGGGCGGCCACTGGAAGCGCGTCGATGTGATGAATCAGGATTTAGACCGCAACCGCAGAGAAATCGTGGATCGCTGCATGGAAGTCGGAATCAACTATATCGATGCCTGCAGCCAACCGGAAGTGGTCGCCTACAGCAAGGCCCTCAAGGGACGGCGTGACAAGATGTACATGGCCCTGTCGCATTGCAGCCACGAGACGCGCAATCCCGAGTATCGCACCGCAAAAAAACTCATGGAAAGTTTTGACTCGCTGCTCAAGGAATCCGAACAGGAATACACCGACCTGTGGCGCATCACTTGTTTTGAGCCGGGCGGCAGGCACACCTTCGACACATCCTGCGAACTGGTCGAGGCCCTGGAAAAAGCCAAAAAGCAGGGCAAGGCCAGGCACATCGGTATTTCGTCCCATGACCGAAGGTGGCACAAAATGATGATCGAACAGTTCCCACAGTTGGAAGTTATTTTGTTTCCTTATACCTCCATGAGCAAGGTCGCGCCAAAGGAAAGTATCTTCGACGCGGTCAAACGCTGCGATATGGGTGTTTTTGGCATCAAACCATTCGCCAGCAATTCTCTGTTTGAGGGTGACAGCTCACCCGGCAATCCCCACGCCGAGGAAGATGACCGCCGTGCCCGGCTGGCGATCAGATACATCCTGTGTAATCCCGCGATTACCGCGCCGATACCCGGCCTGATCAGCACGCATCAGGTTGATAACATGGCACAGGCCGTTAAGGAAAGACGTGAACTTGATCTTGAGGAAAAAGCCGAATTGGACCGCGCCTCGGAGAAAATGTGGGCCAATCTTCCCGCGAATTATCAGTGGCTCAAAGACTGGAAGTACGTGTAGCACGTTTGCCCGCCCAGCGGAGCACTTCCACTGCGGTGTTCACAGCAACACACAGGAAAAAGCACGACACGTAGAGCCGCGTAAGCGAAATCGCACCATTGAGGTTTATGTGAAATACTTGAAGTATCCCAAATTGTTATTCATGGTATCAATCTTAATGTTCGTTGTCACTTCTTGTCGGCCATGCGCTAAAACAAACAATCCTGCCGAGGAAGAGCCGTTACTGCTCCTGGATGAACCGCCGCTGCTCCTGGACGAAGGCGAAGCCCAACTCGTATCGGAAGGAGCGCAGATGGCGGATAACAACCGGTGTTATGTTTGTCACATCAATTTTTCCATGGAAAAATTTGCCGTCACCCACGCTCGGGCTGACATAAGTTGTGAGCACTGTCACGGTCCGTCCGATGCCCATTGCAGTGACGAAGACAATATAACCCCGCCCGACATCATGTATCCTGAAGAAAAGATTAACCCATCCTGTCTGCAATGCCACCTGGGCGGGATAAAAGATAATGAAAAACACAAACCTGTACTTGCCGCTGTCACGCAGAAAAATTGCACAAGTTGCCACAATGGGCATAAGATGGGCCATCGCACCAGAATATGGAACAGGCAGACCGGCGAACTCGTCTCCGATGACAAGGTTCGCATGCTCGATGACAACATGACTAAGAAGAAATAAATCACACCCACCGTGGGCCGGTCAACGGACCATTATCTGTGAAAATTGCAGCCGTTCGTAGTAAAAATGGATTTTTGGAGTTTTCCTACACTATTTGGCTTTGATTATTCCGGGATTGGTGAGGTCTTCGCTTATGGTTTGACCCGGCTCGACTGCCAGGAAGTCATCCTGATCCCATTGCCCGTCGAGGAGCTTTTGCATAAGGCCGGGATCGCCTTTGAGTTCATCATAACTCCAGCCAAGGAACTGGGCACATTGTTTCGTATAGTCTTTCTCCTGGTCGCAGCAGGGAAAACCCCAGTCAATATAAACAGCCCGTTCATATTCTTTCATCCAGTTCTGTTCCATCTCCATAAGGTATTGCGCATTATCCCGACCGTATTTTTCTACGTATTGCTTGAGTGTCTGCTCGTAGCGATCTTTGCCGGGTTGCATACCGTCGTTAATCCAGCCGGTGCTGTACCAGTAAACGCCGCCATGAGCCTCGAAGTATTGAAGATACTTCTCTTTTGAACCGAGAAGCAAAGTTATACAGTCGTGGCCACGTGGGATAATAATGGGGATGGTTGCTTTTAGTCCTACGATACCGTTGCTGCAAAGGCCATAGCCAAGCAATGAAGCATCGTATTCTCGTCCCGCCACATCGGCCGTTACATCGAGTGCCTTTTGAACCGCAGACCGAAGTTTGTCGGGATCGTTATGAAGTCCCTGTTCCATCAGCACTATGTCGATGGTGTTCTTCGAACGTGCCGCACAGAAATACGCCTCCTTTTGCAGCACTTTACAGATTATAAACTGATATCTCATATCTCAACCTTTATTGACTTCGACGCACGCCCGTATCAGGGCGCCGTAAATTGCCATGCGGTGAGCGGCATCTTCCATCGACTCAGGATGCCACTGAACGAACAAACCAAACCCTCCGCCGATACGCTCCAAACCCTCAATTACCCCGTCGCTGCTGCTCGCGACAACCTTCAGACCACTGCCCACATCATCAACCGCCTGATGATGACGGGAAAGCACCATCGCTTTGTCGTCGCCCAAAATTTTTCCCAGGCAACTGCCCGGCGAAATTTCTACTAAATGGTATGCGTCATCGCCTCGATGTATAACTTCTTTTCCCACCTGGCTGGGAATGTCCTGGATTAGTGTCCCGCCACGGACCACGTTGGCAAACTGCATTCCCAGACAAACGCCCAGTATCGGTTTGCCGCTGGCCCACCATGAAGAAATCAGCTTGCTTTCAAAGTTGTAACGCTCGGCGGGCATCACATCTACCGTCTCATGAGGCTCGCGGCCGTAAGCACCTGGCGGAATATCGCGACCGCCCACAAGGACCAAACCATCCAGTTCGTCAACATATTGGCATATCGCCCGGTCGCTCTCAATAGCAGGCAATATTACCGGCAGTCCGCCGCTTTCCAGTACGGCCCTGACATAAGCGAACCCTAACAAAACCGAAGCTGACGAATCTTCATTCACTTTGTAAACGCTTGTAATGCCGATTAACGGCCGAGGTGTCGTACGGCTGGTCCGGCAACCCACACCCATCATTGCCACCAGCAAAACTAATGTCAGTATCGATCTGTTTTTCATCACCTTCCGCTCCTCATCCCAATGACAGCTCAGCCTGGTTTGATTCAATCGTATAGGAATTTGCATTTAACTTACGTTTTCTAAATAGGCTATCATAATACCATCGGTTTAACACAAGTAGGTCCAGCGGAAGCTGCTAATTCATTAGCACATAATATCCATCCTGACGGCTATTCCAAGAGAAAAATCACTTGGGACCGCCCCCATATTGGGGTATAATCATCGAAGTCGATATTGCATGGCGGTTTTATTGATCTGTATCTGGTAAAATTTATGCTGAGAGCCTACCAAAAAAAGAAAAAAAAGAAGAACCGTCCAGTTCTGGATTATTTGGCGTACGTAATGGTACGGCTGGCAGGAACCTTAATCCAGATTTTCGACATCAACACATCGCTACGCATCGCCCGGTGGCTGGGCGGCGGATTATATCTGATTTACCATCGCGGACGTCAGCGGGCCATCGACAATCTTATCAACAGCTATCCTGACAAACTCCACGGGTGGCACGAACGCACCGCACGACGCAGCTTCGAGCATCTTGCCATGTTCGCGTTCGACGTATTCTACACGTCCCGACTGGTCCGTCCGTCCAATTGGCACCGCTGCATCGATCTCGGCAATGTATCCAACATAATCGAACTCGTACTCAACAAACAGGGCGCCATAATGGTAACCGCCCATTACGGCAATTTCCTGGTACTCGGCTTAGCGATGGACACATTTGGAATGCCAATGTTCAATATCGCCCGCCCCATCGACAACCCTTACATCGACCGTTACGTTTACAACAATCTGCTCCGCAGTCAGACCGTCATTTACAAAAAGGGCGCCACTGACGCCATGGTCAACGTACTCAAATCCGGCAATGCTCTCGGTATCGTCGGCGATCAGAACGGCAAGAGCAAGGATGTATTCGTCAATTTTTTCGGCCGCAAAGCCGCCACATACAAGAGCGTCGCACTGATGGCTATGCAGTATAATGTCCCTGTCATCGTCAGCTATGCCCGACGCGTCGATGACCGATACCGCTTCCATATCGGTGTTCAGCGTATTATCCAGCCGCATGAATGGCAAAACCAGCCTGACCCGCTATACTGGATTACCAACGAGTGGACACGTGCCATCGAACAATTTATCCGCGAAGACCCGCAGCAATACTGGTGGGTGCACCGCCGCTGGAAAACCAGACCACCGGAAGAAAAAAAATACGGCAAAAACACAAAACCAATAACCGGTCAACAACCATCCGCAGAGCCGGTCGTTGTAATCGCACCAACAATAAAGGCACGGCCGAACTAATCGACCGTGCCCCATACCTAATCAAAAAATGATTGCCTGAAACTTCCTACGTTTACTGATGGGCATCACCTCCCTTCACCATTAAATTAGCGGTTGTCATATCACAGTTAATAACCCTGCAGAGTCTATACTCATAACTATTACCCATTGGGTATAATAACATTAACTGAGCATCTCTAAACCACATCCGAGCAGGATGCAGACACACCCTCCAGCAGCTATTCTGTACCAGCGCACAAAATATCCACGGTTCATAAAGCCAATAACACAGACCGTGCGAAGAAACGCTCAAAAAGGCAGGAGTTGAAACCAGTCAGACATGAAAAAAAACGAATGAAAATATAATAGCAATAATATTACGGCTGACCGTCCCCTGCCTATACTCCAATCACAATCACGCAAGGCTCTATCCAATTTCCCAAAAACAGCCTAATGTCTCTATAACCGATTGTCGTCGCATCACCTCCCTTATCTGCTTCTGCAACCAAAATGCCAAAACACCTACTCATCTAATCGATTATACCACAAAAACCACCAAAAAGCAAATACCCACCACAGCCAACCAGCTATCAGCCTTTTCAACCTTTCCGAGCCATATACCGGGCCTAATCAAAATCCCCGTCGTAATCAGAAGTTAAGTTGTTTGGGTCGGGTTTTTCTTGTTTCGTTCTAGCACGTAACAGATCACCTGCCGTTTCGCCCCTCGGTTTTTCTGGGAATAAGTCGGACAATATCGTTTTTTTTGGTCGGCGATCCTCTGTTTCTGGGAACAGTTCGGAAAGTGTCCGAGGCTGTTTCGTTTCGGTATATTTGCCGACTAGCAGTGAAGTAATGACTGCAACGGCCGTCATAATCGCTGCGAAAATGGCCACGATTAATATATATTTTAGTGTCTTGATCGTGGGTTTAATAATGGACCTAGCAATATCTTTCACTTTCTCCGCATCGGAAAAGGTTATTACTAGAACCGTAGTGGCAACGATAATAGCAAAACAATGAGAAACCCAACGGCCACGTTCAGGCCGAAGTGATAGCCAAACAATTATAATTGCTCCAAGCCACATACAAATAAGCTGGTATTTATTGGGGCGCATCGTCATTCCAACTCTTTACCTTTGTCAACTTCACTTTGTGGCGGCGAACAATCTTTATCCGCAAAAATTGTTTGCAAAGCTACCTTCCTGGCTTTAAGGGCATCAATCTCAACTTCATAAGAACCTTTTGCGTCTATGAAGAAAAAAGGAACAATAATAAGGCAGCCAGTGATAAACCATACAACATTAAGTGCGTCTCTGTTACCTTTCTTGTGATTTTTCACGACAATTTCATCTTCAATTGATTTCATTTCTGCATAGAGAGCATTGCACGATCTTTTCTCGTCTCCAGGCTGATAACGTGGCACCGGATTTGCCGACTGCCCGCCACAGCCGCCGATGGTGACAATTAAAATAGCATTGGTAAGGATCAGACAGACCGACCTTTGAAACTTCTTCTTCATAACAATCTCCTGAAACAAGAATAACATTAACTAACTCAGCAACAACGCCAAACTTTTCCCGCCGCAGCAATCTGCCGCTGTGCTACCTTTTATAATGGTCCTGCCAGAAAGTCCAAACAAAAAACAGAAAAAATCCGACCATCCTGCAAATTTTCTTTTCTTCTTCGTGTCTCTGTGCCCCCGTGGTTAATCTTACCCATCTTACCTATCCCACCCATCCCACCTACTCTCCCCATCCCCCCATCTTCTGTCTTCTGTTTTCTTTCTTGTGCCTATTGCCTTCTTTCATGACATCAAAACTCATCAAAACATAGTACAAACATGGTGTAAACATAGTACAAAGTAGGTACAAACATAGTGCAAACATGGTACAAACCACATCACTTTTCATCGGAATTCATCCGAATTTCGCACTTTTTTCTTACCCATCTTGCCTAATCGTTATAATCGTTACGCAAAAATAAGCACTTACAACAATTCCCAACCGTCAAAAATAAGCACTTACAGAAATTCCTCGACAACTTAAAATGCGAAGCGTGTAGCGACCGTTTGTACCGTTCTGGGCAATAGCGACCACTTCCGGCCGTCCTGCAACAGGATCAATTCCATCAGGTGACAGGGAAATTCGCTGATTTGACAGCAGCTTGTCTTTAATAAGTCAATCGCACCGCCTGACACCAAAATCAGCCCCACGGCTGATGTCCTGTCAATTTGAAGCTGTCGAAATTGCCCCAGGACAAACTGTAAATTCTCGTTGAGCCATTTTCTTGCCGCCAAGGCTCGCGACAAGACGTTTTCCCCTGGGCACAAGCTTGCCAGCAGAACATACAATCGCCCGTTAGCGTCAACCAGAATTCTCGCCGCCGTGTCGATATCCACTGGCAGGGACACCGGCACCACCATCGCACCCGGCGCCGCGATTAGCCAACCCGGCAGGGCAGACTGGAGGGCATCGCTGAGTTGACAGTCATTCTCCGGCAATCTTTCGAGATTAACAGGTGAAAACACCAAGGGCCTGTTCGTTCCCCCAATCGCTTGATTTTCTGCTTTGCAGTTTGCGGATTCCGGCCGTGGCCACTCGGAGAAACCAATTTTCGCAGCCCCCTGTAGCGAATCTTTTTCCTTCGGACCTTGAGAGTATTCGGGACAATTGAAAATATCAGCTTCCCGCGACTGTGTCACATCGGACAGATCGGCCGCCAAATCGTTATCGACCACGGTTTCACTCCCTGAATGACAGTTCGTCAACTGTAAATCGGCTTTGAGAAACTTTTGCGCGGCGTCGGATAACTTGTCAAAAATTTCCTTTGCGGACTTCTGTTCCGACGACCCCGGCTCGTCACATATAAACAAGGAAATCTTGTCATCCCAGCCGACCTCCCGGACAAGCCATTTGATCGTTTTGTAGGTTTCAACTACATCGGACGATTCGCAGGTGCACAATACCGTCACCCATGTACACTTCCTGATCAACTCTTTGGCCGAATCGCCAAACGAATGGTCGAAACTGATCAGCAGAATATCGTTATCCTCAGCCAGCTTGTTCAGTTCAGGAATTAACATTCCGCCCGAAATTTCAGTTTCAGCGATAATCGTTTGATTAAAACTGCCGTTTTGTTCGTTGTATTCTCCAAGCAGTTTGGCTTCACAGCAATCAAGCTCTATCACGGCCACATTTTCTTCCTGACCGTTAAGATGTCGCACGTAAGAATTCAACCGCCTCCGGTGATCGGCCAGATGGTCCGCAAACACCGCCTCTCCCAGCAGAATATCCGGTATGCCATTTGGGTTTTTATCTTCGACCGCGCACAAAGGCTCCTCCACGTAACCGCTCTGCTTGGCCGGGTTAGGTGGAACCCGGCGAGGCCGATCACCGCTGTCTGAGTCTGGCTGCGAAAGAAAAAAATGCGATATAGACCCGATCCCACGCCTCGGCCGGGCCGTCTGTGATGGTGACCCTGACCTTGTCATTTCACCTCTAGTACGGAGTTATATTCACCAAATTCATTGGCTTCGATATGTTGATTATAGGGATCTTCCTGCCACCGGCCGTCAACCACGTACCGATAACGATACATGCCCTTGGAAAGCCCCAACTCGACCGACCAGCCGCCTTTTCCGCCTTTGGCAATCATCGGCGTACGATCCGGCTGCCAACCATTGAAATCACCAGCCAAATACACCGATTTGGCCTTCGGATACAGCGCTACAAACTCGACCTTGCCTTGATTTTGGCGAGTACCGTAAAACTCGTCGATCTTCTCCTGAATGGTGGCTTCTTTTTTCTGCTCCTGCGCCGGTTTGGAGCCTAACAACGCTTGCGATTCGGCAATCAATTCATTCGCCGTCTTACTAATGGCGCGCAGTTGACTGTCAACGCTTTCGACAGCCTGTTTGGACGCCCCCAGCTTCTCCACTTCGATAATTTCCCTCGCCAGGGCCATAAAATCCTGCATTCCTCTGCTACTCGGATCGTACTCCGTTATAGGCTGACCAAAACTGGCAGCCTCTTTGAGCTTGGTATTGAAATTGATAATAGCCCCAAACATATCGGGGAGATGATGTTTCTTCAGCTCGTTTAACACCTCACGAGCTAGTTTTGTACGCACATCATACATACTCGGCAGGATACGGAATACAATGGGCTGTTGGCATTGCTCCCGAAGAACCGCCAGCGTCTCCAATTGCCTGCTCAGGCCGTGCAACGCGAAATAACCTGTTTCAACCGGGATGATAACTTCATCGGATGCCCGCAGAGCATTAAATGTGAGCAGACCGACGCTGGGTGGACAATCGATGATGGTGTAATTATATTGTTCCGATATGTCATCCAAAGCAGCTCGCAGACACTCCTCACGGCGATCCTTCCCTGCTAGTTGCGGTTCAAGCGCCGCTAATTCGATTCCGGCGGGCGCCAGATCGAAATTTTGAGAGATTTGCCAGATAATATTCTTCAGTGGGAGCGGATTGTCCGAGTGCGCAGAAATCAAGACATCATAAATGGTGTTTTCAATCTGATCTTCCGGTATCGCCAGCCCTACCGAGCAGTGCGTTTGCGGATCCATATCGACCAATAACGTTCGTCGCCCCTGAGCCGCCAGACAAGCTGCTAAGTTCATTGCTACTGTGGTTTTACCGCAACCACCCTTTTGATTAATAACCCCAATAGTACGCATAAAACACCTCATCTCTCCCGACCTCGATATGCCAAAGTCCACCCAAACTTGCGAAAAATTTTGTCAAACGACGAATTCTCCACAGCAATCCAAGACTAAGAGGCCATGGCAAAAAGGGTCAATAAAGCCCCATATCAGCACCAAAAACGTATATTCGCTCATTTCGACATGGGCTTTAAGGAAGCACGCCACAACGCAAAACGGCCACAACTAGAGTCAACAACTGCTGTTACATTCGATACGTTAATGCTATACCTTTCCCTTCGGCAAAAACAGTGTAAAAACTTTATTTTTTATCGGACTGGAGGAATTTTACGGTCATTGTTAGTACTGATAAGGCCGAATGGCAGATTCACGGGGAGATGATATTGCCGGGCAATTATCTGTAGATACGGTTAACCTCTTGTATTTCAATCAGTTACAGTATCTGGCTGTAATGGAGGATCAGCCGTTGCAGTCATTTTCAGTGGTGTTACCTGGTGTTTATTCCCGTCACCGCCGGCTGAATAGAGACGGCTGTTCCTGCCTGAAATAAAACAGTCGGTTTGTTAGTTACTCACGTCGATGTTGTTTTGTTTTTTCGTTACGAGCTGTTGTTTTGCTGGAGGCAAAATGAGTGGTGGTGTTGTAAGTCGTTATTTTTGGTGATGGGAAATTGCTGTAAGTCTTTATTTTTGGTTGTGTGGAATTGATGTAAGTGCTTATTTTACGTTGTTGGAATTGATGTAAGTGCTTATTTTTGCGTAACGATTATAACGATTAGGCAAGATGGGTAAGAAAAAAGTGCGAAATTCGGCGAAATTTGGATGAATTCTGATGAAAAGTGATGTGGTTTGTACCCGGTTTGTACTATGTTTGTACATACTTTGTACCATGTTTGTACTATGTTTTCACCCACTTCTTAACAGAAGTGGGTGAGTAAATGGGTAGATGAGTAAATGAGTAGATGAGGGGAAGAAAGAGGGCGGACCAGTTGGGGGAAGGGGTAGAAATAAAAAATGAAAAGGTTGGGGAGTTTGAGTCTTGGGCGGACCTAGAAGTGTCG
>Ga0209705_10000012_pt1 | contig 85255 bp, 65 predicted proteins | sample PPLLaktember2015_5_FD_187262 | JGI IMG/M metagenome (GOLD analysis project Ga0209705, IMG submission 187262) | Freshwater sediment microbial communities from Prairie Pothole Lake near Jamestown, North Dakota, USA - PPLs Lake P8 Core (1) Depth... | ecosystem: Environmental > Aquatic > Freshwater... | reverse complement strand
AAACAGTCAAACTAAAAACTCCGGGATTGACATTAAAGCGCAAAATCCTGGGAGTTTGGGCGCAAAGCCCCCATGAAGAAACCAGTCATTTTTTGGCATATCCATGTACAGATTCTTATGAGGAGCCCCAATATTTTTAGACTGAAAATCAACCTGTTTTGGAGAACAGCATCGCCGAGAATCCAGCATGCTCAAAAATACCCGGTTCTATATTGAGACAAGCCTGCGGCAGTTCATCGGGCTTGCAGAAAAGTGTACAAGCAGACTTTTTAAGCTTAAAACCAGATGTTTTCGCAATTGCAATTGTGTTTTCAATTGTTAAAAAGTGGGCATGGCTGTAAATGGGATGGCCCTGTTTTTTCTTCTTCTGGTAAGATTTCCCCCATGGACTTTTCGCAGGAATCAGACCGATGAGAAACTGACCATTATCTTTCAAAATTCTATGACACTGACTCAGAGCCTTTTCGGGAGCCTTGATAAAACAAAGTGTAAAAGCCATCAGGATGCCGTCAAAACTGCTCGCATCAAAAGGAAACTCTTCAGCATTCCCCAGATAAGTTGTAATTCCTCGCGAAGCTGCTAACTCAAGCATGAAAGGAGATGGATCAATCCCTTCTTTGATCTCCATTCGGCTTGAAAATCGCCCGGTTCCTACGCCGATATCAAGCCAGCGTCCTTCACAAGTTGGGCAAACCTTTTGCAAACATTTCAATTCAGTCTCAAAAATCTGCTTGCCTCTCTGGGTGTCATACCATTTATCGTATGACTCAGCTAAACTGTCAAAAGGTTGCTGCAATTTAGTATCTCCAGTTAGTATCAATGCGCATATTCTAAAATCTTAATATCAGGCCCTACTTTTTTGATAATCGCATCCCGCATATTAGCATAATGAGGACACGGATAACCGATCGGGTTTCCTTTTGAAATACAGGAAGCAAAAACGATAATTTCAGCACCGCTGTCAACCATCATTCTAGCACGGGCTATTGCTCGTTTACCAGGACAACCTCCGCAGGAAACAAAGCCGACAATCTCAACCCGTCCTGTTCCTTCAAAAGCGAGTTTACCTTCTTTGGCAACCTTAAAATCAGTATTGCCGGGACACATATCTTCTGTCTGCTGACACCGAATAATTCCAACTTTCTTCATTAATTCTTTTCCTTCCCGTAAGGATACAACACTTATAATAAAAACTTAAATACATGAGTTACGTTCATTCCGTTTCTTCTTATCTCCTCCCGTATCGTCATCTGGCGAACCATAGAATCTGTCCCGCCACCATAAAAACCGGCCCCAGCTGTTATCAAGGTTATATTTACTATCATTCGGGACACCAGGCCAGGAGTTGATCTCTTCCATGATTTCATCACATGGCTTGTCAAAAGCCAGAAGCTCATACGCACATTTTATCAGTGTAAATTTTTTATTGGCCTCTGAACTGCTGTCATTGTGATCCGGATGATACTTGACAGCCACTAGACGATAGGCCTTTTTAAGTTGCTCAGCGTCTGCATTTTCTTCGACTTCAAGAATTCTGCATGCTGCCTTTCGAGCCTCAATATCGCGGTTTATCTTTTCCATAAAATTCATGTCATGTTTCATTTTTCCACAACCTTGACCTAAAGTAATTTACTCAAACTGACCGCTTTGAACTGGCAAGCACGCATAACTACTTTACAAACACTTAGTTATAACGAATAAGTGCAACGCCGATCTCAAAACTACTAGCGCCTCGTGCCTATTGCCTTCCTCCTTCTCCATGTCCCTATTTTTCAATCTGACCCGCCAAATCCGTCCCATCCGCGGTATCCGTGTTCCATTCTTCTCCTTTGCGCCTTTGCGGCACTCTTATTTTCTTAACTCTTTTTTCTCTTCTTTTCTTTGCGCCTTGGCGCCTTTGCGGGCTTCTTATTTCTCATCTTTGCCTGTCTAAGCCCTTCGCGTGAATTCTTCCTGTCCCAACGCGGCCCATCTCGACTATAACCCAAAACTACCACGGCCAGCCCAAGATGTCAATCAAAATCCCAACCTTTCACCTCCTGTTTTCTCCCTTGCCCCCGGACCGCCCAAAACCCAACTCTACATCTTTCCTTCTCTTTTCTTTCTCGTGCCTCGTGCCTATTGCCTTCTTTACCATTCTACTCATTTACTCATCTACCCATTTACTCACCCACTTCTGTTAAGAAGTGGGTGCAAACATAGTACAAACATGGTGCAAAGTGGGTACAAATATAGTGCAAACATAGTACAAACCACATCACTTTTCATCAAAATTCGTCGGAATTTCACACTTTTTTCTTACCCATCTTACCTAATCGTTATAATCGTTACACAAAAATAAGCACTTACATCAATTCCCCATAACGAAAAATAAGGAGTTACATCAATTTCCCTGAACCAAAAATAACGACTTACAAACGCACATCTCCTCCCACCTAACGCCCTGTGACCTCTGACTTCTGCCAACACCGGACCATCCGCTGAAAAAAAAATGCTTTTTTTTTGTTTTTTTTACAAATTTTGTTTGGCATTATAACGCAAAGGTTTATATCCTATTGAATTCGGCTGCAGCTGAGTGTGTGGCCTGTTTTAGAGCGTGTGCGAGGTGGTTTTGCCCAATACGGCTTGTGCCGGGCGGCACGTGAGTGTGCGTCTTCTCAAGGTCGTATTTGGGTATGGTTTATGAGTTGAAGCAGTAGGCTGGTTTTGAGGAAAATTGGCGCAACTCATTGGAGTTGATAGGTTTAGTGTATGTGTTGCAACCGGGTTCCTGCTGCTGTAGCTCAGTTGGTAGAGCGCGTCCTTGGTAAGGACGAGGTCATGGGTCCGAATCCCATCAGCAGCTGTAGCAGATGGACGAACATTACGGCGATAGTTATATTTAAGCCACAGATCAGAATTGACCTTGGTGGTGCTCCAAAGGGAAATCTTTGTGGATTTCCAGGGGCGTGTTGTCTGTAACAGCTTTTTAAGTAAGAAGTTATAAGTGTTTGCCTTTGCTGTTGGTACGGCAAAGGCAATGATGAAAAATAGTGAATCTCCAGAAACAGGAGGACATCTAAGATGGCCAAGGAGGTATTCCAAAGAACAAAACCTCACGTAAACGTTGGAACTATCGGTCACATCGACCACGGCAAAACAGCTTTGACCTCGGCAATTACCTTGGTGCAAGCGCAAAAAGGATTGGCCAAGGGAACGAGTTATGACGAAGTGGCCAAGGCATCAGAAAGTCAGGGGCGTCGTGACGCTACGAAGATTCTGACTATCGCTACCAGTCACCAGGAGTACCAGACTGAAAATCGCCACTATGCGCATATTGACTGTCCGGGCCATGCTGACTACATCAAGAACATGATTACCGGTGCGGCCCAGATGGATGGAGCGATTCTGGTGGTTTCGGCGGCGGATGGCCCGATGCCTCAGACTCGTGAGCATGTATTGTTGGCCCGTCAGGTGAATGTGCCCAGACTGGTGGTTTTTCTGAACAAGGTGGATCTGGTGGATGATCCGGAGTTGCTGGATTTGGTGGAGATGGAAGTGCGTGAACTGCTGGATAAGTACGAGTTTGATGGTGACAATGTTCCAGTCATTCGCGGTTCGGCCAGGAGCGCGATGCTGGAGCCTGGTGATCCTGAAAAGAGCAAGTGTATCCAGGAACTTATGGACGCTTTGGATAGTTATATCCCTGAGCCGATCCGTGAGACAGAAAAGCCGTTTCTTATGCCGGTGGAAGACGTTTTTTCAATAAAAGGGCGTGGTACGGTTGGTACGGGACGTATCGAGCGTGGTCAAATTAAGGTGGGTGAAGAGGTTGAGATTGTCGGGTTAGGCGATACTCGCAAGACAACGGTTACCGGCGTGGAGATGTTTAACAAGATTCTGGATTTTGGTCAGGCGGGCGATAATGTGGGCTGTCTGCTGCGTGGGGTGGAGAAGAAGGATTTGGAGCGTGGTCAGGTTTTGGCTAAGCCCGGTTCGATTACACCACACACCAAGTTCGAGGGTGAGGTTTACGTTCTGACCAAAGAAGAGGGTGGTCGTCATACGCCGTTCTTTACAGGTTATCGACCACAGTTTTATTTTCGGACGACAGACATTACCGGTGGTTTGAAGCTGCTCGGTGGTGCGGAGATGTGCATGCCAGGCGATAATGTTACGGTTGAGGTAGAGATTATCGCTCCTATTGCTATGGAAGAAGGACTGCGTTTTGCGGTTCGCGAAGGTGGCAGGACGGTCGGAGCCGGCGTGGTGGTGAAAGTTCTCGAGTAGATGTTGCCGTTTTAGGCGGACCGCCAGGCGATTGAAGAAGGCACGAGGCACGAGTAAGAAAGAGGATGGAGGAGGAAGAAGAAGTCGCGTGTTTCCAAAACATGCTCAAGCTTCTTTGCTTGAGCATGTCACCCGACTGAGAATAGTTGAAGTTGTGTTGTACGATTTGTTTTTGGCAGCGATCTGAAGATTTATACTATATTATGGATGGTTTTTTTGCGAAAGAGCAGTAATGGCCAAGAAGTCTAAAAGAGAATATTTTTGGATGGAATGCGGTGAGTGTGAGCAGCGTAACTATCGTACGGAAGTGAATACAATGGGTGGGATACCCAAGATGGAGTTGAATAAGTACTGCAAGTATCAACGTAAGAGAACGAAGCACAAACTGCGCAAGAAATAGAGCGGTTAGGCCAGTAGCTCAATTGGCAGAGCGTCGGTCTCCAAAACCGAAGGTTGCGGGTTCGATTCCCTCCTGGCCTGGTAAAGGAGCGATATGGCATTAGAATTTTACAAAAAAGGACAGGGTTATTATACACGTATGGGCACGGCTCTGACGGCGGCGTTTATTTCGGCGTTAGGGTGTTGGGCTCTTTATAATAAGCTCGATGGTATCAGGACTGACGGGATGATTAGTGCCAGCGTAAAGAGTTGGATTCGAGCCGGGATTCCGTTGATATTATTCGGGATTCTTTGCTGGTTGATTCTTAAGGCGATCAATATGGTTCATTTTGCCGATTTTTTGATTGCCACTGAAGGCGAGATGAAGAAGGTTTCATGGTCAACGAAGAAAGAGATCATTGCCTCGACCAAGGTGGTGGTTGTTACAGTTTTTTTGGTATCGATGATATTAGCGGTTGTCGATTATGGTTTTGCGAACTTGTTCGGCCTGATAGGTGTTTTGAAAGTTATCCCGGATTTAACAACAGGGGAGTGAGATATTGGGTCAAACTGAAGACAAATTGGGTCAGACTGAAGGCAAGCAATGGTTTGTATTGCGTGTGGCTTCTAATCGTGAGGGTCAGGTCTGCGAGGCTTTGTCCCGTAAGGTTCAGATCGAAGGCGTTGACGATCTGATCGGTCGTATTGTTGTACCGACCGAGAAGGTCAAGCGTGTGCGTGGCGGCCAACAGAAGGTATATGAACGGAAGCTTTATCCCGGCTACGTATTTGTCGAGATGGCGTTGACGGAGGACGGTGGTATTCAGGAGCGTTGCTGGTACGTTATCAAGGAGACGAGCGGGGTGGGTGATTTTATCGGCTCTGAGGGCAAGCCGACGCCAATGAGCAGCAGTGATGTGGCGAAGATGCTTCATCAGGCGGAGGCTTTGGAGAATGTGCCGAGTATTCAGATGGAATTCAAGAAGGGCGATATGATTAAAGTCAAGGGTGGTTCGTTCGAGGGTTTTGAGGGCGAGGTGGACGAGATTGATTCTGAACGGGGTACCGTCAGGGTTATCGTGACGATTTTTGGTCGTGCCACTCCACTGGATATCGAATACTGGCAGGTGGAAAAAGTTTAAGGTGGCTGGAGTGGAAGTGTTTTTGTTGTGCGACGCACACCGGCTGAACCTGTAGAATTAACTAAATTTTAGTGATTTTCGTTTTTTAGGACAGGATATGGCTAAAGAAGTAACAGCTGTTATTAAGATACAGGCCAAGGGTGGTCAGGCGACTCCTGCTCCGCCGATTGGTCCGGCTTTGGGACAGCATGGCGTTAACATCGGACAGTTTGTTTCTCAGTTTAACGAGCGTACCAAGGATCTTAACGGTACGATTGTGCCGGTGGAGATAAAGGTATTTGCGGATCGGACTATTGAGTTTGTGGTCAAGAGTCCTCCGGCGGCGGAGCTGCTCAAGCAGGCGGCCGGTATCGTCAAGGGCAGCAGTGCGCCTAACAAGGAGAAAGCAGGTAAAGTTACCGATAAGCAGATCGAAGAGATAGCCAAGATCAAGATCGATGATTTGAATGCGTTCAATCTGGATCAGGCGAAAAAGATTGTCAAAGGTACGGCTCGGAGTATGGGGGTAGAGATTGTGGATTGAATGGATGGGGCAGCGGTAAGAGGTGATCGGCGGTTGCCTGAGAACATTGTGCAATGACCTGCCTTTGAAAATAATGAACCGTTTGGCGGGCTTATTTCAACGGATTTTGATTTTTTGAGTTGTCGTATGATAGTGAAAAAAGTTGTCGGCGTACCACGGCCGGGGACAGTGGGAGCGAATAAGTGACTCGCGAGGTGACAGATGCATTTTCGAAGTAAACGTTACAGGAAAGATATCGAAAGTTTTTCACAGGAGGCATTGCCTTTAGCTGACGCGGTAGATAAGGTCAAGGGGTGGGCCTCTACCAAGTTCAATCAAACTGTCGAATGTGTGGTGCATTTGGGAATAGATTCCCGCCAGGCGGAACAGGCGGTTCGTGGGTCGATATCTCTGCCGCACGGTATTGGCAAGACCTTAAGTGTGATAGCCTTTTGTGAGGACAACGAGGTGGATGGGGCCAAGGCGGCCGGCGCTATCGAGGCGGGTGGCGATGAGTTGGTCAAGAAGATCCAGGGTGGGTGGATGGATTTCGATGTGGCGATCGCTCATCCTCGGATGATGAGCAAGGTGGGCAAATTGGGCCGTATTCTGGGACCGCAGGGTAAGATGCCTTCTCCCAAGAGTGGGACGGTAACTACGGATGTGGCAAAGGCAATACGGGATTATGCGGCCGGCAGAGTCGAGTTTCGCAACGACAGCGGCGGTAACGTGCATGTGCCCGTTGGCAAAATTGATTTCGAGTCGCAGAAGCTGACTGATAATATAACAGCGTTTGTTGACATGATCAAGAGGATGCGACCAGCCACCAACAAGGGTACCTATATCAAAAAGATTTCTATATGTGCCACGATGAGTCCCGCGGTGGAAGTTGTTATTTCTTCGTGATTTGTAGAAGAAGGCACGAGGCATGGCGTGAACTATATCATGTAAGTATAAGATATTAATAGCAGTAATTCTATACGTTCAGGTTAAAGAGGTTAAGATGAGCAAAAGGATGAAACAACTGATAGAAGTGGAGTTGAAGTCTCGATTTGGAGGCGTCAACGAACTGGTGGTGGTATCGTTACGCGGCATTAAGGGGAAGGACAATAACCAATTGCGTGGAGATCTGCTCAAGAAGCAGATACATCTTAACGTGGTTAAGAATTCTCTTGCCAGGAGGATTTTTGCAGATGCAGGTATGGAACAGGTTCGAGAGGTTTTGACCGGTCCCTGCGCGATAGCATACGGTGGCGACAGCATTGTCGATCTGACCAAGGCCCTGATGGAATGGGACAAGAAGCTGGAATTTTTCGAGATTAAAGGCGGTTATTTGGAGGGTAAGGTTCTTGACGGGGAGGCCGCCAAGGCGTTGTCGAAATTGCCGAATCGTGAGGAGATGCAGGGTTTGCTGGTGATGTTGGCCAAGTCGCCTGGTAGTCGTGTGGCTGGGGCGATCGGTTCTCCGGCCGGACGTATTGCCGGTTGCATTAAGAGTCTGGTCGAAAGACTTGAAGCGGCGTGAAGGAGATCATGAACGGGTAGTTTGAGTAATAAGATCGTTATGAGTATAAATTGCTGAACCGACTGTCCCTTTTGGGTTAAAACAGGATGAAGGCATCTTGGCACTTGGTTCGGCGAGTTTGGTATTAGATTGGAGAAATGGTTAAAATGACAGAAGAAACAGCAGAAAAAGCGGTAGAAGCAACGGCAGCGGCGAAAACTTATAGTGACGACATTAAGAAATTGGGTGACAAGATTGTGGGACTAACTCTTTTGCAGGCCAAGGAGTTGGGTGATTATCTTAAGGATGTGTATGGTATTGAGCCGTCTGGCGGTGCGGTGGCGATGGTGGCTCCGTCGGCTGGGGCCGGCGAAGCGGCAGAGGAAGAAAAGAGTTTGTTTGATGTGATCCTCAAGTCATTCGGTGATCAGAAGATCAAGGTTATCAAGGAGGTTCGCGCCGCTACGGGTTTGGGTCTCAAGGAAGCGAAAGATCTTGTCGAAGGCGCACCTAAGCCGATCAAAGAGGGTCTGAACAAGGAAGACGCGGATAAGCTGCGTAAGGCTCTGGAAGAAGTTGGGGCAACGGTTGAAGTTGCCTGATGCAGTTATGCGTGTTTGCGGACTTAAAACGGTCAGTTTGAGTGTGCGATTCGCACTTTTTATTGTGTGTTGCCTATAAGTCAGAAATTAGCTATTTTCGACTTTCTTTGAGGAGACCGAGATGTCTGTTACTGAGATTCGTCAGTTTGGCAAGACGGCCCCGCTTGTTGATATTCCGTCGTTGAGCAACATTCAAAGAGAGAGCTATGCTCGTTTTTTGCAGGAATATGTGCCGCCGGACGCAAGGAAACCGATTGGTATAGAGGGTCTTTTGCGTGAGATTTTTCCGATAGTAAGTTATGACGGAAACACGCAGTTGGAATATTTGGATTATGATTTGGGCAAGGCTCGTTATAGTCCGGACGAGTGTCGGCAGTTGCGTTTGACGTATGGCGTACCGTTTCGCATTCGGTGCAGACTGGTGCGTAAGGATCACGAAGAGATCATGGAGGACAATATCTATCTGGGCGAGATACCGATAATGATGGGCGGGGGTGAGTTTATCATTAACGGCGCCGAGCGAGTGATAGTCAGTCAGTTGCACCGCAGTCCCGGGGTGGATTTTGTGGTGGAAAGCCAGGAAGGCGACCGGCCTTTACATGCCTGTCGTATCATTCCGGAACGTGGCAGTTGGATCGAGATGAACGTGACCAAGAAAGACGTTTTGGTGGTTCGAATCGATCAATCGAGCAAACTAAGCGTCACCACGTTTCTTCGGGCGATGGATGAGCGGTTCAGCAGTACCGAGTCGATTATCCGCGAGTTTTATCCGACCAGGAAGATTTCGGTGGGCGATCTTGATGCGGAGATGTGGGTGGTGGGATCTGTTGTGGATACGGAGACCGGCGAGGAGCTGGTGAAGGCCGGCTGTCAAATAGGAGAGAATCTTCAGCAAATACAGCAATCTTCGCTCAAGGAGATAGAAGTTTGCGACAAGATCAAGGATATGATCATCATGAATTCTCTGGCGGAGGACCCTTGTGACGACCACGAACAGGCGGTGATGAGGATCTACTCGCGTTTGCGTCCCGGTAATCCCGTCAAGCTGGATAAGGCCCAGACTTTCTTTAAGGAGAAGTTCTACGACAGCAATCGTTATCGTCTGGGTCGAGTTGGCCGATTTCGTGTGAATCGCAAGTTCAAACAAGATATCAGCGAAGAAGAAATGATATTGCGTCCGGAAGATTTCCTCAATTCGTTGAAGTACATGATGAGTCTTCGCAGTGGCGAAGGTGAAGTCGATGACATCGATCATTTGGGCAATCGGCGTCTGCGAACAATCGACGAATTGGCGGTTGATGAATTTCGTAAGGGATTTTTGAAGCTTCGCCGCAGCGTTCAGGAACGAATGAGTATCAAAGATATCGATCAGTTGGGTCGAGTGGCGGAGTTGATCAACAGCAAGAGCATTACCAGCAGTATAGAATTCTTTTTCGGTCGTGGCGAGTTGAGCCAGGTAGTCGATCAGACGAATCCTCTGAGCCAGTTGACCCATGAAAGAAGGCTCTCGGCGTTAGGTCCTGGTGGACTTAACCGTAAACGTGCCGGTTTTGAAGTACGTGACGTTCATATCAGCCATTATGGTCGTATTTGTCCGATCGAGACGCCGGAAGGGACCAATATAGGTTTGATTTCGTCGTTGAGCATTTATGCGGGTGTGGACGAGTACGGTTTTTTGGTGACGCCGTATGCCAAGATTCAAAACCGTAGCATAGAAGGTATCGTTATGTTGCGGGCCGATGAAGAGATAGAGGCCATTTTGGCGCCAAGTGATGTTATAGTGAAGGAGACGGGAAAGGTCAAAAAAGGTACGTTGCTGGTCCGGATCGGCGGTGATTTGGCTCAGGTTGACAGCAGCGAGGTCGAATATATGGACATTTCCTCGTCTCAGACGGTGGGTGTTTCGGCTGCCCTGATACCGTTTTTGGAACATGATGACGCTAACCGTGCTTTGATGGGTTCGAATATGCAGAGACAAGCTGTACCTCTGCTGTGTACCGAGGTTCCGATTGTGGGGACCGGTATGGAAAAAGAGGTTGCGGCCAACAGCAGTATGGTGGTAAAAGCTCGGAAGGACGGCAAAGTTACTTATGTGGATGCAAGTTGTATTGTTATAGATGAGGCAGATGAGTATATTCTGCATAAATTTGTCGGTCTTAATGAGCGGACGTGTCTGAATCAAAAGCCGATTGTACAATTGGGCCAGCAGGTCAAGAAAGATCAGATTATTGCCGACGGTGCGGCCACCAACCAGGGCGAACTGGCGTTGGGTCGAAATGTACTGGTCGGTTTCATTATGTTTGACGGTTATAATTTTGAGGATGCCATTTTAATCAGCGAGAAGTTACTCAGGGAAGACACGTTTACGAGCATTCATATAGAAGAATATGACATCGAGTGTCGTGAAACGAAGCTGGGACGTGAGGAATTCACGCGTGATATTCCTAATGTTTCCGAGAAGGCTTTGGCTAATCTTGACGATGGTGGTGTAATTCTGGTCGGTACGCCGGTAAGAGCTGGGGACATACTGGTTGGTAAAGTGTCTCCCAAGAGTAAAAGCGAATTGTCACCGGAAGAGAAGCTGCTCTATGCTATTTTCGGTCGTGTAGGGGAAGATGTTAAAAACGATTCTCTGGAAGTTCCCAGTGGTCAGGAAGGTATCGTAATAGATACCAAGCGTTTTTCCCGCCGTATGTATATGAACGATCAGCAGCGTCAGGCACATGCCCAGGCGATGAAGGAATATGACGATAAGATGTGGAAGAAGGTTATCGGTATATTCCGTCAGATGTCGCAACTGCTGTCGGAGAAACTTGGGGTGGTTCCAGTTGATCCGGCTACCCGTCAGAAAATGGGCGCCAGTTCCAACGATGAGATTCTTAAGGAACAAGTGGAGAGTTTCGATATTTCATGGATCAAGCCTGAGAGCAATCGCGAAAAAGCCCAGGCGTTTATCGATCCGTATTGGAAGCATATAGAGGAGCTGCAGGAGGAGAAGAAACGTAAGCTACAGCAGATGAAGCGTGGCGATGAACTGCCCAGCGGTGTGCTGGAGATGGTCAAAGTGTATATCGCTACGAAGCGTCGTCTTTCTGTTGGCGACAAGATGGCCGGTCGGCATGGGAACAAAGGAGTTATCGCGAGGATTCTTCCGGAGGAAGATATGCCGTTTCTGGAAGATGGTACACCGCTTGATATTCTGCTCAATCCGTTAGGGGTGCCCGGCCGTATGAATGTAGGCCAGATTTTGGAGACGCACCTGGGATGGGCGGCCAAGATATTGGGTTTTCAGGCGCTTAATCCGGTTTTTGATGGAGCTGATGAAAAAGAGATTTATGAGGCGGTGGAGCAGGCGAACCAAAAAGTTCGGAAGTTGATGGCGGGTATCGAAGAGAATAAGTCGGTTCCGGATGCCGACCAGTTATATGTGGAGATGCCGCCGAGTGGTAAGATGGTTGTTTATGACGGTCGTACCGGTGAGAGGTTTGAGCAGCAGGTTATGGTGGGTTATATGTATCTGTTGAAGCTTCACCATTTGGTGGATGAGAAGATTCATGCTCGTGCGACCGGTCCTTATAGTCTGATTACACAGCAGCCGCTTGGCGGCAAGGCGCGTACCGGTGGTCAGCGGTTCGGTGAGATGGAGGTGTGGGGACTGGAGTCTTATGGGAGTGCGTTCATACTTCAGGAGCTTTTGACGGTAAAGAGTGACGATGTGGAAGGTCGTACCAAGATATATGAATCGATGGTTAAGGGTACGAATAGTCTGGAGGCTGGTACCCCGGTGTCGTTTGATGTTTTGTGTAACGAGATTCGCGGCTTAGGTTTGAATATTCAACTGGAAAAGAAGCGGATATAAAGATTTTGTCCGTATGTTCTATATAGGAGAGAACCAGAGATGGTAGAGTCGATTTACGACCGTATCAATGATTATGGTTCTGTTAAAATTGGTTTGGCCAGTCCCAACGATATACGCAGTTGGTCTTTCGGCGAGGTGCGTAAGCCTGAGACGATCAACTATCGTACTTATCGTCCTGAGAAGGACGGTCTGTTCTGTGAGCGGATATTCGGTCCGGAACGTGACTGGGAGTGTGCCTGCGGCAAATATAAGGGCACCAAGTTTAAGGGGATTATTTGTGATCGTTGCGGCGTCAAGGTGACGCATAGTCGAGTTCGTCGCAAACGGATGGGCCATATCAATTTGGCTGCGCCTATAGTTCATATTTGGTTTTTCAAGGCTATGCCTTCGCGTTTGGCCAATATTTTAGACATGAAGACAACGGCGATGGAGAAGATAGTCTATTTTCAAGACTATGTGGTCACCGATCCGGGTCCGACGCCGCTGAAGGCTCGCCAGTCGCTCTCTGAAGAGGACTACCGACGCGCCGTGGAGACGTACGGCGATACGTTCACCGCGGAGATGGGAGCGGAAGCGGTACGTTCGCTGTTAGGGGCAATTGATCTGGATAGTGAAGTGGTCAAGTTGCGTCAGGATCTGGATAAGACCAACAGTCAGCAGAAGATCAAAGAGATCAGTAAACGACTGAGGATCATAGAATCATTGCGTAAAAGCGATAATGATCCTAAATGGATGGTTATGGATGTGATACCGGTTATTCCGCCTGATTTGCGTCCGTTGGTTCTTTTGGAAAGCGGCAACTTTGCTACGAGTGATCTTAACGATTTGTACCGACGTATTATCAATCGCAATAATCGTCTTAAGAAGCTGGTTGATCTGAACGCCCCGGAAGTGATTATCCGCAATGAGAAGCGTATGCTTCAGCAGGCGGCGGACGCTTTGTTTGATAACGGTCGGTGTCGTCGTCCGGTATTAGGTTCGAGTAATCGTCCGCTCAAGAGTTTGACGGACATGATCAAGGGTAAACAGGGCCGATTCCGTGAGAACCTGCTTGGTAAGCGTGTGGACTATTCGGCCCGTTCGGTGATTGTGGTTGGTCCGGAGCTCAAGTTATATCAGTGCGGTTTGCCCAAGAAGATAGCGTTGGAGCTTTATCAGCCGTTCATAATCCGGCAGTTGAAAGATCGTGGTCTGGCCGACACGATCAAGAGCGCCAAAAAGATGCTGGAGCGTAAAGAGGATTGTGTGTGGGACGTTTTGGAAGAGGTGATTCGTGAACATCCGGTGTTATTGAACCGTGCTCCGACGCTTCACCGTATGGGTATTCAGGCGTTTGAGCCGGTACTGATCGAAGGTAACGCTATACATCTTCATCCTTTGGTGTGTCGCGGTTTTAATGCTGACTTTGACGGCGATCAGATGGCGGTGCATTTGCCATTGAGCGTAGAAGCTCAAATAGAGGCGCATGTATTGATGATGTCGAATTGTAATATTTTCTCTCCGGCGAACAGTTCACCGATCATGTCGCCGTCGCAGGACATTGTGCTGGGCAACTATTATATCACGATAGAGCGGCCCTGTGAAAAGGGTGAGGGAATGATTTTTTCGAGTCCGTTCGAGGCTATGCTGGCTTATGATCAGGGTAAAGTCAGTCTGCAAGCCGGGGTAAAGGTGCGTCTGAACCCCGGTGTTCGGGCGGTGGATGGTGATGGTAATTACAGTGAGCCTGGGGTCATTTTGAAAACGACGGTAGGCCGCTGTATTTTTAACGATGCTATGGCGGAAGAGATGCCTTTTTACAATTTTGCTCTGGGTTCCAAGGGTTTGAGCGGGGTGATCAGCGATTGTTTCAGGCTTGCCGGTCGGAGCAAGACCATAGATTTGCTGGATACTATCAAGGAATTGGGGTTCAAATATGCGACTCTGGCGGGCATTTCGATATCGGTTACCGATCTGAGGATACCGAGCAAGAAGCAGGAAATCATCGATGCTACGCAGAAGAAGGTTAATCGCATCGAGAAAAACTTTAAGGCAGGCGCCTTGACCGAAGGTGAGCGCAAGAATCAGGTCATCGATGCATGGACTCATGCTCGTGTTGAGGTGACCAACGAGATGATGAGGGAGTTGGAAAGTGACGAACGTGACGGCAAGCCTTATTTGAATCCGGTGTTTTTAATGACCGAATCGGGCGCTCGTGGTCGGGTCGATCAGATTCAGCAGTTGGCTGGTATGCGTGCTTTGATGGCTAAGCCTTCCGGTGAGATTATCGAGACACCGATCAGGTCTAATTTTCGCGAAGGTTTGAACGTGTTGGAATATTTCAGTTCAACGCATGGTGCACGTAAGGGGCTGGCCGATACAGCCCTGAAGACGGCCGACAGCGGTTATCTGACGCGTAAGCTGGCGGATGTTTGCCAAAACGTAATTGTCAATGAACGTAATTGCGGTACTCTGCAGGGCATCAACAAGAGTGCTGTTTATCAGGGAGAGGAGGTTTCGATACCGTTGCATAATGTGATTGTTGGTCGGATCGCCCGGGATTCGATTCGCAATCCGATTACTGACGAGATTATCGTTTCTGAGAATGAGGTGATTACGGCGGAGATAGCCCGCAAGATAGAAGATTTGGGTCTGGATACGATTCGGGTTCGCAGTCCCATGACGTGTGAAAGTCCGTTGGGCGTTTGTGCGACCTGTTATGGTGTCGATTTGAGTACCGGTTGGCTGGTGGAAGAGGGGATGGCTGTCGGCATTCTGGCGGCTCAGTCGATCGGCGAACCGGGTACGCAGTTGACGATGCGTACCTTTCATACGGGTGGGATCGCCGAGCGAGCCGTGATGGAGCATCAGACCCGTGCCACGGTTGAGGGTACCGTCAAGTATTTCGAATTGAACGCTGTTGATGTAATAACGGAAGATGTGGTAGCTGATGAAAAAGACATCTCCCAGGAAAGTACTAAGGAACAGTCATCCACGGAACGCACCAAATCAGATGTTGCGAAGGACAAAAGCGAAGAAGATACTATTACTAAATGGATGGAAGAAAATCTTGAATGTCTTGCTATTCCATTTGAAGAATCCGAAGATAAAATTCAAGAGTATGAAGAGATATTTCGTTCTCACCTGAAACCAAAAAGGGAAAAAGAAACTCCACTCAAAACTGTATTAGGTTTCATTGCAGATCGGTTAATGCATGAATACAAGGATGATACGAATCCCAAAAAAGGCCCGGCACCATTTTACAATCGTGATTTTCCTAAAGATGATGAAAAAACAATAAAAGACATATGGCAGAGCAAAGTTCCAAAGAGCCTAGTTGATTTTTATAATAATACTTTACAATCATTGAAGGATAAGGAATGGTCTGTAGGTTGTGAGAATGCCCCGCCGTCGAGTGGAATTTGCTTTTTCCGAGAGAAGGGCAAGATTGTTTATGTGGGTATTGCAGGTGAAGGTCGCCTTAAGAAAAGGATTCGCGAACACTTGTATGGGAATGTTATGGCAAGCAGTTTCCGCCTGCATATAAAGAAGCATGTGGCTCTTAAGCGTAATGGTGAGATCATTATTTTAGATGCCAAGGATCGTGAGTTGGAACGATACCGAGTTCCTTACGGTGCTTCGATTATGGTAGGTGAAGGTGAGCTGGTTAAGGTTGGGAAGGTGCTGTTCGAGTGGGATCCGCACAGTATGCCGATTCTTTCGGAGGCGTCCGGTATCATTCGCTTCCAGGATATTGAGGAAGGCGAGACTATTCGCACTGAGACCGAGACGGGTAAGATTCAGCGATCTGTGGTGATAGAGCACAAGGGTGAAAAACACCCACGAATTGTAATTGAAGATGAGGAAGGTAGAATTCTCGATTTTCATTATCTTCCGGCTAAGGCCCGTATCCAGGTGGATGAGGGTGACAGGATTTCGGCCGGGGCGTTGCTTGCTCTGCAGCCGCGAGCGATTGCAGGCACACAGGATATTACCGGTGGTCTGCCTCGTGTTACGGAGGTGTTTGAAGCGCGTAAGCCACGTGATCCGGCGACTATGGCTGAGATTTCCGGTCAAGTTGAGTTGCGCAGTGACAAGCGTCGCGGCAAGATGACCATTACGGTCAGGTCGGAGTCTGGTCTGGAAATCGATCACCATGTGCTTCACGATAAGCATTTGCTTGTTCACTCTGGAGACTACGTGGATGCCGGCGATCCATTGGTCGATGGTCCTCTAATTCCGCACGACATTCTTCGAATTCGTGGTGAAGAAGCGCTTCAGCAGTACTTATTGGTAGAGATCCAGCATGTGTACCAGGCCCAGAAACAGAATATTAACGACAAGCATATTGAGATTGTGGTTTCTCAGATGCTGCGCAAGGTTAAGGTCGAGAACGTCGGTGACACGAACTTACTGCCTGGCGATATTGTCGATAAGTTTACGTTCCGGCGGGAAAATGAAAGACTTGCCGGTAGCGTGCGGATAGCCGACAAGGGTGATTCGGAATTGAAAGAAGGTCAGGTTATAAGCAAAGAGGAACTGGCCCGTATCAATGAGCCTATTGTCGCCATTGGCGGAGACCCGGCGGAAGGTAAGAAGTGCCGACCAGCGTCGGCTACGACGATGTTGCTGGGTATAACCAAGGCGTCACTGTCGTCGGAAAGTTTCGTTTCGGCGGCCAGTTTCCAGGAAACCACTCGGGTGTTGACAGAAGCGAGTATTTCCGGTAAAGTTGACCAGTTGCTTGGTTTGAAAGAAAATGTTATACTAGGGCACTTGATACCTGCCGGGACGGCTTTTAAGCCGTATCTGACTCTCAAGATTAAGCATACGGCCAAGCCGCCGACACCGATTGAACTTGAGTCGGATGAATTTACCGAGCGGCAAGCTGAAGATGCCCGAGCGGAACAGGCGGTCAAGGAAGCCTTGGGGCTGACAGATTAACAAAAGTTGCAATTTTTATTTTGGAGTGGCAAATGCCGACAATTAATCAATTAGTAAGAAAAGGACGTAGAAAACCGCATAAGAAGTCGAAATCCGGCGATTTGGACAGATGTCCTCAAAAAAGAGGCGTGTGTCTGCAGGTGAAGACTCAGACACCAAAGAAGCCGAACTCGGCTTTGCGTAAGGTTGCTCGTGTGCGTTTGAGTAACGGCAAGGAGATTACAGCTTATATTCCCGGTATTGATCACAATCTTCAGGAGCATAGTATCGTGCTGGTGCGTGGCGGCAGAGTTCGAGATCTTCCTGGTGTGCGCTACCATATTATCCGTGGCGTGTTGGATGCCATGGGTGTGGCCGACCGTAAACAGGGACGTAGCCGGTACGGTGCTAAACGTGGAAAATAGTTTTGGAAGTTTTTAATTAGTAATTCAGATCGGAGGTTATTGGACTATGTCCAAACGTTTTACGGCGTCAGCCAAACAATTGACACCTGACCCCAAGTATGGCAGTAAGCTTGTTGCCAAGTTTGTGAACTGCCTGATGTGGGAAGGTAAGAAAAGCGTTGCTCAGCATGTAATGTATAATGCTATGGACCGGATCGGCAGTCGCATCAGCGATGTTCCGGTCCTGGAGGTATTCGAGGCCGCGGTTAATAATGTTAAACCTTTAATCGAGGTGCGCAGCAAGCGTGTGGGCGGTTCCACCTATCAGGTGCCTATGCAGGTTTCGAACAGACGTCAGCAGACTCTGGCGATACGTTGGATTCTCGCGGCGGCCCGGGGCAAGAAAGGCAGGCCCATGGCCATTCGATTGGCCGATGAGTTGATGGCGGCCTATAAGAGAGAAGGCGCGGCAATGACCACCCGTGAAAATGTGCATCGCATGGCTGATGCCAATAAGGCATTCGCACACTTTGCATGGTAATTGACGATAAACAATAACTGCCACGATCGGGATGAGAAGATAATTCCTGGTTGTGGCAGTTTTTTAGTGCTATTTTTGACGGGAAAGGATTGAAGTTTATTGGGGCGGACCATGTCAGCTTACCTTGGGCGGCATGCCCATGTGTAGCGTGAACATGATGAGCGTAGAAAATAGATATATGGAGCTTGCAAAGATACGTAACATAGGCGTTATGGCCCATATTGACGCGGGCAAGACCACCGTTACCGAACGGATTCTCTATTTCACCGGTCGCACCTATAAGATAGGTGAGGTGCACAATGGGACGGCGGTGATGGACTACCTGGCTGAGGAACAGGAGCGTGGTATCACCATTACTTCCGCTGCGACGACGTGTCCGTGGAAGGGTTACACGATTAATCTTATCGATACGCCTGGCCATGTGGATTTTACGGTGGAAGTGGAGCGTTCTCTTCGTGTGCTGGACGGTGCAGTGGCGGTATTCGATGCCAGCGAAGGTGTTCAGGCACAGTCGGAGACCGTCTGGCAGCAGGCCCGCAAATACAATGTACCGTGCATCTGTTTTGTTAACAAAATGGACAAGATAGGCGCCGATTTTGAGATGTCGATCAACAGTATGCGTGAAAAATTGCTGGCCCGGGCGGTTCCAGTTCAGATTCCTGTCGGTTCCCAGGGAGATTTCGTTGGGTTTATCGATCTGTTGGATATGAAGAATGTTGTTTTCAAGGAGGACAAGATCGGGTCTATCTGTACCGAAGAGGATATTCCCGAGACGTATCGGGATCAGGCTGAACAGGCCCGCCAATATATGATCGAAATGGCTTGCGAATACGATGAAAATCTTATGGATAAGTACATTCATAATGAACCGGTTAGCAGAGAAGATATTATAGCTGGTTTGCGGCGGGGTAGTCTATTGAACGAGCTAAATCCGACGCTGTGTGGCTCGGCTCTGAAAAATATCGGTTCTCGCAGACTGCTTGATGCGGTGGTCGATTTTCTGCCCAGTCCGCTGGATCGCGGTACTATCAAGGGTCATGTGCCGCACAAAATAGATAAAATTATCGAATGCGAGTGCGATCCAAATGGTCCGCTGGTGGCGTTGGCTTTCAAGATTACCTCTGATCAGCACGGAGATTTGACTTTTGTACGAATTTATTCCGGTACCATAAAGAATAACATGCGAATCCTTAACAGCACGAGAGATCGCAAAGAGAGTCTGACCAAAATATACCGAATGCACGCCCAATCGCGAAAACTTTGTGAGACGGCCCAGGCGGGGGATATTGTGGCGATTATCGGACTAAAACAGACCCTCACTGGTGATACGCTGTGTCTGCCTAAAAAGCCGATTGAACTGGAAAATATTGAATTTCCTGAGCCGGTACTGAGTCTTTCGATTGAGCCGCGTACCGCCAGTGACCGTAGCCGTCTGGGGGAGGCTATGGGGATTTTGAAGCGGGAAGACCCTACTTTTTGGTTCAAATACGACCCCGAGACCGGTCAGACCATTATCAGTGGTATGGGCGAACTGCATCTGGAGATTCTTCAGCACAAATTGGTTCGGGACATGAAGGTGGATGTGCTGGTGGGTCGTCCGCGAGTTGCTTATAAGGAGACTATATCGGCTTCGGCCGAGGGGGTGGGCAAGTTTATTAAGCAGACCGGTGGTCGCGGACAGTACGGGCATATAGTCATTAGTGTTGAGCAGCACCGGCCCGAACCGGGGGAAGAGCATCTGGTTTTTGAGGATAAGATTGTCGGTGGAGCGGTGCCGAAAGAGTACATACCATCGGCTATAGACGGTATTCGCCAGGCTGCTGCTACAGGTATTTTGGCAGGATACCCGATTATTGATGTAAAAATCAGCCTTCTTGACGGTTCCTTTCATTTGGTGGATTCGTCCGATCTGGCTTTTCAGCAGGCGGGAAGCATGGCCTTTGTCGATGCGGTCAAAAAAGCCCATCCGGTTCTGCTGGAGCCGATAATGAAGCTGCAAGTAGTTACCCCGGATCGATTTTATGGTACTGTTCAGGGTGATTTGACTCGCAGACGTGCTGTGATCCATAAGACCGAACAGCGGGGTCAGATAAGGATTATCAATGCTTGTGTACCTCTGTGCGAGATGTTTGGTTATGCTTCAGACTTGCGTGGCAGCAGCCAAGGACGGGCTAGCTATACGATGGAACCGGATCGGTATAGTCCAATGCCTGAGCAACTGGCGCAAAAAGTTATTGAAACAACCTATTGACATATTATACGACAGTGGTTAAAATGCATAATTCAGCTAAAGCGAGCGGCAAAACCAGGATGGGCCGCGGTAGTGTAAGTTGTTGTTCTATTTGAAGTTATCCCACGGAAGAGATGGGCAGCCCGCCTTAAGGATACCCAGTTGGTGGGGTTTTTGTTCTTTCAGAAATCTTTAGTTGATTTTTATAAATTTTTTATATTGACTGTGTTGACATAATTGCTACTATGAGCGACCTGTGTAAATTATTGTTGTAGATTGACTATGTTGACGGAACTATCAGTGGCAGGAAGCTCTTACAGATTAGAGTTGATTGTTTCGGATAGGAAAGATTATTGATCAGGAGCCGGTTTGGTGGAGACGGAAAGGATACGAATACGCATGGAGGCGTACGACCACGGAGCTTTGGATGCCTCGGCGCGTGAAATTGTCGATCAAGCCCGGCGTACCAGTGCCAAGGTAAGTGGACCTGTTCCATTGCCTACCCGTATAGAGCGATATACGGTACTTAGGTCGCCGCATATTGACAAGAAATCGCGTGAGCAATTCGAGATTCGTACGCATAAGCGGATTATCGATATTAGTGAGGCCAACCCCCGTACGGTCGAGGCCTTGAACCGTTTGGTGGTTCCCGCGGGAGTGTTTATCAAGATACGCGTTTAGCGTTTTTGAAGACGTGCTGATGTTAAGATGGGCACGTTTTTTTTGTTGTATGAATTCAGGTGAGCAAACGAACAAGCCCCGCCGAGTTGGGTTTGTGGGTCCGCCTTTGGCGGATGATTTTTATTGGCCCGTACGAACGGGCAGGTATTGACGAAATGGCAAAGATGCTTTTGGGCAAAAAAATCGGCATGACACGGCTTTATAATGACGGTGGGGTTATAGAACCGGTTACGGTTATTCAGGCGGGTCCGTGCACGGTTATGCAGATCAAGACAGAGCAGACCGATGGTTATGTTGCGATGCAACTGGGTTTCGGTGACGTGAAGCGTTCGCGGCAAAAGAAACCTCAAATCGGCCATGCAAAGAAGGCCAATGCTGTGGTAAAGAGCTTTATTCGCGAGTTGAGACTTGACGATGCTTCTGGAAATGAGGTTGGCGATAAGCTCACAGTCGAAGTTTTTGAAGGAGTGAATTACGTTGACGTTGTTGGCGTTAGCAAGGGTAAAGGTTTTGCCGGTGTTATGAAGCGGCACGGTTTTAAGGGTATGCCAGCCAGTCGTGGTTGCGAACGGAAGCACCGCCATCCCGGGGGTATCGGATCGAATTCCGGAAGTGCCGGAACGGCTCGCGCTATCCGAAAAGGCAAGAAGATGGGTGGCCATATGGGTCATGTCCGCTGTACCAGCTGTAACCGGCGTGTTGTAGATATTGATGTGGGAAATAATCTGTTGATGGTTAAGGGGCCTGTTCCTGGTCCGGCCAATGGGTTTGTGATGATCCGAACGGCTAAGACCAGGCAATAGTGCGCCAAAGTGCATGAAGCCATAGTGGCGGAGCAATATGATAGATTTACCAGTTTACAATCGAGAAGGCCAGGAAGTTGATCGTATCCAGATCGATGAGGCTGTTTTGGGCGGGCGTGTTCGTTTTGTTTTGCTGAAGCAGGCTCTGGTCATGTATCATGCGAATAAGCATCAGGGTACGGCTGTGACCAAGAACCGTGGTATGGTAGCCGGTTCGACCCGTAAGTTGTATCGGCAAAAAGGTACGGGTCGTGCCCGTATGGGTGCCATACGTACGGCCGTTCGCAAAGGCGGCGGTGTGACTTTTGCCAAGAGAATTCGCGACTTCGGTAAGCGGATGCCTAAGAAGCAGCGTTGCATGGCACGTAACTCGGCGATTTTGGCTAAACTACGAAGTAACGATGCTATAGTGATCGACAAACTGGAGTTTGATCAGCCTAAGACCAAAAATTTTGTCGCCATATTGAATAATCTGAAGATTGATCGAAGTTGCCTGGTGGCTGTGGAAGATCGTAACGTTAATGTTTATAAATCGTTGCGTAACATACCTCGTATTGATGCTTTGGAAGTGGATCAGCTTAATGCGGGTGATATTTGTAGTCGTCGTAAGCTGTTGTTTACTCGCAGGGCGTTAGAAATTATAACGTCTTGCGATGGCGGCGACCCGGAGGCAGAGGGCGGAAACTGAGTAGTTTCAATGAGTAAGCGATGTTGAGGTAGTGATAAGTGGATAAATATCAGGTAGTAATTCGGCCGTTGGTTACTGAGCAGGGTGCGCATCAGGCGCAGGTTTTTAATGCGTATCCTTTTCAGGTGCATCTCGATGCTAACAAAGCTGAGATCAGGCAGGCTGTCGAAAAGATATACAATGTTAAGGTTAAGGATGTAAGGACGTCGAACCGTAAAGGTAAACCGAGACGTCGTGGTCATACACGCGGCGTTACGGCGCATTGGAAAAAAGCGGTAGTGGTGTTGCACGAGGAATATCGGATAGATTTGTTCTAGGCAATTAGATCGCCTTAGTCAGAAAGTAAAAAAATGGGTATTCGTGTTTATAAACCGACCAGTCCAGGAAGACGAAATGCTTCGGTGAACGATTACGCTGAGGTTACGCGCAGCCAGCCTGAGAAGTCGCTGGTCAAGCGTATCAAGAAAAACGGCGGCCGTAATCACAGTGGTAAGGTGACGGTTCGTTTTCGTGGTGGAGGCGCCCGCAAGATTTATCGTATGGTTGATTTCAAGCGTAACAAGGATGGGATTCCGGCGAAGGTTGCGGCAATCGAATACGATCCCAATCGTACGTGCCACATAGCTTTGCTACATTATGCCGACGGTGAGAAGCGTTATATTCTTGCTCCGGTGGGTCTGCAGGTGGGCGAGATGGTCGAGAGCGGCGTGAGTGTGGAGCCTAAGACTGGCAATTGTATGCCCTTGGGGTCGATTCCTGTTGGTTTGGAAGTGCATAATATCGAGATGAACGCGGGGCAAGGTGGCAAGATGGTGCGTTCGGCGGGTGGGGTGGCTCGTCTGGCTGCCAAAGACGGCAAGATGGCTCATATAATTCTTCCAAGCGGTGAGATGAGAATGGCGCCTGTGGTTTGCCGTGCTACGATCGGTCAGATCGGTAATGTGGATCATCAGCATGTGCGGATCGGCAAAGCTGGTCGCAAGCGTCACATGGGGAAAAAGCCGCATGTTCGCGGCAAGGCTATGAATCCGGTAGCTCACCCTATGGGCGGTGGCGAAGGGCGTTCTAACGGTGGACGTCATCCGTGTTCTCCCACTGGAGTATTGGCCAAGGGTGGTAAAACACGTAACCCGCGTAAAGGCTCGAATAAATGGATTATTCGTCGGCGTAAGAGTAAACGTTATGGACAATTGGTGCTGTAAGATAAAGGTGCAGGTATGGGTCGATCTTTAAAAAAAGGACCTTTTGTGGACGAGAAGCTCTTTGGTAAGGTGCTCAAACAAGATGAGCAGGGCAGTCGTGATCCCATTAAGACGTGGGCGCGAAGATCCACCGTTGTGCCGGAGTTTGTCGGACATACGTTTATGGTACATAACGGTAAGATGTTTAATAAGGTTTATATTACTGAAGATATGGTTGGCCATAAGTTGGGTGAGTTTTCCCCGACGCGGACGTTCCGTGGTCACAGTGGCGGCAGGAAGAAGTAGTAAGGTTGTGATCATGACGGCTGGAGCCGGTTTGACTGATAAATCCGGCCTGAGCAAATAACAGAGGTTTTTCAAGAGAAGTCAGGAAACGAAGGAAGTAATGTTAAGCGGCAGCAAGCTTAAAAGATATCGCAAAGCGATGGGTATGAGCGTGGATAAGTTGGCGGAGGCACTGGTGCCGGATAATTTACCGCCGGATAAATACCAGGCTCGAATGAAAGATTTGCGCGCGTCCATCAATAATTGGGAGCAGGGTCTTTACTGTCCGCAGCCTAAGCAGCAGGAGGTCGATGCCTTGTCGGGGGTTTTGGGGATAGAGCGGCAGAGTTTGGAAATATGGTCGGCTTCGCATCTTTATGCTCCAATAGCACCGCGTAAAGCCCGATTGGTTGCGGAGTTGATACGTGGTTGTGCCGTTCAGGACGCATTGGATTTGCTGAAGTTTGCTAATAAGCGTGCAGCGGTATATGTTGACAAGGTTCTGCGCAGCGCTATTGCTAACGCGGATGAGCAGGAAGTTGATATCGAGCTGTTGTATGTATGCGAGGCTCGTGTGGATGAAGGTGGCGTACGGCTGGCTACCCGGCGGTGGCGTCCGAAAGACCGTGGTCGAGCGGTGCCTTTTACCCGATTGGCCAGTCATATTCACGTAAGCGTTGATTTAGAGTAGTTTTTTTTGGAGATAATGCCCTAAGCGGTAGAAATTTGAGGAAGTTTATGGGTCATAAAGTTTCGCCAATTGGTTTTCGGACAGGAATAACGCTCGGATGGAAAAGCCGATGGTTTGCTCCGAAGGCGGCTTTTGGCGATTTTTTGATCGAAGACTATCAAATTCGGAAGTTTATAGATGATCGGCTGAACCGACGTCCTCCTTATGCCGCTGTCGGAGGGATTGATATTGAAAGGACTCGTGACGAGGTACGGGTGAACCTCCAGACGGCCCGGCCGGGACTGGTGATAGGTCCTAAAGGGGCTGAGATTGAGAAGTTAAAAGAAGCGATTGAAGATATGATCAATCGCAAAGTTACCGTTAATGTAACGGAAGTCAAAAGCCCTGAGCTTAACGCTCAGTTGGTAGCTGAGGCGATTTCCGAGCAGTTCAAGCGGCGAGCAGCTTTTCGACGAGTGATGAAACAGCACTGTGAAGCGGCTATGGCCAACGGCGCTCGGGGCGTTAAGATTATCTGTAGTGGTCGATTGGGCGGAGCGGAATTGGCCCGTTCAGAGAAACAAATTATGGGCAGCATTCCGCTGCAGACTTTGCAGGCTAATGTGGATTACGGGTTGGCGGTTTCGGTGACGACTTATGGAACTATTGGTATTAAGGTGTGGATTTTCCTGTCGATGTTTAACGAACCCGAACCGAGCGGTCCCAGTGTCGGCTCCGGAGCGTCCGCGCCAAGACCAGCAAGACCGGCAGGACCGACAAGCAGGCAATCAGGACCGAAGAAGACAAGAGGTTAAATTATGGCTTTAATGCCAAAAAGAGTTAAGTATCGTAAGTATCAGCGCGGCAAAAACACAGGCAACGCTACGCGAGGCAATTTTGTGGCTTTTGGAGAGTTTGGTTTGCAGTCGCTGGGTCTGTCACAGATTTCCGGCCGTCAGATAGAAGCCGGCCGAGTGGCGGCGACGCATTATCTGCATCGCGAAGGAAAAGTTTATATAAGGATATTTCCGCATCGTTCGGTGAGCGGTAAGCCTTTGGAGACGCGTATGGGTAAGGGAAAAGGCGAGCCGGCTTTTTGGGCCGCTAAGGTTAAGCCGGGCACGATGCTTTATGAGATCGGCGGTGTTCCCGAAGATGTGGCGAGGGAAGCGATGGTTCGGGTGGCGCATAAGATGCCGGTCAGGTGTCGTTTTGTAAAACGTCATCATGCCGGATAGAATTTAAATGATTTATGAGAAACTAACGTTGCAAACTTATAAGTGATTGGCATGTAATCTAATGTTTTGTGACAGGTAAGATTGACAGTTATGAAAGCCAGTGAAATAAGAGAATGGAATCCGGACGAGTTAGAAGGCGAGCTTGAGAGTCTGCGGCGGCGTCTGTTTGATATTCGCGGCCAGGCGGTTACGGAAAAACTCGAAGATCCGAGTCTGCTTACCAAGATAAAACGTGACATAGCCAGGATCGAAACCGTGATACGGGAACGTCAGTTGACAGGGCAAGCTCAAGAGGATTCTCAGAGCCGATAGGAAATCGCAACTAAAACAAGGATCGATTGCTAATGATGGCCACAACGCGTAAAATTCCAACTTTACATAAAGGTATTGTTTCCTCAAAGTCAGGGGACAAGACGATTCGGGTGGTGCTCGACTACCTGGCAAAGCATCCCAAGTACGGAAAGATGTTAAAGCGGCGGTCAGTTGCCCATGTACACGATGAGGGGAATCAGGCCGGAGTCGGTGACACGGTGGAGATTTGCAAGTGCCGCAAGTTGAGTAAGAGCAAGAGTTGGCGCCTGGTGCGCATTCTTGGAAGTGTTTGAGGAATTTTGTGATCTGATCACCATGTATCAGATAAGTATTGGACAGGAATGGTTAATGATACAGCAGGAAACGATAATTGATATTGCCGACAACACGGGGGCCAAGACGGCTTTGTGTGTCAGAGTGCTGGGAGGGAGCACGGCCCGAGGTAAATTTACGCGACGGATAGCGGGAGTAGGTGACGTGGTGGTGGTTGCCATCAAGAAGTCACTGCCTTCTCTGACTCTTGACGACAAGAAGGTGCATCGTTGCGTTATTATTCGTACCAAGTATCCCACCCGCCGGCCGGACGGCAGTTATGTGCGATTTGACAGCAATGCCGGTGTTTTGATTGACGAAAACAGCAATCCGATAGGTACGCGTATTTTTGGCGCGGTGGCCCGGGAGTTGAGAGAAAAGAACTTTATGAAGATCGTCTCATTGGCATCGGAGGTGGTTTAGATGGGTTTACACGTTAAAAAAGGCGATACGGTGGAAGTGATTACAGGTGATGACAGTGGTGTACGCGGCAAGATTTTGAGTGTTGATCCTGTTCGTCAAAGGGTTGTAATAGAAGGAGTGAATCGTGTTCATAAGCACGTTCGTCCTTCGCGGCGTAATCCGCAAGGTGGCCGATTGTTGGTGGAACGGCCCATTCATATAAGCAATGTGCTGCCGATCAGCCCCAAGACAAATCGGCCAAGTCGGGTTAAGTTTGTCATTGGCGAAAACGAACAAAAAGAGCGAACAGCCACCGATGGCAGTGTTATTGATGTGATAAGGCGTTCTAAAAGGTAAGGGAAGGTAAACATGACGCGGCTGGAAGCATTATATAAATCAAAGATTATCCAGGCTCTGACCGAGGAGTTTGGGTACCGTAATTGTATGCAGGTGCCCAGACTTGAAAAAATTGTAGTTTCGATGGGTGTTGGCAGAGCGATTCAGGACAAAAAACTGCTGGAGGGCGCTATCAGGGATATGACCCTGATTGCCGGCCAAAAACCTTATGTCTGCAAGGCTCATGTTAGTGTTTCTAATTTCAAGCTTCGTGAAGGTATGGAGATTGGTCTGAAGGTTACCCTTCGCGGCGCCCGAATGTATGAATTTTTTGATCGATTGGTGAGTTTGGCCATTCCGAGGGTCCGGGATTTCCGAGGTTTGAATCCCAAGAGTTTCGATAAGCAGGGCAATTATAATATGGGACTGACCGAACAGGCGGTATTCCCGGAAATTGATCCGGATAAAATAGTTGGTGTGCAGGGTATGAACATTACCATGGTTACCACGGCCAAAACCGATGATGAAGGTCGTGCATTGCTAAAATTGTTTGGTATGCCGTTTCGGAGTGAGGCAAATTAGTATAGAAGAATAGCCCATATCAGGGCCAATGAGGATATGCATGGCAACAAAAGCACTCAGAATCAAGGCTGAAAGTAAACCGAAATTTAAGGTGCGAGCTTATACCCGCTGTCAGATATGCGGCAGACCCAGGGCGGTGTACCGCAAGTTTAAGATTTGTCGTATATGTTTTCGTACCATGGCTAACGAAGGTAAGATTCCAGGTGTACGTAAGGCTAGTTGGTAAAATGATAAATGGCAAATTGGATCTGGGAGTAAGTTAAGAATGAGTCATTGTGACCCAATTTCAGATATGTTGACACGAATTCGCAATGCCGTCAGAGTGGAACACCCGACAGTAAACGTCAGAGCCTCGCGAGTTTGCGAAAGTATCGTCAAGGTTTTGCAGGAACAGGGTTATGTTGTCGGATATGATCGGATTTCGGCAGGTAGTCATGACGAATTGGTGGTACATTTGAAGTACGGTCCTTTAGGAGAAAAGGTCATTAAGACTATTAGCCGTCGTAGCAAGCCTTCGTGTCGCGTTTATTGTAGAGTTGACGATCTGCCCAAGGTGTTAGGTGGTTTGGGTGTCGCTATTGTCAGTACCAATCGGGGTGTTTTGACCGACCAGCAGTGCCGAGAACAAAAAATCGGCGGTGAACTGCTTTGTACGGTATATTAATAGAAGTTGAAGGTTGAGTTATGAGTCGTATTGGAAAAAAACCTGTAAAAGTTCCTTCAGGGGTCAAGGTTGAGTTGAAAGATTCGTCGATCAAGATCAGCAGTTCCTCGGCCAGTTTGACCTTTGATATTCATCCGGATATGAAAGTCGAGTATGATGTCATCGCTGCTGAAATCCGGGTAAACAGGCCGGGTGACGGACGATTACATCGATCTCTGCATGGTACGACACGGGCCATAATCGCCAATATGATCGAAGGTGTCGTTAAGGGTTTTCGGAAGAATTTGGAGATTTATGGTACCGGTTATGGAGTTAAGGTGCAGGGCAAAGAGTTGGTTTTGAGTCTTGGCTTTGCAGCTCCGGCTAGTATCCCTATTCCCGATGGGATTAATGTAGATATTAAGACGCCGAATGCCCGTGGTAACGACACGCCGGCGGTTTTTAGCGTGAGCGGTCCTGATAAGCATACGGTGGGCCAGTTTGCCTCCAATATTCGTCAGGCTCGTCCGCCGGAGCCTTACCTTGGCAAAGGTATTCGCTATGCGGATGAGGTTATCCGGCGTAAAGTTGGTAAGGCATTTGCCAGTACTAGTAGTTAACTGAATGTTTTTAGAGAAAACAGATAGTGCCCTTTAAGTGGTAGTAAGAGCGCGGTAATGGATAAGCAGAAATTTAAGATTTCCCAACGGGTAAGGCGCAAGAGGCATATTCGTAAGAAAGTCTATGGCAATGGTCATAGACCGCGTTTGACGGTTTTCCGTTCGCTCAGACATATATATGCTCAGATTATTGATGACGACAGTGGATTTACGTTGGTAGCTGCCAGCACCCTGAGCAAAGATGTTCGCGAAGAAACTAATAATGGTAATGTTGGCGCGGCTGCTATGGTGGGTCAGGACTTGGCTCGCAAAGCCTTGGATGTTGGTATCAGGCAGGTGTGTTTTGATCGAAACGGATACAAGTATCACGGTCGAATTCGTGCCTTGGCTGAAGCCGCACGAGAGGCTGGTTTGGTTTTGTAGCGTGTATATAACATAATTATTTGGAGATAGTAGTGGCTCAGTTCAAACCGAAGAAACAAGATTTTGAGGATAAGAGCCCTTATGACGAGGCGGTGGTAAAGATATACCGCTGTTCGACTGTGGTAAAGGGCGGAAGACGTTTTAGCTTTGCCGCTTTGGTGGTGGTGGGTGATCGCGCCGGTGAGGTGGGAATCGGTTACGGCAAGGCTAATGAAGTGCCTCCAGCTGTCGAGAAGTCTATCAAGGAAGCCCGTAAGAGTACCGTGCGGGTGAGTCTTTTTGGCAGTACGATACCCCACGCGGTAGTAGGGCGTTTTGGCGCTACGAAAGTACAGTTGTTGCCGGCTAGTGGGGGTACCGGGGTAATTGCCGGTGCTTCGGCCAGAGCGGTACTGGAACTAGCAGGTGTTCATGATGTGCTGACCAAGGTGTACGGCAGCACCAGTCCCAAAAATGTGGTGAAGGCTACGATGAATGCTCTAAAGTCGCTATACAATCGTGAGCAGGTTGAAGATCTCCGTGGCGTGGCGGTAAAGGTGTAAGTAACCTTTGACAGGCTCAGGACGAGAAGTTGCGAACTCAAAAGGAAATATAAAGGAATGCGACTACCATGATGAGTCATGAGATTACAGCGTTGGTCGGCAAAAGTAAGGCGCGTCAGCGTGTGGGCCGAGGTCGTGGAAGCGGTCTGGGCAAGACCTGCGGAAGGGGAACTAAGGGCCAATTATCGCGGTCTGGCAAACTGCCTACGATTGCCCGTGAAGGAGGCCAGATGCCTTTGTTCCGGCGTTTGCCCAAACGAGGTTTCAATAACGTTAATTTTGCTCACCGTTATTCGATCATAAATGTTTCGCAGTTGGACGGTTTTTCTGAGGGTAGTCGGATCGACGCCGTGGTGTTAAGTGACGCCGGTTTGATCCGGAGCGACGAGTTGCCGCTCAAGATTCTTGGTGATGGTCAACTCAACCGTAAGCTGACGGTGGTTGCCGATAAGTTCAGCCGTAGTGCCGAACAAAAGATCACCAGTGCGGGCGGAGAAGTGGAATTAGTCAGTAAATAGATATTGTTATTTAGCGTGTGGTAATAATGCTTGGCACTATATTAAATATTTTTAAGATTCCGGAGTTGCGAAATAAGATTATTTTTACCGTAGTGATGCTTTGTATATATCGTGTTGGTTTTCATGTGCCGCTGCCCGGTATTGACCAGGACAGTATGGCAGCGTTGATGTCAAAGGATTCTGATTCTCCGTTTGGGCGGGTGGCGGATTATTTACAGATGTTTACCGGCGGAAGCTTGCGTCAGAGCAGTCTTTTTGGTTTGGGTATCATGCCGTATATTTCCGCTTCGATTATCTTCCAGTTGTTAATTACGGTTGTTCCTGCCCTGGAAAAGCTGCATAAGGAAGGTGAGGTTGGCAGGAAGAAGATACACGAATATACGCGATATGCCACCGTGCTTTTGTGCCTGATCCAGTCTGCCGTTATGATGGCCTGGATGAAAGGTATGGGGTTTGTGTATGATGAAGTGTATAAGGAACATTGGTACACGTTCTTTCTGATGGGCGTGGCGGCCATGACCGCCGGCACTATTTTTCTAATGTGGCTCGGCGAACAGATTGATGAATATGGTATCGGTAACGGTATCAGTTTGATTATTATGGCCGGCATTGTCGCTCGTATGCCCTGGGCTGTCGGGCAGGTGGTTTCAATGACGAATTTCTCGATTGACGCACCGGCCAGCGATATTGGTCCTGCCAAGCTTATCTTTCTGGTTCTTGCTTTTCTGGGTGTGGTCGCCGGCGCCATTTTGATCACGCAGGGTCAGCGTCGCATACCCATTCAACAGGCCAAGATGACCCGTGGCCGGCGTGTTTATGGCGGTCAGCGCCAGTATTTGCCTTTGCGTGTTAATCACGGCGGTGTGATGCCGATCATTTTTGCGGTCACCTTAATGCAAGTTCCACCAATTCTCATTGGGAACCTGATGAAGCTGAAGTTTTTGAGTGAGAGTGCTTTCATGGCTGCGCTGAATTCGGCTTTTGGATACGATTCTTTTGTGTATAACCTTGTTTATATTGTTTTGATATTTTTCTTTGCTTATTTCTGGACTACGGTTCAATTTCAACCCAAGGAGATGGCTACCAATCTGCGTGATTACGGCAGCTTTATCCCCGGGCTGCGACCCGGCCGTCGGACTGCCGAGTATCTCGAGCGAGTTATGACGCGAATCACCTATGTTGGCGCGGCCTTCCTGGCTCTTATTGCCGTGGTGCCTACATTGGTTATGCTCTGGTTGGAGATTCCTTTTACGGTTGCCCAGTTCCTTGGTGGAACTGGTTTGCTGATTGTGGTTTCGGTTTCGCTTGATTTGGTACAGAGGATCGAAAGTAATCTTCTTATGCGTAACTATGCCGGGTTCATGGATGGCGGTAGAATTAAAGGATCGCGAGGATGATTGCTGTATTTCTTGGACCTCCCGGAGCAGGCAAAGGCACTCAGTGCAAGGTGATGGTGGATGATTATGGTCTGAAGCATCTTTCCAGCGGTGATATTTTGCGTCGCCATCGGAAAGAAGATACTGATCTTGGACAAAAAGCCCAGTCTTATATGGACAAGGGGGAGTTGGTGCCGGACGATCTGATCGTTGCAATGATGATAAATGAAATGAAAAGTGTCAGTTCTGATGAAGGGTTTGTTCTGGATGGATTCCCTCGAACGATCGGTCAGGCCATGGAATTGGATGCTGCTCTGGCAGCGACCGGACGGGAGGTTGATCTGGTTTTGAGTTTGGAAGTCGATGATGACAGGCTCGAACAAAGAATTACAGGTCGGCGCAGTTGTCCGAAATGCGGCGCTGCCTATCATGTGATATTCAATGCTCCCAAGACGGAGAATATGTGTGACGGTGGGTGTGGCGAACTACTCCAGCGGCCTGACGATACTCCGAAAGTGGTTCGTACCCGAATCAAGACCTACCACGATCAAACTGCACCATTGGTGGAGTATTACGGAACCAAGGGAAATCTGCGGCGGATTGATGGTAACCTGGATATTGAACAGGTGACCATGTCGCTGTGCGAAGTAATGGATAAAGCAGCGGAGACCGCCTGATAATGGCTGTCGCGATACGCAGCAAAAATGAAATAGAGTTGATTCGAGCGGCTGGGAAAATAGTTGCTCGGATTCTGAAACAATTGCAGGAAGATGTTACCGTGGGCACGACCACGGGACAGTTGGCCCGGATAAGTGACGAAATTATATCGCAAGCTGGGGCGGTCGCCTTGTTTAAAGGCGTGCCAAACCCTCAGGCAGGAGAAGATTTTCCTGCGAGTATATGTACCAGTATTAACGAACAAGTGGTGCATGGTATTCCAGGCGAGAGAAAATTGTGTTCCGGGGATGTCGTCAGCATAGACTGCGGTGTAAAGTTGAATGGATATTGCGGCGATTCGGCAGTGACCGTTATGGTGGGTCAGGTTGCTCTGGAAGTGCGGAAGTTGGTGCAGGTTACCCGCGAGACATTGGAAATTGCGGTTAACGAAGCTCGGCCCGGCCGATATTGGAGCGAAGTGGCCCGAATGATGCAGGAACATGCCGAAGGGGCTGGCTTCAGCGTAGTCAGAGAATATGTAGGGCATGGGATTGGCCGAAAGATGCATGAAGATCCCAAGCTGCCCAATTTTGTCAGTAGGGAATTGTTGAAAAATGATTTGCTCCTGCGAAAGGGTATGATTTTGGCAATTGAGCCGATGATCAATCTCGGCACTTGTCATACGCAAGTGCTTCATGACGGCTGGACGGTGGTTACCGCCGACGGTAAGCCGTCGGCGCACTTTGAGCATACGGTGGCCATCACTGATGGCGGTGCTGAGGTGTTGACAAGCCTGGATTAAGACGAATGGGATAATGCCGAGAATCGACTGTGTTTTAGGGTTGTGTATGGGCAAAAGCAATGCCATTAAAGTAGATGCGACGGTGCTTGAAGCATTACCCAATGCTATGTTCAAAGTGTCGTTGGAGAATGGTCATGAAGTTCTTGCCCATGTTTCAGGTAAGATGAGAATGAATTTTATCAGGATTCTACCAGGCGATACGGTGACGGTCGAGGTCAGCCCGTACGATCTGTCGCGAGGACGCATAGTGCTGCGAAAGTAGATATCAGACAGGTGTTATTATGAAGGTGCGTAGTTCAGTAAAAAGAATTTGTGAGAATTGTAAGATTATCAAACGGAAGGGGATTGTCAGGGTGATCTGTTCGTCTAATCCCCGTCACAAACAACGTCAAGGTAAGTAGCGAGGTTTTATTATGCCGCGTATTGCTGGTATTGATGTGCCCAATGACAAGCAGGTATGGGTTGCGCTGACCTATATCCATGGTATTGGTCCCTATTTGTCGAAGCAGATACTCAAAGAAGCACAAATTGGCGAGACTGTTCGAGCCAAGGAATTGACAGATGACGAACTCAGTCGTATTAGTACTATACTCGACCGTAACTATGTGATCGAGGGGCAACTTCGCCGTCAGGTTAGTCAGAATATTGGGCGTCTGAAAGATATTGCCAGTTATCGCGGCCTGCGTCATCGAAGAGGACTGCCTGTTCGTGGGCAAAATACGCGAAGTAATGCCCGAACGCGTAAAGGACCGCGCAAGACAGTTGCCGGCAAGAAGGGTGTTAAGGAAATGCACGGCTAAAGGCGTGTTTATTATAAACAAACAATAACGGAGACAAAAACGTTAAAATGGTCAAAAAGTCTTCAAAAAAAAGAGTACGACGCCATGTGGGCAAGGCTATTGTTCATATTAAGGCCTCTTTCAACAACACCATGGTAACTATAACGGATGTTAATGGTGATACGCTGTGTTGGGACTCCGCCGGCACTATCGGCTTTAAGGGATCGCGAAAGAGTACTCCCTTCGCCGCTCAGCAGGCGGCGGAAAAATGTGCCCACACCGCCAAGAAGTATGGTGTTGTCGAATTGGAGGTTCGTGTTAAAGGAGCCGGATCCGGACGTGAGTCTGCTATCACAGCTCTTCAGTCGGCAGGCATGAGGATATCATCCATAGAGGATGTTACGCCTTTGCCGCATAATGGATGTCGTCCGAAAAAAAGAAGAAGGGTGTAACCTGACGCGGTAACACAAAAGGAATTTGAATTCATAATAAACTGTAGGAGCTATATAAAACCTATGGGTAGAACTTTAGGATCAGTTTGTCGGATGTGCCGGCGCGAAGGTGTAAAGCTGTTTTTGAAGGGACTTCGCTGTGATACTGCCAAGTGCCCGATTGAGAAACAAAACCGCAACAAGCCTCCTGGCATGAGTTCATGGCGTCGTGGGCGAACCAGTGACTATGGCGTTCATCTTCGCGAGAAGCAGAAGATGAAGCGATATTATGATATCATGGAAAAGCAGCTTAGCATTTACTTTTCCAAGGCGGAGCGGATGCACTGTAATACCGGCGAAGCATTGTTAGGGATGTTGGAGAGGCGGTTGGATAACGTCATCTACAAGATGAACTTCGCTCCGTCACGGCGACAAGCCCGGCAGTTGATTGCTCACGGACACGTGCACATTAACGGACACAAGGTTGATGTCCCCAGTCGCCTTGTCAATCAGGGCGACAAGATCACGCTTAAGACGGCTGAGCGGACCAAAAAAATGGTCAAGAGCTATTTGGACACTGAGGGCGAAGCTCCAGTGCAGTCTTGGCTTCAGGTCGATACCAATACTATGGAAGGTGTGGTAGTGGCTCTGCCGAGTCGTGAGGATGTGCAGATTCCCGTGGAAGAGCAGTTGGTTGTGGAATTTTGCTCGAGGTAGTTTCGTACTGCCCGATAACTGGAATGTATAACAAAGAATTCGTTGCTTAAGCCGTAATCAAGAGAAAGTAATATCTTCTTGACAGGCCTCTGGCGGTAATGTGGCCGCCTGAGAGAGATATAACTGATGGTGGTTGCGGTGGCTTTGGAGGCCGAAAAATGCGAATCAGGTGGCGCGGACTTGAGTTACCCACAAGGGTTGAATTGGATACCGGGGTGTCCACGGCAACTTACGGCAGGGTTTATATCGAACCCTTTGAACGCGGTTTTGGCACGACCGTAGGTAACAGCTTACGCAGAATTTTGTTGTCTTCTCTAGAGGGAAGCGCTGTAACTTCCATTAAGATCAAGGGAGCCAGTCACGAATTTACTTCTTTGCCGGGTGTGGTCGAGGACATGACCGATATCGTGCTTAATGTCAAGTCCTTGGTGGTGAAACTGGATTGGGAATCCGATGAGCCAAAGACCATGCGCATTGACGTGAACAAAGCTGGTATCGTGACCGCTGCCGATATCAAAGCGGACCCTGCAATTACCATTATTAACGTAAACCAGGTGATTGCTACCTTGACCGAAAACGTAGAGTTTTCAATGGAAATGACGGTTCAAAAAGGTCGTGGGTATGTTCCTGCCGGAGAAGATGAGGATGTCTCGGAGCGGGAGTACGGTGTTATTCCCGTTGACGCCATCTTTACGCCGGTGGTGCGTGTTCGTTATAAGACTGAAGAGACGCGTGTGGGTCAGAAAATTAACTATGATCGGTTAATCATGGAAATCTGGACCGACGGTACCATCGGACCGGAAATGGCTTTGGTGGAGTCGGCCAAAATATTACGCAAACATCTTGTACCTTTTGTAAATTACTTTGAGTTGGGCAAGGAACTTACCAGCCAGGTTCCTGAAGAGGCTGAAGAGATTGAATCCGATATTGACGAAGAACGGGAGCGAAAGCTTGCTATGCCCATCTCTGAATTGAACTTGTCTGTACGGGCTTGTAACTGCCTGGAAATGGCCAAAATCGAAAGTGTTGGTCAATTGGCAGCTATGACTGAGAGTGATTTGCTGGCTCTGCGTAGTTTTGGAAAAACCAGCTTGCGAGAGGTAAGACGCAAACTGGAGGACTTGGGGCTCGATATAGAATTTGGTGAAAAATAACTGGTAACGTGTTGTAATATAGACGAAGGAATGAAATATGCGACATCAGGTTTCAGGCAGGCATTTGGGGCGCACCGGGGCGCACCGCAGGGCGCTGCGGCGTAATTTGGCGGCGTCATTATTTGAGCACGGGACAATCTCCACCACGATTGAAAAAGCTAAGTTTGTTCGCCCGTTTGCGGAAAAGCTTGTTACGTTGGCTAGGGACGGCTCACTTCATGCCAGGCGCAGGGCGATAGCACTTTTGCAGGACCGGAATATTTGTGAAGTTGAGGATGGCGAACCGGTTAAAGTAACTACGGTTGTAAAAAAACTGTTTGAGGAAATTGGTCCACGCTTTGCCGAACGTAATGGCGGTTATACCAGAATTATTCGACTGCCTCTGCGACGCATAGGTGATAATGGCCAGTTGGCTATGTTGCAACTGGTGGGCGAAGCTGTGACCTCTTCTGTTAGAACCGCTGCCCCGGCCGAGCAACCTGTCGTTGATGTCACCGAACAGACTTCCATCGAAACACCCCAGCAGCTTTCTACCGAATCCGGTGACCAGACGCCTGCCGAGAAAACGACGGTGATGAATGAGCAGGATCAGCCCGCTACTGATGAAGAGTCTGTGGACCAAAAGGAGCCTTCATGACAAGGACAGGAAGAAACTGCTTCCGAAATAAGCGAAGGCGAAGATGTGAGTAAAGACGAAGACTCCCAGAACAAAAACGAATAAGCCCTAAAGCACCTGATGTCTCCAGGGTTGCTGAGCTTGGGTTTGTACACTCATCATAACGATACGTCTAATCCACTTTGAGATTCGGTACTTTATCAGAGGGTTTCTGTGGTGGCTGATGAATGCATATTTTGTCAGATTGTCGATGGTAGGATTCCTTGCACAAAACTTTTCGAGAATGATCAGGTTCTGGCTTTTCTCGACATCAACCCCTGGAGCGAGGGGCATTCCTTATTGGTTCCCAAAGTCCACTGTTCTCTGCTGGACCAGTGTTCTTCTTCGATAGTTTCGGCTGTGGCGCAGCACATAGGCCCATTGGCCCGTGCCATCGTTGGGGCTGTCGGAGCCGATGGTTATAACGTTTTGAATAACAATGGTCGCAGCGCCGGGCAATTAATCGATCATGTTCACTTCCATATCATTCCACGCAACTCTGGCGACGGTATCATACAGCATGCCCCACAAGGCAAATATCAACCCGGTCGCATAGAAGAAATTGCTGATATGGTTCGCGAGTCGCTAAAATAGTGACAGTGACGGGGTCGGGGTATTATTCTCCGTCATTCCCGGATAAGTACTATCGAACAATTGCCTGGCCGGCGTCTGCAACGAGTGTTTGGGCGGTTATCATGCGGGCTTTATCGGATGCCAGAAAAACGACGGCATCGGCAACGTCCTGACCCTTGATTTCACGTTTTAGTATAGTCTTATTGATGTAATAGGGGATGACTTCATCGGGGTTTATGCCGTACTTCCTGGCACATGCTTTTATGTATTGCGGATTCCAGATTTGTGAACCTTCGAAGACATTGCCGGGACAAACCGAGTTAACCCGTATATTGTGTTGGCCCAGCTCTATAGCCCAGCCGCGAGCCATGTGCAGCTCGGCGGCTTTGGTAGCGTTATATGGAGTGTTGTCTTTGCTGGCTTCGATACCGGTTTTGGAGCTGATATTAATAATACTGCCTCCCATTTTTTGTCGGATCATAATTCTGGCTGCGGCCCTGGCCATAAGAAAATATCCGGTCAGGTTAACCTCCAGGGCAAACCGCCATTTATCCACCGGCAGGTCCACCAGCGGATATGCCGGAGCGACCCCGGCGGCGTTTACCAGGACATCTGCCCCGCCCCATTTGGTAAGTAATGCGTCGAATGCATCGTCAATGCAGGTTTCATCGGTTACGTTACAGTAAACTGTTATGGCACAAGCGTGGGGCAATTCTTTTTTTATGATGGAAACTGTTTGGTCGGCGGTTTTGGTGTCGATATCGAAAACACCTACCATAGCGCCGGCTCGTGCCAGCCCGACAGCTATGCTTCGACCCAGTCCGCTGCCAGCACCTGTAACTATGGCAACGCGATTTTTGAGATCTCCTGCCAGAGCGTCGGCGGTGAGTTGCCGCTGATAGCTTTGTGCCTCCCATTTGTTGATGAAATCCTGTTCACGTTTGGTCAGAGTTCTGAGACCGCCCAAACGAATGGCATTACTACGGATGAACATAGAACCGATAACGATATTTTCGATGGTCCCAGTGGTTCTTGGATTGCCTACTACGAAAAGTCCCAACTTTTTGATTACAAACGCTGCAGGAGTGCGGTCTTCGGCAAGTTGTTTTTTGAATTTGTTGACGATGGTGTCATGGTCGTACTTGTCCAGCCACATAGCCGGTCCGTTGGCGTATATCATTTCGCCTGCCGACAAAGGCCCGGCCGCCAGTAACTTGGCAGCATCTTTTCGGGCCAGGAAGGTGGCAATGGTATTGTTCATACTGTGGCTGACGGTGGCATATTGTCCGGTTGCGGCAAAAATGGCGCCGCGGATGGCAAGTTTGGCGGCATTGATTTCAACTTGATCGATGGTTTTGATTTTGACTGTTTTTTGGCGGGGTAGTTTGGTTTTACAGATACGAACAGCCTTACGAACCAGGCGCAATCCACTATCGGCGGTAGCGGCGCTGACAAGCAAGCCGTGCTTATCCAGAAATAGTATGGCAGGATCACGGCCGAAAGTTTCGCGATAATCGGCTGTCAGGCGGTATATCTTGCGGGCCAGCAAAAAACCTGAATCTGTGTATGGCACCCATAAAGGCGGGAGCTTTTCGTTTTTGAACAGTTTTTCTATTTGCGATTTACCGTTCCGGGCGTTCACATAAACGCTGACTGCCTGAGGATGTAAATGAATAACGTATCGGTCGAGTATTGCATGTAAATAAGTTTCTATAGATGGACGCAAGTGCGAAGGCATATTGTCATCGCAGGATAGAAGCAGACGCCGGGCCATTTCGTCTTCCCGCAGATCGGGGTCCATCTGATTCAACGAGTTATCTTTAAGTATGCTCAGGACCGAATCCATTCTCAGGCGTCGCCAGCCCTTGTCGGTGGTCATCTCTTTGAGAGTTGTACCGCTGGTCTTGATATACATATATTTCCCGTCGGCGGTTTTTGCTGAGGTGTTACCACCGCCACCCTGAATCAGAGTACTATCCATGCCGGTGACGTTTGAAATCCTGATAAGATCTTTTAGTGTTTTATTCATTATTTACAAGAAATCCTTTCTTAGCCTCGCGCATAAGCGACATACAAGAAAAAAGTGCGATAAATATAGCCGCGTAAGCGAAATCCATCCTTTTACCTGTTCGAAATTTCAAGAAGCTTCTTTTCGGCGTCTCGATTCCAAAAACCACCGGAAAGACAATTCCCAACTTCGGGAAGCTGTTGAGCCAGTTTGTCCAGAGTAGTCAGGCCCAATTTTTTACAGCTCGGATAGACAATTATTTTACCGGGAATCTGTTGGCTTTCGACTGCTCGGATGCCCTCGACGGCCCCATCGAGACCGCAAACGGCCGCTACAGAAAGATTGGTGTTAAGCTTACCGGATTCCACCTTTTGCAGAACCATTTTCATGTCGTCCAGCGTGGAACCACTGGTACCTATAAAATACATTTGTTTTTCAATATAGCGTTGCAGATCTATTTGGCAGGTGTCACCAGCCGGTATGCCGGCGAAAATGTTTATAATGGCGCCGTTGGCAGCAATGTTGACAGTATCGGCGATAAGCCTGGCTTGCGGCACCATCAGTACCGCATAGCTGATCTCCTCGTTAGGCCGGTCCTTTAATGGGTTATATGGCCGATAATTGATATTATTTTTTTGTGCCAGCGGCTTGGCAATTTTATTCAGTGTAGTCAGACGCTGCTCATCAAGATCGCCCGCCCAGACAGTTACATCTTCCACGCCCTGGCAAATATTTCTTATTACGTGCATCATGCCCATCGGACCGCCGGCGCCGATAACGTTAATTTTGTCGCCCTTGCGGATTTCGCCGTTGCGTGGAATGCGACCTGTGGCATCTGCCGGGTCCGAGGTTGTAGTGCCGATTATGCGAATACCGCCGTAGTGCACCCGGCCGACAGGGGTAACAACGTTACGATCCAATTTGCCGCCGCATAATATAATGTTCAAAAACCCTTGCGGAGCCAGTTTTGCGAACAAAGATTCCAACGTTTCGGGGTTGGCTCCGAAATAGAGAATATCATCAAAACTGCCGTCAGAAAGGTCGTCTATATTTTTCTTTTTTATAACTGGGATATCTGTTTCACTTTTTGGTTTTTGTGCAAACACCCAGGCTACGCTACCTATTTTGCTGTATTTGTTCGCCAGAAACTTTTTCAAAACAGCCGAGTCGAATTTGAATTCAGCCACTACCAGCATTTTACTTTTTGGTTTTAGTCCGATGCCTTCCTTTACGGCATAGGCATCTTCCACACAGGCCCACGGTTCGACCAGCCCGATAGAGGCGGCGGAAAGCTCTTCAGATGCGTCGATTAAAAGTAACTCGCCTTGCGGCGAGGTAATGACTCTCTCATCCATTAACACATATTCCTGCAGAGCGCCTTCGAAGTTGTATCCCAAAGACGCATTGGAACTGGCGGTGGCCAGCCAGCGGTAATCGGTCTGCACTAGATAACGTTTGCCGACGCTTACGCTGTCAACACCTTCTCCAACCGCACAAACCCTGACGACTGCTTCATGGCCGGGGACGGTGGGGTTTTTGCCCGGCACATAGCTGGGTATCGTTTTGAGAATCTCCGGTTCGATGCCGGAGACGATATCACCTTTGCGGACATGGCTGGAAAACTGTTTGAGAAGTTTCAGGTCGGAAAAACACAGACCTACCGCTTCCACCCGGCAAAGAATCTGATGTGCTCCGGGTAGGGTAACTTCTTTGGTCCTGTTCAATGTCAATTTATCCGGACCAATAAGTTGAACGGCATTTTGCGTTTTGGGAATCTCGTTGTTTGCCATCAAAAAAACTCCTGTATTAACCGGTATCGGGCACATTTGCACTAAGCTTGGCAGGTAAGTGTCATTTTACCACTTTTTGAAATTCGTCAAGTATCTCTGTGGGGGTGCTGTTTTGGTCAAACTTACCCAGGTATTTTTCGTGAGTCGGTTGAACGGTCTTTCCGATCTTTTCATAAAAGTCGTTTTTAGCGGCCGTATCTGGAAAATGATTTATTGCCCATTCGCTGGTGTATCCCAATTGTGCTTGACGTTGCAGTATGGAATGGGCATATACGATATGGGCGCCTTTGAGAAATACCGGCAGCAGCCGCGATAGTTCCCGGCTGGCAAAGTCATCGACGAATTTTTGTCCGGGACTGTTCATTTCAGTACCGACCACCACCGGCAGATGTAATTTCTGGGCCAGCTCTACGACATAAAAAAGATTTTCTGCTTTTTCATCTTTTACGCCCGGCGTATAATTGCGATCGGGAACGATATTAATAGCTCCCACGCCACTGCTCATGGCGATTTCCAGCAGTTTTTCGATTTCCTGTTCACCCCGGCTGGTACCGTCCAGCCATGTGAGGGTGGGAATAGCGCCGGCGGCAAGGACAAACTCATTCGTCTGGTCCATGCGTGGAAACGAGCCTTTGTCTGGCTGGACATAGCCTGATCCGCCGCGTTTCATGGTTTTAGTTCGGATCAGGTTGAGCAGATCGCGACTTTCCGGCATATCGCTTTTCTGCACAGAATCTCCCAGTTTCCCAGACCAGAAATCAACCAATTTCCGATCGTCTGGGAAAACCGACCGGGCTTTACGGGCGTATGCCAGGCATATATGACGCTCGGTAGCATTGCTGGCCGGGGTAAGCGGCAGCACATCGTTTTCGTAATCCAGTTCTACTGGTTGCAGATAATCATTTACACGATTCATCAACTTAATATTTCGTTGTTGAGCGGTTTGACGAAGGTTCGCCAAAAACTGCCCTGCATCTCCTGATAATCTGGCTTGCGGAAATCCCATGCCCATGTGGTAGGTAATGCCCGGTTCGCCGGGCGAGGTGATTTCTTTGTCGGCAAATTCGGGCACATAAACTCGGGTTTCCATGCCGACGCAAGCTTTGAGATTCAGCAAAGCAGCCGCTGCCAGGAACTCGTCCAGTCCGTCCAGGACATCAAAATCCACGATCCCGACAACTTCTAACCCTGCCTTGTAGGCCCGCCAGGCATATTCACACGGTGAGTAGCCGTAGCTGTTGTAGGAGAAAAACGTATGACAATGAAGGTTTATTGCGGAGCAGGGCGGGGCGGGAGTGACTTGCCCTGCTTGCATTTTTTCCCATAGCCGCCGCAGAGCTTGTCTTCTTTCGGCAGGGTCGAAACTGCTAAGTTTGTGCTCCATGTTCTCCATCAGTGAAGGCTTACATTGCTTGTTTCACCAGGTAATTTTTTTATATTCGGTATCCCATGTCTGCTGGTTGGCAGGCAGGTATTTTTTTAACGGATACGAATTACGGATGATTTCTTTGCCTTGGCTTAGCGATGCTATTTGTCCGGTTGCTTTGGCCTGCATGATAATATTACCGCAAGCCGTGGCCTCAATCGGCCCGGTGATCACTTCTTTGCCGGTGGCGTTGGCGGCAAATTGGCAGAGCAGCTCATTTTGTATGCCGCCGCCCACGATATGCAGGACATCCACCTCTTGACCCCTGATTTCTTCGAGTTTATTAAGAACCCAACGGTACTTGAACGCCAAGCTTTCCAGAACTGCCCGAATCATCTGACCTTTTTCGTCGATGGTTTTCTGACCGGTTTGTTTCAGATAACGATTGATTTTCGCCGGCATCTCCCCCGGCGCGAGAAACTCATTATAATCGATATTGATTTTTGCGACAAACGGTTCGGATTGTTGTGCCATCTCGGTCAGTTCGCCGTAAGACAGCTCATCGCCGTGTTTGAGCCATTCGCGACGACATTCCTGAACCAGCCACATTCCCATCAGGTTTTTCAGCAGTCGGATCGTGTTATTTACGCCGCCCTCGTTGGTAAACTCATATTCGAATGTCTTGTCGTTTATTATTGCTTTGGGTATTTCCAGTCCCATCAGGCTCCATGTTCCACTTGAGATATACGCCCAGTTGTTGCTGTTGCTCGCGACAGGAACGCCGACTACCGCACAGGCCGTATCGTGGGAGCCGACCGCGATAACCGGAATCGCATCGCATCCAAGTTCTCCGGACAGATCGTTTGTCAGTTGCCCGACTACTGTACAGGGCTGGACAATCTCAGGCATGATTCCCAACGGCAGATTGAGCTTGTCAAAAACCGCCCGGGACCATCGCCCTGTTTTCATATCCAACAGTTGTGAGGTACTGGCCAGGGTGTATTCACTGAAAATTTTGCCGCACAGATGATATGCGACCAGATCCGCGGTGAAGATCAAATTCCTGGCACGTGCCAGACTGGGTGAATTTGCCAAACGCATCACCAACAACTGATAAACGGAATTTATCTGCATAAACTGGATGCCGGTGTGGGCGTAAATATCCCTTTTGGGCATAAGCTCGAAGGCTTTCTCCAGTATGCCGTTAGTGCGACCGTCTCGATAATGGTAGGGGTTTTCGATCAGTGAGCCGTTTTTGTCGATGAGACCGAAATCCACGCCCCAGCTATCGATGCCAATTCCCGCCACGTTGCCGTCGCTTTGTTTTACCGCCAGACCGATTCCGGTCTTGATTTCGGTCATCAGCTTGGGAAAGTTCCAGCGGATCGATCCGTCCTGTTCCAGCGGACTGTTGGCAAAGCGATGAACCTCGAACAAGTTGAGGTTTTCGGCTGTAAGCGTGGCAAGCATGACTCGGCCGCTTTCCGCTCCGAGATCGACAGCAATGTATTGTTTACTATCAGCCATTGTCATATTTCCTGTTAGTGCCGATAAGAATATTTGGGTGTGTCGTTGTACACTATAGTATCATGTATTACCGCCGCTGTTAATCAAATGAAGCAGTGGCTGAGGACGATCTGCCCCTTCGACGAATGTTGGCCTGGCGTTCCACGGCGTAACGCTTACTACGCCGGACAGGTCCATCCAGTGCTGCAGGCGGGCGACCGCCAGGTTCCAGGTCATATGGAAGTGGTTGGCCGGGGCGTACTGCTTATATTCGATCATACTGGCATATTTGGGGACAACGAAAGTATGGGGCCAATCCGGACTGGTGAGATTGCACATGGCCGTTTCCAGTTCCTTGGGCACGGTGGTTGTGGAAGCCTCATCCCAGATCAGATTGAATTTTCCAGTAGCAGCGCTGTAGGTCATTCTGCCGGCGATACCTTTTATGCCGACCGGCGTCATAAATGTTACCGAATTGCCGCCGCCTGGGAAATAACCCGGATCGGCCAGCGGCATACGTACCCGGCTCATTATCTGTTTGACACTCTCGCCCGGTTTGCCGGCCCAGTCGAACGATGCGCTGCCGGAGTTATTGCCGTCAACCAGTCCTCTGGTGATCCAGTCTGCCTTTTGCGGCAGATTCTTCACGCCTGTTTTCTTGGCTAACTGTTTGATTTCCCATGGCTCCCATACTTTGCGGAAATCCATAAACAATGGCGGATTACCGCCGCTCAGATAGGTCATAAACAACATTGTCAGCAGCCCCTGGACGTCAGCTTCCGTAGCGTATGGCTGGGGAGCCTTCGGACCATTGTGATCGAACGTGCTGTTAAAAAGCGATTCCATACAGTCGGCCACCGGCAAAGGCAGACCTCGCGGATCACTGCCCCATTCCAGTTGACTCATAAAACCGCCGCCTACTGCGTTCAAATCAGACATAAGGTCACGATTAATCAGGTACATCGCCAACGAAATGTTAAATCGTTCGCTGTCCGCCTCGCTTTTTAACACAAGCCTTTTACCTACGTGCTTGTCGATCCAGGCCCGCAGTTCCTTAAGCTCTTTTTGATCGTATGCCTTTTTGCTCAGCATATCGGACAGCAGCTTCATATCCAGGCGGGTAATCTCCAGTCCGAAGGTATTACGGGTGGGAATGATATGCGCCAGCGCCGTTTCCATTCCCATCGAGTCATGACCGAATATCATCACACGCCGACCACGCAGAGCCACCGTCGCTACGGCTGCGTAACACCAGTTGATAAGGTTTGTCGCCGTTTCGGCAGTCATTTCGGGATTCAGGCCGGTATCCGGCCATGTGCCTACGTTCAGGGTGGACAGTCTGCCGTATTGGGCTATAGCCCCGTTAAGCGCATGAGCATAGACAACGCCAGGTTTGGGACCGCTGTTGCCGCAGGTTATGTTTAGGGGAGTATTGTTAGGAAACTGTTGCAAAAGAGAAATTGTGGTCAGTTGCGGAAACGCCCACGTATCGGGAGTACACACCAGAATGTCCACCCCGGCTTTTCGCAATTGCTCAGCCACAATATCCGCCTGCGATTCACTGTCGATCAGGACGGAAGAATAAACAACCGGCACCGGTGTCTGATCAGGCAGCACCACCGCGCCGCTGATGGCATCGGCTGTCATCTTGATGATATTGATCGCACGCTGGCGACTTTCTTGATCGATCCGCGGATCGCACGGCGAAAAAACACCGATTACCGGCGACTTAGAACGAGCTTTGCTTATAACCGGCAGACAAGTAGCTTCTATTTTCTTACTCATCGTAACACCTCCACTTCTGTGAATTTCCTAATAGCATATATCATAAATTTTGCTCATTGTCATTTCGAGACTCAGTTTTATTTGCACGACCAAATTAAGCAACTTGTTGTTCCAGGTATTCTTTGACGCACTTAAGAAACTGTGCCGCTATCGTGCCGTCAATAGTGCGATGGTCGCTGCAGAGGGTGACTTTCATCATAGGCCGCAGCCCAATTCCGCCGCCGATATCTACAACCGTATTCTTTATCGCACCAACTGCCAGGATAGCGCTTTCCGGCGGATTAATAATTGCCGTAAACTCATCAACGCCAAACATACCTAAGTTGGATACGGTAAACGTGCCTTTGCCGGCTCCGATAATCTTACCATTACGTGCCTCCTGCGCCAACCGTTTAGTTTCCAGCGACAGATTGTCCCAATCTCGCCTATCGGCGTTGGTCAGTACAGGTACCACCAAACCCGCTTCTACGGCCGTGGCTACGCCTATGTTAATATCCGCCAGGTAGTTAATCCTGTCCTCCTCGAATCGGCTGTTAACCACCGGATACTGTTTCAGGGCGCGGGCGCAAGCCTTAACCACCAAATCGTTTACGGAGACACGCTGAGATTTATCCTTACCCTCATTTAATCGGCTGCGCACCTGCATGGCATTGGTCATATCAATCGACATCGTGACATTGAAATGCGGGGTATCCCGGAAACTTCTCTGCAGGTTCAAACCGATCGCCCGACGCATCTTGCTCAGCTTAACCACCGACCCCACCTGCCCCTGACCTGCTGCTGGCCCAGCCGTTGCTGCCGGCACCGTCTTAGGCAGGCGATCCGGGGCGGTGAAGGCGTATTTTTCCACGTCTGTGCCTAATATCCTGCCATCGGGACCACTGCCGGAAACCTCATGCAGATCGACATCCAACTCTCGGGCCAGTCGTTTGGCGTTGGGTGAAGCAAGAATACGTCCACTTGCTGCCACTGCTGTTGTGCTGGCTGGAACCGCTTCTTTCTCAGCGGCAAACTGCTCCACGTCTTTACGTATTATTTTACCGCCGGGACCGCTGCCTCTGATCAGACCAGGATCCATGCCCAACTTGGCCGCTACCTTTTCAGCGATTGGAGATACCTTAACATGACCGGCGGATGGTTCGGTTGGCCTTGCAGTCGGGACCGTACCAGGGGCAGCATCGCCATGTGCTGTTTTTCCCACGCTGGCGGTCTCGATTTCGCTACCGCCCGGGCCGATCATTCCCACTGTTTCGCCTACCGGCACCATATCATCTTCCATGAACAATTGCTTCAGTAGCACCCCACCGGCTACTGCGTCAATCTCTATTATCGATTTGTCTGTCTCCACTTCCAGGACCACTTCGCCCGCCTCAACCGTCTCACCCAGCGATTTCTTCCATTTAACGATCCGTACTTCTTCAGTGGTCTGGTCCGGGACTGGAATTTTAACTTCCGTAGCCATAAATATATATCCTTGATGGTTATTTATAATCGCCAATTGAGTATTAATTTTTTCCGAGTATTGCCATCACCCGCTCACAGACCTTTTCTGCATTGGGCATAAACGCCTTCTCCAGCGTTGGTGCCATAGGCGGCGGGCAATCACAAGAAGCGATCAACTCTATAGGCCCGTCAAGCCAGTCAAAGGCATCCTTTTGGATTTTATTGATAACGTGCTCTCCGAAGCAGCCGATACCTGGCGCCTGGGAGACCACCACGGCATAATTGGTTTTCTTTACTGAGTTAATAATAGTATCGACATCTAATGGTATAAGACTTCTCAGATCGATCACTTCAGCCGATATGTTTCTGTCTGCCAGCATTTCTGCCGCCTGACACGCAACCTTGGCCATGTAAGAATATGCGATCAGCGTTATGTCTGTTCCTTCCCGGCGGACAGCCGCTTGGCCTAACGGAATAATATGCTCGCCGACAGGCACTTCACCGCGATCACCGTAGAGCAACTGGTGTTCGATAAAAATAACCGGATTGTCATCGCGAATTGCAGCTTTGAGCAGTCCCTTGGCATCGCCTGGGGTAGAGGCGGTGACGACCTTCAAACCGGGCAAATGTGTGGCGATGGCCTCAAGCGACTGTGAATGTTGCCCGGCGTATCCTTTGCCGCCGCCGATGGTGGTTCGGCAGACCATTGGAATGGTAGCTTTGCCGCCGAACATATACTTGTTCTTAGCCGCCTGGTTGCCCAACTGATCCATACTCATGAGAATAAAGTCGATGTACATCAACTCCACTACCGGTCGCATACCGGTCATGGCCATTCCCACCGCCGAACCACAAATAGCCGCCTCGGATATAGGAGCGTTGAAAACACGCTGTCGCCCGAATATCTCCAGCAAACCACTGTTAGCGGCAAACGCACCGCCGTGCTCGGCTACGTCTTCGCCGTATAAGATCACACGCTTATCACGGAGCATTTCCTCGGTCAGCGCCTCCAGAATTGCCCGCCGATACGGCATACACCCCTTGGAATCGCGGTAGTCTTTAATCTGGTCCTTATGGTAATCGGTGGTTTTATACGTTTCAGGAACGCTTTCGCTGGTCGTATCAGAAAACAGACCTTCGTAGATGGTTGCCGGGTCGGGATATTTGCTTTGAGCCGCGGCGATGGTAATTTGTTCCATCTGTTTTGTAACGTTTTGCTCGATTTCGTCTAGTTTTGCTGCATCGGCCACGCCCGCTTTTATCAGTTCTTGTTTGATATGTTCGATAGCATCTTCACGTTGCCATGCTTCGATTTCTTCTTCCTGACGGTAGAGGTTTTGATCGCTCAGGGAATGTCCCATATAGCGATACGTAATCGCTTCCAGCAGCACCGGACCATCGTCTTTACGGCAAATTTCCGCCGCACGGCTCACTGCATCACGTACTGCCAGCACGTTCATGCCATTGATAACTTCCGCATGCATGCCATTGTCTTTATAGGCCCAGCCACGCCGGGCCAGATAGTCGATACCGGTTATTTCATCTCGATTGCGACCGGTCATACCGAACTGATTGTTCTCGATCAAATATATTACCGGCACTCCTTTTTTGAGCTGGTCCATGCAGGCCAGGTTCAGTGATTCGCAGAATACCCCATTATTGCAGGCCCCGTCGCCGAAAAAGCACAAGGTTACGCGATCTTTACCCTGGAGCATCATCGAGAGACCTGCCCCGGTCGCGATGGGAATACTCCCGCCCACAATAGCATTAGCGCCAAGGTGACCCACATTGAAGTCCGCTATGTGCATTCCACCTCCTTTGCCGTGGCAGTAGCCTTCCTCTTTGCCCAAAAATTCCGCCATGGTACGGTACAAATGCACTTCCATTGCTTGTTCGAACAGGTCCGTCTTGTCACTGACAAAACTTACGCCTGTTATGAAATTCTTCAATCGGTCTTTGGTCATCGTTTTGAGGGCGTAAGCTTCCTTTGCGATGCTGTGTCCGTGTCCGCGATGCGAACTGGTTATGTAGTCGTCGCCTCGCAGGGCCGCGTTGGCGCCAATCGCGACCGCTTCCTGCCCGATCGATAAGTGCGTTGCACCAGAGAACTTATATCCTTCAAACGGTACCAACTCTCCACTTCGCAGCTTGATTATCATGGTTTCGAACGAGCGGTTGTAGAGCATTAGGCGGTACATGAAGATGGCGTCTTCAATGCTGAGGCCTGCGGCCAGCTCGTCTTTTAATAACTTATTGTAACTAAAGCACTTAACCTCACCGGAAGTGAGTGTGCGTGGGGTGAAGTCGGGTTTGTTGATAACACTTTTCATTAAAAATTCTCCAACATTAGTATTTACAAGCAGTTAGGTGTTTTATAGAAAGCGGCCAGGGCCGTTTTTGACACTGAAAACACCGTTTTTTGTCCAAATTTATTGTAAAAAAAGTGCGAAAAAGCGCGCAACTTTGTTGCCCATTTTAACAATGCAGATTCGCCAATGCAAATAAATAGGCGGTGGGGTGGGGGATTGTTGTAAGTGCTTATTTTTCGTTCGGTGGGAATGAACGTAACTCCTTATTTTTCGTTATGAGGAATTGATGTAAGTGCTTATTTTACGTTGTTGGAATTGATGTAAGTGCTTATTTTTGCGTAACGATTATAACGATTAGGCAAGATAGGTAAGAAAAAAGTGCGAAATTTGGATGAATTCTGATGAAAAGTGATGTGGTTTGGACCCACTTTGCACTATGTTTGTGCCTACTTTTCACCCACTTCTTAACAGAAGTGGGTGAGTAAATGGGTAGATGAGTAAATGAGTAGATGAGGGGAAGAAAGAGGGCGGACCAGTTTGGGGGGAGGGGTAGAAGTTAGAAGTTAGAGTTGGAGGGGAAGGACGGAGGGGTCGGGGAAGGGAAGAGGGCGGACCGGTGGGGGGAGGTTAGAAAAGAGGGAAAGGTGCGAAAGGTGGGTGAGTCGGTGGGGGGGTTGGGATTTTGTTTGACAGTTTGGGCTGGCCGTGGTAGCTTTGGGTTATAGGCGAGATGGGATGGGAAGGACTGCAAAAAGAAGGCATGAGGCATGAGGCACCAGGCACTAGAAGATAAGAATAAAAAGATGAACCACGGAGGCACAGAGGCACAGAGAAGAAAAATGAATAATAGGGACAGGAAACAGGAGGAAGGCAACAGGGACGAGGCGATAGGGAGGAAAAGAATAGGACACGGATGGGGCGGATGAGATTGGTTTGCACGGATTAAACTGGCAAAAAGGCGGGTAAGTTGTTGGATTTAATGGAGTTAGGTGAAAAAATGGCCAAAAAGGTGGCGGATAGGAACAGCCGATGGCGAAGATAGAGCTTACTGAGACGGAAAAAAGGGAAATTCTCCAGTGCCTTGAAGATGGTAAGCCGCTGGATGATAAATTCCGGTTTCTGCTGTTTGGCGACAAGCGGGAGGTGGAGCTGGTCTGGAACGGCAAGACAAGCGAGGTCTGCAACGTTGTGCTGCCGTTTCAGGTGATCGAACAGGTGGATGAGCCGCGGATTGAAGAAGGCGTTAAACGTAAAACCGACGAGATGTTCGATTTTATGCAGGATGATCGAGGCAGGCAATTAAAGGGGTGGACGAATAAACTTATCTGGGGGGATAACAAGCTGATACTATCGAGCCTGAAAAATGGGCCGATACGGGAGGTGATCGAAAAACAGGGCGGGATTAAACTGATTTATATCGACCCGCCTTTTGATGTCGGCGCGGACTTCTCGATGGATATTGAAATCGGGGATGAGACGTTCACCAAACAGCCTAACATCCTTGAAGAAATCGCATATCGCGATACCTGGGGAAAAGGAGCCGACTCCTTCATCGCCATGATCTACGAACGACTCGTCCTCATGCGCGACCTCCTCGCCGACGACGGAAGCATCTATGTGCATTGTGATTGGAGGGTAAGCGGGCATTTGAGACAAGTACTTGATGAGGTCTTTTCGGCGGATTCCTTTCAAAACGAGATTATTTGGAAAAGAGCCTCAGCCCATAATTTCAAAACCACAGGCTATGTAAGAACCAATGAAAACATTTTCTATTACAGCAAATCTAAGTCATATATTTTCAATGATCAGTTCACGCCATACGGTGAAGCTCAGTTAAGCAGATACAAAAAAGATGAGAATGGTAGGTTATACAAGGCCGAAAATCTCACCTTTTCTACAAGGAACACTTCACGACAATTTGAATGGCGTGGGACCAAGCCGCCAAGTAACCGATCATGGGGAGCATCATTAGAACAGCTAGAACAATGGTGGGAAGAGGGAAAGATATTAAAGAAGAAGGATGGATCACCTAGAATGGATGGGCTTAAAATTTATCTTGATGATACTAAAGGTGGGAACCTGCTTTCAGTTCTTTGGGACGATATTGATAGAGTTGGTAATACCTCTGATGAAAGGGTGGACTATCCCACACAAAAGCCGGAATCTCTGCTCGAACGCATTATTAAGGCCTCCTCCAACGAAGGCGACTTGGTCGCGGATTTTTTCTGCGGTTCGGGTACGACGGCGGCGGTGGCGGAGAAGCTGGGGCGCAAGTGGATCGTCAGCGACCTGGGGAAGTTTGCAATACATACGACGCGGAAGCGGATGATTACGATGCAGCGGAAGTTGAAGGAGGAGGGGAAAGACTACCGAGCGTTTGAGATACTTAACCTCGGCAAGTATGAGCGGGCGCATTATATCGGGGTGAATCCGAATTTAAGGGCGGAGCAGCAGCGGCGGCAGCTTGAGGCAAAGGAGCGGGCTTTTGTCGAACTTATCCTGCGGGCCTACAAGGCGGAGCGGATAGAGAACTTCAAGTGTTTTCTGGGCAAAAAGGCGGGCCGGCTGGTGGCCATCGGGCCGGTGAATCTGCCGGTAACAAGACTTTTTGTTGAGGAGATTATTCTCGAATGCAGGCAGAAGCATATTACCAAGGCCGATATTTTGGCGTTTGAGTTTGAGATGGGGCTTTTCCCCAATATACTCGATGAAGCAAAGGAAAAGGGGATAGACCTTGCGATGAAGTATATTCCGCCGGAGGTGTTTGATAAAAGGGCGGTGGATAAGGATGAGGTGGTTTTTCATGATGTTTCTTATATCGAGGTTACGCCCCGTTATAAGGGCAAGAAAGTGGCTGTGGAGCTGACGGACTTTTCGGTTTTTTATTCGCAGGACACGGTGAAGAACGCCGCGGCGGGACTTAAAAACGGCAAGACTAAAATCGTTGTGGAAAACGGAAAGATTATTAAGGTCAGCAAGAGCAAGATAGGCGAGGTTTTAAAAGAGGTTTTGACTAAAAGCTGGGTTGACTGGATAGATTACTGGGCGGTGGATTTTAACTTTGAAAGCAAGCGGGAGATAATCCGGGTCAAGAATCCTGAAACCGGCGAGGTGGAGGAGAAGTGGACGGGCGATTATGTGTTTGAAAACGAATGGCAGAGCTTTCGGACCAGGAAAGACCGTTCGCTGGAGATGAGGAGCATTGAGTTTGAATATGAGAAGGGGAAGCGGTACAAGATCGCTGTGAAAGTGGTGGATATATTTGGGAACGATACGATGAAGATAATTGAGGTTGGAGTATAGTATGGAGACGACAAAGATAGCGGTGTTCAAAGGCAAAGGGATAAGAAAAACCATTCATAAAAACGAATGGTGGTTCTCGGTTGTTGACGTATGTGAGGCATTGACTGAAAGCCCTGATGCCGGAGCGTATTGGAGAAAGTTAAAACAAAGATTAAAAGAAGAAGGAAGTGAAGTCGTGACATTTTGTCACGGGTTGAAATTGGAAGCGCCGGACGGCAAAATGCGTACTACTGATTGCGCTGATACGGAAGGAATTTTCCGCATTATCCAGTCAATACCCAGCCCCAGGGCCGAACCGTTCAAGCGTTGGCTGGCCCAAGTCGGCTATGAACGCGTGCAGGAGATAGAGAATCCTGAGCTTGCCACCAAAAGAACAAAGGCGTTGTATAAGGCCAAGGGGTATTCAGAGGACTGGATAGAAAAGCGGATGCGAGGAATAGCCGTCAGAGAGGAGTTGACTGATGAGTGGGATAAGCGGGGCGTGAAAGAGCACAATGAATATGCTATCCTTACGGCTGAAATATCCAAGGCCGCTTTCGGTCTGACGCCTTCGCAATACAAGAAACTGAAGGGTTTAAAACGTGAAAATCTGCGGGATCATATGAACGACCTCGAACTGATTTTCTCTATGCTTGGCGAAGCGGCCACAACAGAACTAACGCGAATTAAAGACGCCCAGGGATTTACTGAAAATAAGGAAGCCGCCCAAAAAGGCGGAGAAGTGGCAGGTAACGCAAGGAAGGAACTTGAATTTAAGAGCGGCAAAAGGGTTGTTTCGAGACAAAATTATCTTCAGCAGTCCCAAGATAAAAAGCTATTGAAAGGCGAGTAATGGCGATACATAAAGACTTTCCATCTTCTCCTTATGGAATACTCGACCCGAAAGTCCGGTGGTTTCCGGCGGATGAGGCGTTGCGGGAGTCATCCTATCAGAAACTTCTTCCGCCGCTGGTTCATCAACTGCGGGAGCGGGTAACACAATGGCGAGCTAAAGGATATGAAGGAGCGTCGGAAACCAGCAAGGCGTTGTTGAAATGGTGGTTTGCAGCCGGACATATACAAAATAAATCAGATGGGGTGGATTTTAAGTTTGCGTATTATTTCGCCCAGCGTGAAGCAGTGGAAACGGTGATTTATCTTTACGAAGTTGCCCAAGTAAAAGATAAATACGATATGATCCGTTTTGATTCGAGCGGGGCGGTTTCGACGGGGATGTTTGATGAGGAGTGGCGGCGGTTCGTGATCAAGATGGCAACGGGCTCAGGGAAAACAAAAGTTTTGAGCTTGATATTGGCATGGTGTTATTTTCATAAGCTCTATGAAGACGGGTCCGACCTGGCAAGGAACTTTCTTATCATCGCGCCGAATATTATCGTATTAGACCGGCTGCGAATAGATTTTGACGGACTTAAGATATTTTATCACGACCCTATTCTGCCGGATAATGGATTTGAGGGCAGGAACTGGCGGGATGACTTCCAGTTAAAACTTCATATTCAGGATGAAGTCAATATCACCAAACCCATCGGAAACATATTTTTAACCAATATACACAGGGTTTATGAGAGCAATGATATAGAGCCGACATTCAGCGATGAAAATACGATGGAATATTTCCTGGGCAAAAGATGGACTGGCGCAACAACAGATTCAAAAATCGATCTTGGCGAGATTGTCCGCAACATAGACGAGCTTGTTGTATTAAACGATGAGGCGCACCATATCCATAATCCCAAGATGGCATGGTTTAAGTCAATTCAGGATATTCATAACAAGCTAAAGCAGAAGGATAAATTCCTATCGCTGCAAGTCGATGTTACGGCAACGCCGCGGCATGACAGCGGCGCTATTTTTGTGCAAACCGTTTGCGATTATCCGCTGGTGGAGGCGATCTGGCAGAATGTCGTAAAACATCCGGTATTGCCGGATGGGCCGAGCAGGGCAAAGCTGCATGAGAGCCAAAGCATAAAATATGTGGAACGGTACGCGGATTATATTCATCTGGGCGTTGAGGAATGGAGAAAAGCATATATCGAGCATGAAAAGCTTGACAAAAAAGCAGTGCTTTTTGTTATGACCGATGTTACCGATAGCTGCGATGAAGTGTCGGAATATCTGGAAAATACCTATCCAGAGCTTAAAGGGGCGGTGCTGACGATTCATACTAATCGAAGCGGGGAAATCGGAGAAGCCGCAAAATCGGGGAAAGACAAAGATGAACTGGACTTATTGAGAGAACAAGCGAATAAAATTGACAATTGGGATAGTCCTTATAAGGCAATTGTTTCGGTGCTGATGCTCAAAGAAGGCTGGGATGTGCGTAATGTTACGACCATCGTAGGTTTGCGGGCGTATTCATCAAAAAGCAATATCCTGCCCGAACAAACGCTGGGGCGCGGACTAAGAAGAATGTATCGCGAAGAAGATATTGCCGAAAAGGTAAGCGTTGTTGGGACAGACGCCTTTATGGAATTCGTGGAATCGATTCAATCCGAAGGCGTGGAATTGCAGCGAGTGAGTATGGGAGCAGGAACGGCGCCAAAGGCCCCGATGATTGTTGAAGTGGATAAGGAAAATGTCAAGAAAGACATAGACCGCCTTGACATTGAAATCCCGGTATTGACGGCACGAACCGCCAGAGAATATAAAAAGCTGGAAGAAATAAATCTGGATAAACTAAAATTTCAGACGATTGCATACCTGCAATTTTCGGAAGAGCAGCAGCGAGAAATCGTTTTCAAGGATATTACGACCAATGAAATTTCGCATACAACGGTAATGAAAGACGTATATATCGAAGATTATCGAAGTGTGGTCGGATTTTTCACGCAGTCAATTATGAAGGATTTACGGCTTATAAGCGGGTATGATATTTTGTACGGCAATATAAAACAATTTATTGCTGAATATCTGTTTGGTAAATCAGTTAATCTCGATAATAGAAACACCTTACGGAATCTTTCTGAAATCAACGCTACCAAAAGTATTCTGGAAACATTCAAAAAGGCAATAAATGATTTAACGATCGTAGATAAGGGTTCAGCAGAGATTAAGGATTATATTAAGATTAAACAGGTCAGGCCGTTTACGGTAAAGGAGCAAGGGTATTTTATACCCCAAAAAAGTGCGTTTAATAAAATCGTGGGAGACAGCCATCTGGAACTTGAATTTGCGTTATTTCTTGATAACTGTGACGATATTGTTTCGTATGCTAAAAATTATTTCGCTGTAAATCTGAGAATTGATTATGTCAATGCAAATGGCAACATATCAAATTATTATCCTGATTTTATAGTAAAAGTTAGTGAGAAAGAAATCTATATCATCGAAACAAAAGGATTGGAAGAGTTAGATGTGCCATTAAAGATAGAACGGCTGGAACAATGGTGCAATGACATCAATCATATTCAGTCTGATATAAGATTTGATTTTATCTATGTGGACGAAGAAAGTTTCAATAAGTATCGTCCAAAGTCATTCAAGTCTCTTGTTGAAAGTTTTCGAGAATATAAGAATTAGAAAAATGCAAGGGTTACTAAAAATAAGGTTGAAGGAGTTTTGGCGTATTTTAATCTGAATCGCAGCGCTTTAGGTTAAGAGCAGCCCGCTGTGGTCGGGCTGGAGTTTTTCGCTTTATGCTGCCAGGATAGATAAATAAGCCTGACAGAGGTTTTCTGGAGCAAACCCAAGTGTTGCGATTCAGATTGAATTTCGGGACTGTTTATATGGGGAATGCCAGTTTAGAATAAGATGTCATGATGCCGATGAAGCCGCTTTCAGGGTTTAGTATGAGATAGATTTTTTTAGTGAGGTTATAGCGATGCAAACGAAATGGATGTTGTTGGCTTGCCTTATTCTTTGCCGTATTGCCTTTTCCGATCTGCCCACGAGCGTTTATCTGGATATTAATGATTCGGGTGATTATCCGGCGGGAGTGTGCTATCTTTCGAGCCTTGGGCAACTGATTCAATATGAAGATTCTTCGATTACCCAAGGAGATATTCTGGTCCGCACGGGTATGATTACCCAATTTGAATGGAGCAATTACAATGGTGGCATTGTTGGCTGTCATAAACGAGTTTATGACAGCGACAATAAGCTCTATCAGGGGCAGACCATGGATTTGATCCGGCTTTGCGGGTTCGGGTACGCGGTGTGTTATGGGAAAGGCGGGGGTGGCGGGGTGACTCTCGTTAAGGGCGCCGATCAAGTTTTTGTTTTCACCAGCGAGGATGATGCGGTTGTGCATTTGAAAACGGTACTTGCGTCGGGGGTTCCGGTGCAGGTTCATCTTGATTTTTCGTATGTCAAGGATGATGCGGGAGTTTACTATCCTTTCTGGGCTTCTTATCCTGATGAAGCAGCGAGCCACTTTGTTGTTATCCACGGTTATGATGAAGAATATGTGTATTATACGGACAACCAGCCTTCGCAGGCTATTGATGTTGATAATGATGGTCAGACGGATGGTATTGGAGTGGGTTTGCCTTGGGGACATTTTCTCGAAGCGTGGGAGGCCGGTGAAGATATTAATACGGACTCGAATCTGCAGGGGGGGCCGTGGTTCATGCTTTATCTTACTTCGGTGCCGGTTCTCAGTGGGAATGAAGACCTTCTGGGATATCTCTATCGTGATGGTTACGATGGTCCGGAAGTTTTGCGGAGCGCTATTGGGAATATCCAGCAGGGGAAAACCACCACGGCCTGCTTTACCGACTCCCTTCGCGGGCGTAAGATGGAGATGACCCCGTATATGATCCAGTGGCTGGAGGATAACAACTACACAGAGATCGCTGATCTGTATAGCCAAATGAACACTCTGTGGCAAAGCATTCGCAATACGCAAATCGATGAGGCAACGGTTTTAGTCGCTATTGGGGAAATAGCGGACCTTCTTGAACAGTCGTGGGAGGACATCGAGCCGCTGGCGAATCTTGAGTATGATATTTATCCTCTTGTCCCTGGTTCTAATTCCACTTTTGACGGTCTCGATGAGATTACTTTGCGTTGGGCGCCCGATCCATATCTGAAAAGCGTTCAACTGGAAGTTGATCCGGCAGGTGATTTTTCGAATTCTAAAACGATCATTAAGTTTAAGGTTTCCGCGGGGAAAGCCTTTTATGTTCTTACGGTCAAAGACTGGCTGAAGATTCTGGCTAAAGAAAACGGTGACCGCAGCCTTCAGTGGCGAGTCGTGGGTACCGTCAAAGGCGTTGCCTCGGCCAGTGAGGCGCAAACGCTTTCGTGGGTCGCTCTGGCGATGACGGCTACGGCTCCGGATGATCATTTTTCGACGGGTTCGGATCAGTGCGTTGATTTTTCGTTCGCGTCGCCTTCTGTGGCTAAAGCCGCGGCTGTTGAAATCAGCACGACCAGCGATTTCACGAATAAAAAATGCCTTGTTACCCTCAAGGCGAAAAAAGGGTTGACTACGGTAACGCTCAAAAACTCTGTTCTGGTGAAATTTCTTCAGAAGGACGATGGGGATAATGTTCTTTATTGGCGGGTTATCGATACAGGGTCTAAGAAAACTACCGTTGAGTCTTCTGAATTTCGATCACTACTCATTAATCCGTAACATTTTTGATTTTGGATCAAGGTTTTCATGCCAGAGGGATGAAAAGCATATTATTGTCCTGGTGGTTTTTCGGTTTAATCTTCCAGCGTGTTATATCAAGTTACATGTGTTCGAACAATAGGTTATACTGTTGTTAATGATGGTGCAATTTGTTATCTCAGAAGCCTTATACATCCCTCCTCCAACCGTTCCAGAATAAGAGCCTCCAGAATTATCGCTGATAGATAATAAGCTCAAGCCGGGCGACCGTCTTCCGACAGAGCAGGAGATGGCAGAGGAGTTTGGAGTGATCCGCAGTTGTGTTCACGAGGCGACCAAGGCGTTGAACTTTCTTGGTATTATCGAAGGGGCTTGACGTCGGTGGTACATGAAAGATTGCCGCGTCGGCCTTCGCAGGGGTGACAATTGTGGGCGGGGGTGACACGGGAAAGTCCGCGTGGGCTAAGAGCCCACCAAGCTTTTCGGCCACAAGGAGGTCATGACTACCAGGGAATCGTCCAAGATGAGGCGATTGGACCGGTTGCCCTCGTGATGGTAGAAGTCAATGCGGTCGGAAAAATCTTCGGGCAGGTCGTTGAAGTCGCTGAAAAGGTCTAGTTGCGGCTCTTTGGGCTGGGCGGCAATTACAGTCCGCTTGAAGTCTTCGATAATATGCTGAGAATGGATTTTCTCCTGGATATAGATAGGTACAGCGGGCACTTCCAGGGGAGCGGAATTCTGTTGGTCTTTGCCTTTTTTCCAGACAAGCTGCGGATCAAGGTCCGTGTCGCGAGGGTAGAGAATCTTCTGCGTCTGATTCTCATCAGCCCGCACAAAATCCCGTAATTCTTCCGTCGGAATATTCTTTCGCTTATCCTTATGTCGAACGGTGTCAATCTTTTTCGCCGAACTGCTGTGTATAGTATTTTTTTTCTTACCTATAATTACTCAATCTCTCTTGGTCTGGGCTTTTTGGGCCACGCTAACTATAGCGTCCAGTTTTTTAATAATCTCTTGATCAATGTTTTCTTTGGGAACAAATTTTGCCAAGTTATAATAATCCGTTTTACGAAACTTTAAGGACAGATTTAGCTTAGAGAAAAATTTCTTAAATAGGGGATCAAGAAAATCATCTGTTGCTTTTATGTCATTCGACCATGGATCAGGTTTGGCAAGGGTTTTCAAAGCACTTGTGACTTCATTGATTGATTCCCTCATAGCGATGATTTGTTTGTCGCGCCGGGCCAGACTAAAAAGATCGTTTGGTTCGTCTTGCTGGGCGTAAGCCAAAAGTACCTCTTCGGTGCAGAAATAGTTTTCTATTTCACATCGATTCCACATGAGTTCAACAAGTGGACTGTTATCGTGTAAGATGGCATCAAGGTGATCAAAGATGACAATACCCTGTAAATCAGGTTTTGCTTCTTTCAGGCCAAAAAACAAGTCGCGTGCCTTCTGGGGGAGATTTGTTGATACATAGTGAACAAAAGGTTTTACAAGATATTCTCTTGCCGGATGTTCCAACGTGTCAGCGAAAGTTCTCAGTATTGCTAAATCTGTCGCGCCTTCAAGACATAGGAGCCAGCCCGTTTCCTCAGCTTGGTAGTATTGTTCCCAACCTATGTCAGTTAGAGACTTGAGTATTTGGCTTTGCCGATCATTCATTGTGTGAGGTTTGCCGACAAACGCGACTACTTTACCTCGACCAGCAGCCTCACCCAATACAACCTCAGAATGGCTGGCGGCAATAATCTGTGAGCGCTGGTTCTCTGCTACGTCAGAAAGCAACTGAAAAATTTGGCGCTGGCGCAGAATTTCGAGATGCGCGTCCGGCTCATCCAATAGCAGTGCAGTATTAGGATTGGCATACAGATGTGCCAGAAGTAATAGCGTTTGATGAAGGCCTCGTCCCGAACTGGACAAGTCGAGGCGAATCCCGCTCTGTTCATACTCCATTATTATTTCACCTCGTTCGGCAATATACTTGGGCGGGTGAAGTGACACGCCAAAAAGAGAGCTGATGTAATCGATAAGAACCTGCCATGAGGATTTATCAGAACTTTCATATATTTGGTAACAAAGATTACGTAATACCTGGGCTGTCTGGCCTTGTCCAATCAGAAATCCAATTTCTCCTTGTTGCTTTATAAACTCGCGATCAGCTAATCCCGACATAGGGGGTAGATAAGCAACTTTAACACTATATGCTTCCTCTGGAATAGTGGAAAACCTAGCGTTTCTTACTTGGACTTCCTCATATTCCGGTAAGCGCAAAGGACGGCACACGAAAGATTCTTCATTACTGTAATCAAATTCAAGACCACAAGACCAATTTTTAGCTTCTGTCACACCCTCAACTGTGATGTTTATACGGATGTTTTGAGTTCCCTTTTCTCCACTTATCGATTTTCCACTCCGGACATGTAAATCGTTCCAGAGAAGATTGGCCACAGGTACTGGGATAGACACCAAGTCGCGGCGGTTGATAGTGACGCCTGGTCGTTTTTCAGGTGAAGCTTTTCCCTCACGCTTGGTGTTCCAAAGTCGCAATCCGATATCCCAAAGTGCCAGCGCTTGCAGGGCAGTGGTTTTTCCCGAATTGTTCGGACCGATCAATACCACGGACTTCCCGAGTTCAATCTCAGCTTCTCTAAACCGTTTAAAGTTGTGTAATATAAGTTTGGTCAGCATATTAAGATTCCTCAGCTAAAAAACCAAGATTCTTGAGGTTAGCCTGTATTGGTTCAGCGTGAATTAGACAAACGCTTTTAAGCGGTTACACCTAATTTTATCTGATTTGCCTTTGGCAAATCAAGGTTTTTAAAGGCATAAGGGAATCAAGAATACATTTTGAAGAAGTGGGTGGACACTAAGGTCCACCCCAACGGTATTCCGTCATCCCGGCTGATTATCCCTGGTAGGTTGTACCTGGACAGAGCCTACTTCCGTTTGGCCAGCCGATACTATTCTTGTCGATGGTTCAATTATTGTCAAGTTTCTTTTTCTTATGAAGCTTGTCTTTTGGCTTTACGAGTTTTTCTGGCGGCGGCAAGTTTCGCATCTCGGGCGGCATAGATCATTTCTGCTCGGCCTTGGAGTTTGTCTTTGGGGGTTAGATAACCAATCGAACCATGCAAACGTTCGTTGTTGTAACGAGCCACAAATTCAGATACGACACTGCAAGCCTCTTCCAATGACAGCGGTGGGTGGGAATGGCAGAGGGGGAATAGGGCGGAAGATGGACAAACGCTTTTAAGCGGTTACACCTATTTTTATCGGATTTGCCTTTGGCACATCAAGGTTTTTAAAAGGCATAAGGGAATCAAGAATACCTTTTGAAGGAAGTGGGTGGGGGCTAAGGCCCACCCCAACGGTATTGCGTCATCCCGGCTGACCCCCCAAGCGGGGTTTATTAAAACCGGCGTTGCCGGTCCCTGGCAGGTTGCACCTCTACAGAGCCTGCGTCCGTTTGGCCGACTGATACCACGCTGTGGTCGGGCTGGAGTTTTTCGCTTTATGCTGCCAGGATAGATAAATAAGCCTGACAGAGGTCTTCTGGAGCGAACCGAAGTGTTGCGTTTCAGATTGAATTTCGGGGTTGATGCCGCCATTGTCTGAATTGGCGGTGGGTTCGAAGCCAATATCCTGACTACTGTCAGCCTAAAAGCCATCGGTGTAAAATGTATATGTTCCCGTGCCGAACGGCACGGTTCACGGTTGTATCTTGCGCCGCATTGTTGCCGATGAGGTTATTTTTCCGGAAGATGAAAGTGAAGGCGATCTGCTATGGCTCGTAGGCTCCGACGAAGACCTCGCTGCCACTACCTGATAAGTAGTGGAGTTATGGTCCTGGGCTTAGGAGGAACTGGTTATCCCAGGCTGGGGATGGGGCCGGTCAGACCGTCGGCAGGCGGTTCGGTTTTCGGCTGTTTGCTGGTAATTGTTTTTTTGGTTTTTTGTCGCTCCTGCTCTGCTTCTAAAAGATCGATTACGGTGGGTTTGTCCAGTGTTTTACCTTCGACGACGATCAGCTTGACCTCGTCGCCGTCCAGGGTTTCGTATTTTATCAGTGCCTGGCTGAGGGCTTCCATCTGTTCGAGATGGTCCTGAATGATTTTTTTGACGTCTTCGTATGCCTTGTCCATTATCTCTTTGATTTCGGCGTCTATTATCTGTGCGGTATGGTCGGAGTATTCACGGCCCATGACCATGTCGCCGAACCATCCCGAGCTTTCTTCTCCGCTGTAACGTACAAAGCCGAGCTTTTTACTCATGCCCCATTCCGTAACCATGCGTCGAGCCATTTCGGTGGCCTGCTGAATGTCGGACTGAGCCCCGCTGGAGATGTCCTTGCAGAATATTTCCTCGGCTACATGGCCGCCAAAACAGACCCTGATAAAGGCCAGGCAGAATTTTTTGGTATATGTGAGCCGATCTCTTTCTGGCAGCGAGAAGGTGGCGCCACTGGCGTCGCCGCGAGGTATGATGCTGACTTTGTGTAAGGGATCGGCATTTTCCAATAAGCACTGTACCAGGGCGTGACCGGATTCGTGGTAGGCAGTGGCCAATCTGTCTCTTTCGTCGATTTCACGACTGCGTCTGGCGCGGCCCCAGCGGACCTTGTCGCGTGCTTCCTCGAGATCGTCCATCTCGACATATTCCTTATCGGACATGGTGGCGGCCAAAGCGGCTTCGTTAATAATCGCTTCGAGATCGGCGCCGCTGAACATAGGCGTTCCACGTGCCAATCGGTGCAGATCGGCATTAGGTTCAAGTTTGATTTTCCTGGCATGGACTTTGAGGATTTCGAGGCGTCCTTTGATGTCTGGCAGGGGTACATATATCTGGCGGTCGAATCGTCCGGGTCGGGTCAGTGCGTGGTCAAGTATGTCGGCACGGTTGGTCGCAGCGATGACAATTACCTGATCGTCGGTGCCGAAACCATCCATTTCGACCAGAATGGCATTGAGTGTTTGTTCTCGTTCGTCGTGACCGCCGCCGGCAACGCCCGAACCGCGTTTACGACCGACGGCATCGATTTCGTCCAGGAATATAATACAGGGCGAGCTTTCTTTGGCCTGTTTGAACAGGTCCCGCACCCGCGAAGCTCCGACACCGACAAACATTTCCACAAAATCGCTTCCCGATATGCTGAAGAAAGGCACATTCGCCTCACCGGCAATGGCCTTGGCCAGCAGAGTTTTGCCGCAGCCTGGAGCACCGATCAGCAATATGCCGCGAGGGATTCTTCCGCCGAGCCGTTGGAATTTTTTTGGGTTGCGCAAAAATTGAATTATCTCCTCCACTTCGTCTTTGGCTTCGTCGATGCCGGCGACATGCTCGAAGGTAACTTTGGACCGTTCCTGGCCGGCCATGCGATGCTTGCTGCGTCCGAAGCTGCCGAGCATTCCGGCGCCGCCGCCGCGAAACTGGCGAAAGATAAAGAAGTACATAATGGCAAGAATGAACACCCACGGCAGCAAAGTAAACAATATCTGAGTGAAGGTGTTCGGTCCTTTGTACTTAATTTCGATACTGTGCTTGTTGAGCAGAGGTTTGAGATCTTCCGGCGGACCCGATTCCAACAGGGTCACTTCGAAATTTTTGTTGCTTTCGGAGTCTTTGCCCTCCATGTCCTGGTCGTTCATGACGCCGGTCAGATGATCGCCTGAGATGGTCACTTCCTTGACCTGTCCGTTTTTTACGCGGCGTTCGAACTCGGTGTAAGAGATCGTCTGCGGTTTCATGCCAAACGGCGCAACCATTGACAGAAGTATCGCCCCGAGCATGAATATCATCAGCCAACCGAACATATTGCGTGGATATTTGCCGGGCGGCGGACCTGGAGGCCGAGGTTGATTATTATTTTTGTGCGATTTGTTGAAGTCAGGCTCAGTCATAATGCACCATTTACCATGGTTCTTCCATGGCGTCCACGATTCTAACAGCTAATTTGTCTGTGAGATCCCTGATGGCGCCGGTTTTTCCGGCTGCCAGCAGAGCCGCATAATCACTACTGATCCGAAATTCCTTGTTGTCAATGAACAGATCACCGCTGCGCAGGTCCTTCCACGTTACGTAAGCGGTGATCGTAAGTTCGTTTTCCATCGGTCGATCCAGTTGTCGCTGCTGATTCAGCACATCTTCGGAGACATTGCTGATTCGTCCATATAGTATTGTATCGGCCTGGTCGGCCTTGGCAACCACCTTAAAAGGACTGTGCAGTTCAATTCTTTGGCACAGGCAACGGTGCAATTCAAATTCGACCTGTCGAGTAAAAGTCTGAGATTCAAATATCGGTACATGGACCGTCTTAATGTCAGTCCGATAAAGACTGCTTGTGGTATAGGTGTGGCTGGGATCGCCGTTTTGACAGCCGGATGACAGACAGAAAAGTAAAAGAGTAGATGAGTAGATGGCCGAGCTGATCGGTCGGTATGCGAGGGAACGGGTGAATTGTAAAAGGGGACATTTCATCTTCATCTTTTTAGGGAACGTTGGAGTATTAGTTTTGTTTGGATTCATCCAGTTTTTGTTGTGCTTTTTGGGCCCATTCGGTCTCGGGCCAACCCTGGCGGATTATGTTCCAATAGTACCGGGCAACGTCAGAGCTATGAGTCCGATGATAGTAATCAGCTATTTCGAATTCCTTGCCGGCCTGCTGCTGCCTGATAAGTGCGATCTGCTGGTCGATACCAGAGCGTCGTGCCTTTTCAGGAAAACTCAGCTTGTACTGCTCATAACGAATTATCGCATCCGAGAGGCAACCGGTATCATAATCCGGGCCACGATATTGATTATGGGTAGCTTTGGCACAACCCAATAAGGCCTGTTCGTAATAAGAAACCGGTGGTGCGCCCTTGCCCGGCGTCTCGGCGGCGGACCGGTCGGCAATGTCATTGTAAACATTTTTATAACTGTCGATGACCATTTGATAACTGGATTGAGCTTCGAGGAATTGCTCTTTCTCGAAATGATGGTCGGCCTTCATCATCAGCGAGGTGGCGGCCAATTCCGAGCCGGGCCAACGTTCGGCTATCCGTTCCAATATGCTTATTGCTTCAGTTTGAGCGTTTATTGGAATAAACTTCCATATCTTTCGCTTGGCTCCTGAAAGGAATAAACGGGCAATATCCGCCTGCCTATACAATGCTTTACTAAAAAATGTACTGGCAGGGTATTTGTCCAAAAGCTCGTCATACGCCAGAAACGACTGATAATACAATTTTCTGGCAAAGAGGGCCTGCCCCTTGAGAAACAGAGCAAAATCCATAAATTCCGACTCTGAATTTTTTTTAATCCACTTATCGACCAGTTTGCCGGCTTTTCTGGCCCGGCCCTGTTCGATATTGCGTTCTATCAGGCGTAACTCAGCGGGAACATCGGTTTTCGACGTGGACAACTGCGAAATACCTGCCCCCTCAACGTCTGAACCCCTGCTTAGGGTACTGGAGCATCCGCCTGCCAGAGCCAGCGTCAGGATCGTGACCAGAGTAATGATCTGCTTCATAAGCTTTTTACTTTCAGAGGGATCGGTATGCAAGATTCGACTGGACCGTCCGAAATCGGCATATCCTATCTTTCTTTCAGCACCCAAGAGGCTAATTTATGGATTATACCTTTTCGATAGCAGGATGCAATGGAATTAGTATGACTCCAGTGTGCCGAAGAAGCAGCCGTGGGAACCAGATGAAGAGATAGTATCACAAAATCGATACTTTGGCAAACCCAGGAATCCTGTCCAGCAAAGCCGTATAAAAAAATAAAAAAAAGGTCTCAAAGTGTAACTGCTTAATAGGGATAGAGTTACGTGAATTAAAGGTTTGAGGCAAAAATAGTTCATTTGACAAATGAATTATTTGGTATATGATCTAATTAGAGAATAAAAGATATTGTGAGAATTACGGAGATTGCCCTGAGATAAACAAAGTGTAGCTGACGAAACTGTGGTTTATGGTTTTTTTATTGGAAGTGTTCAGGCTATAATAATTACGTAACAGCGGGACAGGCCCGCAGAAAACGTAAATATGTTAGGAGATATGTCATGGGCAGAGGAAAAATAATACTACTGTTAATCGTGTCCGCACTTATTGCCGTTCCGGCTGCGCTTTTGGAAGCTAAATCATCCGGGCGACAAGGTAACCTTCGACAAAGCCAAGTAGAGCGACGTTCGCCAAGGACAGAAAATTGGCAGCCGTCGCAGACAAGGCAAGCTCCATCGAGCAGCGCGCAGCCAACACCGAGGGTTTCCAGTGCCAGGAGCGAGCGGCCAACACCGGGAGTTTCTCGTTCTGAGAGTCCCCGGCCAAGACAGAAAGTTTCCAGTGCCAGAAGCGAGCAGCCAACACCGAGGGTTTTCAGCTCTAGGAGCGAGCAGCCAACACCGGGAGTTTCTCGTTCTGAGAGTCCCCGGCCAAGACAGAAAGTTTCCAGTGCCAGGAGCGAGCAGCCAACACCGAGGGTTTTCAGCTCTAGGAGCGAGCAGCCAACACCGGGAGTTTCTCGTTCAGAGAGTTCCCGGCCAAAAGCGAGGGCCTTACTCTCGGAAAGTACAAGACAAAAAACAGTAGGTCTTTTACCCTCGTCTCGGGTCGAGGAAAAGATCGGCAGGAAGCCCCCTATAGGGGAAGTAAAGCGTAGTTCCCATACCTTTATGCATCCGGCGAAGCACAATGACGAGAGCCATTCACGAATCGGCTTGTATCGGAGCAGATATTCTGGAATCGGTTCTTACCACAGGAGCCGCTCAAGCACTCGTTTGCACCTGGGCTATGACAACGGTATATTCCATGGTGGTTTAAGCTACGTTAGTGGTTTAAGATGCCACCATCCGGTGAGATATTATCATGTCTCGCACAGACCGTACTTTGCCATTGGCCGACGGTATCATTCGGTGATATGGTTACACGGCGTGTTTGGATTGTATTGGCCTTGCAGATATTACTACGATCGACCGTACCGCACAGTTTATATCTACGAGAGTGTGCCATCGGTTTATATCTACGAGAGTGCGCCATCGGTCGTTGCCGGAGAAGAATATGTCGTTATCAAAAAACCAGAACCGGCGAAGGTTGACCCTCAGCAGGTTTATGCTTCCAGGCAGGCGGAGTTGTTCGATCAGGTACTGCGCGACGAGTCTGAAGAGCGAGTGAAAGCGGCTGTGGAACTGGGTGATTATCGGGACATCGCAAGCGTAGCCATTTTGATCGATGTGTTGATCAACGATGCCGACCCTGTGGTACGGGCTGCGGCAGCAACGAGTTTGGGTAAAATAGGCGATACAATGGCGTACGAGGCGCTCTTGCGCAGCGCGGAAGCGGAGCACGAGCCGCAGATGCAAGAAGCGGCTCAAAAGGCATCGGAAATCATCAAGAAGACCATCGAAACGGAAGGATTATACGTTTATGTCAGCAGCGTTTTTCCACCGATGAACGACGGCAAAGTGGAATTGTCGCAGTATCTGGAAGATATGCGGTTCGGCAGCGATGATGTTCGGGAAAATGCGGCGAAAGAAATGGTCAACCACAAAGGAACGCAGGCAACGGCCGCACTGCTTAACGCCCTGATAAACGACGACAATGCCGATGTACGGAAAGAAACGGCTGAGAGCCTGGGGAAGATTGGTGACCGGATGGCTCTGCCGTTCCTGAAATGGTCTTGCGATAACGACCCGGACGAATCGGTCCGGAAAGAGGCCGATAAAGCGGTTGAAAAAATTTACGACACAATATAGATTGACGTGTCAACGAAATTGGTATTACAAATTGTTTTGCGGAGGCCCTTATAGTGCCGGATAAACTTGGTTTTTTACTTTCCGAATTCGCGAAGAAAATACGGCGGTATCGGAGCAGAGAGATGGCTCGAACAGAGATGGCGGTAGGGTTGACCGAGCGGGATTTGGCAATCATGGAGTTTGTTTTCGAGAAGGGACAGGTGACCTTTGGCGAGATCGCCAAAGAGCTACGCGTTACGGGTGTGCCGCAGGCATCTCTGAGTTCGATCTCACAGAGGATCACTGCTCTTTATTCCAAACACGGCCTGGTTGACAAACGGTTGAATCCGCAAGACCAGCGTCAACCGATAATAACGTTAACCGAAAAAGGTAAAACGACCATGGAAAAAGTATGGGAAGTGCGGACTAGATGTCTGAACAAGGTAAGAGAGTCTATGGAATTGGACAAAGAGAACGCGATTATACTTGAACGGGCTTTTTCCCGCGGTATTGAGAATTTCGATAAGATTTTAAACAATGGTTTGACCCAGATACCGTCAGCTCCATAGGAAAAAGCGAAACGGTAATGTTGCGGCTGTTCCGGGCTGGGAGGTACGATCATGCAAATAAAGAATATGTTGATATTATGGTTGGCGGCTCTTATTATCATACCCTCGTCATTTGCCTTGGCCATAGACCGCACATGGCAGGATGGTGTTACAGTTCGTGTTTATCCGTCGTATGGGTTATATGGACCGATATGGCAAAACCGCCATTATAACCGACAATATTACAGAAACAGAAATCTTTATCGGCCATACTACGGTGGTTATCCAGGCCGTTATTACTTACCTTGGGATCAGCCACGAATTGAGGTAGAAACAGAATATTCAGGGGCGCCCTATTTCAAGCCCATTCCTCCTATTATTGTGGTCGAACCTGAACGTCAGCCGAGAACGCTGGAGCAGTCGAGCGGTTTTAGTTCACGTGAGCAGTTTCTGATCGATGTTGTGCGTCATCGCGCCACTGCCGATCGGCTGCTGGCGGCGCAGGAATTGGCAGAGCATGAACAAATTACCTCCGTTGCCGTTCTGATAGACACTTTGATTAATGATTGCAGTGCGGAGGTGCGCATAGCCGCGGCACAAAGCCTGGGCAAAATCGGGATGCCCGTGGCATACGAAGCGCTTATGCGGGTGGCAGAAGCTGACACCGACGATGAGATCAAGAATGCGGCCCAACAAGCGGCCATGTATATCCAGGGAAAGACTCGCTCGAAAATTGAATTCAGCGGCAAAAAATACGGACTCATCCACGGGGCGCAGAAGTTGCCCGACTATCTCGAAAACCTCATTTTTGGAAAAAGCGAAATACGCCTGCAGACTGTCCGTAAACTAGCCGAATACAAGAGCAATCGATCTGTTGGAGCACTGATTAACTGCCTGGTTAACGATAGTGACCAAGATGTCCGCAAAGCCGCTGCCGAAAGCCTCGCTGAAATTGGCGATGAAATGGCAATGCCGTTCCTGGAAGCGGCCCGAGTCAACGACCTGGAAAAAGTCGTCCGCAAAGCTGCTGACAAGGCGGTCTATAAGATCGGTCAGGAGAGTAATGCAACCTCTCTCTAAGGTTAACTCTCGAACGTTCTGAAAAATGTTGATTTAGGCATGTCGCCTGCGTAAGAGGGGCTTCTTTAAACGAGAGCCAATAGTTGAAAGAAGGTGGGGGGGTAAAATCGGTTGCGAGCGAATAGCGATGTTCTCCTCTACCTTGACCTTGTGGCCCATTGGGGCCGCTCCTGCCACTACACTCACAACCATTTGTATTTGGTTGGCGGGCCAGGGCAATCGTAACGTATTGCGGTTCACGCAAATACAACCTTCACTACCTGGCATTTTCATCCAGTGTGGGTATATATATGACGGCAATGAGCCGATTACCTTTAAGGACCCAGGCTCGAACATCCGTAGAGAACGCCAAGCCTGGGAGGGAGAGAGAGAGCAAATTTATCTCTCGCTTACGGGCAAGAGAATAGTTTGTCTCTCTGTTATACACTCTTATTACTACACTTTTTATCTTCAACGGTCTTAACAACCGATTTTCTCAAGGGCCCAGGCCTGGCCGTCCGTAGAGAACGTCAAGCCTGGGAGGGAGAGAGAGAGCAAATTTATTTCCATTTACATCAGTGCCCCGTCTTCCGGCGGAGAACTGCATATCTCAATTTCTCCTGTAGGAACTATGAGCGGGTTGTTTATTCCATCCACGTGAACAATCGCATAAAAATCTTGTTTTTCACCCGCGTCACTCAACTGCACAACCTTACCTGTCAAATTCAGATGGTTGGTTATGTTTTCGACTATCTGCTGACGGTCCGGACAAACAACACTGGAAAGCTTAAAACGAACCTGGGTACCAGATTTCATTTCCATCGAATACATTTAACGTCAACTCCTTTATGCGATCAGCCTACTAACTACTCGATATATTGCAAATCTCATGCCACAACAGGTTTTCCGGTCGGCACAATGGCTTCCAAGCTATATATAACTCTTTTGATACAAAAGCGTTAACTCAAAAAAACAGGATGTTTTTGTTTGCCGGGCGACAAAGGAGCACCTCCAGATAGGCCACTCGATGAGAATATTTTTTCCCGTGATTTTTTATATCCCGAACCTGTTGATCGGCAACACCGGGCAAATTACGTTTTGGGATAGGCAAAAAAACCTTTATCCCCGACGGGAATTTTTTTATACGACATGGGAATTCTCTTACGCGGATCGCAGGAGAACAACGACGACGCGGGTTGGTACGCTGTCATGTCAACATTGATTTCTCGTGTTACTCGCAATTTCAACTTTGACGGAGTACTGGTTGCCGGCGCCGGGGCCAACTACTGTCCCATCGGCGTACCCGAACCGATGTTCCGCAACAGCATATCAATTTCATTTGTAAAACCAGGCTCTTGGTACCAATAAACATTTCTCGGCTCGAATTCCTGACCGACCAGGTCTTCATTGTAACCCATCACATTGTTCGGCTCATCGGTTCCCAATTCCGTTGTGTGCTCCAACCCCAAAATATGTCCCAGCTCATGAGCGCCGGTATTGGCCAGCATAGTAACCACCTGATCAAACCGTACGTCCGGATCATCATCAAGCAATCCGCTGGCCCGATATGCATCTCCGTATACCTCCGTAAATACACAAGCCATATCGTCACGGATGCTGTTGTGCCTGTCAACGTTCTCGGCTATGGCCAGTAATCCAGGCAACGACGTTTTGCCCCCGAATATCACTGTCGAATAAGTCGAGCCTGGTGAATACGGCGAACCGGCGGCGCCGGGCTTTATCGTGGTAAACTCAATCTCATTTTCGCTCAGACCGGCGTTGCGATAAGCCTCTTCGATGCGGGCGGCAATCGCATCGATCAACTCGTCCCGCATGGTCTCCGGCAAACCGAACTCAGTAGCGTAAAACGGCGGGCGATTCACTATCTTATGCGTAGCTCCCAAACCTCTTTCATAAAGATAATCAGCCCTGGCATTGGTGCCGTCTCTGTCATTACCAAACGACAGCCATACCAACTGGGACGGCGGTGTTTCGACCGTTTCCGCAGCGGTTGTCTCTATTGTCAGTTGGTATGGCAATTCACCATAGTCCACCTCCATCAAGGCGCCATTGGTGGAAAGACCGGTGACCACTACGTAATATGTACCCAGGCCGTTTTCATCAGGGTCGATCACCACCGAGGCGTGGTTGGGCATAGTGAAAATCGCCTGAGCGGTATAGACCGGATCGGGCCGTTGGGACGCCGGTAATGCCTCTTCATCCACCGAATCAGAGATTGTAGTAATCGCTTCCAGATCGCCGTTGTAAATACCAACTATTACATCGACATAATCCCGCCCGAAAAATGTCTCCGCTTCGAGATCGACCGTGACCTGCTGGCCATGTTCCAACTGGAACGTGTAAACGTCAACATCCGACAGACAGCCCAGTTCACTGCCGATAATCACATTACCGGCGACGCCGGGATCCAGCAGCGTTCCGCGAATCTCGATCGGCCAGGCGTCACTATGTTCAGCATTATACCAGTACAAACCTTCTTCTTTTTCATCGGCAATCAAATTGGTACTGTCGCCTGACAGATCAACCGGCCGATTGTGCGGCACAAACTGATCGTAGTTGTCACCGCCGGGCGTCTGGGAAATACCAAAATCACTATTGCCGTCGTCGAACAGCTTCACGTTCAGATCGTACTCCACCGGGCTGCCCTCAGGCCAATAAGAATCATACCACCATGGGTACAAAAACGAAGAATAGGAAGGCCAGGCACTGCTGATCTGCAGCAGATAATCACCGTCTTCGGGAACCTGCAGGGAAAGGTTAATATCTTCATTCCATGCCGATTGCCTCGATACCCGAGACGCCGAAAACTGCTCCGTAGCGGGAATCTGCAAATCGGCCGTGGCACCGAAGTAAAGCACAAACGTACCGATATCATTATTATTGCTGTCGATCTGCAAAGTCAGGGTATCGTCACCGAAATTCACTACCGTTACGTTATCCTCGCTGACCGCAACCGAATCCACATCGCCTCGTCCGTCGTGCCAGTCAATATCGCTGATGGTCAAAAGCACATCACCCTGACCCTGGAGCTGGGAGTAATCGACCTCGATCTGATAAAAACCACCCGCCTGGGCCACTTCCGCTACGCTGTTGCTCATTGCACTGCTGACTGTCACCGAATTGACGGTTGTTTCTGTTGAAGAGCCGAAAATATGCTCCCCGGTTACCGGCGCAGACGAGCCAATCCTTACGGATACATCCATCGTATCGCCCATCGGAGTACCATCGGCCGCACGAACTATGAATCCCGCTCCCCCCAATCCATATATATCGGTGCTGTCGTACGTCAGGGCACGATAATCATTACCCACTGGCAGTGTCTGCACCAGCTCCACTCGAGCGTTTCCACGTTGGGGGACAAATGCGGCCGTGCTGATTTCCACCAATGCGTTGAGCGTTTTCTCCACCGCCAGGAGTCGTCCACTACCGTCAAAATCCATGGCAACAATATCGAGTGTCCTGCCATCAGGTTCGTTTAAGTTGCCGATTTCACCGCCAACGGCCACCGCTTTGCCAAAGTCCTTATTTGGCTTGTTCTCTCCCTGATTATTTCGGGCCATCAGCCGATTGTCGATCCTGATCAGCGTTTGAGTGTCGGAATCAAGACCATACAGAATATAATTGTTCGGGTCACTCTGGGATGTCATATTGCCGAAGGCCAATTCCGTAACATTGCTGAAACCTTCCGAAGCCAAATTATTGATGGAAAGTTCCATCATATCGGCGGTAGGGTTGACAATGTCGTCGATCCGCAACAGCGAGTCACGGCTGCGGCTGAGTCCCGTGACAGAATTGGTCTGCGTGACCGAGACAATAGCCCACAACTCATCGGTTCCGGCTGAACCGAATTCCAATCCGCATATCTGATTAAATATCGTGTCCTCATGTTCCTGGGCATAGATTTCACTAAGAACATCCAGCGTCAGCGGCACCTCTTCGTCCGGATCGCCCGGATCGCTAACCATGATGGGAATGGCTCCGTAGGTGTCGGTGCTGATCAGAGAGAATATCTCCTGCTGTGAATCGTAACCGATCGTATCGTAACCGACGTTATCCAAACCATCAAAAAAGTCTCCCACTAAATCTTGGTAATTCGAATGACCCTCCAACTCATCGAGTACCTCGCTGATCAGAACGTCAGTTACTTCTTCTTCTTCCAACTGCTCCACCAGATCTTCCGGCAGCGCATCCCGCAGCTCGGCGGTCAGCTCCAGCGTGTAACGCCAGGCTAAGGTTCGTGAGGCAATGCTCATTTCATCTATATCGGGCAGGATCATATCACGGACCGGTTCCAGGTCATTGCGGCTGTGCGAACCCAATATCTCGCCGGCCAGTTCGAGTTCCGCTCCGACCAGCTTGCCTAACTGACTGGTTCCGGCAAAATACACCTTCACGTCGCCGTCGCCGTCGGTGGTATTGATCCCGAGTGTAATAGAATCTACCCCAAACCCTGCCGTCACGTTGACCGGATCATCGGTCACTACCGAAACGATTTGCCCCAGACCGGTCTCGTCTCCGTCAACCAGCCAATCGATATCGGAAATATCCACCGTAATATCGGCCAGAACCGTGTTATAGCTCACCTCGAAAACATAATAGAATCCGCCGTCAATAAACTCCTGCTGCAGCGCGTTCTCCAGCATATTTATATCCGTCGAATCGGAACTGACACTGACAAGGTCCCCATCACCGAACTCGGCCGATTCGCTGCCACCCAGAACGTGCTCCACCGTCTCACTGTTAAACGTTATATCTATCGTATCGCTGATTGGGCTGCCCCGTAGTGGCGATCCTACCAGGATACCGCCGCCCGGTTCCACCGCCGGACCGCTCCGATCATCAACAGACGATATAAACTCCTGCCACAAACTCGCCACGCCGGAATCCGGATCTATCTCATACAAGGCATCGGTCAGGAAATTGTCGAACACATCCGCAGGCTGATCATGCACTGCCAACAAAGCCGTACCGTCCGGATTAATATCCATCCCCACAATCACCAAATCACTGAAAACATCCCCTCCTTCGTCACGTAAACTCTTTTCGCTGTCTGCAACTACCGAGCCGAACGTATCCATGTCGTCCGGATCCGAATGTATTTTCATCAAGGTATTGGTCAAGCCGTTTATCCCATAAAGTTCCCCGTCAAACTCCGCCAACGCCACTATATTTTCATTGGTAAGGTCATTGCTCATCCCGGCAAGCACTACTTCGGTTTCTACCTCCCAGGTCGATCCAACATCCGCCGCCTCCAGGTTCCTGATCAACACCAAAGACTCACGTTCCTGACCGGCTATAGATTCAAACTCAACTATCCCCCATATCGTATCGTCAATATGACCGGCCAACGCCCTCAAACTCGAAATGCTGCCATCAGCATCCAATATACTCGGCAGGGCATTGAGGGTAGCCAGATTATTAGCCATTGCCTCCACGGTGAAATCCAACTGATCGATACGGTAAAACTGCTGACCATAATCATCGTAACCGTAAAAAACTCCATTTCCGTAGGCAAACTCATCCAGACCCGGAACCACCAGGTCACGTACCGGATCAAGGTCGTCACGATCATTATCGCCTATGACATTGTTTGATACACCCTGGGCAAAATAGCCCGGATCAATGTGCCATACCTGCAGATCCAACTGGCCGTACTCTGCGACATCGGACGAAAGCTGCGCATTGAGTATCTGCCCCTTCTCAAAGCCGTTAAGTCGAATGTAGTCACTATCCAAAAGGGCAGCATCGGCCGTGTACTGCAAATCAACACCCAACTTGCTTATATGATCCGGACATTTCCACAGATAATTCTCCGGGAAACTACCGACAAACGGAGAGTATGCCGTCGCCCCGCTGTTACCGAGGTCACCCACCGCAAAGTAGTACTCGAAATCACCTTCCGGCACACCATCTCCGCTTGGCAATTCTCCGACAAATTCACCGTCAAGCAATACTCCCTGGCGGTTGACAATCTTCGAAGAATCCAGCGTGATCTTGTAGTAATTGGTACCTTCCGGATTGATGGCAAAACCATTGTCCTTGTGGAACGAAGCGATATTGGTCTGAGGATCGAATTCAACCCACACATCATCACCGAAAATGACCGTATCGTCGGCAGTGCCGGCGATTAGCTCATCCATTGTGGCAAACCGATGATCAAGCCCGTCGGTCTGGATCATAATCGACGCCGCCAACGCGTCTGCCAGTGTCTCGATATCGGCTTCTATCGACGAGGCCAGTATATCCTTGGTGCTCACGGTCATTCTTTCCACGTTGCCCGTTTGCCCGAACGCCTGGCGATAGGCAAAAACCGAATCTATCTCGCCGGCGGCTATAATGGCAAAATGCTCATCGGGTGCTATCGAACCTTCAATACCACCGGTTATCTCCACATCGCCGATTCTGGAAAACCCACCATACGAATCCGTCTTAAACTGAACATAAATAGTGTTAAGGTCCGTATAGTCATTAAAATCGACTTTCACAACTTGTGGTGAATAAACCCTTTCCACCGCCAGGGTCTCCAGCTTATCGTCGCCCGTCCCAAACATGTTATCCTCACCCGGAGCCACGCCGGCGACAATGTTCGATTCTCTAAACTCGCCCCCGATCTTCACCCGCTCCAGATCGCCTCTGCCGGGGACCACATCGTCGCCGCTGTAAGGATTACCATTAACACCGATATCCAAACCGGCCGCCAGCGTACTTAAAACAAAATCACCTCTTATCTGGGCAAAATCGAAATCTCCGCCCGCCGCCACTGTGCCGACATTCATTTGTTCCGTGGTGAATTTACCTATATTCCACGCCGCGCGGATGCCGCCGGCGGTAACGCCTTTGACATTAATACTATTGATATCACCTTGAGAGCTAATCACTCCGGTCATATCACCGTTTATCGTCACTTTTTTCAGCATGGTGCCTTCGCTTTGGAGCGTACCATTCATATCGCCTTTGACAACAAAGCTATTCACGTTGCCCGTGACAATAGTTACATAACTGTCGACCTCTTCGGCCCGCAATCCGCTTACATCACCTTCGATGTTTATCGTGCTGATATTTGTACTCGAACCGTTCAGAACCCCCAGGTCCGCCGAGCTGACGCCGCCGCCGATGACTACTTCACTACCCGCGGCAACTCCGGCCAGCTTGATCTTTTTAACGCCGCCGCCGATACTGAGCGAACCTTCTGACCCGTCGCCGCCCAACAGACCATCTATCGTCAGCGAACCAAGAGCTTCGTCATCGCCGCTAAACAAACTATTCACATCTACCGTAGCACCACCGGCCGCCACAACCTTAACCGTAGTTTGATAGCTCGCTCCGCTCAGCCCAATAACGTCTATTCCCATACCATCCTGGCGAGGCAATACTCGTCCGACCCCAGGCCCGGCTATGCTCACCGTCACCTGGACAGGCTCATTCTGCTCATCAACAAGGGTAAGCTTCAGGGGCTGACCTGCTTCTACTACGAATCCGTCTATATCGGCCATACCGGGCGTGGCCAGCGTCCAGCAATGGAACTCTCCCTGCCACGTCGGAACCGTCAGCTTATCGCCGTTCACCTTGAGCGAGCCGATCTTCGTATCGGCAAAAATACCGAAAGGACTGCCGTCACTGATTGTCAAACCGATGTCAACTTTGCCGATTGTGCTCAGCCCGTCACCAGGCATATCACTGCCGTCCAAATCACCGAAAACGTTATTTCTACCGGGACTGACACCGGCGGCGATCACCGAATTGTACAGAATATCCGCCTTGACCGACTTGATATCACCTGACAACGCTCGTTCCCGCGGGTCGGCAATCGTACCGTCAATCGTAAATCGACTCATATCCAGCGTCGCGCTGCTGTCATCATCGTCGAACTCCGCCACGTTAACCACGCCATCGAACCCAGGATCGAAACCGGCCAACACATAGCTGTCCCGAATCGCGCTGCTCACATCGATATTGTCGATATTGCCCCCGGCCGTAACGGTCGCTGTTATACCGGAACCGCCCACGTTCGTCGCCATGACGGAGCCGATCCGGCCGGTCACATGAACATTACCTTCTATGTTACCGTCCACAATCAATTCATCCAGATCGCCGTCAACAACAACCAAACCACCTTGCTCGATGTCGCCTTTGATGTGCAGAGACGCGACACTGCCGGTGGAGACAAACCGACCGGTATCGGTTATCGAACCGTCAATCTCGTATGGCTTGTCCGTACCGCCGATACTCATAAGACCCAAAACATCGGAACCGCGAATCGTAACTTTAGGCCCTTCGCCTTCGACAACAACATCGCCGTACTGATCGCCGTTGATGATGCTCATCTTACCGAAATCACCGCCTACCGTAATATCACCGTTGAGGTTCGCACGGTGAGTTCCGCTGCCACACAACATCAGCGAACCAAAATCATCCATCACGTTTATGTCGCCATCGACACTGCCGTACACCGTCACCGAACCAAGATCACCGTCAACCGTAAGATCGCTCCGCAGATCGGCCGGGGACCGGCCCGAACCGATACTCAGATTCTTCATGTCACCATGTACGCGCAGTTCCTCTGTCGGTCTGCCGAAATAACTGCCACTTTGAATACTGCCGACGTCACCGCCGATATTGCCAAAACCCACAATCTTGCCACCGACCAGCAGCTTGTTCAATTCGATACCGTCAAACTCATGTTTCTTGAGGCCCACCGGATAACCCGGACCGGCAGGTTGCCAGTTCAATTCCATCTGGGCGTAAAAATCGCCGCCAACCTTAATCGTGCCGATCTTACCGTCAACGGCCAGCAGCCCGCCTGTCGGCGTACCGAAATCGCCTCCGACAACAATACTTTTCAGATTACCGTACTTACCGGTTACCTCGATCGTACTGACCAGATCGCCCTTGGTGCTGATCTTGCCCACCGGCCCGCCGACCTGTAACCACGAACCGAGTATAGCATCCGTCGCCTTAAGCTGTCCCAGCTCCCCCGACTCAATTGCCAGATCGAATATCCCATCACGGGCCGTTACTTTGTCCAGCTTATTGTACGTGGTAATATCGCTCGAATTGATCTCATCGGCGATGACATTACCTACGTTAAGGCCACCGCGGATTTCGCTGTACTCGAATGTACCTCCACGCAAAATGTTAACGCTCTTCAATTCCTTTCCCGCGGTGATTATCGAATCATGGATACCCTGCCCGCCGACAGTTATGTTATTTATCACCCCCTGGTTCGGCGCACCGACTATAAAACAGTTAACCCGGGAGTAAAATATCCCTTCTGCACCGCCGTTGACAATAATTTTATTTATCTCTATAGCCCGGATGTCGGCCCCACGCATCTCCGAACCCTCGCCCTTTACCTCAATTGTGCCTATCAACCCGACGTCTATGATGACAGTCTCAAAATCGCTGAAATCGTCAAACTCAAGCGTTATCGCGATACTGGGCCCCATCAGGTAAGCACCACGGCCCCGATCGCCCGCTACAGGAATGCAGTTGTAACCGACGATTCTCGCGCCGTCGAGCACCTGCACACGGTCAATACCTGTCGTCACCAGAATCGGACCGCTGATGTCATGACCAGGCCCGCTGATTATCGCCCGCCCAAGCGTGCCGCTCACAAAAAGACCGGATGTCGCCCACTGCCCACGGCCAGGATGCCTTATACCGTCTCCCAGGTCAATCCGATCCAAATCGCCTCCTATCACTACCGAACCGGCGAGACCGTCGAATTGCCCTACATCCTGGCTGTCGTCGCTATTAACAATTATCCGGTTCACGTCGCCGACTACCACGGTGTCACCTATCGACCTGCTTATTTCTATCAGATCGATGCCCACCGTCGAAACCAACCCCGTCCTCTGCTCACCGATAGGATTAGTCTCCGCCGTCTCTGCCGCCGGAACCAGCACTACAGTTTCTATCCTGTGCCCCGTAATCGATTCCGTCCAGCCCAGATGACCGTCGATCCTGATCAAACTAACCGGCAACTCAACTTCCTCATCTTCATCCTCATCTTCATCTTCATCTTCATCAGCAACTTCAATGGTAATTGTTACATCGACGCCATCATCACCCAACTCACCTATCACAATCGAAATCATATCGCCCCCCTCTGTACGGTTAATAATCCTGGTGATTCCATTGGCCTCCTCTTCTTCCTCCTCGTCCGGTTCCTCCTCTTCATCATCTTGTTCTTCTTCATCCACTTCCTCAGGGGCAGGCACATTCAAACGTAACACGCATATCGGATCCTTCCCCTCGAAGACCACGCTATGGCTGTTGACGCTGGCAACTTCAACAACCCCAAGATCAACCGGCCCGCCTTTGGTCGTTACACGCAGCCCATCTGTCGATTCGATCCCGGCTATCGCGTAGCCCAGCAGCGATTTATCGATATCAATCGGCGAGGGAACGTAATCTTCCGGCAGGCCATCACGAATCGGCAGCAGCTTCAGTGTCAATACTCCACCTTCAAGAAATTCCTCATCCTCTTCCTCTTCCGCTTCCGGCACGACGAACGGAAGCCCAGTCTCCGGATCCGTATCCTGCTCCGGCTCCTCATCTTCTTCTTCCTCTGGCGGTTCTGTACCCTTAAACGGAGATATCCTCACCAACACCCCGCTGTCATCCACAATCCAAACCGACTGCCCCGGATCAAACTCAAACGGACCAAATCCGCCAACTTCAACCCAGCCACCGATAGTATTATATATCGCTCCACCAATTTCAACGAACCGCACATTACCGCCCCGCCCCCCGGCACTGACCGGTACATCCTCGAGCTCACTGCCAAGATCACCTCCCACATATATGCTGTCGATAACGCCCGCAGGGCCTATCCCGTCCGCGTTCGCCCATATCCCCGGATAAGTAATACCACCCGGATAACTACCTGCGATACGCACCTCACCGATATTGTTATCAGCGGTGATTTGACCGACATAGCTGTCCCCCATCCGCAATGACTGCATATCCCCGCCGGCGCTGACGTCGATTCCACTAGCCGCCGGTGAACTGACCATCCCAATGTCATCCCCGGCAAACACCGAACAAGCCGGAGAGACAAGAATACCAATATCGTTGATCTCCAGGGTAAAACCAACCTCACCCTCTACCCCCTCCACGTCTAATCCAGACCGTAAACCACCTAGAGAGCCGCTATCGACCACAACATCCACGCCACGCACCAAAAGACCCACCCCCAACGCACCCATATTACCGCTGAGTACCTGCACATTGTAAATATCACTATCAAATAGGGAACTATTCCGCATATCGCCTAAAACGCTTCCTCCACCCAGCGATGTTTCCGAAACCCCAGAAACCTCAAGACGATAAGAGCCTGCGGAAACCGCAACCGTATAAATCCCCGCTTCCTCAGCCGTAAAAATCAGCGGCAGCGGCGCCAGGTTCTCGATATCCGCCTCGCCTAATGTACCCACCAACGTCAGGTCCGGATCGTACAGAGCTACACCACCGTTTATGACCGTTTGCGAACTCGGATCGGACTCACCACCACTAAAAAGCTCGACAGTAATCGTCTGACCCGCCATCACACCAAAATTGTAATAGTCAGGACCCCCTGAACCTATTACGCATATCCTGCCGTCAACCGTACCAAGACACTCGGCCTCGAGAAAACTATCGTTACTAATAATATAACCATCATCGGCCTCCAGCGCCCCGTACTGGAAAAGAATACCACTGGGAGGACTACCCATTTGGCGTTCGATCTCACGAGCCGTCCGAACGTAGTAGCCACCATAAACATCCAGCACCCCGGGAAATTGCGGCGCATCGCTGCGACCATGAACACGAACAGGCAACCCCCAGTCATCATTACTATAGAAACTGCCCATCTGACCCTGAACATCCACAAGTGGTGTAATACCAGGCCCGCCATACTTACTGGAATTCACCGGTGTCCAGCTATCGTCAGACTCCTTAATCCCGCCCGCCTGCGTGCCGGAAACCAACTGGTTAAGCTCACCCTTCACATCAAACTGGTTCGTAGCCAGAAAACCGGCATAAAACGTATCTATGCTGCAATTAATAACCACATCACCGAAAACAGCGCCGCCCACCTGAATCTTACCGATATCCTGAGGACTGCCACCACTATCCGCCGCCAGAACTATACCAGGCCGAAACGCGCCGCCCGGATACACCCCCTTCGGCCCCGGGTTCGCAACCAGGATAGATGGGTCAAAGAAACTTTCCTCGCCCACCCAGTGAAGATCGGGGTCACCTGGAATGTAGCCCGGAACCGTACCAATCATCACCCCGCCGGCCTCCTCAGGCGTAAAAATATTCACATTGTCTTCGTCGGTGAACAGGTACGCCGGCTCGCCACCTGTCGGTGTCCAAATAATACCGGTCGGAGTCACTTCATAACGCATAAAGGTAATATACACATCAGGTGTACTCTGCGCTATGTACACCGAATAGACATCCACCAGACCCTCAACGATAAACTCGTCCGGATTCTCCGGATCCGGCACCAGACGAGAAACGTTAACCTGATAAAGCGTTCCTGTATTCGGATCTGTCGCATAGCCCATCTCGTTCAGCGAGTCAAACGACATGCCGGTAAGCAATATATCCTCTTCGTCGGGATTCTGACCATATTCGATCACATCCACAAAACGATCGTCCACCGGGGCATTCAGATACACCAATACCAGTTTCCCGTCAGCGAAGTCATCAACCGTACCAGTGTGATAAAGACCGAACAACCGACCCTGGTTATCGTACATCAAACCTGCCACCACTGCGTCCTCTTCATCCACAGTAGCCCGGCTGCCAGTTACTACCAAGACCCCATCCGAAGTATCCGACTCATCGACCGCGATCGTTACAAACGAACGACTGACGAGATCATACCCCAAAAACACCGGCTCATCCGTCCCGCCAACCGGGTTGACGCCAGGTTCCTGGCTGTAAACAATCGTCGAAATCTCCATACTCGCCCCACCGAGCAATACCTGACTCATATCATAACTTGCCCGCCCCAGAGAATCCTTACCAACCGCCTCGGCCTCTGCGGTCTTCAGGTCTATCGATATCAAAACCGATTCGTAAGAACCTGGCAACGGCTGACCCTGGGTGTTGAAGCTCGTCGGGGCCGTCACCACCGCGTACAGCACATCTTCACCGCTGGCGCTGTGACCAAAACTAGCCGACTCAAATCCATCAAGAGGAACCGCGAACTGTGTAGCTGGATTGTCCGTATCTACTATATCCCCTATAACCACGTCTATCGTACCGGTGACCGTATCAATCCGAACCAGCAAACCACCGGCGGTCAGCCCGTATGTGATGCCGCTCGAATTCGTCGCCAGGGCATTTATCTCATAGCCCAGTCCACCAAGCACATCCGACGGAATCTCATCTATTATCGGCCCGCCACCTGGTCCGCCATAGAGCGTAATCGGATCCGCCGCGCCTCCGACGGTATAGTAACCACCAATATCCTCACCCTGATAATCGAGAATCTCAACCGTCACATCCTGACTCGGTCCCTCTCCGGAAATCGTCCCGATATTGATTACGTTATAAATAGGGGTGTCAGGATCGAACTCTTCCGCGTCGGCGTAAACAAATCTTGTCGGTATTGTCTCGCCCATCGGCAGCATCAGCGTGGTCAGCATAAAACGGCTTTCCAACTGTTCTGCCAGCAGGCTGCCGCGAACGCGCGAACGGACGCCGAGCAATCGATCAAAAAGGCTATTGGCTTTACGACGACGGCGAATTCTGCGTAATAGACGATTCACTATCGGTTCTCCTATGTTAAAACTTCTTTAATTTCGTGATTTTGCCATTCCAGCGAGCGACCAACGGGAGCGGTCCTTTGCCAGCCTTATGGAACATAAAAAGTGGCCATGCCACCTCCTATGTTAAAACTTCTTTAATTTCGTGATTTTGCCATTCCAGCGAGCGACCAACGGGAGCGGTCCTTTGCCAGCCTTATGGAACATAAAAAGTGGCTATGCCACCTCCTTGAGAGGGTAAGGTATTGTTGTAAACGCTTCTTTGTTTGGCATGTAGTCAGTCAACCGCGTGGGTAAGCAGGCAAGCACGACAAGCTGGCAGGCCTCCATGTACCCGCCTTGAACTAGCAACAACATCAACCGTCAAAGGCAACACATCGCCCACAATCTGACAAGTTTCTATGCCTGCGTGCTCTCAAACTAATTGTCTCTGGGAGACCCCCTTTTGTCAATAAAAAAACCATACCAATACTCATTTAACAGACAACTCCCACATCCAACCAACCGCAATCCAACAAAAAACCCCCTAAACAACCCAAAAACCGCCAAACCCCAACCAAAAAGTACCGCTGACGCCCCGCCGCCTACTTTTTTGACGCTGACGCCTGGCAAGAGACTAAAATGTCACATATTCCTCAAAAAGACGCCACAAACCCCTGTTATCCCACAAGTTATGCCGTTTCCACGGGCTGACGCCCACTCACACCCGCCAAAACACACTTCCACCACGACTCCTCACCCCACAGATCACCCCCCATCCCCCAAATACAATTTCATTCCTCCCCCCTATAAAAGTGAAGTGTTTCCGGGACATTAAAGTTATCCTCTATGGATTAAGTATATCATGTAAGCAACATATACGCTCAGAAATATAACACCTTCCCATCGATCGAGCAGGCGTCTTCTGCCGGTGAACATAGCCAGAAACAGCAACAGGCTGGCGAGGATAGCGACGCCGATATCAATATTGTCTGTTTTCGCCAGAGGCAGGGGTTTTATCAGCGAGCTGGTCCCGAGAATGAAAAAGACGTTAAAGATGTTAGAGCCGACTATGTTCCCCACTGCAATCTCGGCGTTTTTTCGGTATGCCGCCATGGTTGAGGTGGCCAACTCGGAAAGTGAAGTACCCGCCGCTACCAGGGTCAATCCAATTACCGACTGGCTGAGGCCTAATTTGGCCGCCAGGACTATCGCACCATGTACGACCCAATTGCCTCCGATGCACAAGCAGACCAGTCCCAAAAGTACCAAAAAACACGATAAGTACCACCGCCAGTAAGGTTAAGGGGATTTCCTTCCAGACGGTCCCCCTCGTCACGGCCAAGGGATAAATAATCGCCGATATCCCTAAAATGACGAGGATATTGAA
>Ga0209705_10000011_pt1 | contig 86743 bp, 82 predicted proteins | sample PPLLaktember2015_5_FD_187262 | JGI IMG/M metagenome (GOLD analysis project Ga0209705, IMG submission 187262) | Freshwater sediment microbial communities from Prairie Pothole Lake near Jamestown, North Dakota, USA - PPLs Lake P8 Core (1) Depth... | ecosystem: Environmental > Aquatic > Freshwater... | reverse complement strand
CTGGTTGCCGACTCCCGACTCCCGACTCCCGACTCCCGACTCCCGACTCCCGACTCCCGACTCCTGTTCTCTCCCCATGCTTCTGGCCATTGACGTCGGCAACACCAACATCGTGATCGGCGTGTTCCAGCGCGACGAGCTGGTACACAGCTGGCGGCTGACGACCATCCGCGAGCGTACGGCCGACGAGATGGGCATCCTGGTCACCGATCTCTGCGAGTATCACCACATTCGCATTCCCGACATCACGGGCATCGTCATCGGCTCGGTGGTGCCGCCGCTCACGGGAACCATGAGCGCGATGGCGGTGAAGTACTTCGGGCACATGCCGCTCGTCTTCGAGCCCGCGATGAACGGCGGGATGCCGAACCTCTACGACAACCCCGCCGAAGTCGGCGCCGACCGCATCGTCAACGCCATCGCGGCCTGCGCTCGTTACGGTCGCGGTCGCCCCATCATCGTCGTGGACTTCGGGACGGCCACGACGTTCGATGCGATCTCCGCGAAGGGAGAGTACCTGGGCGGCGTGATCTGCCCTGGCCCCCAGATCTCGGCCGACGCGCTGTTCCAGCGGGCAGCACGGCTGCCGCGAATCGAAGTAAAGAAGCCCGCTCACGTCGTTGGGACCAACACCGTGGCCTCGATGCAGTCCGGGTTGTACTGGGGTTACGTGGACATGGTCGAGGGCCTGGTCCGGCGCGTGAAGGGCGAGCTGGGCGGTGACGCCGTGGTCGTGGCCACCGGCGGCCTGGCCGTCATGATGGCAGTCGAGTTGCGCGTCCTCGAGCACGTGGACCTCGACCTCACGCTCCAGGGGCTCAGGCTCGTGTGGGAACAGCAGCGGTGATCGATCGCGAAGCGTACTGCCGTGAGATCGAAGCGTTCCTGTGCCGCAAGAACGACGGTCACCTGATCCGCATTGTCGGCCCCGCGTTCGAGCGGGTGATGGGATGGGCCGACCAGGGCATTCCGGTGAGGGTGGCCGAGGCCGGCATCGATCGCTACTTCCAGCGCTACTACCGGAAGGGGCCGCGCCGGCGGCCCGTGCGGGTGGAGTTCTGCGAGGCCGACGTGCTGGATGCCTTCGATGAGTGGCGCCGGGCGGTGGGCGTCAGCGTCGTGGCCGCGGACCCCGAAGGGGGCCCGATGGTCGAGGAGCCCGCCGCCGTGCCCGCGCGGCCGCGGCGATCCCTCAAGTCGCACCTCGACTCGGTGATGGCGCGGCTGACGGTGCTCCGGGGCAGCGACAAGCTGCGCGGCGCGCACGACGAGGCGCTCGACCGGGCCATCCGCGCGCTCGAGCCGCTTCGCCAGGCAGCGGCGCAGGCGCGGGGCAACGAGCGCCAGGCGGTGCTCGACGGGCTGGAGGCCGTCGGCGTCGAGCTGGTGCGCGCCATCACGGAGGCCGCGCCGGAAGCCGAGCGCGCAAGGCTGGCTGCCGAGGCCGCGCGGGAGTTGGAGCCCTTCAGAGCCAGGATGCCGGCGGACGCGTACCGCGAGGCCACGAACGCCGCCGTGGCGCGGCTGGTGCGGCAGCAGTACGGCCTCCCCGAGTTCTCGTTTTGACGCCATGACACCTGGAGATCGGCTCACGCTCCGCATCGAGAAGCCCGTGGCGGGCGGCCGCATGCTGGCGCGCCACGACGGAGCCGTGGTGCTGGTGGCTGGCGCCCTGCCTGGCGAGGTGGTAGAGGCGCTCGTCGAGCGTGTGCAACGCGGCACCGTCTGGGCCCGGGTGGCCGACGTGCGCGAAGCCTCGGCTGAGCGCGTAGGGGAGCCGAATCCCTGCGGCGGATGCGTGTTCGCGCACGCCAGGTACGAGCACCAGCTGGCGCTCAAGCAGCGAATCGTGGCCGATGCATTCGCGCGGGTCGCGCGTCTTCCGCTCGATGCGCCCGTGGCGATCGAGCCGTCACCGGACCACGGCTATCGCATGCGCGCGCGCCTGCACGTCGCGGGTGCGACCATCGGCTTCTATCGTGAAGGCACGCACGACATCTGCGATGTCGCGTCGACGCGCCAGCTCCTGCCGGAGACCGAGGTGGTCATCGCGACGCTGTCGGCTCGGCTGTCCGACCGGCCGGGCGTGGTGCTGGCCATCGACCTTTCCGAGAACCGCGAGGCCTCCGAGCGCACGCTGCACCTCGAGCTGGCGCCCGAGGCCGACCCCTCCACGCTGGCCGCGGCCACGACACTGCGGGGTGTCACGGGCGTTACGATCGCTCACCGTGGCTCGCCACGCGTGCGCACGCTGTGGGGCGAAGCGCGGGTAACCGACTGGTTCACCGCGGGCGAGCGCCGCTGGTCGCTGTCCCGCGAGACGCGGGCGTTCTTCCAGGGCAATCGCTACCTGGTCGAACCGCTCGTGGATCAGGTGCTGCGCGCGGTCCATCCGGGCGCGGTGGTCGACCTCTACGCGGGCGTCGGGCTCTTCAGCATTGCCGCCGTCGCGCGCGGGCACGTGCCGGTCATCGCGGTCGAGGGCGACGATGTGTCGGCGGGGGATCTCCGGCAGAACGGCATGCCCTGGAAGGGACTGCTCCAGGTGAGGCACGAGGCGGTCGAGGACTACCTGCGCGGGAAGCGCGCGATGCGGGCTCAGACCGTGTTGCTCGACCCGCCCAGGACCGGGCTATCGCGCCAGGCGCTGCAGGGCGTGCTGGCGGTGAAGGCGCCGCGGGTGGTCTACGTCTCGTGCGACGTGCCCACGCTTGCGCGCGACGCCCGCGCGCTGGTGGACGCCGGCTACCGGGTCAGCAGCCTGCGGGCGTTCGACCTGTTCCCCAACACCGCGCACGTGGAGACGGTCGCCGTGATGGATCTGGGAGCCAACGCTCCTATTCTCCCCTCACCGCCTTGACGAAGTGCTCGAAGAGCGGACGGAACTCGCCGGTTCGCCAGAAGTTCTCGGGATGCCACTGCACGGCCAGGCAGAAGCGGCTGGCGGGGCGTTCCATGGCCTCGATCACGCCGTCCGGCGCAGTGGCGCTCACCTCGAAGCCATCGGCGACCCGCTTGACCGCCTGGTGGTGACGGCTGTTCACCTGCAGGCTCTCGCCATCGAGCTTGTCGGCCATGATCGCCCAGAGCCGCGAGTCCTTCGCCACCCACACCTCGTGCGCGACGTGGAACCGCGGCTCGGGGATGGAGTGGGTCAGGGCACCCGCGATTTCGCTCGGGATGTCCTGCACCAGTGACCCGCCGTGTGCGACGTTCAGCACCTGCATGCCGCGGCAGATGGCCAGGAGCGGCACGTTGGCCTCGACCGCGGCCCGCGCCAGGGCGATCTCGAATGCGTCGCGGCCGGGTTCCGCCGCCTCATAGGTCGAGTGGGGCACATCACCGAAGAGCGATGGATCGACGTCGCCCCCTCCGGTGAGAAGCACACCGCCCACCCGCGCGACGATGGCGGCGGGTGCCTCGCCGTCGGCTCCAACTTCGACGGGCTCGCCGCCTGAGCGCCGGACCGATTCGAGGTAGTCGGTCATCCGGCGATTCTGGGAAACCGCTATCAGGGCCATCTCCGTCAACTCCGATCTACATTCGGGGCGGCACCGAGACGCCCATGAGGTCGAGCACACGTGTGAGCTGCTGGCGGAAGTACGCGACCGCCGCCGCGCGCCAGTGCCGAACGTCCTGGCGCTCCTCGTTCAGGATAGGCGCCTTGTGGTAGAAGGCGTTGAACATTTGCGCCAGGCCGAAACCGTATTTGGCCAGCACGGCGAATTCCAGCGAACGCACCACCTGCTCGACGATGTCGTCCAGGCGCGAGGCCTCGAGCACCAGCGCCCACAGCTCGTGGTCGCCGTCGGCGCCGTTGAGCGCGTCGGGCGGCGTGGAGGCCAGAGCGGCCAGCAGTTGCGCTTCGCTCACGCCCTCGCGGTCCTGCAGCTTCTGGAAGATGTTGTTGGCGCGGACCACCGCGTACTGGAGGTACGGGCCGCTCTCGCCCTCGAAGCTGAGCGCTTCGTCGATATCGAAGGCGATCACCTTGGTCCGCGAGTACTTCACGAGGAAGTACCGCACCGCGGCGATGCCGATGGCTTCGGCGATCTTGCGGCGTTCACCCTCGGCCAGTTCGGGCTGGCGGCGCTCCACCTCCACCGCGGCCTTCTCGATGACGCGGTCGATGAGATCGTCGGCCTTCACGCCCAGGCCCTTGCGGCCGGAGACCTCGACGAACGGCTTGCCGGCCTCCTCCGAATCGGGCGGCGGCGCGAACCCGAGCTCGCGTGCCGTGGCGTGCGAGAGCGCGACCATTTCGTAGGAGAAGTGGGTGAGCCGCTCGGCTTCGGCCGGGTGTCCCACCGCGACGAGTGCCTGCTTCAGGAGCTTCTGCAGGTAGGACTGCCGGACGTCGATGACGTTGTAGGTGGCCGCCGCGCCGCCGAAGGCCGGATGATCGGCCACCGCGTGAGACGGATCGCTGGTCGTGGCCCAGAGGTCACGGCGGTCCAGGCGCGTGGCGAACTTGCGGTAGTGGAAGTCGCGGCCGAGGATGCCCGACTTCCAGAACTGGTAGGCCATGTCCTTGCCGACATAGGTGACCGTGCCGTTCGATCGCACAATCACCTTCTCGCGCTGCTCGGCGTCCTCATCCTGGGCCTCGCCCTCGGCAGTCGTCGACGACGGGTCCTCGTCGATGGCCATCACCCAGCAGCCTGCGAGTCGGCCCTCGGTCTGGAGGAAGACCGCGCCCTGCTCCTTCAGCACCTCGAAGGCGCGCGCCCAGAACTTCAGGCGCAGGATGTCGCCTTCCCACGTCAGGAGCTCGTAGTCGATGTGCAGCCGCGCCATCGTCTTCAGATGACAGCGGACGATGCGGTCGGCGATGAAGGCGCCAAGGCTGGCGGCTGGCTCTGCGCCGTGCTCGATGGCATGCAGGGCCGCGGCGCGGATCTTCAGGCGCTCCTTGTCCTGCTCGTACCACTCGGTGACGCGCGCGTAGAGGTCCCAGCAGTAATAGTCGAATCGTGTGGTCTCGGCGAGGGCCGTGACGGCAGCCAGGTCCTTCTGTTCGAGCTCCTGGAAACCGACGACGACGTCGGCCACTTGCACGCCCGTGTCGTCGATGTAGTTCTGCACCTCGACCGGCGTGCCGCGGAAGCGCAGGACGCGGACGAGCGTGTCGCCGAGGGCGGAATTCCGCAGGTGCCCGATGTGCGCGGCCTTGTTCGGGTTGATCGCGGTGTGCTCGACAATGGTCTTCTCGGGGTGCGGCGGCGGCGTGGGCAACGCCCCTTCGAGGCCGAGACGGGTCCGCAGGAACCCCGGCCGATCGAGGAAGACATTGAGGTAGCCGTTGGGGGCGGCCTCGACGCGGGCGATGCCCGCGATGACGCCCATCCGCGACGCCAGGTCCTGGGCAATCGCGCGCGGCGCCTGGCGCAGGCGGCGCGCGAGGTCGAAGGCGACCGGCGTGCCGAGGTCGCCCAGCGTGCGGTTGGGCGGCGTTTCGATGGCAATCGTGACGGCGGCGTCGTCGCCGAGGCCATGCACCTCGGCTAGAATCGCGCGCACACGGTCCTTCAGGGCTTCGTGCAGCGGCAGTATCATGCGTGTCGGTTCGTTGACTCGACCCCAGCTGTGCAGTACGCTCTACGCGCGACGTCGGTCGAGGCGGGCCATGTCCGCGGGCACTTCGCATTCTACAGTGAACTGAAGGGCATGGTTGACGCGGGAATCGGCCGCCTCCTGATCGCGAGCCTCCACCAGGGGATTGCGGACGTCAGTCCCACCCGGCTGGAGTTCTACGAGAACTGGCTCAGTGCGAGCGGCCTCAGCGATGGCCGCATGGGTCTCGCCCCGCTCGGGGCCGTGCTCAGTTTCCTGAACCGCGAGGGGCCGCCCGCCGACCGCGCCATTCCCGCGCGCGCGGGTGCCTGCGCCGCCGAGTGGGCGTTTGCCGCCACGTCCGGGTTCCGGAAGAGACTCCTTCCGCGCATGCCCATGAGCCTGCGGACGCGGACCGCGCTGGGGCTGGGACGGGCGCTGGTCACCGAGACCATCAACCCATCAAAGGTGAAGGCTCGCATCAGCTACGGCAGCGGGGTCGTCGAGATCCAGTCGCCGCTCTTCGAGTACCTCCGCGAGCCCTCCGCGCTTCCCATGCGCCGCTTCTACGCCTCGGCGTACAGCGAGCTGCTGCGTCTCTCCGGAATCGAGGGCGTCGCCGAGGTGGACGAGGGCGCTCCGGCATGCCGTCTGGCGATCACCGTGCAGGGGCCGCGCCGCCCCGATTCGGCCCTTCTGGATGTCCGATGACTCCGCGACTGGTGCTGGCCGCGGTGCTGCTTGCGGTTGCGCCCACGCTGGTTGCAGCGCAGGCCCCTGCCAGCGCCGTGATCGTGCTCCCCTTCGAGAACCCGAGGGCCGACCCGCGCCTGCACTGGGTGCGCGAGGGCGTCGCGGTGCTGGTGGCCGACGTGCTCGATGCCGCGGGGCTCGAGGTGGTGGGGCGCGACGAGCGCGAGTCGGCGTTCGAGCGCCTGCAACTGCCCATGATGGCCCCACTCAGCCGTGCATCGGCCATCAAGGTGGGACAGGCCGTGGGCGCGGCCACCGTCGTCGTGGGGCGCGTGGAGCTGGCCGCCGACGAGCTCTCGGTCTCGGCACGCCTGGTGCACCTGGAGCCGGGCCGGATGTCGCCCGAGGTGACCGAGCGCGGCCCGCTGGCGGACCTCTTTGCGGTCGCATCGCGCGTGGCGGTGGCGCTCGCGACACCCAGCGGAGCGTCGCCACGCTGGCAGGTGCCCCCGTCGCTGACGGCTTTCGAGATGTTCATCAAGGGCCTCATCGCCGAGACACCCGGCGCGCAGCGCGGCTTCTTCGAGCAGGCCTTGAAGTCCGCGCCCGCCTACGACGCGGTGCGGCTGGCGCTGTGGCAGCTCCACACCGGGCAGGGCGAGCACCAGCGCGCGTTCGATCGCGTGGCCACTGTGGCCACCGACAGCCCCGTGTCGCGGGAGGCCCGCTTTGCCGCGGCGATGTCGTTGCTCAGCCTCAAGCGGGAAGACGAGGCGTTCTCGGCCCTGCGGGCGCTCCAGGACGACGCGCCCCTGGCCGCCGTGGCCAACGCGCTCGGCGTGGTCCAGCTGCGGCGCGGTTCGACCGAGCAGACCGGGCGCGCCACGTTCTACTTCAACCAGGCCACCGAGATCGATCCGGCGGACGCCGACTATTTCTTCAACCTCGGGTATGCGTACTGGCTCGACAAGGACGCGCGCGCCGCGGCGTACTGGCTGCGCGAAGCCGTGCGTCGCGACCCGGCCGATGGCGACGCCCACTTCGTGCTCGGCGCTGCGCTGCAGCAGGCGGGCGCGGCCACCGAGGCGGCCCGCGAGCGCGAGCTCGCGCGGCGACTGTCATCGAGTTACGCCGCCTGGGAGGCGCGCGCGGCTGCGGGCGGCGACCTGGTGCCGAAGGGGCTCGAGCGCCTGCGCGAGCGGCTGGATCGGCCCTCGGCCCGCGTCGATACCTTTGTCAGCTCGTCAGGGCAGCGGGATCAGGCGGGGTTGGCCGCGTTCCATCTCGATGCCGGACGCAGGGCGTTCGAGCGCGAATCGGACCGCGAGGCCGCGCAGGAACTGAGGCGCGCCCTCTATCTGTCGCCCTACCTGGCTGAAGCCCACCTGCTGCTCGGGCGCATCCACTTGCGAGGGGGGCGGCCGGAAGACGCGGTGCAGGCCCTCAAAATCGCGATCTGGAGCGAGGAGACCGCGGCCGCGCATGTGGCGCTGGGCGAGGCGTACCTCGAGCTCGAGGACCTGCAGGCTGCCCGCGCGGCCGTGGAACGGGCCCTGGCGCTCGATCCCCGGTCGGCGGACGCCGCCGCATTGAAGGCGAGGCTCCCAGCGCCCCGGTAGTGCTAAAATCTGACCGTTCAAACGCTTATGGCTACCGCGACGCATGACGACGGGTTCCACGAAATCCAGCTGAACGGCAAGCAGCTGGTCTTCCTGTTCATGGCCGTCACCGTGGTGCTGGTCGTGACCTTCCTCTGCGGAGTGCTCGTCGGTCGCGACCTCCAGTTCAATCGCGGAGGGCCGACGGTGGAGGACACGATCACCGAGGGTGACGGCGAGGCCGCGCCGCCCCCGTCCGCCTCGGCCGATCTGCCCGGCACGAGCAGCGGCCCGGTCGCCGCTACCGAGCCCACGACGTTTCACGGTCGCCTGGGGAACGGGCAACAACCGGAGGAGAAGCTGCGCAGCGGTGACAGGCCCGAGCCGCCACCAGCGAAGGCCGAGCCCGTGGTCGCCGAACGGACGGCCCAGGCCCCGGCACCCGCACCGCCGCCCGCGCGCGCAGCCGTGCCCGAGGCGCCCGGCGAGCCCCGGGGCCCCGGCCTGGCGATCCAGGTGACCGCGGTGAAGGAACGGGCGGATGCCGACCAGATTGCCCATCGGTTGATCGGCAAGGGCTACAAGGCCTATGTGGTGACGCCCGCGGCGGGTACCCCGGCCGTGTATCGCGTGCGTGTGGGCAAGTTCAAGGAACAGCGCGAGGCCCAGTCCGTGGCCGAACGCCTCAAGACACAAGAGCAGTTCGACCCCTGGATCGTTCGCTAGCTCTCCTCACCGGCGTCCTCCTCGCGCTCGCGTTCCCTCGCTACGGCCACGGCACGGTGGCGTTTGTCGCGCTCGTGCCGCTGTTCGTCGCGCTATCAGGGTGGCGCGGGCGCCCCGATGCCCTGCCCGGCCTCGTCTTCCGCCGCGGTTTCATTCTGGGGCTGATCGCGGGCGTGGTGCACTTTGCCGGCACCGTCTACTGGACCGGCGCCACCGTGCGCACCTTCGGCGGCCTGCCGTGGCCGGTCGCGGCCATCACGGCGGCGCTGCTGGTCTTCTACATGGCGCTGTACGTGGCGCTGGCGTCGGGTGTGACGGCCGTGCTCGTACGGAAGCTCGGGTGGGTGGGCCTGCCCCTCGGCGCCGCGGCATGGGTGAGCTTCGAGTTCGCGCGCGGCCACGTGTTCGGCGGGTTCCCGTGGATTCCTCTCGGCAACTCGATGGTCACCCTGCTGCCCATCGCGCAGCTGGCCAGCGTCGGTGGCGTGTATGCGCTCTCGCTGTTCGTCGGCCTGGTCAACGCCGGATTCGCGCTGGTGTTCATCTCCAGCAGGCGTCGGCAGCGGGTGGTCCTCGGCGCGACCGTCCTGTTGATTGCCGCCGTCTCCGTCTGGGGCGGGCAGCGCCTGGCGTCCAACAGCCTCGTCACCGGCGGCACGCCGGTGCGCGTGGGCCTCGTCCAGGGCAACATCGCGCAGAGCGACAAGTGGAACCCGTCGCGGGCCGGTCAGATCGTGGAGCGATACCTGTCGCTCACACGGCAGGCGGTAAACGAGGGCGCGGAGTTCGTCATCTGGCCGGAATCGGCCACGCCGTTCTACTTCGACGAAGAGCCGCTGGGACAGGACCTGGTGCGTGGCCTCGTGCAGTCCACCGGCGTGCCGCTCCTGTTCGGAAGCGATGAAGTGGAGCGCGGGTCGCCCACCCGCTATTTCAATTCGGCCTTCATGCTCGACCGCGGGGGCGCCACTGCGGCCGTCTACCGGAAGATGCACCTGGTGCCGTTCGGCGAGTACGTGCCCTTCAAGGACCTGCTGTTCTTCGTCAAGCCGCTGGTCGAGGCCGTGTCCGACTTCACGCCCGGCGCCTACGTCACGATGCTGCCCGTGAACGGGCACATGGTGACCACGGCCATCTGCTACGAGATCACCTACCCGTCGCTGATGCGCGAGGGCGTGCGGCAGGGTAGCGAGCTGCTGACGACCATCACCAACGACGCGTGGTATGGCGAGTCGTCCGCGCCATTCCAGCACTTCGAGATGGCGGCGATGCGCGCCATCGAGCAGGGGCGATATCTCGTGCGCGCGGCCAACACCGGCATCACCGGCATCGTGGACCCGTACGGGCGCGTGCTGGCGCGGACCCGGCTCGGCGAAACGACGGTGGTGGTGGGCGAGGCCCGCTTCGTGCAGGCGAAAACGCTCTATGCCACAATGGGTGATCGCGTCGCGCACGCGGCCCTCGCCCTGACGGCGCTGGCCCTTCTCGCGTCCTTCAGGAGACCATGGCGCTCGTCCTCGATGATCTGATCCGTCGCTCCACCGACCTGCTGAAACGGGCCGCCGACCTGCGGAGCTATCTTTGACGCCGCACGCCTGGACGAGGAACTGAGCCGTCTCGAGGCGCGGGTCGCCGCGCCGGACTTCTGGAACAGGCAGGCCGACGCCCAGGCCGCGCTGAGGCGCCGGCAGCGCGTCAGCGAGGACCTGCAGCTGCGCGACGCGCTGACGCAACGCATTGATGACACCGGCGTGCTCATCGAGTGGGCGCAAGCCGGTGAGGACGTGGCGGGAGACCTGTCGAAGGCGCTCGACGGCCTCGAGGCGGAGGTCGAAGCGGGCGAGATCAAGAAGATGCTGAGCGGCGAGCACGACGCCGCCAACGCTATCGTCTCGATCCATCCCGGCGCCGGTGGCACCGAGTCGCAGGACTGGGCCGAGATGCTGCTGCGCATGTACCTGAAGTGGGCCGAGCGCCGCGGCCTGAAGCGCACCATCCTCGAATACCAGCCCGGTGACGAAGCCGGGCTCAAGAGCGTCACCTTCACCTTGACGGGCGAGTACGCCTTTGGCCTGATGTCGGCCGAGGCGGGCGTGCATCGCCTGGTGCGCATCTCGCCGTTCGACCAGGCCGCGCGACGGCACACGTCGTTCGCGTCGGTCTACGTCTGGCCCGAGATGGACGACGACATCGAGATCGATATCCCCGAGAAGGACCTGCGGATCGACACGTTCCGTTCGAGCGGCGCGGGCGGCCAGCACGTCAACGTCACCGATTCGGCCGTGCGCATCACGCACCTGCCGACGGGCATCGTCGTGTCGTGCCAGAACGAGCGCTCGCAGCACAAGAATCGCGACGTGGCCATGAAGGTGCTGAAGGCGCGCCTGTACGATCTCGAGGTGAAGAAGCAGCAGGCGAAACTCGAGAACATCGGCGGCGCGAAGAAGGACATTGCCTTCGGGTCGCAGATCCGCAGCTACGTGCTGCAGCCCTACCAGATGATCAAGGACCACCGCACGAAGCACGAGGAAGGCCAGGTCCACAAGGTGCTCGACGGCGACATCGAGCCGTTCATCAAGACCTACCTGATGCAGAAAGCGACGGGGACGCTGGGAGCGGCGGTGGACGCGGAGGCGGACAGCTGAAAATTGAGCGATTGAGCGATTGCAGATTGAGCGATTGATTGGTGATTGGGGGATTGGGTGATTGAGGGATTCATTGGTGATTGGGGGATTGGGTGATTGAGGGATTCATTGGTGATTGAGGGATTGGGTGATTGAGGGATTCATTGGTGATTGGGTGATCGGGTGATTGAAGGATTCACTGGTGATCAGGTGATGGCCGCCCCCGGTGACGCGAACGACGCGAGCGAATCATCAATCGCTCGATTCCCCAATGCTCAATGAATCGTTCAATCGCCCAATTCCCCAATCCTCAATCAATCCCTCAATCTGCAATCACCAATCGCTCAATTCCGCTGCCCCCGCCGCCTACCGCGGTCCGGCCACCGGCTGGGTGCCCGACAGGAACGCCTCGGTCAGCACGTTCGCGTCGCTCGCGGTCGCCGGTTCGCCAGTGGCCTTGTTCACCGCCATGAAGACGATATTGCCCGGGGCGTCGAAGTCCGGCGGGTGCTCGCGATCGGCCCGGAGATCGAGGTAGGCCCTCATGAAATCCATCCAGATGGGCAGGGCCGCCGTCGTGCCGGTCTCGTTCGGGCCGATGGGCTTCTTCTCGTCGTGGCCCAGCCACACGCCGACCGTGATCCTCGGATCGAAGCCGACGAACCAGGCGTCGGTGTAGTCGTCCACGGTGCCGGTCTTGCCGGCGAGCGGCCACTTGAGGGCATTGGCGGCGGCGCCCGTGCCGCGCAGCACCACGCCGCGCATCAGGTTGGTCATGACGTACGCCGTGTCGGCCCGGATGGCGTCCCGCGGCGTGGGCCGGTTCTCCTCGAGCAACGTGCCGCCGCGATCGGTGATGGACTGGACCGAGAAGGGTGCCATGCGGATGCCGTGGTTCGGGAACACCGAGTACGCGCTCGTGAGCTCGATGAGCGTGACCTCCTGGGCCCCGAGCGCCATCGAGAGGAACGGGCGGAAGGGCTGACCGAAACCGAACCGCTCGGCATAGGCGGCGACCTGCGTCGGTCCCAGCATGTCGATGACCTTCACGGCCGGGATGTTCCGCGACTGCTCGAGGGCGTGGCGCAGCGTCATCGGGCCCTGGAACTTGCGGTCGTAGTTGCCCGGCGCATACGGTGGCTGGCCCGCGCCGGCGTCGAAGGTGCTGGGGACGTCCTCGAGCATGGTCGTCGGCGTGAGGCCGCGGTCGATCGCCGCCGTGTAGAGGAACGGCTTCACCGTCGAGCCCATCTGCCTGAAGGCCTGCGTGGCGCGATTGAACTTGCTGCGCGCGAAGCTGTAGCCCCCGACCATGGCGAGCACTTCACCCGTGCTGTTGTCGAGGGCGACCAGTGCGCCTTCGAGCACCGGCGCCTGTTCCAGCCTCACCGTGGCGGTGGCGCCGCCCTCGTCCAGCGTCGCGAGCTCCACCTCCACGAGATCGCCCGCCTTCACCAGGTCGGCGGCGGACGTGCGCCGCGTCCACTGAACGGCGGCGCGGTTCAGCTCACCGGTGAGCGCGCCCATCCGCACCTGGGCCACGCCGCCGGCCACGGCGGTGACCAGCGCGGGGACGATGTCGCCCTGGGCCATCGGGCGGCTCCAGCGCTCGTGCCGGAAGCCCTCGAGCGTGTGCTTCTCGGCGAGCACGTTGCGGACCGGCTTGCGGAACGTGCCGCGGCGCTTGTCGATCCGCCGCAGGCCGCGATCAATCGCGCGGTTGGCGGCCTCCTGCAACTCGAGGTCGAGCGGCGTACGGACCGTGAGACCGCTCTCGTACAGGGCCTTGGCGCCGTACTTGGCTTCGAGGTACTTGCGCACCTCCTCGAGGAAGTACGGAGCGGGGCTGCCGGTGGTGTTGGGCTCGCCGGCCACGACGATCGGCTTGTCTCTGGCCTCGGCCGCCTGCTGGGGCGTGATGAAGCCCTCGGTGGCCATCCGATCGAGCGCGTAGTTGCGGCGGCGCAGGGCGGCATCGGGGTTCACGTACGGGCTCTGGCGGACGTTGGCCTGGATGATGCCCGCGATCATCGCTGCCTCTTCGAGGGAGAGGTCCCTCACGTCCTTCCGGAAGTAGAGCTGCGAGGCGGCCTGCACGCCGTAGGCGCCGTGGCCGAAGTAAATCTGGTTGCAGTAGAGGGTGAAGATCTCGGGCTTGCTGTACCGCTTCTCGATCTGGATGGCGACCAGCGCCTCCTTGACCTTGCGCTCCCACGTCCGGTCGAAGCCGATGCTCTTCGGAAACAGGTTGCGCGCCAGCTGCTGGGTGAGCGTGCTGCCGCCGGGGACGTTGCCGCTCGACACGATGTCGCGGACGAGCGCGAGCATCATGCGCGAGATGCTGAGGCCCGCATGCTGGAAGAAGCCGGCGTCTTCCGCGGCCAGGATGGCCTGGCGCAGCGTGACGGGGATGTCGTCGTAGTGCACCACGACACGGCGCTCCACCGCGAACTCGCCCACCAGGTGGCCGTTCCGGCCGAGCACGCGCGTGATGGTGTTCGGCTGATAGTTGTCGAGCGCGGACACCTCGGGGAGGTCGTCCGAATAGGCGAACAGGACGCCGCTCAGCGTACCTAGCAGCGCCGCGCCCACGAACAGCGCCACGATCGTGGCATGCCGGGCGATGCGAATGACGACGGTCATCGAGACGGAACCTTAAGTTCCAGTATAGCAACAGGATGGGAGCCCACCGGCCGAGCCGCGCCCTTCCGAGCATTGACACTGCAATGCTCAGATTTCATACTAAGAGCATGAGCAAAATCATTGGCATCGACCTGGGCACCACCAACTCGGTAGTCGCGGTGATGGAGGGCGACCAGCCCACTGTCATCCAGAACGCCGAAGGCAGCCGGCTGACGCCGTCGGTCGTGGCCTTCAGCAAGACGGGCGAGCGACTGGTGGGCCAGGTGGCCAAGCGGCAGGCGGTCACCAACCCGGAGAACACCATCTTCTCGATCAAGCGCTTCATGGGGCGACGCTTCGGCGAGGTGAACGAAGAGATGAGGATGGTGCCGTACACGGTCGCCGGGGCCGCCAACGGTGACGTGCGCATCAAGGCCGGTGGGCAGGAATTGGCGCCGCCGCAGATCTCGGCGATGGTGCTCCAGAAGCTGAAGCAGGCCGCCGACGATTACCTGGGCCAGCCGGTCACCAGGGCCGTGATCACGGTGCCGGCCTACTTCAACGACGCGCAGCGCCAGGCCACGAAGGAGGCCGGCCAGATTGCCGGCCTCGAGGTGATGCGGATCGTGAACGAACCGACCGCCGCGGCGCTGGCCTACGGCCTCGACAAGAAGACGAACGAGACCATTGCCGTCTACGACTTCGGCGGCGGCACGTTCGACATCTCCATCCTCGAGGTGGGCGAGGGCGTCGTGGAGGTCAAGTCCACCAACGGCGACACGCACCTGGGCGGCGACAACCTCGACCAGCGCATCATCGAGTGGATCATCGACGAGTTCCGCAAGGAAGAAGGCATCGATCTCGGCAAGGACCGCATGGCGCTGCAGCGGCTCCGCGAGGCGGCGGAGAAGGCCAAGATGGAGCTGTCATCGGTGATGGAGACCGAGATCAACCTGCCGTTCATCACGGCGGATGCGACGGGTCCCAAGCACCTCACCCGCAAGCTGACGCGTGCGAAGTTCGAGTCGCTGGTGGAGGAGCTGCTGCAGAGGACCGTGGTCCCGACCAGGCAGGCCCTGAAGGATGCGGGCCTGGATCCCTCGAAAATCGACGAGGTCGTGCTCGTCGGAGGGTCGACGCGCATCCCGCGTGTCCAGGCCATCGTCAAGGAGATCTTCGGCAAGGAGCCGCACAAGGGGGTGAACCCGGACGAAGTGGTCGCGGTGGGCGCGGCCATCCAGGCCGGCGTGCTGGCAGGCGAGGTGAAGGACCTGCTGCTGCTCGACGTCACGCCGCTCTCGCTCGGCATCGAGACGCTCGGCGGGGTGATGACGTCCCTCATCTCGCGCAACACCACCATCCCGACGCGCAAGAGCGAAGTGTTTTCGACGGCCGCCGACAGCCAGACGAGCGTCGAGGTGCACGTGGTGCAGGGCGAGCGCCCGCTGGCGCGCGACAACCGCACGCTTGGCCGCTTCCACCTCGTCGGCATCCCGCCGGCGCCGCGTGGCGTGCCGCAGATCGAGGTCACCTTCGACATCGACGCCAACGGCATCGTCAACGTGTCGGCCAAGGACCTGGGCACGCAGAAGGAACAGAAGATCACCATCACCGCTTCGTCTGGCCTCAGCAAGGACGAGGTCGACCGGATGATGAAAGAGGCCGAGTCGCACGCGGACGAGGACAAGACGCGCCGCGAGGAGATTGAGACGAGGAACCGGGCCGACCAGGCGGTGTACGGCACGGAGCGGATGCTGAAGGACACCGGCGACAAGCTGTCGGCCTCGGATCGCGCCGACCTGGAATCGGCGATGGCCGAGCTGCGGAAGGCGATCGAGGCCAACGACACCGCCGGCATGAATGCGGGCATGGACCGCCTGGTGGCCGCGCAGCACAAGGCGGCCGAGGCGATCTACAAGCAGCAGGCGACGCCGGGCGAAGGCGCCGGCGAGCCGGGCGCCGCGCCGGGCGGCGAGTCCGGTGGTTCGACCGGCGGCAGCGCCAAGGATGGCGACGTCATCGACGCGGAGGTCGTCGACGACAAGAAGTAGCCTATGGACCTCTACATCGTCCTCGGTGTGCAGCGCGAGGCGACGCCCGGTGACATCAAGCGGGCCTATCGCAGGCTGGCGCGGCGGTGGCATCCGGACATCAATCCGGGTGACCGCGATGCCGCGATCCGCTTTCGCCAGGTTCTGGAGGCGTACGAGACGCTGATCGATCCCGATCGGCGCCGGCGGTACGACGCGGGTCACGCACCTGTCGCGCGAGCGGAGCATGCGCCCGCCTATGGGTTCAGCGGGTTTGATTTCTCCGCACGCGTGCATGCCGAGCGGACGACGACCTTCGGCGAGCTGTTCGAGGATGTCTTCGCGCGGCGAATCGACCCCGAGGTGGCGCCCGCGCACGGGTCGGACATCCACGCGCGGGCACACGTGACGTTCGAAGAGGCGTGGCACGGCACCGAGCGAGCCGTGACCGTCACGCGCCACCACCCCTGCCAGCAATGCGCAGGCTCCGGATTCCATCGGGTGTCCGAGACCCGCTGCGTGTCGTGCGAGGGGACCGGCACCGTGCGATCGGTGCGGGGCCACATGGTGTTCAGCAAGAACTGCCCGCGGTGCGCCGGGACGGGCCTGCTCAAGCAGGAGCGCTGCGACGCGTGCCATGGGCAGGGTGTGGCGCCCCGCACGGAGGCGATCACGGTGCGCATCCCGCCGGGCGTGCCCGACGGGGCCCGCGTGCGAATGCCCGGCAAGGGTCACGCCGGTGTGCGCGGCGGAGCGCCCGGGGACCTCTACCTGGACGTCACGGTCGAGAGCCACCCCGTCTTCCGCCGCGACGGCGACGACGTGCACATGGTGCTGCCTGTCGCGGTGCACGAAGCCGGCCTGGGAACGCGGATCGACGTGGCCACACCGGACGGGACGGCGCGCGTGCGCGTTCCTCCCGGCACACAGTCGGGACAGCGCTTCCGGCTGCGGGAACGAGGGGTGCCCACGAGGGACGGGGGACGCGGGGACCTGGTGGTCGAAGTCCGTCTCGCGCTGCCGCGGGTGCTCGACGAGCGCTCGAAGGATCTGCTGCGCGAATTCGGGCGCATCAACGGGGAAAGCGTGCGGGACTGATGGCCAAGAACACGGGCAAGGCGTACTTCATGATCAGCGCCGTCGCGCAGCGCTACGACATCCATCCGCAGACCCTGCGCCTCTACGAGCGGGAGGGCCTGCTCAAGCCTTCTCGCACCGAGGGCAACACGCGCCTCTACTCGGAGGCGGATCTCGAGCAGCTCGAGACCATCCTGGCCCTGACCCGTGATCTGGGCGTGAACCTGGCCGGGGTCGAGATCATCCTGAACATGCGCCTCAAGATGGAGCAGATGCAGGGCGAGGTCAACGAGTTCATGGCCTACGTCAAGCACGAACTCGCGCGGGGGCTCGATGACTGGGAACAGCGCCTCGGCACGGCGCTGGTCAAATCGTCCCCGACCGACCTGGTCAAGACGTCGGCGCGCGCGCCGCACGCCACCGTGGCTGGCGGTGAGAGCGCGCCACGACGCAAAGCGCGCGAATAGGTCAATCGGCCTTGCCACGAGATCCGGTACAATCCCCTCGTGCGCAGAATCGAATCCCTCGCGGCCGATTCGGCAACCCTACACGCCTACCTCCAGGAGATCGCACGATTCCCACCGCTCGACAGCGCCGAGGAGCGCGTGCTCGCCGAGCGCGTGCGCGATCGTGACGAAGAGGCTCTGGCGCGGCTCGTCGAGCCGAACCTCGGCCTGGTCGTGCGGTACGCGCGACGGTACCGGCACATGGCCGTGCCGCTCCTCGAGCTGGTCCACGATGGCAACCTCGCGCTCATCGACGCCGCGCGCCGGTTCGACCCCTCGCGCCACGGCCGTTTTGCGCCCTACGCCCTGTGGTGGGTCCGGCAGGGGGTGCTGCACCGCGTGTCGCTGGCGCCGGAGCCGCACACCGGGCGCATCGACGCGGACAGCCGTTCCTCTCATCTCGTCGAGGCGCTGCGCGCGGCTGTTGACGATGCCTGCACGCGGGCTGAAGGCGTCGGCGACGAGCTCTCGGCCGCCGACATCCGCATGCTGGGCGAGCAGTGGCGCCGCGTGCCGGAGTCCGAACTGTTGCTCGACGACGAGTCGCTGGACCTGGAGGAGCTCGTGCCCGCGACGATCGACGAGCAGGAGGATGCCGTGCGCCTGGCGCTCGTGTCCGATCTCGAGACGTCGCTGCTCGAGCTCGATCCGAAGGAGCGCCGCGTGCTCGAGCTCAGGCTCGGGCTGCACGACGGTGAGCCACGCAGCCTCGACCAGGTGGGCGATCGCCTGCGCGTGTCCCCGGCGCGGGCCGAGCGCCTGTCGGCGCGCGCGGTCCTCAAGCTCCGCAGGCAGCGCGTCGTGCGCAGCTCGCTCAACTAGAAGACCCGTCCATGGCGTGCCCCATCTGTCACGACACGCGCTGGAAGAGCGTGACGACCGACGGCGTCGAGCGCGTCGTGCGGTGCGACTGCTGGCGCGCCGCCGTCCTCGAGCGCCTGATGGCCGAGGCGCGGATCCCGTCCAGGTATGCGCGATGCGAGCTGGCCACCTTCGAGCACGACATGGATTCGCAGCGCGAGGCCTACCGTCGCGCGTCGGCGTTCGTCGAGGCGTTCCCGGTGGTGGATCGCGGCCTCCTGCTCTACGGTCCCCACGGCGTGGGCAAGACCCACCTTGCGGTCGGTATCCTCAAGGCGGCCATCCGCGCCAAGGGCGCGCGCGGCTACTTCTTCGAGACGCGCGAGCTCTTGCGGCTGGTGCGCGACACCTACAACCGCTCGGTCGAGGAGACCGAGATGGACGTGCTGGCGCCGGTGCTGCACGCCGACCTGCTGGTCCTCGACGACCTTGGCGCCGAGCGAACCTCGGAGTGGGTGCAGGAAACCCTGGGCCTCGTGGTGAACACGCGCTACAACGCGCGGCGGCCCACCATCTTCACCAGCAACCTGGTCGATTCGCCGGACAACACCGATCCGCGCACGTTCATTTTCCAGCTTGGCGCGCGCACGCGCTCGCGGCTGGCCGAGATGTGCGACTGGGTGGAGATCCAGGGCGTTGATGTGCGCGAGGTGGGACCGCATGCCTCGCCAGATGCCATCCAGCGGTGGCAGAAGCAGTCGCCGGCCTCGCCGGACAACCTGCGGCGTTCGGGTGGCCTCCCGGGCAAGAGCAAGGGCATGGCGCGTGCCCGCCTGCGCGAGCAGCCCGCGGTGGAACTGGCGTGGCCCGGCGGGCGCGCGGGGACGAAGGGGTAGTGGCCAGCGGCCTCTACCTCCACATCCCGTTTTGCGCCGCCATCTGCAACTACTGCAACTTCAATCGCGGCCTGCTCGACGAAGCGCTGAAGCGTCGCTACGTGGGCGCGATCGTCGACGAGATTCGACGGGCGCCCGAGCGCGGAGCGGACGTCGACACGGTCTTCTTCGGGGGGGGCACGCCCTCGCTGCTGGCGCCGGCGGAGGTGTCACGCCTCCTGCAGGCATGCCGCGGCGCGTTCAACGTGTCCGCGGATGCGGAGGTCACGCTCGAGGCGAACCCCGAAACGGTCACCGACGCCAATCTGGCCGGGTATCGCCGCGCCGGCGTCAACCGGCTGAGCTACGGGGTGCAGTCGTTCCGCGATGCGGAACTGCAGCGGCTCGGCCGCCTGCACTCGGCCGAGACGGCCAGGCGCGCCGTGCGCAGGGCACACGGCGTGGGGTTCGACAACATCAGCCTCGACCTCATGCTCTGGCTTCCTGGCCAGCGATTGCCCGAGTGGCTGGAATCGGTGGACGCCCTGGTGGAACTCGGGCCCGAGCACGCGTCAATTTACCTCCTCGAAATCTATCCGAACGCGCCGCTTCGAGACGAGATGGTGCGGGGAGGCTGGTCGGTCGCCCCGGACGAAGACGCGGCGGACATGTACCTGCAGGGACTCGCGCGCCTGGACGCGGCGGGCTACGGGCAATACGAGATCTCGAACGTCGCACGGCCGGGGCGGCGAGCGCGGCATAATCTGAAATATTGGCAGGCCGGGCAGTGGCTGGGCTTCGGTTGCGGCGCGCATTCGACGTGGGAAGGTGTACGATGGCGGAACCTGTCGGCGACCGCCGAGTACGTGGAGCGGGCGGAGGCAGGCCGGTCGGTGCGCGTGGACGAGCGCACCTTGTCAACCGAAGAGCGGCTCGAGGAGGCGCTCTTCATGGGGCTCCGGCTCACCGAGGGCATCGATCTGGATGCCATGCGCCGCCGGCATGGCGTGGATGTCACCGGGCGGTACGGAGACGAGTTGTCTCGGTTTGTCGACCTCGGGTTGCTGGTGCACGACCCGGGACGGCGCCTCGCCCTCACACGGGAGGGGATGCTGGTCGCCAACGAGATCATGGTGGTTTTCATCGGCGGGACAGTACGGTAAAGTAACCGCCTTTCGCGAAGGAGGCTGCTCAATGCTTCGAGGTGTTCAGGTCGTCGTATCGGGAATGGCGCTGGCCGCTTGCATGCTGGCGGGTGCTGGCGTGGCGCAGGCGCAGGAGCCGGAAAAGCCCGTCCTGCCGCTCGAGGGTGATGCAGTCATGATCACCATGCTCATCAAGCCCGACAAGACCGCGGATTGGGAGTTGGTGGTCGCCAAGTACAAAGAAGCGATGTCGAAGAGCGAGAAGCCGGCTCGCAAGGAACAGCTGGCGGGCCTGAAGGTGCTCAAGAGCGCCCAGGCGGGTCCCAAGGGCGAGGCGATCTACATCATGTATGTCGATCCCGTCGTCGCGGGCGAGGAGTACGACATCTCGCGCGTCATTGCCGAAGTGTTCCCGGTCGAAGTGCAGGAGATCTTCCAGAAGTACAAGGACGCCTTCGCCGGCCGCGGCATCACGTCGCTCACGAAGGTTCCGTAAGACGCCCGATCCGTCCGGGGCCGCAGGGTCCCGGACGGTGACGTCGCGCGGTATCCTGTCATTGTGTTCGCCTGGTTCGTCTCGTCCCTGCTTGTCGTCCAGGCGCCCGCCGGCGCCTCTCCCCAAGTTCCTCCACAACAGCCCCCGGCCCCGGTCGACCCGGCGAGCGCGTCGTTCACCACCGACGTCGGTCTGCTACTGGTGTCGGTGAAACCGGACAAGACGGCGGATTACGAGGCCGCGATCGCGGCCCTGCAAGGCGCCCTCTCGTCCGCGACCGATGCGGCCCGGCGCCCGCTGGCGCAGGGCTGGCGCGTGTACAAGGCCAGCGAGCCCGACGCGAAGGGCAATGCGCTCTACGTCCACGCGATCCTGCCCACCGTGCCGGGCGCCGACTATCGGCCATCGCTCCTGCTCGACGAGTTGCTCCAGGACGCCCCCGTGGAATTGATGGCGAAGTACAAGGATGCGCTGGCCGCGGCGCCCACGCGCCTGTCGCTCACCGAGCTGGCCCACATGGCCGTCGCCCCGATCAAGAAGTAGGTCGGGTTCCCCCCCGCAGCGGGTCCTAGAACGTCAGGTTGGCGCCGGCGTAAAAGCGCTGGTACGTCTCGTGGAGCGGGGAACCCTGCAGTTTGAATGCGCGGTAGTCGAGCCGCAGCCGCAAGGGGCCGATCAGTCGAATCTTGACCCCGCCACCAAGGTTCACCGCGACATTCGTTTCCGAGACCTCGCGCAATTCCTCGCGATAGCCGCCGAACCCGCCCGTGCCGTAGAGCTGCACGCCCGAGATTTCAATCGGGGTCTGCACCAAAACGTTGCCCGACCAAGTGCGCAGCCCGGGGATCGGATCGGTGTCGTCTTCGCTGGTACTCGCGTACTCGAACTCGAAGGCCACGATGACCAGGCCCAGCCCTCCTGCAAAACCGCGCACGGTGCGGTTCTCCGGCGTCGGGGTGATACCGAGGAAGGCGGTGAGATCGGCCGACGCGGGTCGAGCGGACACGAGCAGCGCGAGGGCGGTGAGCAGGGCCAACCGGCTGGCACGGGTGATGCAAAGGCGATTCAGCACCGGGCTATGATCGCATGAGTGCCCCCCGCAGATCACGCGACCTGACCGGCTTGGAGGACGCACATGGCTTCGACCTCACGTCTCATGGCCACCGCTGCACTGGTGTTGAGCCTGCCGCTCACGCTGGCCGCCGATACCCTCTACCTGAGGAACGGCAACCGTGTGCAGGGTGAGCTGCTGGGCATCCGCGGCCGAACCATCGAGTTCGAGGAGCGGCGCGCCTTCGGAGGATCCCGCACCATCCGCGTCGACCGGGACGACGTGGATCGCATCGAGTTCGACCGTTCTGGCGGCGGCGGGTGGGGGAACGGTGGCGGCAACAGCTGGGACAACGGCAATGGCCGGGACAACGGCCGCCCCAGCGGCCTGCGTGAGCGACACATGAACGTGTCGGCCGGGACCGACTGGACGGACGCCGGCGTGCAGGTCCGAGCCGGCCAGACCCTGTACTTCGACGCGTCGGGCCAGGTGCGTTGGGGCCGCGATCGCCGGGACGGCCCCGAGGGAGAGCACAACTCACCGTACAACCAGGCCCGACCCCTGCCGAACCGGCCCGGTGCCGCCCTCATCGGGCGCATCGGGGACGATATCTTCTTCATCGGCGACGCGCGCGACGGCATTCGCGTCCGGAACACGGGCCGGCTCTACCTGGGCATCAACGACGAGTACCTGCAGGACAACTCGGGGAGCTTCCGCGTGACCGTGTTCTACTGATACGCTTGAGCGATGACGTTTCGCCTGTCCGAGGAGCAGGAGCTGCTGCGCCGCAGCGTGCGGGAGTTCGCCGAGAGCGAGATCCGACCCCACGTGATGGAGTGGGACAACGCCCAGTACTTCCCGCATGAACTGCTGCCCCAGCTGGCCGAGCTCGGGTTGATGGGCATCCAGTTCCCCGAGGCGCTCGGCGGTGCCGCGATGAGCGCCGTGGACTACTGCATCTGCATCGAGGAACTGGCGCGCGTCGATCCCAGCATCTCGCTCTCGGTGGCGGCGCACAATGGCCTGGGGGCCGCGCACATCGCGATGTTCGGGAGCGAGACCCAGAAGGCACGCTTCCTCACGCCACTGGCCAAAGGGGAGCGCCTCGCCGCGTGGGGCCTCACCGAGGCGGGCTCCGGGAGTGACGCGGCTGCCATGCGTACCACGGCCCTCCGCGATGGGGACCACTGGGTGCTGAACGGCTCCAAGGCGTTCATCACGCACGGCAAGTCCGGCGACACCATGGTGGTGATGGCCGTCACCGACAAGGCCCGCGGCAGCAAGGGCATCTCGGCCTTCATCGTCGAACGCGGCACGCCGGGCCTCATTGCTGGCAAGAAGGAAGACAAGCTCGGCATGCGAGCCAGCGAGACCTGCGAGGTCATCCTGCAGAACTGTCGCGTCCCGGCGGACCAGATGATCGGCGACGAAGGGCAGGGCTTCATCCAGACGCTGCAGGTGCTGGATGCCGGGCGCATCGGCATCGCGGCGCTGGCCGTCGGGCTGGCGCAGGGCGCCCACGAGGCGGCCCGCGCCTACGCCGCTGAGCGCCACCAGTTCGGCCGCGCCATCAACACGTTTCAGTCCATTCGCTGGAAGCTGCTCGACACGGCCTCCCGGGTGGAAGCGGCCCGACTGCTCACCTATCGTGCCGCCTGGCTCAAGGACCAGGGCCGCAAGACGACCCTCGAGTCGTCGATGGCCAAGCTCTTCGCGAGCGAGATCGCGGTGCGCGCGTCCGAGGACGGCGTGCAGATCTTCGGCGGATACGGCTTCGTCAAGGACTACCCGGCCGAGAAGTATTTCCGCGACGTCAAGCTCACCACGATCGGCGAAGGGACCAGCGAAGTGCAGCGGCTGGTGATTGCCCGACAGCTGCTGGCTGCCTGAAGTGCCTGCTCCTGCTGCTCTCGCAGACCGCGTGCGGTCCGGCGACGTGCGCGCCATCGCCCGGGCCATCTCGATCATCGAGGACGAGTTGCCCAGCGCGGCTGCGCTCATCCGCGACATCTTCCCGCACACGGGCCGCAGCTACCTGGTCGGCGTCACGGGCCCCCCGGGGGCGGGGAAGAGCACGCTGGTGGACCGCCTGACGGGCGAGACCCGGAAGGGCGGCGAGACGGTGGGGGTGGTCGCGGTGGACCCGACCAGCCCGTTCACGGGCGGCGCCATCCTGGGCGACCGCCTGCGCATGCAGGCCCACGCCGAGGATCCGGACGTCTTCATCCGTTCGATGGCCACGCGCGGCCACCTGGGCGGGCTCGCGCGTGCGACGAGCGACGCGGCGCTCGTGCTTGATGCCTCCGGGAAGAGCCTCGTCATCATCGAGACCGTCGGCGTCGGGCAGGACGAAGTGGACATCGTCCGCACGGCAGACATCTCGATCGTGGTGCTCGTGCCGGGCACGGGCGACGACGTGCAGGCGCTGAAGGCCGGCATCATGGAGATTGCCGACATCTACGTGGTGAACAAGGCCGACCGCGAGGGCGCGGACCGGATGGTCACCTCGATTGAATCCAATCTCTCGCTGCAGGCGTTCGGCGACGGCGAGTGGCGGCCGCCCATCGTGAAGACCGAGGCGACGACCGGCCGTGGCGTCCCGGAACTGTGGCAGACGATCCAGGCGTTTCGCACGCACTCCGCCAGCACGCGCGTGCGGCGGCTCAAGGCGCGGAACCAGTTCCGCCTGCGCGACCTGCTGACTCAACGCTACCTGGACCACGTCGAGCGCACGCTGCTTGGCGAGGGCGAGTTCGAGGCGCTGGTAGACCGGATCGCCGCGCGTGAGATCGACCCCTATTCGGCCGCAGAGGCGATTCTGTCGCGGAGCCTGAAGCGGCCATGAAGGCCTGGATCGATCACGTCGGCATCGCGGTGCAGGATCTGGCGCAGGCGCTGGCCTTCTACGAGGACGTCCTGGGCCTGCACGTCGAGCCGCCCGAGGACGTGGTCAGCCAGCGCGTCCGCGCGCATTTCATGCACCTGGGGCCCTCGTCGCTCGAGCTGCTCGAAGCCACCGCGCCCGATTCGGCCATCGCGAAGTTCGCGGAGAAGCGCGGCCCTGGGCTGCACCACGTGGCCCTGCGCGTCGAGGACATCGATGCCGCGCTGGCCTACCTCGGCTCGCGCGGCGTGCGGCTCATCGACACGGTGGCCCGGCCGGGCGCCGAGGGCGCGCGGGTGGCATTCATCCACCCGTCGGCGACCCACGGCGTGCTGGTGGAGCTGAAGGAGCCGGCGCCGACGGTGCCACGGTTCCGCACGCCCACGCGCCACACGCTGGGCGACCTCGAGCTCATCACTCTGTCGGACGGCTTCTTCCGCCTCGATGGCGGCGCCATGTTCGGCGTCGTGCCACGCACGCTGTGGGAGTCGCGCCTCCGGCCCGACGACCGGAACCGCATCCCGCTCGGCCTGCGGCCGCTCATCGTCCGCGGCGCCGAGACCATGATCATCGACGCCGGGTGCGGCGACAAGATGGACGCGAAGAGCGCGGAGATCTACGGACTCGAGCGCGGCTACCATCTCGATCACGCGCTCGCCGAGGCCGGTCTGAGCGCTGAGGACATCGATATCGCGCTTGCCAGCCACCTGCATTTCGACCATGTGGGCGGGTTCACGAAACGCGACGGCGACGGGCGTATCGTCCCCAGGTTCCCGCGGGCGCGCTACGTCGCGCACGGGCCGGAATGGGAGGACGCGACGCATCCGCACGAGCGGAACCGCGCGAGCTACCTGCAGGAGAACTTCGTGCCGCTCAGGGACGCCGGCGTGCTGACGCTGGTGGACGACGGCGCGGAAATCATGCCGGGCGTCACCTACCGTCGCAGTGGGGGACACACCGCGCACCACCAGGTGGTGATGATCCAGTCGGCCGGCGCCACGGCCGTGTTCACGGCCGACATGTATCCCACCTCGGTGCACGTGCCGGATCCGTGGGTGATGGGGTACGACCTCTATCCGATGGACACGCTTGGCTTCAAGCGGGCCTTCGCGCGCGAGGCCGTGGAGCACGAGTACCTCGTGTTCTTCGAACACGATCCGTCCATGGCTGCCGGTGTCATCCGCGAGTCCGGCGGCAGGCGGACGGTGGAACGCATCATCTAGGGGAGCGCATGTCTGCACAGATTGGTGTCATCGGCGGTTCGGGGCTCTACGACATGGCGGAGTTGACGGATCGTGACGAGCGGCTGCTCTCGACGCCGTTCGGGGATCCGTCGGGGCCGTACGTGCTCGGGACGCTGCGTGGCAAGCGCGTCGCGTTCCTGGCGCGGCACGGGTCCGGGCACCGGCTCTCGCCCTCGGAACTGAACTACCGCGCGAACATCTACGGGTTCAAACTGCTCGGCGTGGACTGGATCCTGTCGGCCAGCGCGGTGGGATCGCTCCAGGAGCGGTACCATCCGCTCGACATCCTGTTCCCCGACCAGTTCATCGACCGCACGCGCGGGCGCATCAGCACCTTCTTCGGTCACGGCGTCGTGGCGCACGTCGGGTTCTCGCACCCGCTGTGCGAACCGCTGTCGGCGCTGGCAGCCGACGTGGCGCGCGGCATCGGCGCGCGCGTGCACGAGGGCGGCACCTACGTGTGCATGGAAGGGCCGCAGTTCTCCACGCTGGCGGAGTCCGAGCTCTACCGAACGTGGGGCGGGGACGTCATCGGGATGACGAACGTGCAGGAAGCCAAGCTCGCCCGTGAGGCCGAGATCGCCTACTCGACCATGGCGTTGGTCACCGACTACGACTGCTGGCACCCGGAGCACGACGCCGTGACGGTGGAGATGATCATCGACAACCTGACCCACAACGCGAGAACGGCGCAGCAGGTGATTGCCGGCGTGGTGGAACGGCTGGACGTCACGACGCGGGTGTCGGCCCATTCGGCGCTCAAGCACGCCATCATCACGCGGTCCGACGCGATTCCCGACTCGGTGAAGCGGGACCTTGCGCCGCTCATCGGGAAGTACGTCAAGTAGGAGAGTGAATGCAACTCATTGTGACCGGCTCGATCGCCTTCGACTACCTGATGTCCTACCCGGGGAAGTTCACCGAACACTTCCTCCCGGAGCACATGAACCGCGTGTCGTTGAGCTTCCTCGTGGATTCAATGGACAAGCGCCGCGGCGGCTGCGCGCCGAACATCGCCTATACGCTGGCCCTGCTCGGCGAGCGGCCGCGGCTGATGGCGACCGCCGGGCAGGACTTCGGGGACTATCGCCACTGGATGGAAGGCGCCGGCATCGACACGTCGCTGGTCAGGGCCGTGGACGGAAAGTTCTGCGCGTCGTTCTTCTGCAGCACCGACGAGCACAACAACCAGATTGCGTCGTTCTACACGGGCGCCATGGCCAACGCCGCCGAGCTGTCGTTCCGCGTGCTCGACGGACTGGGCGCCGACACGCTGGTCATCGTCTCGCCGAACGATCCGGCGGCGATGGTGCAGTACGCCGAGGAGTGCAGCACGATGGGCATCCGGTACATCTGGGATCCGGGCCAGCAGTGCGCGCGCATGGACGGCGACCAGTTGAAGGACGGCATCATCGGTGCGTTCATGGTCATCTGTAACGACTACGAATTCGAGCTGATCCGCCAGAAGACGGGGTTGGGTGAGCAGGAGGTGCTGGCGCAGGTGCCGCTGCTGGTGGTGACCAGGGGCGAGCACGGGTGCACGGTTTACACGCGCGGCGGGTCCGTGGACGTTCCCGCCGTGGTCCCAGATCGCATCGAAGACCCCACGGGCGTCGGCGACGCCTTCCGCGGCGGATTCATGAAGGGGCTGGCCATCGGCGCCAGCTACGAAGTCTGCGCGCGCTTCGGCAGCGTGGCCGCGACCTACGCGCTGGAGCACCTGGGCGGAACCTACCACGCGTACACGTGGGACGAGTTCAAGGCCCGCTACGAGCAGCATTTCGGGAGTCTCTGAAACGGTCGGGCGTCGGACGCGGGAGTCGGCAGCCGGCAGTCGGCCAACCAGAACGCTCGGCCGTTGCGGGCCCCAGCGCCGTGTTCGGACCACCGAATCCCGACCATCCGTGCCCCGACCTTCGACTCCCGACTCCCCGATCCCGACTCCCGTCTCCCGATCTGATCGTTACTCCACGCCTGCGGCGACCTTCGCGCGCGCGGCCGCGGCGATCCGGGCGAACTTCGCCTGCAGCAGGTTCCACTCGGTTTCGAGCAGGCGGACTTGCGCGTCGTTGAGCTCGGCCGAGGTGATCACACCGCTCTCGTAGGACACCTCCGCAATCTGTACGCTTTCGCGGGCGAGTTCGAGAGCGGCCTGCTGTGTGGCGACCACTTCGGCCGCCGCCTGCAGCGCAGTCCACGCGGTCTCCAACTCGAGCCGCGCCTGGTCGGTCGAGGCATTGAGTCCGTGTTCCGCCTGGCGCTTCTGCGCCTCGGCCACCGAGCGCCGGGCCGAGGCGCCGGGGGCAGCCATCAGCGGCACCTGTAACGCCAACCCGAGCGTGTAGCTCTGATTGTCGGACCCGAAGGCTTTCGAGACGTTGTCCTCCTGGAACTGCACGTTGCCGCGGAAGGCCAGGCTCGGCTTCCACTCGCCGCTGGCCAGGCGAGCGCCGTACTCGGCCTGGTCGCGGCGCGCATTGAAGGCACGGAGATCGGGACGCGACGGGAGTGCGACGTCCAGCGCCTCGCGGCCCGGAATCTCGCGTCCCTCCTCCAGCGTGCCCACCAGGGTGAGCGCCTGCCCCTGCGGCAGCGAGAGCACCGTGCGCAGGGCCTGCACGGCCGCATCGACCTCGGCCCGCATTCGAATGCGCCGTGCCTTCGCGTTGGCGAGTTCCACCTGAGCCTGCAGCACATCGAGGCGGGCCACCGTCCCCGCCTCATAGCGCGCGTTCGCGAGGCCGAGCTGGGTTTCGGCCAGCCGGATCTGCTCGTCGGCGACGCCCACGCCCTGCTGCTGGAGCAGGGCATTGTAGAAGACCTCCACCACCCGATACTGCAACTGCTGGCGTTCCCGTTCGAGATCGAGCCGTGAGGCATCGAGACCGGACTCCTGGATGGCGTGAGCGTTGCGCAGGCGACCACCCGTGTAGAGCGGTTGCGAGATGTCGAACGCCATGACGTTCTCCCGCGTGAACCCGGCCTGGAACGTGGTTTCGTTGGGTCCGAAGATACCCCCGGGGATCCGGATCAGCGGGAACTTCTGCGACGGGGTGTAGAGATAGCTGAAGTTCACCTGCGGCAGGTAGTTCGCGCGTGCTTCCGACACGAGCGCCTGGTTCTCACGCACACGTTCCTGCACGACCTTCAGGCCTTCGTTGGCGGTGAGGGCGCGTTCGAGGGCCTGATCAATCGTCAGACTGAGAGGGCCCGGCGATGACGCCGATTGCGACACGGATATGGCCGCAGATGGCGCCGACATGGACGGAGCCGCAGATGGCGCAGATGGGGCAAGGCTGGCGGTCTGCGTGCCAGCCTGCGCGAACGCGCTGGTCGTCGACAGGAGCCAGCCGACCAGTGCGAGCACCATGACGATCCCGGCGATTCGCGCGGCAGGGTGGAGCTTCGCGGCTGGCTGGGCGCGCCAGGACTTCACGCGCTCGAGAAGGCGAGCCAGCAGCAGGTACGCCACCGGCACCACCACGAGCGTGAGCGCCGTGGAGGTGATGAGGCCGCCGATCGTGGCGATGGAGATCGGCGCGCGGAACTCCCCGCCCTCGCCGCGTCCCAGGGCCGAGGGCAACATGCCGAGGATCATCGCCATCGTCGTCATCAGGATCGGGCGCAGGCGGATGGGGCCGGCCTTGAGGATGGCCTCCTCCACTGAACGACCTTCGCGCACGTACTGGTTTGTGAGGTCGATGAGCAGGATGGCGTTCTTCGTCACGAGGCCCATCAGCATCACCATGCCGATCATGGCCGGCATGCCCAGGTTGTTGCCCGTCGCCAGGATGGCCAGCAGCGCGCCGACGATGGCCAGGGGCAGCGAGAGCATGATGAGGAACGGCTCGAGGAACGACTCGAACTGTGAGGCCAGCACGATGTAGATGAAGGCCACGGCGAGCAGCAGCGCCAGCCCCATGGCCGCGGCGGACTCCTGCATGAGCTCGACGTCACCGGCGAAGCCCCACTCGAAGTTCGCGGGCATCTGGATGCCCTGCATCACGCGCGACACGTCGTTGGTGACGTCGCCGAGCGCCCGGCCCTCGAGCTCGATGCCCACCTTGGCCTGGCGTCGCCGCGCCTCGCGCTGGATGTTGGTGGGGCCGACGCCCGGCTCCATGCCGACGATGTCGGCGGTGCGGACCATCGCGCCCGTGGGCGAGTAGAGCGGCGTCCGGGCGAGGGCCTGGAAATCGTTCCGGAACTCCGGTGCGAGGCGCACCCGGATGTCGTACTCCTTGTCGGCCTCGCGCAGGCGTGTGGGCACGACACCCTCGACCATGCCGCGAAGCTGCGTGGCGACCGAGCCCACGTCGAAGCCCAGGTCCGCGGCGAGCGAGCGGTTCACCTGCGCCACCATCTCGGGCTGGCCGCTCTCGAGCGAGCTGTCCACGTCCACGGCGCCGGGCACCGTCCGGATCTTCTCCACGATCTCGTCGTTGATGCGCTGCAGCGCCTCCATGTCGTCGCCGCGGACGAACACGTTCAGGGGCGCCTCCGAGGGGGCGCCCTGCATGAACTCGGGGTCGGCCACCGTCATCTTCAGCAGCGGCACGGCCCGCAGGCGCGCGCGCATCTCGGACTTGATGGCCTGGAGCCCGCGCTCGCGCTCGGTCTTCTTGGTGGTCTTGAGCCGCAGGTTCGTCTTGAGCGGGTCGCCCTCGACGCCAACCGTCGTGAAGATCTGCCGGATCTCCGGTTCCTGGCGGACCACCGCCTCCACCTGGGCGGCATACTCGACCGACTGCTCGAAGGCAGTGCCCGGCGGCGCCTCGATGTTGACCACGAACTCGCCGCGATCCTCGACGGGGACGAACTCCGTGCCCATCACCCCCAGGGTGGACAGGCTGCCGACGAACACCAGCGTCGCCACGGCCACCACGGCCCAGGGCCGGCGGATGCTCCAGCCGAGCACCGTGTGGTACTTCCGGTCGATGCGGTCGTAGAACTCGCCCCACTTCTCGAGGATGCGGCCCAGCCGCGTCTTGGTCCGCTCCTCGGGCGGGAGGTAGCGGACGAATCGCGATGACAGCATCGGGTCGAGCGTGAAGGCCACCAGCAGCGACATCGCCACGGCGAACGCGATGGTCAGCGCGAACGATTTGAAGAACTGGCCCACGATGCCGGTCATGAAGCCCACCGGCAGGAAGACCGCGAGAATGGTGAAGGTCGTCGCCATCACGGCCAGGCCGATCTCCGAGGTGCCCTTCTGCGCCGCGGTGACCGGGTCCTCGCCGTGCTCCATGTGGCGATAGATGTTCTCGCGCACCACCACCGCATCGTCGATGAGGATGCCGATGACCAGTGAGAGCGCCATCAGGGTCATCATGTTGATGGTGAACCCGACGACGTACATGAAGAAGAACGTCGCGATGACCGACGTGGGGAGCGCCAGCGCCGAGATGAGCGTCGAGCGCCAGTCGCGCATGAAGACGAAGATGATGAGGACGGCCATCAGGCCGCCGAAGATGATGTGGCCACGCACGTCGCGGACGTTCTCGCGGATGCCGTCGGCGTCGCTGTGGACGGGGCGAATCTGCAGTTGCGGGAAGCCCGGCGCGTTCTTCGCGAGCGCTGCCTCCACCTTCGTGGCGATGTCGACCGTATTCGCGCCCGCCTGCTTGCGGACGGCGAACGACACGGCGTCGGCGCCGTCCAGCCTGGTCGTGGACATGCGGTCCTCGTAGCCGTCGATCACGGTGCCCACATCGCGCACGCGCACGGTGGATCCGCCCGTCGACCGCAGGATCACCTGCTCGATCTCGGCGGCGGACCGGAACTCGCCCTTCGTGCGCAGCGAAACCGACTGGCCGTCGCGCTTCACCTGGCCGCCCGGCACGTCGAGGTTCTCGGCCGAGAGCTTCGCGGCCACCTCCGTCAGCGGGAGGCCGAGCGCCTCGAGGCGCCGCGGATCCAGGTTCACCTGGATTTCGCGCACCTCGCCGCCGTTCACCTGGACAGCCGCGACGCCATCAATCTGTTCGAGCAGCGGCTTGAGGTCGTCCTCCACCTGGCGCCGTGTCACGTCGCTCGGCTGCGTCGACCCGACGGCGAACACCATGATGGGGAGCGCCGCGACGTCGAAGCGCTCGATCGTCGGGTCCTCGATCTGCTGGGGCAGCCGGTCGCGAATGGCGGCCACCTTCTCACGCACCTCGGCGGTGGCGGCCTGGGGGTCGACTTCGAGGCGCAGCTCGATGCCGACCCGGGCGAAGCCCTCGGTCGAGGTGGAGATGACGCGCTTGACGCCGTTGATCCCCGCGACCGCGTCCTCGATCGGTTTGGTGACCAGGGTCTCGACTTCCTCGGGCGCGGCGCCAGGGTAGATGACCGAGACGTTGACGAAGGGGAAGTTGACCTCCGGGAAGAGGTCGATCCCGAGGCGTGTCATGGACACGATGCCCAGCACCATGAAGCTGGCGATGACCATCGTGGCGAACACGGGGCGCTTGATGGATGTATCAGAAATCCACATGACCTTCGACTCGCACTGATCTCGCGACGGTGATTCGGGGGCCTATCGGGCGGCGACCGGACGGACTTTCGCCCCGGGCGCCAGCTGGCGACGGGCATCGACCACGAGGGTGTCGCCGGCCCGCACGCCCTTCAGAACCTGGACCCGCATGCCATCGGACAGTCCTTCGGTGACGGCGACCGCGGTGACGGCGCCGTCCTGCACCCTCAGCGCCACGCGCTGGCCATCTCGAGTGGCGATGGCCTCACGCGGCACCAGCACGGCCCCCGTCTCGCTGGACTCCACAATCCGGGCCGTGGCGTACATCCCCGACAAGAGACCTCGCCCGTCGTTGGGGACGCGCACCTCGATGCGGAAGTGGCGGTTGCGCTCGTCCACCTCGGGGGCGATGGCCGCAAGGTCGCCCTCGAACGACTCGCCTGGCCTGGCCTGTACCTCCACGCGCGCCTTCATACCCACGCGAAGCCGGCCCGCCTGCATCTCGGAGACGCCGGCCTCGAGCTTCAGCTGCCGCAGATCCGCGACCACGACGACCGGCCTGTCGCCCGGAATAGCACCCGCGTCGTAGTTGCGTTCGACGATGAAGCCGGTGACCGGCGCGGTGACGGTCGCATCGCGTTGCACTTCGCGCGCGCGGCGCAACGACGCCTCCGTCTGGGCGAGATTGGCCGTCGCCAGATCGCGCTGGGCCGCTGAGGCGCGGTGCGCCGTCTCGGCCCCATCCAGACGCTGTCGGGGCAAGGCGCCCTTCTCGAAGAGCACCCGGGCGCGGTCGCGCTCCAGCACGGCATTGGCGAGCGATGCCTCGGCGCTCTCGAGGGCCGCCTTCGCCACCGCCACGGCCGCCGCCGCGGCATCGGCCTGGGCGTCGATCTCACGACGATCGACCGTCGCAATCACCTGGCCCTCGCGGACCGCGTCGCCGATGTCCACCAGCACGCGGTCCAGGGAGCCCGGCAGCCGCGGTTTCACGGGCACGCGACTGCGCGGCGCGAGGGTGCCGGAAATTTCCAGGGCCGCTTCGATGTCGCCCACGGTGGCGGTCACGACCGGCACGTCGACAGGGAGGATCTCGGCGGCGCCGGGTGTGGCCTGGACCGTGGCTTCGGGCGACTGGCACCCGGCGACGATGATGGCGAGGGTGAGGATGAAGGCCGGGACGATGACGTTACGGTTCATTGACGGGAACTCCGACGGGCACTGACGCACCAGGATTTTCGACAAAGCACTCGCGGGGGTTGAACGTGATGGCACAGCCGGACTTGAGGCCGGCAACGACCGACTCGAGCACGTCGCGGGCCAGCTGGTCGGCGTCTTCGCCGGGTGCCAGTCGCTGGCACAAGCCGAGCACCGAGGGCCCGACCAGGGCGCCCCAGAGCACGTGCATGGCCGCACAGGGGTTGACCGTCGGCGGCAACTGGCCGGCGTCCACCGCCCGCTGCAGGCCTTCCGTGGCGTCGCCCAGCATCGCTTTCAGGATCTCGAACCCTTCCCACGCCTGGGTGATTTTCGGGACCGACCGATCGACGAACAAGAGCTCGAAATACGCGGGTTGTTCCTTGGAGAATTCGTAAAAGGCCCACCAGCCGGCGCGGACCTGATCGAGAGGGGATCCGTCGCGGCGAGCCGATTTCACTTTCTCGTCGAGCAGGCGGAACCCGTCCTCGGCCAGGGCCAGGTAGATGTCGTCCTTGCCTGCAAAGTAGCTGTAGATGGCGGCGGGGCTGTACTCGATGCGCTCGGCGATCTTGCGGATGGAGACGTTACGATAGCCTTCGATGGCGAACAGGTCCCTCGCGGCGTCGAGGATGGACTGCCGCACGGCTTGCTTCTCGCGGTCCTGGCGTTCCTTGATACCCATGATTCGAAGTTAACAGTGTTCAGGGACCTAACGCTATTGGACGGATACATCCGTAGACAGGTTCCAAGGGGTCAGAGTCACGCTGTCAGGTGGTCGAAATGACCGTTCGGGCATCTGCCGGAAATCGGGCGGCGGGCCTCGCCCTGGCGGTCGCCGTCGTCGCGTGGGCGGCGGGTCTGGCTCTGGCGCCCTACGTCGCTCGGCTTTCTCGTGTGGCCGGGGGGCTGCTGTACGCCGTTGGTTCGCTCATCTGCCACCAGCAGCCGGAGCGGTCGTTCTACCTGGCGGGCGCTCAGCTGCCCGTGTGCGCGCGTTGCGAGGGGCTTTACCTTGGAGCCGCCGCGGGCGTGCTGGTCTGGACGCTCGTGGGAAGGCGTCGGCAGCAGGCGTGGCCACGCCCCCGGGCGCTGATGCTGCTGACGGCCGCGGCCCTGCCGACCGCCTTGACGGTGGCTGCGGCGATGGCGGGCGTGGGGGACCCGCCCAATGCCTGGCGCTTCGCCTTCGCCATGCCTCTCGGCCTCGCCGGTGGTCTGGTGGTCGGCGCCGTGGTCTCGGAACACCTGAAGTAAACTTCTCGGTCGTGCCTCCCGTTGTCGTCTGGATGGCCTCGTGGCTCGTGCCCGGGGCTGGACACCTCCTGTTGCGCCGCCCGCAAAAAGGCCTGGTCTTCCTCCTGGCCCTTCCCGTGATGTTCGCCATCGGCCTCGCGCTCGATGGCCGCCTGTTCCCCTTCGAGTTCTCGCAACCGCTGGTCGGTCTCGCCGCGCTGGCCAACCTCGGCATGGGCCTGCCGTACGTGATTGCCTCGGCCCTGGGGCTCGGCAAGGGTGTCGTGACGGCCGTGGCCTACGAGTACGGCAACGCCTTCCTGATCGTCTCGGGCCTGCTGAACATGCTCGTGGCGCTGGACGCCTATGACGTCCGGCTGGGGAGGAAGTGAGCCGACCATGACCACGCACTTCGGATTGATGGCGCTCTTTTCATTTTTCGTGGCGCTGGTCTTCGCGGTCATCGGGCGCGACGTGCCGCGTGACCAGCTGGTGCTGGGCCTGAAGTTCTTCGGCGGCTTCATCGGCGCCGGCATCGTGCTGGGCTGGCTGATGTACCCGCTGCCGTTCTGAGCCTCGCGCACGCTCGGGCATGCCCATCACGCTCTGGGGTCCCGTCGCGGCCTACATGGCCGCCATTTTCGCCCTCTCCTCGCAAGCGACGCTGCCCGGCTCGTCGCTGACGCCCGACTGGACGCAGCACGGCGTCGCGTACGCCGGGCTGGCCCTCGTCACGCTTCGCGCCATGGCTGGCGGGCGATGGTCCGGTGTGAGCCCTCGCGCGTTGTGGCTGGCCTGGGTCATCGCGACCGTCTACGGCCTGACGGATGAATGGCACCAGTCCTTCGTGCCGGGCCGGATGGCGGACGTGCGGGATGTGATCGCCGATTCCGCCGGTGCCGCGCTGGGACTGGCTGCCGCGTGGGCGTGGAGTATCATCAAACGTCCATCATGACCTTTGACAACCTGCTGCTCGAGCGCGACGGCGCCGTCGCCATCCTCACGTTCAATCGCCCGAAGGTCCTGAACGCCCTCAACGCCGCCACGCTCGGCGAACTCGAGGCCGCCCTGCACGCGCTGAAGTCGGACGACGACGTGCGGGCGGTGGTGCTGACCGGGGCGGGCGAGAAGGCATTTGTCGCGGGCGCGGACATCAACGAGCTGGCGGTGCTCACGCCGGTGCAGGGCAAGGAGCACGCCCGTCACGGTCAGCGCGTGTTCGATCTCATCGAACATCTGGGCAAGCCGGTCATCGCCGCCATCAACGGATTTGCCCTGGGCGGTGGTTGCGAGCTGGCCATGGCGTGCACGCTGCGTGTGGCCGCCGACACCGCGCGGCTCGGCCAGCCGGAGATCAACCTGGGCATCATCCCCGGTTACGCGGGCAGCCAGCGACTGCCACGACTGGTCGGGAAGGGGCGCGCCCTCGAGATCCTGCTCACTGGCGACATGATCAGCGCCCAGCGCGCTTACGAAATCGGCCTGGTGAACCAGGTGGTACCCGCGGCCGACCTGGTGGCGGCGGCGAAGAAGCTCGCCGAGACCCTGGCCGGCAAGGCACCCATCGCGACACGCTACATCCTCGAGGCGGTGAACCACGGACTCGACATGCCGCTCGGCCAGGGCCAGTTCCTCGAAACCGCGCTGTTCGGCGCCATAGCCTCCACTGAAGACACCAGGGAAGGGACGACCGCGTTCCTGGAGAAGCGGAAGGCGACCTGGAAGGGACGCTAACGTGCGCGTTGCGATCGTGGTCGCGCGCTTCAACGATTTCGTGACCGAACGGCTTCTGGCGGGCGCGCGGACCGCGCTGGCCGACGCGGGTCTCTCGGACACCGACGTCGAGGTGCTGTGGGTCCCGGGCGCCTTCGAGATTCCGCTGGCCGCGGAAGCCGTGGCCGCAACCGGTCGGGTGTCGGCGGTCGTGTGCCTGGGGTGCCTCATCAAGGGCGCCACGCCGCACTTCGAGTACATCTCGTCAGCGTGTGCGCATGGCATCATGGCCGCGGCATCGAAGACCCGCGTTCCGATGGCGTTCGGCGTGCTCACCACCAACTCGGCGGAGGAAGCGCTCGAGCGGGCTGTCGAGGGGCCCGGGAACAAGGGCCAGGAAGCCGCGGACGCGGCCCTGGAGATGGCTCGCCTGCTGGCCGCGACCGTGGGAGCCGGACGGTGAGCGATAGTTCCGAGCGATGGGCCGGGCGCCGGCAGGCGCGTGCGGCGGCCCTGCAGGCGCTCTATCAGTGCGAGGTCGGCGGCCTGACGTTGACCGAGGCGCTCGGCGTACTCGATCGCGTGGGGGAGCCCGAGGCCCCCTCGCTCGGCGAGTCGGACCGGGCCTTTGCCAGTTTGCTGGCGAAGGGCGTCATGGAGAACCGGGCCGCGCTGGACGAGCGGATCGGGACGGCCGCGCGACACTGGCGCGTGGAGCGCATGGCGGCGCTCGATCGCCTGGTGCTGCGCCTGGCCGTGCACGAGTGGCTGGCCCATCCGAAGACGCCGCCGCGGGTGGTGATCAACGAGGCCATCGAGCTGGCCCGGGCGTACAGCGGGGAGGATGCCGCGAAGTTCGTCAACGGCGTGCTCGACGGCGTGTTCCGCGTCCTGAAGGAAGAAGGCAGGGTCGTCGAGTAGCGCCGCTGGCCAAGTGAGGAGAGGGTCCGAGTGTCGAGCAACGAAGAAGCCCAGATCGCGCAACGCCGCGCCAACCTCGACGCGATTGTCGCCCTGGGATGCCCTGCCTATCCCAACCGCTTCGCGACCACTCACACGGTGACCGCGCTGGTGACCGCGCACGGCGAGTCGGACGGCGCCGAGCTCGAGGCCTCGCGCGTCGAGACCGTCACCGCCGGCCGCATCGTGAGCATCCGCAACTTCGGGAAGGCAGCGTTCCTGGTGCTCTCGGACGGGCGCTCGCGCATCCAGGTCTACGTGCGGCAGGATTCGCTCGCAGCGCGCGACTATCAGCTCTCGCGGCTGCTCGACTTCGGCGACCAGATCGGAGTTGCCGGCCGCCTGTTCCGGACCAGGACCCACGAGCTGTCCATCTGGGCCGCGAAGCTCGAGTTCCTCGCCAAGTGCTTCATCCCGCTACCCGAGAAGTGGCACGGCCTGCAGGATGTCGAGATCCGCTACCGGCAGAGGTACCTCGATCTGATCGTGAACCCCGACGTGCGGCGCGTGTTCGAGGTCCGCAGCCGGACGGTGACGGCGATTCGCGACTTCCTGACGAGCCACGACTTCCTCGAGGTCGAGACGCCGATGATGCAGCCCATCCCGGGCGGAGCGCTGGCGCGCCCGTTCGTGACGCATCACAACGCGCTCGACATGAAGCTGTACCTGCGCATCGCGCCGGAGCTCTACCTGAAGCGCCTCACCGTGGGCGGCATCGAGCGGGTGTTCGAGATCAACCGGAATTTCCGGAACGAGGGCATCTCGACGCAGCACAACCCCGAGTTCACGATGCTCGAGTTCTACTGGGCGTACGTGGATTACCAGGTGCTGATGCGCTTCACCGAGGAACTGCTGTCGTTCGTTGCGCGCGCGGCCGTGGGCGCCGAGCACGTCGCGTTCGGCGACCACCAGATCAACCTGCAGGCGCCCTTCCGCCGGCTGTCGCTCCGGCACGCGGCAGCCGAGGAGGCGTCGCGGCGCCTCGGCGTGCCCGTGCTGGTCGAAGAGCTGCGCAGCCTCGATTCGGCCCGCGCCATCGCCGCGCGGCTCGGCATCGAGGTGGCGCCGTCCGCGGGGCCCGGCAAGGTGGCCACCGAGATCTTCGAGGCGCTCTGGGAGGACCAGCTCATCCAGCCCACGTTCATCTACGACTTCCCGACCGAGGTGTCGCCGCTCTCGAAGCAGCGCGAAGACGATCCGGACACCGTGGAGCGCTTCGAGCTCTACATCGGCGGGTTCGAGGTGGCGAACGCCTTCAGCGAGCTCAACGATCCGGTCGAGCAGCGCCGCCGCTTCGAGGAGCAGCTCGCCGATCGCGCCAAGGGCGACGACGAGGCCCACGCGATGGACGAGGACTACGTCCGCGCCCTCGAATACGGCATGCCCCCGGCGGGCGGCGAGGGGATCGGGATCGATCGCCTGGTGATGATCCTGTCGAACTCGCCCTCCATCCGCGACGTCATCCTGTTCCCGTTGATGCGGGCGCGCGACTAGCCATGCCCTTCGAACTGCAGATCGCGCTCAGGTACCTGCTGGCCAAGCGGCGGCAGGTGTTCATCTCCGTGATTTCGCTGGTGTCCACGGTCGGCGTCACGGTCGGCGTGATGGCGCTGGTCATCGCCCTCGCGCTGATGACCGGCCTGCAGAACGAGCTGCGCGATCGCATTCTCGGGTCGTCCGCGCACGTCTATGTCTGGAAGCCCAGCGGCCTGGTGGACTATCGCGCCGAGGTCGCGAAGATGAGGGGCATCCCGGGCGTGCAGGGCGCCGCGCCGGCGCTGCTCGGCAAGGCCCTCGTGACGAGCGACAAGGGCGAGGGCTTCATCACGGTGAAGGGGATCGACCCTGCCCTCGAAGGCGAGGTCACCGACATCCGCCGATCGATGACGGCCGGGGCCGCAAATGACCTGCGTCCGGCCACCGATGAGGAGTTCGCCGGCATCCTCATCGGCAAGGAGCTGAGCGGCACGCTCGGGGCGTTCCCCGGCGACGTCATCACCCTCGTCACGCCGCAGGGGTCGCTGTCGCCAATGGGCCTCATGCCGCGCCAGCGGCGGGTGCGCATCGTCGGCAACTTCCAGCTGGGCCTCTTCGAGTTCGATCATGCGTATGGGTTCGTCGATCTCGAGACGGCCTACCGGCTGACCGGGCAGGACCGTCCCGATCACCTCGAGGTCCGCGTGGCCGACATCTACAACGCCCCGGCGGTGGCCGACGACATCCAGGAACGGCTCGGCACCGACTACATCACCCAGGACTGGTCCGACATGAACCAGTCGCTCTACTCGGCCCTCTGGCTGGAGAAGATCGCCATGGGCATCGGCATCGGCCTCATCGTGATGGTCGCGGCGCTCAATATCGTGGCCTCGCTGGTGCTGCTCGTGATGGAGAAGACGCGCGACATTGCCATCCTGAAGACGATGGGAGCGTCGGCGAGGAGCGTGATGCTGATCTTCCTCATGCAGGGCATGATCATCGGCGTGGTCGGCACCATCGTGGGCGCTTCATTGGGCGCCCTGATCGCGAACACGCTGGACCGTTATCGGCTCATCAGCATCCCGAGCGACGTGTACCAGGTGACGTACCTGCCGTTCAAGCTGTTGCCGTGGGATCTGGCCACCGTCGTGGTCGGCGCCGTCATCGTGTGCTTCCTTGCGACGCTGTACCCCTCGCGCCAGGCCGCCAGACTCGACCCGGCGCAGGCCCTTCGTTACGAGTAGCCGCCACCATGCCGTTCGTCATCGCCTCGGGATTGTCGAAGTCGTACCCGGTGGCGAATCGCCGTCTCCAGGTGCTGCGCAACCTGTCGCTGACCGTGGAGAAGGGCGAGATGGTGGCGATCATGGGCGCGTCTGGCGTGGGGAAGAGCACGCTGCTGCACCTGCTGGGCGGCCTCGATCGGCCCGACGAAGGCACCATCCAGGTGGGCGAGCACAGCGTCACGGGGATGGCCGACGCCGACCTCGTGGCGTTCCGCAACCGTCACGTGGGCTTTGTCTTCCAGTTCCACCACCTGCTGCCCGAGTTCTCGGCGCTCGAGAACGCCGAACTGCCGCTGCGCATCGCGAGGATGCCCGTGTCCGATGCGCGTCCCAGGGCCAGAGCCCTCCTGGAGCGCGTGGGCCTCGCCGATCGACTGGACCATCGGCCCGGCATGCTGTCCGGTGGCGAGCAGCAACGCGTGGCCGTGGCGCGCGCGCTGGTCACCCAGCCGTCGCTGCTGCTGGCAGACGAGCCGACCGGCGACCTGGACGAGGGGACCGCCGATGCGCTGCACCAGCTGCTGCGCGATATGCACCGCGAGTTCGGCCTCACCGCAATCCTGGCCACCCATAACCCGCGCCTCGCCGAACAGTGCGACCGCGTGCTGCGGGTCGAGGGTGGACAATTGAGAAGTGAGACGTGAGACGTGAGAAACCCTCAGCCTCCCCGCGCGGGACCTTCAACTCCTCACGTGACTTCTCACTTCGCGCCTGAGAGCCCTGCGAGGGCGAAGACGATATCGCCCAGAGCGGAGTAGTCTTCTTCGCCCCGCCCCTGCGCCCACTGCGCCTGTACCAGTTGCGCGGCCACCGCGGAGCCGAGGGCGGGCACGCCCTGCTCGGCGAGCGCGCTCAGGGCGATGCCAAGATCCTTCCGGAACAGCTTTCCCTTGAAGCCCGGCTTGTAGTTGCCGGTGATCATCCGCTCGCCGTGGACCTCGAGCACGCGACTCTGGGCAAAGCCACCGAGCAGCGCCGCCCTCACCTTCATCGGATCCACGCCGCTCCTGCGAGCCAGCGCGATGGCTTCGGCGACGACGGTCATGGTGCCCGCCAGGACAATCTGGTTGCAGGCCTTGCAGATCTGGCCCGCCCCCGACTCGCCGACGTGCACGATCCGCTCGGGCTTGCCCATGGCCGACAACACCGGCGTGACCGTCTCCAGCGGGGCGGCCTCGCCGCCCACCATGAAGGTGAGCGTGCCGTCGATGGCGCCGATCTCGCCGCCGCTGACCGGCGCGTCGAGAAACGCGCCACCGCGCTCACCGGCCGCAGCGGCCAGGCGCCGCGCCGTGGCTGGGGCAATCGTGGACGAGTCCACGATGATCGTGTCCGGCTGCATGGCCGAGAAGATGCCATCGGGCCCTTCGAGCACCGCGGCAACGTCGGGACCATCCGGCAGCATCGTGATGATGATGCGCGCCTGTCGCGCGACGTCCGCCGGAGAGGTGGCGGCCGTAGCTCCGGCGGTGACCAGCGCGTCTACCGGGCCGCGACTGCGGCTGTGCACGACCACGTCGAACTGGTGCTTGCGGAGGTTGAGGGCCATGGGCTTGCCCATGAGGCCAAGACCGATGAAGCCAATCGGGGATGACATGGGCGTAACTTACCGGGAGGAGGTCAGAGTTCAAAGTTCAAAGTTCAAGACTCGAAGTTGGCCGGTAGAATCCGGATGCATGCACGTGTCCTCGCTCCTCGCCGCCGTTTTCTTCGCGGTCATCCTGGCCGTTGGTCTCCCCTCGGGTGCCGGGGCGCGTGAACAGATACCGAAGGCCGATCCCGCGGCGCTCGGGGTCGATCCGGCGCCGCTCGCCGAGGCTACCGCGCTGCTGCGGCAGCTGGTCGCCGAGCAGAAGATTGCCGGTGCCGTGGCGGCCGTGGCGCGCAAGGGCCGGCTCGCGTACCTCGAGTCCGTGGGTGTGCAGGATCTCGAGACGAAGGCCCCGATGACGCCGCAGACCCTCTTCCGCATCTACTCGATGACCAAGCCGGTCACGGCGGTCGCGGTGATGATGCTGCACGATGAGGGGCGGTTCCGGCTGGACGATCCGGTCTCGACGTACCTGCCGGAGTTCGGCGACGTCCGGGTTGGAAGCGGCCCATCCGCCCGCCCTCCCGCCCGAGCGGTCACCGTTGAGGACCTGCTGCTGCACACCTCGGGCCTCAGTCACCGAACGTCGGATCTCTATCGCGAGCTGGGCGTGCGCTCGCGCGCGGACACGCTGCCGCAGTTCATCACGAAGATCGCGCGCGCCCCGCTGATGGAGGACCCCGGCACGCGGTTCCGCTACAGCGAGGCCACCACGGTCCTGGGGCGCCTGGTGGAGATCTGGTCCGGGATGCCGTTCGACCGCTTCCTCGAGACCCGAGTGCTGGCCCCGCTGAAGATGGCTGACACGCGGTTCTGGGTGCCGGCGGACGCCCACGCCCGCCTGGCCACCGTGTACGGGCCCGCCGACGGCGGCGGCCTGCGCCCGGTGGCGATCGAGGCCGTGCCGTTCACCGAGCGTCCGGCGCTCATCGAGGGCGCGGTGGGCCTCGTCTCGACGGTTCCGGACTTCCTGCGCTTCAGCCAGATGCTGCTCAACCGGGGCGAGCTGGACGGCGTGCGGCTACTGAAGGCCGAAACCGCGGCGCGGATGGTCGGCAACGGCCTGCCGCCGGCCGTGCTGGAGGCTCGTGGCGGCCGAATGGGATGGGGCCTGGGGAACGTGAACGTAGTGGTCGATCCTGCGGGTGTGAACTACCCGGCCCGCGTGGGGGAGTACGGCTGGGACGGCACGGCGGGGACGATTTTCTGGGTGGAACCCACGCGAGCGCTGGTGACGATCCTGATGACCCAGAGCGCGCCGGCCAACCCGGAGGGCGTCCGCCAGCGCTTCAAGACGCTGGTCGAATCGGCCGTGCGGTAGCCCGGTTGGCCGGGACGGCGCTGGCCAGGACACGGACCGACGGCGATCCAATTCTCCGAAGTGTCAGAAATACAGGGACTTAGCCAGACTTCTTCCGGCGAATCCCGGCGGTTCTGCCGTATAATGGCCTCACAAGGGGGCTTGGGCGTCGGATGTTCGAGCGCTACACCGAACGAGCAAGGCGGGTGCTCTTTTTTGCCCGCTACGAAGCAAGCCAGCTCGGGAGCATTTCGATTGAAACCGAGCACCTGCTCCTCGGGCTGATCCGCGAGGGCAAGGGGCTCACGAGCCGGATCTTCGCCCGATCGCACCTGTCCCTGGAGAACATCCGCAAGGACATCGAGGGCCGGACGGTCTTTCGCGAGAAGGTCTCCACCTCGGTGGAGATTCCCTTCAGTGCCGAGACCAAGCGCGTTCTGCAGTACGCCGCCGAAGAGGCGGACCGGCTCCTGCACAACTACATCGGCACCGAGCACCTGCTGCTCGGCATCCTCCGCGAAGAGCGGTCGGTGGCGGCCACCATCCTGATGGAGAAGGGGATGCGCCTCCACCAGGTCCGGGAAGACATCGTCCAGCTGCTCAATGAGAAGACGACCTTGACACGCGTGAAGGAGACGCCGCTGCTGGCCGAGTTCAGCCGCGACCTCACCGAGTCGGCCATGAAGAACCAGCTGGATCCGCTGGTCGGGCGCGACTACGAGCTCGAGCGCGTCCAGCAGGTGCTCTGTCGCCGCACCAAGAACAACGCGGTCCTCATCGGCGAGCCCGGCGTGGGGAAGACGGCCATCGTCGAGGGCCTGGCCCAGAAGATCGTCTACGGGGATGTGCCGCACTTCCTGGCGGACAAGCGGATCCTGGCGCTCGACATCTCCCTCATCGTGGCCGGCACCAAGTACCGCGGGCAGTTCGAAGAGCGCCTCAAGGCCATCATGAAGGAGCTCACGGAGAACCCGAACATCATCGTGTTCATCGACGAGCTGCACACACTGGTGGGCGCCGGGTCGGCCGAGGGCTCGCTCGACGCCGCCAACATCCTCAAGCCCGCGCTCTCGCGCGGCGAGATCCGCTGCATCGGCGCGACCACGCCGGCCGAGTACCGCAAGTACATCGAGAAGGACCGCTCGCTCGAGCGCCGCTTCCAGGCGATCAAAGTGGACCCGCCCTCCGAGGGCGAGACCATCGAGATCCTGATGGGCATCAAGGATCGCTACGAGACGTTCCATCACGTCGAGTACACGCGCGAAGCCATCGAGGCGGCGGTCTACCAGTCGAGCCGGTACATCACCGACCGCTTCCTGCCGGACAAGGCCATCGACCTGGTGGACGAGGCCGGCGCCCGTGCCAAGCTGCGCGAGGCCGGCTACAGCGAGGAATTCGGCGAGATCAACAAGAGCATCCGCGTCGCCGTCGAGCAGATGGAGAGCGCGGTGACCGCCAAGGACTTCGACAAGGCACAGTTCTACCGCGAGCAGGAGCAGTCGGCGCGCGAGAACCTGCAGTTCGTGCGCGAGAAGTTCGACGTCCGGTCGAGCACGCGCCGCGTCGTCGTGTCGCGCGCGGAAATCGACGAAGTCGTCTCGAAGTGGACCGGCGTGCCGTTGTCGTCCATCAATCAGGACGAGGGCGACAAGCTGCTCCGCATGGAGCTCGAGCTGCACCGCCGCGTGGTGAGCCAGGAGCGCGCCATCTCGGCCGTGTCGCGCGCCATCCGCCGCTCGCGCGCGGGCCTGAAGAACCCGAACCGGCCCGTGGGCAGCTTCATGTTCCTCGGGCCCACCGGCGTGGGCAAGACCGAGCTGGCGCGGGCGCTGGCGCACTTCCTGTTCGGCAGCGAGCACGCGCTCATCCGCTTCGACATGTCCGAGTACATGGAGAAGCACTCGGTGTCGAAGCTCATCGGCTCGCCGCCGGGATATGTCGGACATGAAGAGGGCGGGCAGCTCACCGAGAAGGTGAAACGCAACCCCTATTCGGTCGTCCTGCTCGACGAAATCGAGAAGGCGCACCCGGACATCTTCAACATCCTGCTGCAGGTGTTCGAGGACGGGCACCTCACCGACGGGCTGGGGAACCGCGTGAACTTCAAGAACGCGATCCTCATCATGACGTCGAACATCGGCGCGCGCTTCATCCAGAAGAAGGCGTCGATGGGCTTCCAGGCCGACCAGGCCGACCAGCAGAAAGGCGTCCAGGAGATGGTCCTGGGCGAGGTGAAGCGCACGTTCAACCCCGAGTTCATCAACCGTGTGGACGAGCTCATCGTGTTCGAGGCGCTCACCGACGACGACCTGCGGAAGATCCTCGGACTGCTGGTGGACCAACTGAACGTGAACCTGCTCGACCGGAAGATGAAGGTGACGCTCTCGCCGGAGGTCGGCGACTGGATTATCGACATCACGTGCAAGGACCGCTCGTATGGCGCGCGGCCCCTGCGCCGGGCGATCCAGCGCTATGTCGAGGACCCGCTGGCCGAGGAGCTCATCCGGGGGCACCTGCAGGGCGGGGAGATCGAGGTCTACCTCGAAGGCGGGCAGCTGGCCTACCGTCCGGCCGGCGCTCCTGTCGCCGCCGGCCGCCGGCTCACGGCGAACGTCTGAACGTGCAGTAGAATTAGGGGTTTAACGCCAGCGCCCGACAGGTGTGTACTTGCGCTTTCCAGTGATTCTGGCCCTTTGGGCCTTCAGTGTGGTGCCGGCCGTGGCCGGACAGGCGACGTGGCCGGCGGTTTCGCCGGCGCCCGGCGCGTTCGCGCGCGCGGGCGAGGCGGGGCAGGCCCCGGCGCCCGCCCAGGCCGCCCCGGTGCGTACGCCGCCCGATGGTTCGGCGCCGGTGGTCCGGTCCCTCGAGCTCCGGTTCCACCCTGTCAACGAGTCGCTCATCGAGCCCCAGACCTACCTCTACTACATCCAGACGCAGGCCAGCCGGCCCACCGACGGGGTCTGGGTGCCTTACGGCGACGACACCGAAAAGGTGCTGCTCGACGACTTCAAGCGGCTGTGGGGGACCAACTTCCTCGACAACCTGTGGATCGAGGTGAACGACGATGCCTACCCGAACGGGGTGGTGGGCAAGCGCGTCATCTACCACATGGAAGAGCGGCCCCGGGTGAAGATCGTCGACTACACCGGGTCGAACAAGGTCGAGCGCACGAAGATCGACGAGAAGATGAAGGAGGTGGGCATCTCGCTGCGCCTCGACTCGTTCCTGGACGAAGGCGTGGTCCGCCGCGTGAAGGGCATCGTCCAGGGCTTGATGGCCGAGAAGGGCTATGAGTTCGCGGAGATCGTCTCCTCGGTCGAGCCGCTGCCGGGCGGCCCGAAGCTGGTGAAGGTGGTCTTCGACGTGCAGGAAGGCCCGCAGGTCAAGGTCCGGACCATCAACTTCGAAGGGAACACGGCCGTCAGCGACGGCAGCCTGAAGAGGCAGATGAAGTCCACGAAGGAACAATGGTTCATGTCGTGGATCACCGGGCGCGGCAAGTACCAGGCGGCGAAGTTCGAGGAGGACGCGGACCACGTCATCGAGTACTACCGCAACCGGGGGTACGTGCAGGCGCGCGTGGGACAGCCCGAGCTGAAGGTGCTCGAGGACAGCGCCGACAAGGAGACGCGCTGGGTGCAACTCGACATCCCCATCGACGAGGGCCCCCGCTTCAAGGTCGGCAACTTCAGCTTCGACGGCAACAAGGTCATCAAGTCCGATTTCCTGCGCCCGCTGTTCAAGCTGGATCAGGGCGACTGGTACAGCGAGAAGCGCATTCGCGACGGCCTCATCAAGGCACGTGAGCTGTACGGCGGCGGCGGCTACTTCGAGTTCACCGGCTTCCCCGACCTCGAGTTCCAGGGGGCCGCCGAAGGGCCGATTGCCGGGCCGGCGGAGCCCACGGTGAACGTCACGATGCGGCTGACCGAGGGCGAGCAATACTTCATCAATCGCCTCACGTTCACGGGGAATACGACCACGCGCGACAACGTGATCCGGCGCGAGATGCGGCTGGTCGAGGGGGCACCGTTCAACACCGAGGCGCTGAAGTTCAGCGTCCGGCGCCTCAATCAGCTGGGCTATTTCAAGACCATCGAGGAGCAGGGCGGCCAGGCGGTCGACGTCCAGAAGACCCCCAACACGAAGAACGAGGTGGACGTCACGCTGAAGCTGGAGGAGCAGAACCGCAACCAGCTCACCTTCGGCGCGGGCGTGTCGCAGTTCGAGGGCTTCTTCGGGCAGCTGTCGTTCCAGACCGCCAACTTCCTGGGTCGCGGCGAGTCGCTCACCCTCTCGGTGCAGGTGGGGTCGCGTGCCGAGAACTACCAGCTGGCGTTCACCGAGCCGTTCCTGTTCGACCGCGCGATCACCGGCGGGTTCGACGTCTACAAGCGGACGCTGCGCTACATCGACCAGTTCACGCAGGAGGCCACCGGCGGCAACATCACGACCGGCTTCCCGCTGGCGAACTTCTCGCGGATGTTCGTCACCTACAGCTACGAGAAGGTGCGGGTGTCGGAGCTGAACCCGTTCTACAACAACCCCGCGATCATCGCGCAGAACCCGTTCCTGGCCGACTCGCTGCTGCTCGGCGCGGGCGGCCGTCGCACCATCAGCAAGATCACGCCGAGCTTCGTCCACAACACCATCGACAACCCCATCTTCCCGAACATGGGGCGCCGCGTCACGGGCAGCATCGACCTCGCGGGCCCGGGCGGCAACACCTACTTCATCAAGCCGCGGTTCGAGGCCGTGCAGCTCTGGCGCCTGACCAATCGCACCACGTTCGGCGTGCGCGGGCAGGTCGAGTACGTGCGTCCGTACGGCGACACCGAGGTATTGCCCATCTACGAGACGCTGTTCCTGGGCGGCGAGTACAGCGTGCGCGGGTTCGACATCCGCTCCATCGGCCCGCGCGACCTGCGCACGGGTCTCGTGCTGGGCGGCAACAAGAGCCTGCTGTTCAACGCCGAATACATGATCTCCATCGCCGGCCCGGTGCGGCTCATCCTGTTCTACGACGCCGGGCAGGTGCGCGTGCGCGGCCAGGACTTCGCGTTGAATGAGGACATCATCGAGGTGGTGCCGCCGCCCTCATCGGTCCTCACCGATCCGTTCAACCCGGGCGCGCTGACCGACCCGAACGCGCCAGGTCCGACCACGCAGGTGGTGGGCGAGCGCAGCGCGTTCAAGACGTCGACCGGCGCCGAGATCCGGTTCTTCATGCCGGTGCTGAACGTGCCGTTCCGGTTGATCTTCGCGATGAACCCGCAGCGCGGCGGGGTCTACACGAACAGCCTGCAGCCGGCGAAGCAGTTCCAGTTCCGCTTCGCGGTGGGCTCGACGTTCTAGCGTCGTTCAGGGATGAACGACGGTGATTTCGTAGGTAGCGTTCTGGGTGAGACGGCCGACGTCGTAGACGCGGACGCAGAGGACGGCGGGCTGGGACAGGACGCCGTAGAGGATCGCGCTCTGGGTCGCAGTGTCGTTGGCGGTCATGTTGGTGCAGCTGCCGCCGTTCCAGACGCCAAGCTGGAACCCGATGACGGTGGCGCTGTCGGGACCGACCGCGGTGAGCGTGGCCGTGACGTTGCCGGCGGTGGAGCCCGAGAACGTGTGCGTGGCGGCTCCGTTCGGGTTGATCGATCCGCCGAACGTTTCGGTGACGGGATCGGGCGTCGGCAAGGTGGGAGTGTTGATCTCGTTGTCGTCGCAGGCCGACATGACGGCGATCGCGACAGCGAGGAACACCGGACGGAACGGCAAACGAAGCATGAAAGTAGTATAGGATGCCGGGTTGGTCATTGCATATGAAAGGATTCACTGGAATGAGAGCCTTCGCCGTTGTCGGCACGATTACCTTGATGGCGGCCGCGCCCGTGTTCGCACAAGCGCCGGCTGCGCCGGCGACGCCTGCGCCGCAGGCCACCGCGCCGGCACCAACGCCCGCGCCGCAGGCGGCCGCGCCCGCGCCGGCTCCGCCGCGCCCGTTCCCCGAGGGCTCGAAGGTCGCGTACGTCGTCCTGCAGCGCATTGCCAACGAGTCGGCCGACGGCAAGACCGCGACCACGAGAATCCAGGCGCTGCAGCAGAAGAAGGCCGCCGAGCTGAACGACAAGAACAAGCAGCTGCAGACGGCACAGCAGAAGCTCGAGAAGGAAGCCGGCGTGCTCAGCACGACCGCGGCCGGCGAGTTGCAGAAGCAGGTGGAGCGGCTGCAGGTCGAGATTCAGCGCTTCACGCAGGACGCGCAGGCCGAGGTGCAGGAACTGCAGCAGCAGCTGCAGCAGGAGTTCCAGGTGCGGCTCGAGCCGGTGCTCCAGGAAATCGGACGCGAGAAGGGCCTGCACTTCATCTTCAACGGCCCCGACGCCGGCCTCGTGTGGGCCGATGCGGCGCTCGATATCTCGACGGACGTCATCAAGAAGCTCGACGCCGCCAAGCCGGCCGGCAGCAAGCCCCCGGTGCAGTGAGCGCCGGCATCCCGCGGGTCCTCGACCGGCTCTGCCACCGCTTCCCCTCCCTGCTCGTCGATCGCATCGACGAGCACGAGGCGGGGCAGCGTATGGTGGCGGTCAAGAACGTCACTGTCAGCGAAGAGTTCTTCCAGGGCCACTACCCGGGCACACCCCTCCTGCCGGCGGTCCTCACCATCGAGGCGCTGGCCCAGGTGGCGACGCTGCTGCTCATCGAGGAGCGTGGCGGCCGGCCCGCCGGGCAGGTGGCGCTGCGCGGGGTGAACCGCGCGAAGTTCAGGCGCCAGGTCGTCCCCGGCGACTGCCTGCGGCTCGAGGTCACGCTCGGCGAGCGCCATGGTCCACTGGTGCGCGTGCACGGACGGGCGGCGGTAGACGGCCAGACGGTGGCCGAGGCCGAGCTCTTGCTGGCCGTGCGGCCCGACGCCCCGCAGATTGATCCGTCGGCGCGCGTGGATCCGGGCGCACGTGTGGGCGACGGCACGTTCGTCGGCCCCTTTGCGGTCGTCGGGCCCAGGGTCGTGCTCGGTCGCGGGTGTCGGGTGGGCGCCTCCGCCGTGATCGACGGCAACACCGTGATCGGTGACGAGACCGAGGTGTTTCCATTCGCCTCCATCGGCCTGCCGCCGCAGGACTTGAAATACCGCGGCGAGGACACCCGTCTCGTCATCGGCCAGCGCAACATCTTCCGCGAGTTCGTGACCATCCACCGTGGGACGGCCGGTGGCGGCGGGCAGACCACCATCGGCGACGACAACCTCTTCATGGCGTACGCCCACGTGGCGCACGATTGCCGCATCGGCCATCACACCATCTTCGGCAATGCCGCGACGCTGGGCGGCCACGTCTCGGTCGAGGACTACGCCACCATCAGCGCCTATTCGGGCGTGCACCAGTTCTGCCGCGTCGGTCGCCACGCGTTCATCGGCGGTTACTCTGTGGTCACCAAGGACGCGCTGCCGTTCGCCAAGTCGGTGGGCAACCGCGCACGCGTGTACGGGCTCAACAAGATCGGACTCATCCGGCGGGGCTTCACCGAGGAGCGGGTGGGCCAGCTGAAACGCGCCTACCGCTACCTGCTGCAGTCGAAGCTGAACACCACGCAGGCCCTTCAGCAGATCGAGCAGGACCCGACGCTGGCCTGCGAAGAAGTGGCGTACCTGGTGGAGTTCATCCGCACGGCCACGCGGGGGGCGATCCTGCGTCGCGGCGGGCGGCGTTCGGACGACTTCCCGGACGAGTAGCGGCCATGAAGCTGGGCCTGATCGCCGGCAACGGCCGCTTCCCGTTCCTGGTGCTCGACGCTGCCCGCGCGATGGGCCACGAGGTCACCATCGTCGCGATCAGGGAAGAGGCCTCGACCGAGCTCGAGCAGGCCGCGGCCTCGGGGCGGCCCGCCGCCTCGGTCCACTGGATCTCTCTCGGGCAGCTGGGCGGGTGGCTCAAGATCCTCAAGCAGGCCGGCGTCACCCGCGCGGTGATGGCGGGCCAGGTGAAGCACACGAAGATCTTCGGCGGGATCGTGCCCGACCTGACGGCGCTGTCGGTGCTGACGCGCCTCAAGGCGCGGAACACCGACGCCATCATCGCGGCGGTGGCCGACGTGATGCGCGACCACGGCGTCGAGCTCATCGACTCCACGGCCCTGTTGCAGCCCATGCTGGCCACCGAGGGCGTGATGACGCGGCGTCAGCCCACCGACGACGAGCAGGAGGATCTGGCGTTCGGCTACCGGATGGCCGACGCCATCGCCGGGCTCGATATCGGCCAGACCATCGCGGTGAAGCACCAGGCCGTCGTCGCGGTCGAGGCGATGGAAGGGACGGACGAGACCATCGCGCGGGCCGGGCACCTGGCCGGGCCGGGGGTGGCGATCGTGAAGGTGGCCAAGCCCGGCCAGGACATGCGCTTCGACGTGCCCGTGGTCGGCCTGGCCACCATCCAGGCGATGCGCGTGGCGGGCGCCACGCTGCTGTCACTGGACGCGGGGCAGACGCTGATGTTCGAACGGGACCACATGCTGGCGTCCGCGGACGAGGCCGGCATTGCCGTCGTCGGGCGCCCGAAGGGCGCGCGGGAGCGGGCATGAGCGCCACTCCCCTGCGCGCGGCCGTTGTTGGCGTGGGCCATTTGGGTCGGCACCACGCGCGCGTGCTGGCGTCGTTACCCGGCGTCTCGCTCGTCGGGGTCGTGGACACCGATGCCGCCCGTGCCGCCGAGATTGCCCGTGCGCACGGGACCGAGGCGATCGCGCGCGCGGACGACCTGGTGGGCAGGGTCGATGCCGTCAGCATTGCCGTCCCGACCGAGGCGCACGCGGCCGTGGCGCTCCCGCTGATGGCCGCGGGCGTGCACGTCCTTGTCGAGAAGCCGATGACGCGATCGCTGGACGAGGCCGACCAGCTGCTCGACGCCGCCCGACGCGCCGGGGTCGTGCTGGCGGTGGGGCACATCGAGCACTTCAATCCGGCCGTGGAGGCCGCGCGGCCGCACCTGCACGAGCCGAGATTCATCGAGGTCCATCGCCTGGGGACCTTCCCCGAGCGCAGCCTGGACATCGACGTGGTCTTCGACCTGATGATTCACGACATCGGGCTGGTCCTCGACCTCGTGCGCAGCGAGGTGGTGGGAATCGAGGCGGTGGGCGTGCCGGTGCTGACGCCGCGGGTCGACATCGCGAACGCGCGGCTGAAGTTCGCCAACGGCTGCATCGCGAACCTCACGGCCAGCCGCATCAGCCGCGAGCAGGTGCGGAAGATCCGTTTCTTCCAGCGCAGCACCTACCTGTCCATCGACTACAAGGCCCAGGAAGCGGAAATCTGGCGTCTCGTGTCGCAGGAGGGGGCCATGCCGAAGATCGATGGCGGGAAGCTCGACGTCCAACGGGACGAGCCCCTGCGGCGCGAGCTCGAGGATTTCGTCAACGCGGTGCGCGAGCATCGCCCACCTGGCGTGACCGGCGAGCAGGGACGGGCCGCGCTGGTCCTGGCCAACGAGATCGTCTCGCGCGTGCGCGAATCGCAGACGCTGCGGTGACGGAAGGCACTGACATGATTGAGATCGAGATCAACACGGCCATTGCCGGCCGCGCCCGGGGCGACGAGCGGTTGACCGCGGCCGAGCTCGCGGAGCTCGACACCGTGGACGTCCTGTCGTTGGGGATGCTGGCCGACGAGGTCCGACGTGCGCGGGTGGGCGATTCGGTCACCTACGTACGCGTGCTGGACGTGGCTGCCGCGACGCCGTTGGACGAGCGCCTGAAGACGCTGGTGGCGTCGTGCGGCGAGGTGCGCGTGGCGGCCCCGGCCGAGACGCGGGGGGCGACCGTCGAGTTCCTGCACCGCACGCGGGCGTCCCTGGGAGCCGGAGTGCGCCTGACCGGGTTCTCGCTGGCCGATCTCGTCGCGCGCCAGTGGGGGCCGCTTGCCGAGACCCTCAGGGCCCTCAAGGCCGCCGGTCTGGATGCCATCGCCGAAGCACCCGTGGATCTGGTGTCGCCGGACGAAGTTGCGGCGGTGCATTCTGCCGGACTTGACCTGGGGACGTTGTCGGTGCAGCGCCTCCCCGACGCCGGGCGCGTGGCCATTCTGGAGCGGGCGCGGGCATGTCTCGAGGCCAATCCCCACGTCACCAGCTTCTCGCCCCTGGCGCGGGAGCAGTCGGTGGCCACACCGACTACCGGTTACAACGACGTGCGGCTGGTCGCGCTGGCGCGCCTCGGTCTGCCCGAGGCCAGAACCATCAGTATCGACTGGCAGCAGTACGGCCCGAAGCTGGCTCAGGTGGCGCTGACCTTTGGCGCCAACCACCTGGACCGGGTGGCGCCCGTGGACGATCCGGCGCTCGGCTGGCGCCGCGCCAGCGTGGAAGAAGTGCGGCGGAACATCGAGGCCGCCGGATTCACGCCGGTTGAACAGGGGCCTGCATGAGGCCGGCCCGCCTGGGAGCGGTGTCATACCTGAACACCAAGCCGCTCGTGCGAGGCCTCGAGGCCCGGCCGGACCTCTTCGATGTCCGCTTCGACGTGCCGGCGGTGTGCGCCACGCTGCTCCACGAAGGCCGCGTGGATGTCGGGCTGATCCCGGCCATCGAGTACCTGCGTGGCGACTATCGGATGGTGCCCGACGTCGCGATCGGGTCTGACGGCCTCGTGGACTCGGTGGCCATCTTCTCGACGGTGCCGATCGAAGAAGTGCGGACCCTGGCGCTCGACATCAGCTCGCGAACCTCGGTCGCGCTCACCCGCATCCTGTGCGCGAAGCACTGGGACATCGCGCCCGTGTTCACGCCCGCCGATCCGGACGTGCGCCGCATGCTATCGCGCGCCGACGCAGCGCTGGTGATTGGCGATCCCGCGCTCGAGATCGACCCTGCGCGGATCGGCGCCCGGAAGATCGACCTGGGCGAGGCCTGGAAGGCGCTCACGGGCCTGCCGTTCGTCTACGCGGCCTGGACGGGTCGCGAGGGGGCCCTGGACCGGGAACAGGTGGAAGCGCTGCGGGCCGCGCGGGCGCGCGGCGAGGCCGAGCTCGGGGCGATCGCCCACGAGACGGCGCCCGGGGACGCCGCGGGCGCCGGAAGGGTGCTCCGCTACCTGCGTGATACTCTCAGATACGGGCTCGGTGACCGCGAGGTGGCCGGTCTCGAACGCTTCCACGAGCTGGCTGTGGAGATGGGCCTGGCGCCTGCCCGACGGCCGATCCGGTTCTTCCCATGAGCCACGATCTCGACGCCCTGCAGACCCGCATCGAAGGCGGCGGCCGCATCACCGCGGACGAGGCGTTGGTCCTGTATCGATCCGCACCCACGTGGTGGCTGGGCCGCATGGCCGACCAGGTACGACGCCGCAGGCACCCCGAGGGCAACGTCAGCTACATCATCGACCGCAACGTGAACTACACGAACGTGTGTGTGGCGCGCTGCAACTTCTGTGCGTTCTATCGCCCCGTCGGGCACGGCGAGGGTTACGTCCTCGGTTTCGACGAGGTCTTCCGGAAGATCGACGAGACGATCGCGCTGGGCGGGGTGCAGCTGCTGCTGCAGGGCGGGCACAATCCGGACCTGCCCATTGCGTGGTACGAGGATCTCTTCCACGCGGTGAAGCAGCGCTATCCCTCGTTCAAGCTGCACGCCCTGTCCCCGCCCGAAGTGCTCCACCTGTCGCGCATGTCGAAACTGGCGGTGCCCGAGGTCATCGCGCGGCTCATCGCCGCGGGGCTCGACAGCATTCCGGGCGGCGGCGCCGAGATCCTCGTGGACCGGGTCCGCAAGTTGCTGAACTGCTATGGCAAGGCCACGGCGGACGAGTGGCTCGACGTGATGCGCCACGCACACAGGGCGGGGCTGCGCACCACGGCGACGATGATGTACGGGACGGTGGAGACAGACGAGGAGCGGCTCGAACACATGCTACGGCTGCGCGCGCTGCAGGACGAGACCGGCGGGTTCACCGCGTTCATCGCGTGGAGCTACCAGCCCGAGCACACCGAGCGGGGCGGCCGCGAGGCCACCGGCATCGAGTACCTGCGGACGCTCGCCCTCGCGCGGCTCGTGCTCGACAACTTCGACAACCTGCAGGCGTCGTGGGTGACGCAGGGCGGCAAGGTCGGTCAGCTCAGTCTCGCCTTCGGCGCCAACGACATGGGCAGCGTGATGATCGAAGAGAACGTCGTCCGCGCGGCCGGTGCGGCCTACTGCATGGACGAAGTCGAGATCGTCCGCAACGTCGAGGACGCGGGCTTCGTCGCCATGCGTCGCAACATGCATTACGAGATCCTCGGTGGCCCGATCTTCCGCGAGCGCGAGGTGCCGCGCCAGATGGAGCTCGCTACCGCGCGTGAGGCCGGTGATACGTCGGTGCCGGCGGAGCTCGTGAACTATCCCGCGCGCAGTGCGGCGGGCAAGCGCCAGCGCGCGCAACCGCCCTCGCCGGTGGCATGACGCTGCTTCGCGCCGCGTGGGTGGTTCCCGTCGACCAGCGCCCGCTGCCCGATGGATGGGTGGCCGTGGAGCGCGGCCGCATCGTCGCGGTGGGCAACGGGCCGCCACCGGGCAACGGGACCGGCCCGACTCGCGATCTCGGGAGGGTGGCCCTGCTGCCCGGGCTGGTCAACGCGCACGTCCACCTCGAGTTGTCATGGCTCCGAAACCGCGTGCCGCCAGCGGCGGCTTTCACCAGCTGGGTGAGGCAGCTGATCGTTGCCCGGGGGAGGGGACCCGAGCGGACCGACGACCCCGCGGTGATCGACGCGGCTACGGTGGCTGCGAGGGAGGCCCGGGAGACCGGCACGTCGGCGGTGGGCGACATCAGCAACTCGCTGGCGTCGGTGGCGCCCGTCGCCGTGAGCGGGATGCGCGGCCTGGTCTTTCACGAGCTGCTCGGCTTCAAGGACACCAACGGGGAGCTGGTGGCCCGCACGCAGGAGGCGCGAACGGCCGCCGGCCGCGTCGACCAGCGCGTGCGTGTGAGCGTGGCGCCTCACGCCCCGTACTCGGTGTCGCCGGCGTTGTTCCAGGCGATCCGCGCGGAGGTGAGCCGGAGCGCAGTGCCGTTCACCAGCGTGCACGTGGGTGAGTCGGTGGAGGAGCTCGAGCTGCTCGCTAACGGCACAGGGGAGTGGGCGCAGATGCTCCGATGGATCGGCGCGTGGCGCGACGATTGGCAGGCGCCCGGGACCGGGCCGGTCGAGTACCTCGAGCGCCTGGGCGTCATCGACGCCCGGACGATGGTCGTGCACGGCGTGCAGCTGTCCGACGAGAGCCTCGAGCGGGTTCGCGCGCTGGGCGCCACGCTGGTCACCTGCCCGAGAAGCAACCAGTGGGTGGGCGTGGGCGTGCCACCCGTCGAGCGGTTCTACCTGGCTGGCGTGCCCGTCGCCGTGGGCACCGACAGCCTCGCGAGCGTCGACGACCTGAACCTGTTCTCCGAGCTGAAGACGATGCGATGGCTGGCGCCGGGTGTCCCGGCGCGGCGGCTCATCGAGAGCGCCACGCTGGTCGGCGCGCGCGCCCTGGGTCTGGAGCGCGAACTGGGGTCGATCACGCCCGGCAAGCTGGCCGAGGTTGTCGCCGTCTCGCTGCCGGACCACCTGGAGGACGTCGAGGAGTACCTGGTCTCGGGCGTCGACGTGGGCCAGGTGTCGTGGGCCCACCAGGCCTGAGACCCCAGAACCCGCGATGTCCCGCTTCTCCACCTACCTGTCGTTCGTGCGCTTCAGCCACTCGGTGTTCGCGCTGCCCTTCGCGCTCACCGGCGCGCTGCTGGCGACGCGCGAGCACGCCGTGACGTGGGCACAAATCGGATGGATCGTCGTCGCGATGGTGGCGGCACGGAGCGCCGCCATGGGCTTCAACCGCCTCGTGGACGCACGCTACGACGCGCTCAACCCGCGCACGTCGATGCGCGAGCTGCCGCGGGGGGCGATGTCCGCGCGGGAGGCCACGTTCTTCGTGGTGGTGTCGTCGACGGTGTTCGTGGCGGTGTCGTGGCAGATCAACTGGCTGTGCGGCGTGCTGTCGCCCGTGGCGCTGGCGATCGTGTTCTGGTACTCCCTGGCGAAACGCTACACGTCGTACACGCAGGCCTTCCTGGGACTGGCGATGGCGGTGGCGCCGGTCGGTGGGTGGCTCGCCGCCAGCGGCGGTGCCGGCTGGGAACCCTGGTTGCTCGGCCTCGCGATTGGCCTGTGGGTGGGCGGGTTCGACGTGCTCTACGCCTGCCAGGATCTCGAGTTCGACCGCGCGCAGGGGCTGCGGTCCATTCCGGTCCGCTTCGGCGTCCAGCGCTCGCTGCTCATCTCGAGGCTGATGCACGTGGGCACCGTGGCCTGCATGCTCGCCCTCGCGTGGGTGGTCCCGCTCGGCTGGATCTACCTGGCTGGCGTGGCCCTGGTGGCCGCGCTGCTGGTGTATGAGCAGTCGCTCGTGAGCGCCACGGACCTCTCCCAGGTGAAGCGTGCGTTCGACATGAACGGCTATGTGGGCATCGTGTACTTCCTCGTGACGGCGCTGGCGGTGTATGTCGGTTGACAAGAGCCCCGCGAAGATCGCGGGCATGTTCGATGCGATTGCCGGACGATACGACCTGCTGAACACGGTCCTTTCGGGCGGCCTCGATCGTTACTGGCGGCGGCGCGCCATCCGGACGCTGGAACTGACCGGGCACGAGCGGCTGCTCGATGTCTGCACGGGCACGGCCGACGTGGCCATGGCAGGCGCGCGGGCGAACGCCGGCGCGGCGCGCGTGGTCGGCGTGGACTTTGCGGGCGCGATGCTCGCACACGGTGTGACGAAGGTCCGGGAGCGCGGGCTCGACGCGCGCGTGCAGCTGGTGCGAGGCGACGCCATGCGGCTGCCGGTGGCCGATGCGTCGGTGGACGCCGCGACCATTGCCTTCGGCATCCGCAACGTCCAGCAGCCGGAGGTAGCGTGCGCCGAGTTGCTGCGGGTCCTCAAGCCCGGCGGGCGGCTGGCAATCCTGGAGTTCGGGCTGCCGGTGGTGCCGGCCGTACGCCCACTCTACCTCTGGTACTTCAACCACGTGCTGCCGCGAATCGGGCGGGCGGTGTCGCGCCACACCATGGCCTACGACTACTTGCCGCAGTCGGTGGGCAGCTTCCCCTGGGGCGATGCCTTCGGCCGCATCCTCACGGCCACAGGATTTTCACAGGTGAAGGCCCGGCCGCTCAGTCTGGGCATCGTCTATCTGTACAGCGGGAAGAAGCCGGATGGGTCTTCCAGCCTGTGATACTCTCGTAAGTCACTGATGTACTTCGACTTCGACGATCGCTACTCCGACGTCGAGCCCGTCGGGCGCGCTATCAACCTGCGCGACGGCGTGGTGGTGTCGATCGTCGTGCACGGGCTCATCATCGCCGTGCTGCTCTTGGCCCCTGCCTACCTGCCCGAGCGGCAGCCGGCGGCCGAGGATGACATTGTCCGCCTGGAGACTGAGTCCAGGACCGAGGCGCCGCGGTTCGTGTTCGTGCAGCCGAAGCTCGACGTGCCGGCGCCAAAGCCCCCGGAGCGCGCGGAACTCTCGGACATCGATCGGCAGGCACGCGCCGTCGAACGGCCGCCCGCCTTGAGCACCCCGCTGCCGTTTGCGCGGGGCAACTCGACCGAGCGCGTGGAGTCGCGTGCTGAGGAACTGGCGCGCGGGCGAGGCCCGGCAGAGCAGCCGGCGCCCGAGGCCCCCCCGCAGGTGGAGACGCCCGAGCAGACCCTGGAGTCCGCCAAGGAGGGCCGCTACGCGATGCAGCAGCCCCAGCGCCCGCAGCCGCCGCCCGGCGGGCAGCTTGGCGAGGCCCTGCGGAACCTGCAGAAGTACGTGGACAAGGAATCGTTCGACAACCAGAGCGGCACGTCGCAGGAGTTCGGGCCCCTGCAGTTCGACACCAAGGGTGTGGAGTTCGGCCCCTGGGTCCGGCGATTCGTGGCCCAGGTGAAGCGGAACTGGTTCGTCCCCTATGCCGCGATGTCGCTGCGCGGGCGCGTGGTGATCACCTTCTTCGTCCACCGCAATGGCACGCTCAGCGATGTCACCGTGATCTCGCCCTCGTCCGTGGACTCGTTCAACCTCGCCGCGCGCAACGCCCTGCTGGCCTCGAATCCCACCGAACCGCTGCCGCCCGAATACCCGGACGACAAGGCGTTCTTCACCGTCACGTTCTTCTACAACGAGTCGCCGGACGGACGCACGCCGCAGGGGCAGTAGCTCGATGAAGCCGCTGCTGGCCGTGCTGGGGCCCACCGCCACCGGCAAGAGCTCGCTTGCGCTGGCGATTGCCCGGCGGGCGGGCGGCGAGATCATCAACTGCGACTCCACGGCCGTCTATCGGGGCTTCGACATCGGCACTGACAAAGTGCCCGTGTCCGAGCGGCGCGGCATCCCTCATCACCTCATCGACATCGTGCCGCCGACGGCCGAGTACAACGCGGCGGACTTCGCGCGCGACGCGTCGCGGGTGATCGCGGAGATTCACGCCCGTGGCCGGCTGCCGATCCTCGTGGGCGGGACGGGGTTCTACTACCGCGCCGTTACGCGCGGCCTCTTCCCGGGCCCCGGCAAGGACGATGTGATGCGCGCCCGGCTGGATCGGCTGGCGGGCCGCTACGGCGTGGAGCGCCTGCACCGCCTGCTGCGGCGCGTGGATTCGGCGTCGGCCGAGCGCATCCAGCCGCGGGATCGGCAGCGGATCGTCCGCGCGCTCGAGGTGTACTTCCAGACCGGCAAGCCCCTGACGGCGCACTTCGAGGACACCGTGTCGCCGCTCGGCGCGGACGTGCAGGTGACGGCCATCGCCCTGCGCATGCCACCAGGGCCGCTGGCGGACCGACTGCGACGACGCGTGGACCAGCAATTCGAAGTGGGCCTGCTCGCCGAGATCCGGGCCAGCCTGGCCGCAGGGGTTCCCGAAACGGCACGGCCCTTCGGAGGACTCGTGTACCGCCAGGCCCTCGAGCACCTCCGAGGGGTTCGGGACGAGCAGGCCACGCGGGAGCTGATTGCACAGGAGAATCGCCGCTACGCGCGGCGCCAGTTGATCTGGTTCCGCAAAGAGCCTACCCTAATGTGGTTTGACGGCCCCGGCGAATCTGAGGATGTGCAGGCCCGCGTCTTTGAATGGCTGGCCGAACGGAGCCTGTTGCAGGACTAAGGAGCTGTGCCGCGATGGCAGACACGAAGACCGGCGCCCCGAACATCCAGGACGTCTTCCTCAACTACGCTCGTCGTGAGAAGCTCGCCGTCGTGCTTCACCTGCTCGACGGCCGGGAGTTCGAGGCGCGCATCAAGAACTTCGATCGCTTCGCGCTCATCGTCGAGCACAACGGCATGGATCACCTCGTGTTCAAGCACGCCATCGCGACGATTCGCACGCCGCGCAGCGTGCCGAACTACTTCTCGTCCCACCATCCCTGAGGCGTGTTCCGCCGCGCCATCGTGATCGTGCTCGACAGCGTGGGCGCCGGCGAATTGCCGGACGCGGCGCTGTACGGCGACACGGGCAGCCACACGCTGGGCCACATCGCCGGGCAGATGGCGCTCGACATCCCGACCCTGGCCGCCCTGGGGTTGGGCTGCGCGGTGCCGCTGAACGGCATCCCGTGTCCCGCGTCGCCGCGTGCCTCGTACGGGTTGATGATGGAGCGGTCGGCGGGGAAGGACTCGGTGACCGGCCACTGGGAGCTGATGGGGCTCGTGCTGGACCGGCCATTCCCCACGTTTCCCCGGGGATTTCCCGCGGAGCTGATCCGGGCGTTCGAACGGCGCATCGGGCGGGCCGTGCTCGGCAACGTCGTGGCGTCGGGCACGGCGATCCTGGACGAGCTGGGGCCCGCGCATCTCCAGAGCGGAGAGCCGATCGTCTACACGTCGGCGGACAGCGTGTTCCAGATTGCCGCGCACGAGGACGTCGTGCCGGTCCCGCTCCTCTATGAATGGTGCCACGCTGCGTACGAGATTGCCGTCGAGGGCGCGGGTCTCGGGCGTGTGATTGCGCGGCCGTTCGTGGGGACTCCCGGCACGTTCACGCGCACCGCGAACCGCCACGACTACGCGATGCCGCCCCGGGGCGAGACGTTGCTGGATGTCCTGACGGCGCGCGACCACCACGTGACGGCCATCGGCAAGATTGGCGACCTGTTCGCGGGGCGCGGCATCACGGAAACGCACCCGACGACGAGCGACGCACACGGGATGGAGGTGCTCGAGGCGCGCATGGTGGCGCAGGATGCCGGCCTGCTGTTCGTGAACCTGGTGGACTTCGACACGCTGTATGGCCATCGGAACGACGTGCCGGGTTACGCGCGCAACCTGGAGCGCTTCGACGCGCGTCTCGCGGGCCTGTTGCCGCATCTGCGCGAAGACGACCTGCTGGTGATCACCGCCGATCACGGGAACGATCCGGCGACGCCCAGCACCGACCACTCGCGCGAGCACGTGCCGGTGCTCGTGAGCGGTAATCGCGTGAAGGCGGGGCGCTCGCTCGGCACGCGTGCGACGTTCGCCGACCTGGGGCAGACGCTGGCCGAGGTGTTCGGCGTGCCGCCGCTCGGGCACGGTGAGAGTTTCCTGAAGGAGATCGTGTGACGATTCGTGAGCAGCTCGAGCAGCGCGAGCGCGAAGTGCTGGCCCCGCAGGCCGCCCTGAGCGGCGACAGCCGCGGCCGGTTGCGGTCCGAGGCCGAGGACCCCATCCGCCCCGCGTTCCAGCGGGACCGGGATCGCATCATCCACACCAAGGCATTCCGGCGCCTCAAGCACAAGACGCAGGTGTTCTTCTCACCCAGGGGCGACCACTACCGCACCCGGCTCACGCACACGCTCGAGGTCTCGCAGATCGCGCGCACCATTGCCAAGGTCCTGCGCCTCCACGAGGAGCTGACCGAGGCCATCGCGCTCGGTCACGACCTGGGTCACACGCCGTTCGGGCACGCCGGCGAGCGGGTGCTGAGCACGCTCGTCCCGGGCGGGTTCAACCACTACGAACAGAGCCTTCGCATCGTAGACGTGCTCGAGCAGGACCACCGCGGCCTGAACCTGACGTGGGAGGTGCGCGACGGCATCGCGCGGCACTCCAAGGGGAAGAGCGGGCTGCCGGTGGGCGCGCCGCCGGACCAGCGGGCCAGCACCATCGAGGGGCAGGTGGCCCGCGTGGCCGACATTGTTGCGTACGTGAACCACGACATCGACGATGCCGTGCGGGCGGGCATCCTGAGCGAGGACCAGCTGCCGGGCGACGCGGTCGCGGTGCTTGGGCGCAGCCCGTCCGAGCGCATCGGGCGTCTGGTGACCAACGTAGTGGAGCAGACGCTGGCTGGCGGGCTCACCGAAGTGCGGATGAGCGACGACGTGCTCGAGGCCATGCTGGCCCTCCGGTCCTTCATGTTCGAGGCGGTCTACGAGAACCAGGTGGCCACGGCCGAGTTCGCCAAGGCCCACGGCATCCTGGGGGGGCTCTGGGAGAAGGTGCGGCAGCAGCCCGAGCAGTTCCTGGACCCGCGCACCCTCGAGGCCGAGGGCCTGGATCGGGCCGCACAGGATTTCCTGGCCGGGATGACCGACCGCTATGCCGTTAACTTGTTCGAGCAGTTGTACATCCCGAAACCCTGGGTGACGGTGTCGGACGGGCCGCGCATGCTATAATCGTCGTTTTGATGCGGCTGGATCTTTCGCACATTCGGCAGGCGGAAACGGCGTTTCTGCGCCAGTACGAGCCGTCGGCCTTCGCGGGAGATGACGAGGACTACCGGGTCGTTGCGCCGGTCTCACTCGAATTCACCATCCACAAGGACCACGATCGGTTCCGGCTGGTGGGCACGGTGGCGACCACGCTCGAGCTGGCCTGCAGCCGATGCCTGGAACCGTACACGCTGCCAGTGAACGCCACGTTCGACCTGCGATACCTCCCTCAGGGGGCCGCGTCGGACGAAGCGGCATCGGACGAGTCCGAAACCCAGGACGACGATGTCTCGACGACGTTCTACCAGGACGAGGCGATCGATCTCTCGGAGCTGTTGCGGGAGCAGTTCTACCTCGTGCTGCCGATGAAGCCGCTCTGCAGCGAGTCCTGCAAGGGGCTGTGCCCGGAGTGCGGCGTGAAACTGAACGTGGAAACGTGCGCGTGTCAGCCCCAGTGGGAGGATCCCCGGCTGGCCGCCCTGAAAGCCCTGATCACCGACCGAAAGCCCGACGATGCCTAATCCAAAACGTCGCCATTCCAAGACTCGCGGCCGCAAGCGCCGCACCCACGACGCGCTCACGGCGGCCACGGCCGGCCGCTGCCCGCAGTGCGGCGAGCCGAAGGCGGCGCACCGTGTGTGTGCCTACTGCGGCCATTACCGCGCCCGCCAGGTGCGGCCCGTCGACGAAGAGTAGCCAGCCGATCACGCCATGCGCATAGCGGTCGACGCCATGGGCGGCGATCATGCGCCCCGGCGTCCCGTGGACGGCGCGCTTGCCGCAGCCCGGCACCTGGGCCTCGGCATCGACCTCGTGGGACGAGCGGACGTCATTCGCGCCGAGCTGATTCGGCATCCCGACGCCGAGGCGCTGGACGTCTCGGTCGTGGACGCGCCCGACGTGGTGGACATGCACGAGTCGGCGGCGCAGACGCTCAGGCGCAAGCCTCGATCGTCGGTGATGGTGGCGGCCGGCCGCGTCAAGGACGGCCATGCCGCGGCTCTGGTGACCGTCGGGCACACCGGCGCGGCCGTCGTGGCGGCGCATGCGGTGTTCGGGATGCTCGAGGGCGTGGATCGCCCGGCGCTGGCGCCGGTCGTCCCGACCAAGCGGGGTTCGGCCGTGCTGCTCGACGCCGGTGCGACGCTCGAGTGCCGCCCGCAGCACCTGATGCAGTTCGGGATCCTGGGCTCCGCGTACGCCCGGCTGGTGCTGGGCATCGAGCAGCCGCGAGTGGGCCTCCTCTCCATCGGGGAAGAGGAATCGAAGGGCACCGAGCTGACGCGCGAGGCGCATCGCCTGATGAGGCAGGCGCCGCTCTGTTTCGTCGGCAACGTCGAGGCGCGCGGCATCTTCGCAGGGGACGCCGACGTGGTGGTCGCCGACGGCTTCACGGGCAACGTGGCGCTGAAGCTGAGCGAAGGCGTCGTGGAAATGGTGGAGGACCTGCTACGCGAGGAGCTGCAGAGCACCTTCTCGAGCCAGATGGGCTACCTGCTGTCGCAGCGCGCGTTCCGGCGGTTTCGCAAGCGAGTGGACTACTCCGAGTACGGCGGCGCGCCGCTGCTCGGGACCGCCGGGGTGGTGGTCGTCGGGCACGGGCGATCGTCGGTGAAAGCCATCCGGAATGCCGTGGCGCAAGCAGCCCGGTTCGCCGGCGAAGGCAGGTGGGAGCGGATGCAGAAGGACGTGGCGGCCGTGGGACGGACATCGTGATCGCGTTTCTCTTTCCAGGACAAGGCGCGCAGGCGGTGGGCATGGGCAAGGCGCTCGCCGACCAGTTCCCGATTTGCCGCGCGACCTTCGACGAGGCGGATCGCGCGCTGGGCGAGCCGCTGAGCGCGGTGATCTTCGATGGCCCCGCCGAGACGCTCACCCTCACCGAGAACACGCAGCCGGCCATCCTGACGGCCAGTGTTGCCACCTGGCGGCTGCTGGACGAGCGCGGCCATCGCCCCGCGTTCGTGGCCGGGCACAGCCTGGGCGAGTACTCGGCGCACGTGGCCGCGGGAACGCTGGACTTTGCCGACGCGGTGCGCCTGGTGCGGAACCGCGGGCGTTACATGCAGGAAGCCGTACCTGTGGGGGTGGGCGCGATGTCGGCCATCCTCGGCCTCGACGAGGCCGCGGTCCTGCAGGCGTGTGCCGAGGGCGCCGAGGGCGAGGTGGTGAGCCCCGCGAACCTGAACGGCGGGGGGCAGATCGTGATTGCCGGCGCTTCCGCTGCCGTGGCCCGGGCCGGTGAGCGCGCGAAGGCGCTGGGCGCCCGGCGCGTCATTCCCCTCAAGGTGAGCGCACCCTTCCACTGCGCGCTGATGCGGCCGGCGCAGGAGCGCCTGGCCCCGGAACTGCGGGCCGCGACGACCCGGGACCCGCGCGTGCCCGTGATCGCGAACGTGGATGCCGCGCCCCGCACGACCGCCGCCGGCGCCATCGACGCGTTGGTGGCCCAGGTCTCGAGTCCTGTCCGTTGGGAAGATTCGGTGAATCGCCTCGTGGCCGAGGGCGTCACCACCTTCGTCGAGGTGGGTCCGGGCACCGTGCTCTCGGGCCTGGTGAAGAAGATCGCGCGCGACGCGGCGGTGTTCAGCGTCCAGGTCCCTGAGGATCTCGCCGCGCTGGACTCGGCGCTGGCCCTTCCATCATGAGCGAGCTGACCGGCAAGATTGCCATCGTCACGGGCGCGTCCCGCGGCATCGGGCGCGCGATTGCTGAACGCCTGGGCGCGTCGGGCGCGACGGTCGTGTGCGTGGCGCGCGGCGAGAATGCCGCGGCCACCGCGGCGGCCATCACGGCCGCTGGCGGGACGGCGGAGGCGCACGGCGTGGACGTGACGGATCCGGCGGGCGTCGAGGCGCTGGTGGCCGGCGTGCTCGAGCAGCACGGCCGCGTCGACATCCTGGTGAGCAACGCCGGCATCGCCCGCGACCAGCTCATGCTGCGGATGAAGCGCGCCGACTGGGACGAAGTGATTGCCACGAACCTGACGGCGTCGTTCACGTGGTGCCAGGCGGTGCTGAAGCCGATGATCCGCCGGCGGGCGGGGCGCATCGTCGCCATCAGCTCGGTGGTCGGCCAGATGGGGAACGCCGGACAGGCGAATTACGCGGCCTCGAAGGCGGGGCTCATCGGGTTCTGCAAGGCGCTGGCGCGCGAGGTGGCGTCGCGCAACGTGACGGTGAACGTCGTGGCGCCGGGGCTGATTGCCACCGACATGACGAAGGCGATCACCGATGCCGCCAAAACCGACTGGGCGGCCCAGATTCCGATGGGGCGGATGGGCACGCCGGACGACATCGCGGCGGCGGTGCGCTTCCTCGCATCGGACGAGGCGTCGTATATTACAGGACAGGTTCTCGCCGTCAACGGCGGGATGTACATGTGAGCGGGCGCCCGTTCCGGGCGCTGACAAGGGAGGACTACTGTGGCCGTTGCCGACAAGGTTAAGAGCATCATCGTGGAGCAGCTGGGCGTCGACGAGGAAGAAGTCACGCCAGATGCCTCGTTCGTCGAGGACCTGGGCGCCGACTCGCTCGACACCGTCGAGCTCGTGATGGCGTTCGAGGAGGAGTTCGGCATCGAGATTCCTGACGAGGAGGCGGAGAAGATCACGCGCGTCAAGGAAGCGGTCCAGTACATCGAGTCGCACGCCAAGAAGAAGTAGGCGCGCGCCGATCTTCGGCGACGGAGGGACAGTGAGCAGGCGAGTTGTGGTTACCGGCATCGGTTTGGTGTCGTCGCTGGGCATCGGGACCGAAGCCACCTGGAACGGCCTGCTGGCGGGCCAGAGCGGGGCGGGGCCCATCACCAAGTTCGACGCGACCGCGTTCAGCACGCGGTTCGCGGCGGAGGTGAAGGGCTTCGATCCCCTGGCGTTCATCGACAAGAAAGACGTCAAGAAGATGGACGTCTTCATTCAGTACGCCGTGGCCGCCTCGCAGTTCGCGATGGACGACTCACGGCTGGCGATCACGCCCGAGATCGCGCCGCGCGTCGGTGTGTTCATCGCGTCCGGCATCGGCGGGTTCACCACCATCGAGCGCGAGCATCGCGCGTTTCTCGAAGGCGGGCCCCGCCGCATCTCGCCGTTCTTCATCCCCTCGGCCATCATCAACCTGGCGTCAGGGCAGGTGTCGATTCGATTCGGCGCCAAGGGGCCCAACTCGGCCACGTGCACGGCCTGCACGGCGTCGGCGCACGCCATCGGCGATGCCTACGAAATCATCAAGCGCGGGGCGGCCGACGCGATGATTGCCGGAGGCTCGGAGGCGGCGGTGTGCGCGATGGGCGTGGGCGGGTTCGCGGCGATGCGCGCGCTCTCGACGCGGAACGACGAGCCGGAGCGGGCCAGCCGGCCGTTCGACCGGGACCGCGACGGGTTCGTCCTGGGCGAGGGCAGCGGCGTGCTGATCCTCGAGGAACTGGAGTTCGCCCGGCGGCGCGGCGCGCCCATCTATGCCGAGATGGTGGGGTACGGCATGTCGGGCGATGCGTACCACATGACGGGGCAGCCCGAGGACGGTGACGGCGCCTACCGCGTGATGCGGGCGGCGCTCGAGTCGGCCGGCGTCGAGCCGAAGGTCGTGGACTACATCAACGCCCACGGCACCTCCACGCCCATCAACGACCCCACAGAGACGCTGGCCGTGAAGCGCGTGTTTGCTGACCATGCGCGGACGCTGGCGATGTCGTCCACGAAGTCGATGACCGGCCACCTGCTTGGCGCGGCCGGCGGGCTGGAGGCGGGCATCACGGCCCTGGCCGTGCGCCACCAGCTCCTGCCGCCGACCATCAACCTCGACGAGCCCGGCGAGGGCTGCGACCTCGATTACGTGCCCCACCAGGCGCGAAAGGCCGCCGTGCGCTATGCGTTGTCCAACTCGTTCGGCTTCGGCGGCACCAATGGCTCGCTGTTGTTCAAGAAGTACGACGCGTAGGCCCTGATCCCTGATCCCTGATTCCTGCCATGAAAATTGCCGTCTGCATCAAGCAAGTGCCCACCCGCGAGTGGCAGCCGCGCCTGAACGACGCGAAGACGTGGATCCGCGAGCAGGAGGCCAGCTACGAGATGAACGAGCCGGACGCCTATGCCCTCGAGGAAGGGATGCGGCTGCGCGAGAAGCACGGAGGCGAGGTGGTCGTGTGCTCGGCCGGCCCGGCCCGCGTCCAGCAGGTCATTCGCGAGGCGCTGGCGCGCGGAGCGGACCGCGCCATCCACGTCGAAGACGATGCGCTCGGGGCCGCCGACGCCTTCACCGCGGCCGCCGCGCTGACCCCGGCCATGCAGGAGGAGCGGTTCGACCTCATCCTCACGGGCCTGCAGTCCGACGACCAGGGGCACGCGCAGTTCGGGCCGGTCCTGGCCGAGAAGCTGGGCGTGCCGCACTCCACGATCATCATGGAAGTGCAGGCCGATCCCGCCGCGTCGACCATGAAGGTGAAGCGCGAGCTCGAGGGCGGCTGGTTCCAGTACGTGGCCATGCCGCTGCCGGCGCTGCTGACCATCCAGAGTGGCATCAACCAGCTGCGCTACGCCACGCTCAAGGGCATCATGGCGGCCAAGAAGAAGGAGATCCGCAAGGTGGCGCCGCCCGCGGGGCTGGCGTCGCGGCTGAAGGTCGTGGCGCTCTACGCACCGCAGAAGTCGAAGCAGACCGTGATGATCGGCGGCTCGCCCGCCGACGCCGCGAAGGAACTGGTGCGTCGGCTGCGTGAGGAGGCGAGGGCGCTGTGATCCTGGTTATCGCGGAACAGAAGGACGGCAAGCTCAATCGCGCCACGTGGGAGGCCATCGCCGCCGCCCAGCAGCTCTCCGGCGGCAGCGTGCCCGTGAAGGTGGCGGTGTTCGGCCAGGGCGTGAGCGCCGTGGCCTCCGAGCTGGCGACGGCCGCCGTGGCCGAGGTGCTCACCGTGGACCAGCCCGCGCTCGGCAGCTACACGGCCGATGCCTTCGTGCACGCGGCCGCGGCGCTCGTCGCCGCCGAGGCGCCGGCGCACGTGGTGCTCGCGCACACCTACCAGACGCGTGACTTCGCGCCGATGCTGGCGGCCCGGCTCGACCGTGCGCTGGTCACCGACGTCATCGCCATCCGCGAGGCAGGCGGTCAGCCCGCCTTTGCCCGGCCGATGTTCCAGGGCAAGCTCGTCGCCGACGTGGTGCTCGAAGGAGCAGCGCCTCACCTCGTGACGTTCCAGATTGGCGCGTTCCGCGCCGACGCCGTCCAGAAGGGGAGCGCGGCCGCCCCGGTCGCGGCGGCCGCCGTCACCGTCGACCGTTCGGTCGTGCGGCAGACTCCCGAGCCCCCGTTCCAGGAGGCCAAGCAGGCCGTGGACCTGTCCCAGGCCGAGCGCATCGTGGCCGTCGGACGTGGCATCAAGTCGCAGGAGAACATCGCCGTGGCCCAGCAGCTCGCCGAGGCCTTCGGCGCCGAGCTGGCGGCCTCGCGGCCCATCTGCGACAACGGCTGGCTGCCGATGGAGCGCCAGATTGGCAGCTCGGGCCAGACGGTCGCTCCCAGGCTGTATGTCGCCGTCGGCATCTCGGGCGCCATCCAGCACCTCGTGGGCATGAAGGGCTCGCGCACGATCGTCGCGATCAACAAAGACGCCGAAGCGCCCATCTTCGAAATTGCGGATTACGGCATCACCGGGGACCTGTTCGAGGTGGCACCGGCCCTCATCGCGGAGCTGAAGAAATAATCGGGCACGCCAAGACCTCGACACCTCAGGACCTCCCATGAACCGAGAAACCCTCGAAGTCGATGTCCTGATTGTGGGCGGCGGGCCCGGCGGGCTGTCGGCCGCGTTGCGGCTGGCCCAGCTGCAGAAGCAGAAGGGCGGCGAGCCCCTCGCGGTGGCCGTCATCGAGAAGGCGCGTGAGGCGGGCGCCCACCAGCTGTCGGGCGCGCTGCTCGACCCCTCGTCGCTTCGCGACCTCGTGCCGGATTTCCAGGCCAGAGGCGCCCCGCTCGCCTGCGAGGTATCCGGGGACAATATCTACTTCCTGACGTCGAAGAAGAAGCTGCGGCTGCCGATCACGCCGCCCCCGTTCCAGAACCACGGCAACTACATCATCTCGCTCAACCAGTTCACGAAATGGCTGGCCGCGCAGGTGGAGGCCGAGGGCATCGACCTGTTCTGGGGGTTTGCGGGCCAGTCGGTGCTCTTCGACGGCCACCGTGTGGTTGGCGTCCGCACGGGCGACCGCGGTGTCGGCAAGGACGGGCAGCCGCGTGGCATGTTCGAGCCGGGCGCCGACATCCGCGCGAAGGTGACGATCTTCGCCGACGGCGTGCGGGGGCACCTGACGAAGGAGCTGATGCGCACGCTGCCGCTCGGCAACATCCTCCATCCTGCGCAGTTCGCCATCGGGATGAAGGAGCTCTGGGAGATCCCGAAGGATCGACTGGCCCCGGGCACGGTCATCCACACGCTGGGCTATCCCCTCCGGCAGGAGGAGTTCGGCGGCAGCTGGCTGTACGCGATGCCCGACGGCAAGCTCTCGCTGGGGTTCGTGGTGGGCCTCGACTACAAGGACCCGCTCCTCGATCCCTACTCGGCGTTCCAGCGCTTCAAGCTGCACCCGTTCGTCTCGGGCATCCTCGAGGGAGGCCAGGTGGTGCGCTACGGCGCGAAGGCGCTGCCCGAGGGCGGGTGGAACACCCAGCCCCGCCTGTTCATGGATGGCGGCCTCATCATCGGCGACGCGGCGAACTTCGTGAACTCCCTGCGGCTGAAGGGCATCCACCTGGCGATGCGCAGCGGCATGCTGGCCGCCGAGACCGCCTTCGACGCCGTGCGCGCCGACGACACCTCATCCACCTTCCTGCAGCGCTACAAGACCATGGTGGATGAGAGCGCGATCAAGGCGGAGCTCCATCCCGTCCGGAACGTGCACCAGGCGTTTGGCGCGGGCCTCTATGCGGGAGGGGCCTTCGCCGCGTTTGCCATGCTCACGGGCGGGCGCCTGGTCGGGCGCGACTTCCACGGGCACGCGGGCCACACCAGCCTCGAGACGCTCGACACCTATTACGGCATGGACAAGCGCGACATCCTGACGGGATCGAACGCCGTGGTCCCGGATCGGAAGATCGCGTTCGACAAGCTCACCAGCGTGCACTATTCGGGCACGCACCACGAGGAGGACCAGCCCGTCCACCTGCTGGTGCACACCGAGGTGTGCCACTCCATCTGCGGCGAGGAGTACGGGCATCCCTGCGTGCGGTTCTGCCCGGCGAACGTCTACGAGATGGTGGACAACGGGCAAGGCGGCAGGCGCCTGCAGATCAACGCCTCGAACTGCGTGCACTGCAAGACGTGCGACATCATGGACCCGTACGGCGTCATCACCTGGGTGGCGCCGGAGGGCGGCGAGGGGCCGCAGTACGACGGGATGTGACCGCGCGGGCGCTGCGGCGGCTCAGGCCGTGGCTTCGTTGCGCAGCCGCGCGCCAGTGTCTTCCTCCACGAGGCGCAACAGGTACTGGCCGTACTGGTTGGAGGCCATGCTCCGCGCGAGCCTCATCACGTCGTCGGCCGTGATGTAGCCCATGCGGTAGGCCACCTCTTCGGGACAGGCCACCTTCAGACCCTGCCGCTCCTCGATGGCCTGGATGAACATCGAGGCCTGGAGCAGCGCGTCGTGCGCCCCGGTGTCGAGCCAGGCGATGCCGCGGCCCAGCATCTCGACATGCAGGGCCCCGCGCCGGAGGTACTCGCGATTCACGTCGGTGATCTCGAGCTCGCCGCGCGCGGACGGCTTCAGGCTGGCCGCAATCTCGAGCACGTCGTTGTCGTAGAAATAGAGCCCGGTCACCGCCCACGGGGAGCGGGGCTGCCTGGGCTTCTCCTCGAGCGAGAGCGCGCGTCCGGCGGCGTCGAACTCGACCACGCCGTAGCGTTCGGGATCCTTGACCCGGTACGCGAAGACCGTGGCCCCCTGCTGGCGCGCGGCGGCCTGGCTGACGATTTCTGACAGGCCGTGCCCGTAGAAGATGTTGTCGCCAAGGGCCAGCGCCGCGCGATTGTCGCCGACGAACTCGCGGCCGATGATGAACGCCTGCGCCAGGCCGCCGGGGTGGGGCTGCGCGGCGTACGACAGGCGGAGGCCGAACTGGCTGCCATCGCCCAGGACGCGCTCGAAGCTGGCCTGGTCCTGCGGGGTGGTGATGATCAGGATGTCCCGCAGCCCCGCGAGCATCAGCGTGGTGAGCGGGTAGTAGATCATCGGCTTGTCGTACACCGGCATGAGCTGTTTGCTGACCGCGAGGGTCAGCGGGTGCAGGCGCGTGCCCGCGCCGCCGGCCAGGATGATCCCTTTCATCACCCGCAATTCTAGCTGATCGTCCGAACGAGGTCAGGGGCCCGGAGACGGGTCTGTGGTGTAATTCAGGGCGGGTGGCATACGAGGAGCAACAGGCGGCCGCGGCTCCGGCGTGGCAGCTGTCGTGGACGAAGCGGGCCCAAGTGGTGGCGATTTCGGCCCTGGCCACGCCGCTGCTGCGCCTGTTGAGCGCCACCTGGCGCTGGCGGGTCGAAGGCGAGGAGCGCATCCAGGCGGCCCAGCGTTCGGGCGGGCACGGCATCCACGCGTTGTGGCACGGGCGCATCCTCCACGGCACGGCTCACCTCCGCCACCGCGGCATCGTCGTCATCATCAGCGAGAGCTTCGACGGCGAGTGGATTGCACGCATCATCCGGCGGTTCGGGTTCGGCACGGCCAGGGGATCCACCTCGCGGGGCGCCCGCAAGGCCCTGCGGCAGCTGGTGCGCGACGCCCGCGCGCATCCGACGGCGTTCACCGTGGACGGCCCGCGTGGGCCGGCGCGCGTGGCGCAGCCCGGTGCCGTGTGGCTGTCGAAAGCCACGGGAAATCCCGTGATCCCGTTTCACGCCGAGGCGGCAAGCCACTGGTCGATGCGGAGCTGGGATCGGACGCAGATACCGAAGCCGTTCACCACCGTCGCGCTCGTCATCGGTGAGCCTTTCGTCGTGCCGCGTGACGCCGACGATGATGCGCTGGAGGAATACCGATTGCGCCTGGAACGCGAATTGGGGGCCGCCGAGCGTCGATGCCACGAGCTGCTCACGGACGCGAATGGCCGCGGATGACAGCAGGGCCGCAGATGGCACAGATCACGGCGGGCCGCAGATGGCGCAGATGGCACAGATCGATCACCAAGTCAGATCACCAGATCTGCAGATCTTCCTTTCGATCACCACCTCACCACATCACCTGATCACCAGATGCTGACTGTCATCTCTTCCTCTCGTTTCGCCGACCACCTGACGCCCCCCGGTCACCCGGAGCGGCCGGAACGCGCGGCGGCGATGGCCGCGGTGGTGGCGCGGTTTCGCGACGCCGGGGGGCCGATCCTCGAGCCCCGCGCTGCCACCGATGACGACCTGCGGCGCGTCCACACCCAGGCGCACGTGGCGGCGATGGTCAGCACGCGCGGGCGTGCGGTGATGCTGGACCCGGACACCTTCACGTCGCCCGACTCCGAGGAGGTGGCCCGCCTTGCGGCGGGCGCGGTGCTGGTGGCGGTGGACTCTGCGCTCGACGGCCAGGCTGGCTCGAGGGCCGTGGCCGTCGTGCGGCCTCCGGGGCACCATGCCGAATCCGGCCGCGCGATGGGCTTCTGTCTCTACAACAACGTCGCCATCGGGGCGGCATACGCGCGCGCGCGCGGGCTGTCGCGTGTGGCGGTCGTGGATTATGACGTGCACCACGGGAACGGCACACAGTGGATCTTCTACGAGGATCCTGCGGTGCTGTACATCTCGTCGCACCAGTATCCGTACTACCCGGGCACGGGGGCAGCGGAGGAAACAGGCCGGGGCGCCGGACTGGGCTACACGCTCAACCTGCCGCTGGAGGCCGGGGCTGGAGATCGTGACGTCATGCTCCGCTACGAGCGCGAGGCGCTGCCGAAGCTCGAATGGTTCCGGCCCGAGTTGCTGCTCGTATCCGCGGGCTTCGACGCCCACGTCCGCGATCCGCTGGCGGGCTGCCGCATGACGACCGCGGGCTTCCGGGCATTGAGCGGGCTGCTCGTCGGCGCGGCCGATCGGCTGTGCGGCGGCCGTGTGGTGCTGGTCACCGAGGGCGGCTACGACCTGACGGCCCTCGCCGAGTGTCTCGAGGCCGTCCTCGACGTGTGCCGGTGATCAAAGAGACCTCGAAGGTGCGAGGAATGACGAAGAGCACGAAGTGCTGTCGTTGCGATATCCTTGAAGGATCATTCATCACGAGAGACGAGACGTGTCCGACTACCATCCGCAGGACCTCGATCGCAAGTGGCAGGCCCGGTGGGCCGAGACCCAGGCGTTCGAGGTCACCGAAGACCCAGCCAAGCCCAAGTTCTACTGCCTCGAGATGTTCGCGTACCCCTCCGGGCACGCGCACGTCGGGCACGTGCGCAACTACATCATCGGCGACGTCGTCGCGCGGCTGAAGCGGCTGCAGGGCTTCAACGTGCTGCACCCCTTCGGGTGGGACGCCTTCGGCCTGCCGGCCGAGAACGCGGCGATCAAGAGCGGCATCCACCCCGAGGCGTCCACGCTCGGCAACATCGCCCACATGAAGGGGCAGCTGCAGCGCCTGGGCATCAGCTATGCGTGGGGCCGCGAGCTGGCGACGTGCATGCCGGACTACTACCGGTGGAACCAGTGGCTGTTCACCCGGATGTTCGATCGCGGCCTGGCCTATCGGCGTCGCTCGACCGTGAACTGGTGCCCGGTGGACAACACCGTTCTGGCCAACGAGCAGGTGGTCGAGGGCGCCTGCTGGCGCTGCGGCACCCCGGTGGAACAGAAGGACCTCGAGCAGTGGTTCTTCCGGATCACCGCGTACGCGGACGACCTGCTCTCGAGCGCCGACGGCCTGACCGAGTGGCCCGAGAAGGTGCTGACGATGCAGCGCAACTGGATCGGGCGGTCGGAGGGCGCGCGCGTGACGTTTGCGCTGGCCGACCGGCCCGGCAGCATCGACGTGTTCACCACCCGCATCGACACCATCTTCGGCTCGACCTTCGTGCTGCTCGGGCCCGAGCACCCCCTGGTGGCGCAGTTCGCGGACGTGTCCGAGGACCCCGCGACGTTCCGCGAGCAGGTGGCGCGCTTCCGCGGGCAGGACCGCTCCGCGCGCATCAGCGGCGAAGTGGAGAAGGAAGGCTTCTTCACCGGCCAGTTCGCCGTGAACCCGTTCACCAACGCACGCGTGCCCGTGTGGGTGGCGAATTTCGTGCTGGGCGAGTACGGCACCGGCGCGGTGATGGGTGTCCCGTTCGGCGACCAGCGCGACTTCGAGTTCGCGCGGAAATACAACCTGCCCATCGTGGCGGTCATCCGGCCCGCGGATGGCGACACGCCGGATGTGGATCTGATGACCGAGTCCCTGCCCGAGGAAGGGGTCCTGGTGAACTCCGGGGCCTACAACGGCCTGCCGTCGGCGGAGGCGCGCCGCCGCCTGACGGCGGAGGCGGAGGCGCGTGGCATTGGCGAGGGCACCGTGCAGTTCCGCCTGAAGGACTGGGGCATCTCGCGCCAGCGCTACTGGGGCACGCCCATCCCGATGATCCACTGCCGCTCGTGCGGGGTGGTGCCCGTGCCCGACGATCAGCTGCCGGTGGAGCTGCCGAAGGTGGCACAGTTCACGGGCCGCGGCGACTCGCCGCTGGCCAGTATCCCGGAATTCGTGAACGTCAGCTGTCCCAAGTGCGGTGGCGCCGCCCGGCGCGAGACCGACACCATGGACACGTTCGTGGACTCGTCCTGGTACTTCTACCGCTTCGCCGACGCGCACAACGATCAGCTGCCATTCGATCCGAAAAAGGTGGCGTACTGGTGCCCGGTGGACTTCTATAGCGGGGGGGTGGAGCACGCGATTCTCCACCTGATCTACTCGCGGTTCTTCGCGCGCGTGTTCCGCGACCTGGGGATGGTGGAGCACAGCGAGCCGTTCACCCACCTGCTGACGCAGGGCATGGTGCTGAAGGACGGCGCCGTCATGTCGAAGTCGAAGGGCAATGTCGTGGACCCCGACACGATGCTGCAGAAGGTGGGCGCGGACGCGCTCCGGCTGTACGTGATGTTCGTGGCCCCGCCCGAGAAGGAAGTGGAGTGGGCCGACACGGGGCTCGAGGGAAGCTACCGATGGCTGGCCCGCGTGTGGCGGCTGGCGGAGCAGTGGCGGAGCGAAGTTGCCGGGAGTCGGCAGTCCCTCGACGGGGCTCGGGACAGGTCGGGAGTCGGGAGTCGGCCGATCGATCACGCGGCGCTGTCGCCGGACGAGCGGGCCATCCGGCGCAAGACGCACGACACCATCCGCCGGGTCACGCTGGACATCGACGTGCGCAAGCAGATGAACACGGCCGTGTCGGCCATGATGGAGCTGGTGAACGACCTCTACGCGTTCACGGACAAGGGCGAGCGCACGGCGCAGGCGCCCACGGTGGCGCGCGAGGCTATCGAGGCCCTGATCCTGCTGGTGTCGCCCTACGCGCCGCACACGGCCGAGGAGCTGTGGGAACGCTACGGGCACGAGGGCGGGTTGGCGGCGGCTGCCTGGCCCGTGTACGATCAGGAGGTCGCCAGGGCAGACGAGGTGGTCATCCCGGTGCAGGTGAACGGCAAGGTGCGCGGGCGAATCACCGCGCCGCCGGATGCCAACGAGGCCGAGCTCGAGGCGCTGGCACTGGCCGACGCCGCGGTGCAGGCGCACCTCCAGGGCAAGGCGATCACCAAGGTGGTGGTTGCGAAGGGGCGACTGGTTTCCATTGTGGTCAGATAGTCGGGGCTCGGGTTCCGAGGTTCTGGGGTTCAAGAGCGATGACGGGTATCAACCGGCGTGAGGTCCTGGCGCTGCTGCCGGCGCTCGGTGCGGTCGGGTGTGGCTACACCCTGGCCGGCCGGGGCTCGTTCCTGCCGTCGTACATCCGCACCATCGGCATCCCGGCCTTCGGCAACACCACGCCCTACCAGACGGTCGAGCAGGTGTTCACCGAGAAGGTGCGGATCGAGTTCCAGAGCCGCGGGCAGTACTCGGTGATTCCCAGCGACACCGGCGCCGACGGCATCGTCCGAGGGACGATCAGCGGCATCTCGGCCGCGCCGGTCGCGTTTACCGATGCCCAGCTGGCCCGTCGATACCGCTTCACCATCGTCGTGGGCGTGTCGTTCGAGGACGTGAAGCAGCAGAAGATGCTCTGGGAGAACCCGGCGCTCAACTTCTCGGACGAGTACGAGCTCGCTAGCGCCACCAGCATCGGCCTCGATGCGTCGGCGTTTCTCGGCCAGGAACGGGCCGCCATCGATCGCCTCTCGACCGACTTCGCGCGGTCGGTGGTCAGCGCCATCCTGGAGGCGTTCTAGCGGCGCGGCCGCCGCCGCGCCGGCTCACCTGCACCCATGAAGCCCGTCGAAGTCCGCGCGCAGATCAAGGCCGGCCAGACCCGGCCGCTCTACCTGTTGGAAGGAGACGATCTGCAATCGCGCCACGATCTCGCCCTCGAGTTCGCCGCGCTGGTGGACGAAGGCCTGCAGGCCTTCAACGTCGAGAGCTTCTACGCGAACGAGGCCACCACGGCCGGTGCGCGCGAGAATCTGATCGGTGCCATCCTCTCGACCTCCCGCACGCTGCCGATGATGGCGCCACGACGCGTGGTCGTGATTCACGAGGCCGAGCGGCTGCTGTCGCCCAAGCGGTCGAAGGAAGACGAAGCCGCCGAGCCGCCGGCGCTCGAGGCCGCGACCGGCGGGCGGAAGCGGCGCGTGGCGGCCACCTCGCCCGCAGAGGAGCTCGAGGCCTATATCGAGGCGCCGGAACCCATGACCACCCTGGTGTTCGTGGCCGGTCCGCTCGACGGCAACCGCCGGCTCGTCAGGCTGGTGCGAAAGCACGCGGTGGTGGTGGATTGCGGGTCGCTGGAGAGCCCGCAGGAGGCGGGCGAGTGGATTCGAAAGCGCCTGGAAAAGGACGAGCTGTCCATCGAGCCCAGGGCGCTGGCGCTGCTCCTCGAGGCGACCGGGCTTGGCCTGGGTCGCATCCGCGCCGAGGTCGAGAAGCTCGTGCTCTACGCGGCGGGGGAGTCTACGGTCACCGAGCGCCACATCCGCGATCTGGTGATGCCGCAGTCCGAGCCGGGCGAGGGGCCGGCGGTCGGGATGGCCATCCGTGACGGGGACGCCCGCAAGGCGCTGCAGGAGCTCGCGGCGCTGCTCGACGCGGGCGTCGTGCCGCAGCCCATTCTGGGGCAGATCCGCTGGGGGGCCGGCCAGCTGCGCCCGGCCGAGCGCGTCAAACGCGCCCTCGGCCTGGTGCTGGACATCGACCTCAAGATGAAGACGTCCGCCGGGAATCCCCGGCACCTGCTTGAACGGCTGGTGGTCGAGCTCTGCGGGCGCTAGCGGCGGGTGAGCCGCCGCCCGCGCCAGAGCGCGTTACTTCGAGATGCGGGCGACCAGGCGGGACTTGTAGCGGGCGGCGGTGTTGCGGTGGATGATGCCCTTGGTCGCCATCTTGTCCACGAGCGACTGCGTGCCCTTCAGCAGCTCCTTGGCGCCGTCGATGTCCTTGGCGTCGAGCGCCTTGCGGATGGCCTTCAGGCCGGTGCGGAGCTTCGAGCGCAGGGCCCGGTTGTGCTCGCGCCGCTTGATGTTCTGCCGGTTGGCCTTGACGGCCGACTTCGTTCGCTTTGCCACGTGTCTAGAACCTCAAAGTCGTTAGGGTGAAAAACACTCTAGCGTAACACGAGGCCCTATCAACCCCAAACACTCCTCGGGCCCGACTCCCAGGGCAAGAGACACGGACAGTCCACGGCAAGAGACACGGGTAGACCCCCGGCCCACGGACCCCAAACGCGCACGCCCGGGGGGCTACTGGGTCCGTGCCACGGGCTCGGCGGCGACACCCTCGGGAGGCTTGTTGGAATAGCGCGTGACGGGCTGACCGTTCACCAGGTCCACCCACTTGTAGATGGTGGTGACCGGCTTGATGGGAGCAGAAGGGCCGGAGGCTTTCGTGACCTTCTTCACGTAGGCCTGGGTCTCGCGGTAGGGCGGCACCGCGCCGTATTTGGCCACGCTGCTCGGTCCGGCGTTGTAGGCGGCCAACGCCAGCTCGACGTTGCTGTCGTACCGATCCAGGAGCTGCCGGAGGTAGGCGACTCCGCCGCGGATGTTCTCCTCGGGATGGAAGGGGTTCGATACGCCCAGCTCGCGGGCCGTCGCCGGCATCAGCTGCATCAGCCCCATCGCGCCCTTGGACGAGACCGCGCGCGCGTCGAAGGCCGACTCCACCTGGATGACCGCGCGCACCAGCTCGGGCGCCACGCCCTGGGCCGTGGCCTGCTCCTCGATGACCTCGTCGAACTCGGAGGCGCGCGCGGAGCCGGCGAGAGGCGTGGTGGCGCGCACGGCCGATGAGCGGGGCACCGTGTAGGTGGTCATCTCCCCCTGGTCCGCGCGGGGGCGGTCCGACACGACGAGCAGACCCTCGGCGTCGCGCCACGAGTAGATCTGGGCGGACGCAGGGGCCACACTTGCAGCCAGCAGGACGAAGGCAGCCAGGAATCGCACGCGGGTTCGGCCTAAGGTATCGGCTCGACGTCAGGCGTCCAGCAGGCGCTTCACCACCTCCGGAGCTGCCGCGAGCATCGCATCGACCTGTGCAGGATCTTTGCCACCGGCCTCTGCGAAATCCGGGCGTCCTCCGCCACCTCCGCCGACCATCGGGGCCAACTCCTTGACGAGCTGTCCCGCTTTGAGACGTGTCGTTACATTTCCGGTCACGCTCGCCACCATCGCGACCTTGCCGTCCGCGGTCGGCCCGGCCAGGAACACGATGCCCGAGGTGAGGGTGGCCTTGATCTGATCCGCGATGGAGCGAAGCAGGTCCTTGCCGGCGTCCTCGACCCGGCGCACCACGAGTGTGACATCCCCGATGGTGACGCGCTCGCCCTCCGCACCGGTTCCGCCGGCGGCAGCCCTGGCGAGCTTCCGGTCGCGCTCCTTCACCGCCTTCTCGAGGCCCTGCACCCGGGCTTCGAGCTTCGCCAGCACCTGGTCGGGGTCGGCATTCAGGTACCCCCGGATCTTCTCGAACTCCTGGAGCTTCGGCCGCACGTAGGCGAGGACGCCCAGGCCGGTGAGGGCCTCGATGCGCCGCACGCCGGCGGCCACGCCGGATTCCTCGGTGATGAGGCACGCGCCGATGTCGCCGGTGGCGCGCACGTGCGTGCCGCCGCAGAGCTCGGTGCTGAAGTGTCCGTCGCCGATGGCGACCACCCGCACCTTGTCGCCGTACTTCTCGCCGAACAGGGCCATGGCGCCTGCGGCGATGGCCTCCTGCGTGTCGCGCACGGCGGTCGCCACCGCCTCGTTCCGCAGGATGGCCTCGTTGACGATCTGCTCGATGCCGCGAAGCGCCTCTGGCGAGACCGGGCTGAAGTGGACGAAGTCGAACCGCAGCCGGTCCGGGGCCACGAGCGAGCCGGCCTGCTTGACGTGCGGGCCCAGCACCTGGCGGAGCGCGGCGTGCAGCAGGTGCGTCGCGGTGTGGTTGCGGCGCGTGGCGTCACGCAGCGGCACGTCCACATCGGCGGTCACGAGATCGCGCGGCCGGAGGGCACCCGCCGCGGCCTCCACGCGATGCGCGCGCGGCAGCCCGGGGCCGAGCCGCACGACGCCGCCGATGCGCGAGCGGCCGGTCGGGGTCTCGATCCACCCCTGGTCCGACACCTGGCCACCGGCCTCCACGTAGAACGGCGTGCGCGCCAGCGCCACCCATCCGACGGCCCCGGCCGGCAGCGCGTCGATCTGCTGCTTGCGGTCGTCGAACACGGCGAGCACGGGAACGCCCTGCACGCGGGTGTCGGTGTAGCCCTCGAACACGTCGCCGGCATGGGCGAGGGCCGCGCGCGCCTCGTCCGAGACGAAACGGAAATCTTCACCCTTCTTGCCCTCGAAGCCGCTCTTGGCGCGCGCCTTCTCGCGTTGCGCCTCCATCTCGCGTGCGAAGCCCTCGGCGTCGAAGCGAAGCCCCTGGGTGGAGGCCAGATCCTCGATGAAGTCGCGGGGCAGGCCGTAGGTGTCGTAGAGCTTGAACGCCTCGTCTCCGGGCAGCACGCGCGCGCCGGCGGCAGCGCGTTCGAGCGCCTCCTCGAGGCGTGGCAGCCCGCCCGTGAGCACGGCGTCGAATCGCTCCTCCTCGGCCCTCACCACCTGCACCACGGCGTCGCGACCAGCCTTCAGCTCGGGATAGGCGTCGCCCATATCGGCTACCAGCACGTCGACCAGCGCGTGCAGGAACGGTTCGTGGAGACCGAGCTTCCGGCCGTGGCGCATGGCGCGCCGCATGATCTTCCGAAGCACGTAGCCACGCCACTCGTTCGAGGGCACCACGCCGTCGGCGATGAGGAACGTCATGGCGCGCAGGTGATCGGCCACGACGCGCATCGAGACGTCCGCGGGATCCATGGAACGACCGTACGGTCGTCCCGCGAGCTTCGACGTGGCGGCGATCACCGGGGTGAACAGGGGCGTGTCGTAGTTCGAGAGCGTCCCCTGCATGACCGCCGAGATGCGCTCGAGGCCCATGCCCGTGTCGATGGAGGGGGCCGGCAGGGCCGTCAGCGTGCCCGCCTGGTCGCGTGCGAACTCCATGAACACGTTGTTCCAGATCTCGACGAAGCGCTCGCTCCCGCCCTCGACGTCCTCCGAGAACCGTCCCGTGCCCGGCACCTCGGCGCCGCGGTCGTAGTAGATCTCGGAGCAGCGCCCGCAGGGCCCGGTGTCGCCCATGGCCCAGAAGTTGTCGGCCATGCCGAGCTCGCCCACGTGATCGGGTGGCAGGAACTCGCGCCACCGCGCATAGGCTTCATCATCGCGGGGAATGCCCGGCTCGCCCTTGAAGACCGTGGCATAGAGGCGGGAGGGGTCGAGGCCCCATTCCTTCGTCAGCAGCGTCCAGGCCAGCTCGATGGCGTCGTGCTTGAAGTAGTCACCGAACGAGAAGTTGCCGAGCATCTCGAAGAACGTGTGGTGGCGGAGCGACGGGCCGACGTTGTCGAGGTCGTTGTGCTTGCCGCTGACGCGCATGCACTTCTGGGACGACGTGGCCCGCGTGTAGTCGCGCTGTTCGCGGCCCAGGAAGACGTCTTTGAACTGGTTCATCCCCGCGTTGGTAAACAGCAGCGTGGGGTCGTCGCCGGGCACCAGCGGCGAGCTGGGAACGATGCGGTGGCCGTGGCGTTCGAAATACTTCAGGAAGGATGCGCGGATGTCGTTCGGGTGCACTTCAGTATTTTAGTCGGGAGTCGGGAGTCGGGAGTCCAAGACCCAAGTCCCACGACCCAGGACCCACGACCCACGACCTCAGGACCTGACCCTCTTCAGCACCGCGCCCAGCGAGAAGCCCTGGCCGACAAGGCCACGCACCAGGCGGGCGCGGGCCTTGTCGTCCAGTTCCGCCAGGGCGCGTCCTCGCAGGCGTCGTTCGAACGCGGTGTCGAGGAGGGCCGATTCGTCCACCTCCTCGAAGGCTTCCGCGAGGGCCTGCTGAATGAGGTCGGAGGCGAGCCCCATGGCCTGCAACCGCTGGCGCACCCGTGCGGGGCCGCGCCGCCGCACGCCGGCCTCCAGACGCGCCGCGGCCCTGGCCACGCGCCCGTCGTCGAGCGTCCGGTCCCGCTTGAGGCGGTCGAGCGCCTGGTCGATGGCGTCGGGATCGCAGCCGCGGCGGGCCAGCCGCGTGCGCAACTGGGCTTCCGAGAGCTCGCGCTGGCCGAGCAGCACCAGCGCCGCCGTGAAGGCGTCTGGCGGGTCGCTACTTCCCGAAGCGCGTGATCTCGGAATCCGTCGCACTGGCGGTCGGCCTTCCGAAGAGCGTGCTGGCCATCTGGTCGCGCGCCTGGTCTGACGTGGTGGAGATGCCCTGCACGCGCAGCTTGAACTCGTCCACGTTCGACGCCCACCGGAGGGCCTCCTCGTAGGTGATGAGCTGCTGCGAGAAGAGGCTGAAGATCGACTGGTCGAACGTCTGCATCCCGTACTGCGAGGTGCCCTGGGCGATGGCGCCCTGGATGAGATGCGTCTTCTCCTTGTCGATGATGCAGTCCTTGATGAACGGCGTGGCGATGAGCACCTCCATCGCCGGCACGCGGCCGTTGCCGTCCGCGCGCGGGATGAGACGCATGGCCACGGCCGCCTTGAGGACGACGGCCAGTTGCAGGCGGACCTGCTTCTGCTGGTGCGGCGGGAAGACCGAGATGATGCGGTTGATGGTCTCGGTGGCATCCAGCGTGTGGAGGGTGGAGAACACCAGGTGGCCGGTTTCGGCGGCGTGGAGTGCCGTTTCGATGGTCTCCATGTCGCGCATTTCGCCGACGAGCACGACGTCGGGGTCCTGGCGCAGGGCACTGCGCAGCGCGTAGGCAAACGACCGCGTGTCCACGCCGATCTCGCGCTGCGTGATGATGGCCTCGTTGTCTTTGTGCAGGTACTCGATCGGGTCCTCGATGGTGATGACGTGGGACGACCGCGTGTTGTTGATGTGGTCGATCATCGCGGCCAGCGTGGTGCTCTTGCCGCTGCCCGTGGTGCCGGTGACCAGCACGAGGCCGCGCTCTTCCTCCGCGATCTTCTTGAGGACCGGCGGGAGGTCGAGCTCCTCGATCGACTTCACCTTGAACGGGATGACGCGGAGCACCATGCCGATCGTGCCGCGCTGCTGAAAGACGTTGCAGCGGAAGCGGCCGAGGCCGGGCACGCTGTAGGCGAGGTCGATTTCCTGCGCATCCTTGAACCGCTGGCGCTGGGTGGCCGACATGATGGAGGCGGCCATCTCGACCAGGTCTTCGTGGTCGAGCTTCTTGTCGTTGATGACGCGCGAGAGCCGCCCATGGACCCGCGCCATGGGATAGGTGCCCACCTTCAGGTGAAGGTCGGACGCCCCGCGTTCGACGGCCAGCTTCAGCAGATCGTTGACATGCATGACCGGGCCATCATGAAGGAGATGGGTGCACGGGTGCAAGAGACGGGTGCACCCGTGCGCAGGGGCGCGCCGGAGTGGGCGAGGGCCTGGTCGTGCCCCTCGCGGGCGGTCAGCGAGAAACCGGGGCCGGCACCGGCGTCAGCCAGTGGTGGCTGTCGGGCACGTCGCCCTTGATGATGCCGAAGAACTGCTGCTGAATGGCCGCGGTGACCGGTCCCCGCTGGCCGCTCCCGATGGTGATGCGGTCGATGGACCGCACCGGCGTCACCTCGACCGCGGTGCCGCAGAAGAACGCCTCGTCCGCCATGTAGAGGAATTCGCGCGGGATGGGCGTCTCGCGCACCTCGTAGCCGAGGTCGCGCGCCATGACGATGACGCTGTCGCGCGTGATGCCCTGCAGGATGGACGAGCTGATGGCGGGGGTGTAGACGACCTGGTCGCGGACCAGGAAGAGGTTCTGCCCGCTGCCTTCGCTCACCATGCCGCTTTCGTCGAGCGCGATGGCCTCGCCGTAGCCGTCGAGGGACGCCTGCATCTTGATGAGCGCCGAGTTCGCGTAATTGGCCGACGCCTTGGCCATGGCCGGCAGGGTGTTGGGCGCCAGCCGGGTCCACGAGCTGACGCCGACGTCGATGCCTTTCTCGAGGCCCTCGGCGCCGAACATCGCGCTCCACTCCCACACGATGATGGTGGCGTCCACCGGGCAGGGCCGCGGATCCAGGCCCAGTTGCTCGAGGCCACGGTAGACCAGCGGACGGATGTAGCAGGACGGGAACCCGTTCGCCCGCACCGTCTCGACCACCGCCGCGGTCATCTCGTCGACGGACCACCGCGGCGCCATCCGGTACACGCGGCACGAGTCGTAGAGCCGGCGCATATGCTCGGGGAGGCGGTAGATGGCGCTCCCGTTCCTCGTCTCGTAGGCGCGGATGCCCTCGAAGATGCCCGTGCCGTAGTGTAGGGCGTGCGCGGCGACGTGCACGGTGGCGTCCTTCCACGCCACGAGGGCCCCGTTCATCCACACCTTGCCTTGCTCGCTGAATGCCATGAGGTAATTATCCGCTACTGGCGCTCGCTGCAGAACGGGCAGGCGTCGGCGCGTGCGGGGAGCGCCTTGCCACAGTTCCAGCAGAACCGCGCCTGGGGAGCCTCCCGCGCCTTCAGGCGGGCCTGGATGTCCTGCATCGGGTTGCCCGCGCCGGCGGCCACCGCGGCGGGCCGCCACGGCCGCCGCGGCGCGATCTCGGCGCGGACGCCCAGCACCGCATCGAGCAAGTCGCCCGCACGCTGGTAGCGATCGGTCAGCTCGGGCGCCATGGCCTTCATGATGATGTCGGCGATGCCCTTGGGGAGCTTCGGGTTCCGCACGCGGGGCGGGGTGGTGAGCTCCCCCCGCATCAAGCGCTCGAGATCGGAGGGGGCCGGCGTGTTATACGGCAGGGTGCCGGTGAGCATCTGGTACATCGTGACGCCCAGCGAGTAGATGTCGGACGCGAACACGGCCTTGCCCTGGAACTGCTCCGGGGCCATGTACGGCGGGCTGCCGATGACCGTGGTGCCGTGAGCCGCGATCTCCAGGAAGCGCGAGGTGCCGAAGTCGGCCACCTTCAGCATGCCTTGTTCGGTGACCAGCACGTTGCCGGGGCGGAGATCGCGGTGGATGATGCCCTGCTTCTGCGCGTGGTCCACGGCGTTGCAGATCTGGCACGTGTAATCGAGTGCGCGCGTCAGGTCGAGCGCGCCCTCGCGCTCGATGATGGCCTCGAGGGTCTCACCAGGCACGTACTCCATGACGATGAAGAACACATCGTCCTGTTTCTCGGCCGTCAGCACCGTGACGATGTTGGGATGGCTCAGCGACGCCAGGAGGCGGGGCTCGCGGAGCAGCTCTCCGAAGTCCATGTTCTGGCGATGAGGCACCTTGAGGGCGACCTTCTTGTCGATCCAGGTGTCTTCGGCGAGGTAGACCGCGCCGAACCCGCCGCTGCCCAGCGTGGAGATGATGCGGTACTTCCCAATCGTCTGGCCGCGAAAGAACATTGTGGGAAGTATACAAGTCCCTGTCGATTGATGATTGGCGATTGATGATTGACGATTCATCCGGCGATGGGTGATTGCGGCATGGGTGCATTCAGATTGAGCGATTGAGCGATCGAGTGATAGAGCGATTGGGCGACACGCGGCGTGTGCCAGCGCCCGGCGGCGCGCGGTGATCGGCGCGGCGCGCAGGTAGAATAGGCGCCGTGCGGCCGCGGTTCTTCCTGCCCGACATCGGCGACACCGGGGTGGGAACGCTCCGCGGTGACGAGGCGAGCCATCTGACGCGGGTGTTGCGCCTGGGGGTCGGCGACGACATCGATGTGTTCGACGGTGGCGGGCGGATGTTCCACGCGCGCGTCGAGGGTGTGGAGGGTGGGTGTGTCAGGGTCCGGACTCTTGGTCCCGCTCCGGCTGCGCCGGAGGCCGCGGTCCGCGTCACCCTCGTGATGGCCGTGCTCAAGGGCGACAAGATGGACGATGTGGTGCGTGACGCCACGATGATGGGAGTCGTCGTCCTGCAGCCGGTCGTCGCGGTGCGCAGCGAGGTTCGCCTCGCGGCCCTCGCGCGGGCGCACCGCGTGGAGCGGTGGCAGCGGATCGCGGTCTCCTCCGCGAAGCAGTGCGGTCGGGCGACGGTGCCGGACGTGCGGCCACCGCTGGAGCTGAGATCCTGGATCGCCGATCCTGGCCCCGATCCGGTGGTCGTGCTGCAGGAACCGTCAATCGGCGCGACCATCGCGCTGGGGGAGGTGCCCCGTGCGCCCGCCGTGCAGCTCGCGATTGGCCCCGAAGGGGGATGGGCGCCGGATGAACGCGCCGCCTTCGAGGCGGCTCGGTTTCGTGCTGTGTCGCTCGGCGGCCGGACGCTGCGCGCGGATGCGGCCCCGCTGGTCGCCATGGCCGCGCTCT